>WBZQ01000149.1_pt1 | contig 64160 bp, 50 predicted proteins | sample 5204251 | NCBI WGS metagenome assembly WBZQ01 (sample SAMN12412402, study PRJNA552823) | activated sludge metagenome | isolation source: activated sludge from nitrification reactor of wastewater treatment plant... | place: USA: Virginia | collected 2017-09
GCCCGCACAGCCACGCGGAGCGCGGTCCAAGCCCAAGCCATCCATCAACCGTCGCCGGCGCCATGCCGGATAGGGGGTCGATGCCGCTAGACCGCGCCTCCACTGCCAGCATCCGCCGGTTCCTGGCGTTTCAAAAACGGGCGCCCTGAATAGAACAAATGTACGACCCCGAGCGTGACCGACTCACCTATCAACTGACAGGAACAGATCCATGACCACGACACCATCGACCGACCCGCTGGGCGCCCTCGTAACTCGGATGCTCCTCGCAGCGGGCGCCGGCGACCGCGCCCAAGTGGAGCGGATCGTCCTGGAGGCCGCCAACGCCGACGTGGCCGACCGTCTCGTCTGGCAGCTCGCCACGGCGTTGGCCGACCGTCTGCCCGCCGACGCCCTCCTGGAGATGGCCACGAGGCACGCCGACGCCGCCGCTGGAGGCCCGCCGGCCGGCACTCCCACCGACCCTCGCGATGACGCGCCAGCACGGACGCCTGTCCGCGCCACCTCGGCGCACTCCCACCGGGTCAAGGGCCAGGGCGATCACGTCCACCACCGATTCGCCACCGCCGACGGCACGGTGGTGGAGGTCGCGGTCTGGCCTCGGCACCCGTACCGACTGGCCTACGTGCGGACCATCAGCACCAGCGGTGAAGTCCTCACCGAGGAGCCCCACTCGGGACTGATCGGCGTCGGCGCGCTGCTGCGGATGGAAGGTTTCGAGCCGGTATAGTTCTCGTCGGAGCACGTCGCCAGATCGGCCGCCATCCGTCCCAGCGGGACGGCCCGCGTAGTCCGACCGCGAACGCTATCCGACACGAAACTCCCAGGGGGAGTTCATATTTCGTGTTCGTTGATTCACTCCATTCTCATCCCTCAAGGAGGGTTATCCCGTGCATACCAAGCACAAGACCATCACCGTTACCGGGATTAAGACGGCCGGACTGGCCGAGGGCGAGTTCATCGGCTACGCCTCCACATTCGGCAACGTCGATAGCCAGGGCGACCGCGTGGTCCGTGGCGCATTCGCCAAGTCCCTCGCCACCGACAACGTGGTCCCGATTCTCTGGGAGCACAAGCACGACGACCCGCGTATGCAGGTCGGCCAGATCAAGAGCGCCCGCGAAACTGACGAGGGCCTGGAGATCCACGCCGCCCTCGACCTGGACACCGAGACCGGCCTCGCCGCCTACAAGAGCGTCAAGGCCCGCCGGGTCAAGGCCCTCTCGATCGGCTACGGCGTTCGTCAGGCCGTCAAGGCCGCCGACGGTGCGAACGAACTCCGAGATCTCGACCTCATGGAGGTCTCGCTGGTGAGCCGACCGGCCAACGACCGCGCCGAGATCACCGCGAGCAAGAGCGGCGTTCCCGAGCGACTGGTCAAGGCCCGCGCCGCTGCGGCCGAGTTCGACGCGGCCGACGAGCCCGACGAGCCGACCGAGGAACTCACCCGGGGTGACGAGCTCGTCAAGCTCCTGGAGCGGGCGCTGGCGTCGGCCAAGGAGATCATCGACGCCGCCGAGGGCGAGGGTCGCGACCTGTCCCAGGATGAGGCCGAAGCCGTGGAAAAGCATCACCGCAACGCTCGGATCACGAAAACCGAGATCCAGGAATGGGCCGAGAAGTCACCCGCCGAGCGCCATGGCGAGATGTACGCCCGCGCTCGTTACGCACCCGGTTTCGATCCGGAGGCGTTCACCAAGGCGTGGGGCACCTCCGACGCTCCGGCCGAGACCCTGCGCACCTTTGACGCGCCATCCATCATTCGCACCAAGGCCAAGGAGGCCACCATGCACGACGACACCACTCCGCAGTTCCTCACCCTCGGCGCCGGCCGTAAGTCTGTGGCGGCAACCCTGGCCCGCAAGATCCAGGGCGGCAACGATTCGATGTTCGAGGGCGGCACTCACGCCACCAAGTCGCTGACGACAGCCGGCCAGGTAACCACCGACGTCCCCATGGCGCCGACGGTTGTCCCCACCGGACGGCCGGCAACGAGCCTCCTGGACGTCATTCCCTCGATCCGTCGCCGGACCCCGCAGTACGCCTACCTGCGCCAGAACTCGCGCGCGTTGGCCGCCGATACCGTGGCCGAGGGCGCCGAGAAGCCCGTGAGCACCATGGGCGTGCAAACCGTGGAGGGCAACGTCTCGGTGGTCGCTCACCTGACCGAGGAACTCCCCAAGTTCGTGCTGGGAGACACGCCGTCACTGACCCGGTTCGTCTCCGACGAGATGCTCTACGGCCTGGATCTCGGCATCGCGGCCCAGGTGCTCAACGGCTCGGGTACCGCTCCCGACCAGCGCGGCGTCCTCAACATGTCGGGCACACAGACCCAGATATTCGACACCTCGGCCATTGTCTCGATCCGCAAGGCGATGACTAAGGCCGAGGCCCTCGGTTACGCCCCCTCGGTCGCCATCCTGCGCCCCGAGGACTGGGAGGCCATCGAGCTCACCGCGACCAGCGACGACGCGGTGGCGTTCCGAGGCGTCCCGATTGACCTCTTGGAGCGTCGAATCTGGGGCCTCCGAGTGGTCCTGTCCACCGAGCTCCCCGTGAAAACGGGCCTCGTCCTGGACCCGAGCGCGGACTCCATCGACACCCTCGGCAATGTCGATGTGGAATGGGACGCCTCGGGTGACCTGTTCAAGCGGAACATGGTCCAGGGCCGCGTCGAGTGCCGGATCGGCGTCTCGGTCTACGCCCCGGCCGCCATCTACCGCGTGGCCACCGCCGCCTAATCGGCACCACGCCCCGAGCTGCCACCGTGCGCCCGGGGCGTGGGTTCGGTTCTGACACTGGAGGTTTGGCGTGGGACTTTGGGGTGAGGGCTCCGGCCTTACCATCGGGGGCGTGTTCGATGGCGAGATGACCTCGCACGGCAATGGCGCCCGTATCCGGCTCGGGATCGACCTGCCGCGACCGCTGCCCGACATTCAACTCGTCAACGTCACAGTTCCCGGATTCAAGGATGGCGGCCAGATCCCCGACGAGCGGGCCGCCCGGTCCCAAGCCTCACTAGCTCGGCTCCACCGCCAACACGGCCAGAGCGGGGAGCGCTCCAGCGCCGGCAACATCACCCGACGCGCGGCCGGCGGAGCACTCCCTACTAATCGCGCCCAGGCCACCGAGGCCAACATCGCCGCCCGACGTCGCCAGGGCGGGGCCCAGGCCACCGAGGCCGGCGCAGCCCGAACCCGCCACGAGCTCCACGGCACTCCGCCGGCCAGCGGACGGGCATCGGCGCCGGCATGGGCGGACTCACGCCCGCCTCGGTTGGTCTCAGCCGTGGTGGACCCGTCGGACTCCACGCGGGTACCGGCGCACGTCGCCAGAAACACGAGGTATGCCCGGGCGTCGCCTGCCCGTCATGCGCGGCCGGCATCACCATTCCGGTTAGGTGACATGCCGGCGCCTCCACGGCCTGGGCCTCGGTGGCGGATAGACTCAGACCCAACAACTCCATAGCTTGGAACGACCACAGGGTCGTTGCCATGCGTCCGTCGAACGCCTCTCCCGGCCATCCTCGGGAGAGGCGTTCGTCGTTGGTTGGGCTACCGTTTCTCGCGCCAGGCCCCGGTCCGACACGCGGCCGAGCACCACCGCGCCGGACGGCCCGTCGCGCGGCGTGGGAGCACCTTCCCGCACCGGGGACACGTTTCGTCACACGATGCGCCGTGACGACCCTCGGCGTGACGAAACTCCCGGTTGCTCCAGAGCACCTCCACGCGGGCCTCGGGGCCGACGCCTTGCGTTGTAGACGCTGGCAGGTCTCGGCGGAACCACCTGCCGAACAGCTCCTCGTAGAGCGGTGAGGCGTAGCCGCTGACAACAACCGTCGCGCGGCACTCCGCCAACGCCTCGGCCAACGCCCGGTGGTCCTCGGTGCCCGCCATCTCGGTCCCGTAGTTCGTGGTGCGCGTGCTCCCGAGGTAGGGCGGATCGCAGTAGAGCAGAGTGTCCGTGTCCCGTCCGTAAGCGGTGATGATCTCCAGCGCGGGGCGGCACTCCAGGGTGACGCCCGCTAGACGCTCGGCCGCTCTCTCCATTCGTGCGACGTAGGAGGCCATCCGACGCGGCATCGGATACGCCTCGGCGTCCAGATCATGCCGCCATCCCGTGTTGCGGAGCGTTCCGTGGCGACCCTGGGCGAGCGCGGACCAGACTCGGCGGCCGCGCTCCAGGTCGTCCAGCCCGTCCATGTCCAACGCCAGGGCACGCTCGGCGCGGCTGTGAGGAGTGAGCCGGCAGACGCGGGCGAGGTCCTCGGGACGGTCTCGGAGTACGCGCCAGAACGTCACGAGATCCCCGTCCAGGTCGTTCACGATCTCGCGGCGTAACGGGGCCTTGGCCAGCAGAACCGACAGCGACCCGGCGAACGGTTCGACGTAGCGCGTGTGCGCCGGGAAAGCGTCCACGATTGCCGACGCCAGTCGGGCCTTGGACCCGTAGAAGGGGATCGGTGAGAGCACATGCTGACGGTAGCGGGTGGCGCGAGGACCCAGCCCACGCCACGGCCGTGACCAGCCTGGCCGGAGGACGCACTACGCGCGCCAGTCGATGGCGACCGTAGACGGGTCGAACAGGTTGCGGCCTCGGATACCTCGGCGGAGGCGGATCTCGGCCAGCGCATCGACAATCGACCGTTGGGCCATGAGGTCCGCCGAGAGGAACGCCGCCGCCGGGTTGGCCTGGCCGAGGATCTCCCCCAACGCCGAGCCGGTCCGCCGGCTCCCGAGATCGCGCTCCACCTCGGAGAGCTGGGCGCGGAGTCGCTCGGTCTTGGTCCGGTGGAGCCGGCCGTCGATCTCGTCCGAGAGGTACTCCTCATCGACCACGGCCATTCTGGCGCGGAGTCGCTCGGCCTCGGCCACCAGCGGGGCCACGTTGGACTCCGCCGGCGCCAGGAGCTCGGAGGCGTCGGCCTGGCGTAGCCGCTCGGCCACGACGTCGCGGACGAACCGATCCACTGGCCCCCGGGAGCGACTCACGTGGCCGGCGACCGCGCACCGATAGGCCCCGGTCTCCCCGCCAGTAGCGTTCATTGCCTGCCCGCACTCGTCGCAGAGGTAGAGCCCGCTTCCGAGGTGCGCGCGGTGAGTGCCCTTGCGCGCGGTGAGCCGTGCCGGATCGGTGAGCTTGGCCTTGGCCAGGTCGAACGTCGCGGCGTCTACTATCGGCTCCCACTGGCCCACCACGCCATCGAGGACCTTCCCGTCGTAGACGACACGGCCGGCGTAACGAGGGTTGGTGAGGATCGTTCGCACGGTCGCCGCGTGCCAGTCACGCCCCGAGCGCGTCGGGACGCCCCCCTCGGTGAGGCTCCGCGCTATGCCCTTGATTGATCCGCCGGCCAGGAACCGGGCGAACACTCGGCGCACGACGTCGGCCTCCTCGGGGATCACGGCGCCACCGTGGGCGTACCCGGTGAGCCGGTGGCCCTTGACCGGGGCCTTACCCGAGGCCGCGCGCTGGGCCTCGGCGCGCCTCTGGCGCGCTGACTTGCGTTCGACCTCGGCGCGAGCCACGGCCGCCTTGATCCGCGCGAACAATCGGCCGGCGTCGGTGGTGAGGTCGCACTCCCCGTTCGTGGTGACCAACGCCAACCCATGGGCCTCGGCCGCGTCCACCCAATCCTCCAGTTGTCGCGGCTGGCGCGTGAGCCGATCCAGGTCGTAGCAGACCAGCGCGTCGAACGCGCCGGCGTCGTACGCCTTGACGAGCGCGTCATACCCGGGGCGGACCTTGCGGGAGTCGCTGGCCGAGATGGAGTTGTCCGACCACACGCCGGCGAGGGTCCAACCTCGTTCGGCCACAATGGCCTTGGCGTCCTGCTCCTGGCGCTCAACGCCGAGCCCCTCCCCGGTTCGGTCCAGGGAGATCCGGGTGTAGATGGCAGCTCGGGGCGTTGCGGTGGTCATGTCGCCATCATAGTCATCTGTGTTGGCTCATGGGTCTGAGTCACTCGGCGATGAAAGGTGTTCTGGAAACGGCGGATTCGATCATCCTGGTGTCCTCCCCCGCCATCGACGGGGCCCGCAGCGCGGCGTCGACCCTCGACTGGCTCGACGCACACGGCTTCGGGCGGCTGGTGTCGTCGGCCATCGTCGTGGTCAGTTCACCGCGGCCGGGATCGTCGAACGTCGACACCGAGCAACTGACCCAATACTTCTCCTCCCGCTGCCGTGCCATCCAGCGTATCGGGTTCGACGATCACCTCGCCGAGGGCTCCGAAGTGGATCTGAAGCTGGTCGGCAAGTCGACGCGGCTGGCGTTCATGGAACTGGCGGCCACCGTCGCCGCCGACTTCCCGAACCCCCGGCAACGGTCCGCCGAGCCGGTACCGCCGAGCGCCTGACCTGCACAATCCCATCAGGCCGTTGGTCCCGCACATCCGGGACCAACGGCCTGTTTCGGTGTGGTCAACTGCAGATTCACTCAGATTCTCGCAGTACAACCCCTTGCAACTGTTGCGGCGCCCTGGTCGATGGCGTGCACTGGAGACGTGGCCGGCGAGTGGCCCACACCATTCGTCCCACCCGGACCAGCACCCCCACCCGGACCAGCACCTCACGAACGGAGCCACTCCCATGCGGGCAGCACGCTACTACGATCGCGGCGACATCCGAATCGAAGACATCCCCGAACCCGCCGTCGGTCCCGGACAGGTCGGCATCGACGTCGCCTGGTGCGGCATCTGCGGCACCGACCTGCACGAGTACGCCGACGGACCCATCTTCGTCCCACCCGCCGGACACCCGCACCCCATCAGCCACGAGGACGCACCCATCACCCTCGGCCACGAGATGTCGGGCGTGGTGACCTCCCTCGGTGCGGGCGTCGACGATCTCACCGTGGGCGACCACGTGGTCGTCGAACCGTACATCCTCTACGACGACGTCGACACCGGACCCACCAGCACCGACTACCACCTGTCCAAGGACATGAACTTCATCGGCCTCGGCGGCTGCGGTGGGGGACTGGGGGAGAAGATCGCGGTGAAACGCCGTTGGGTGCACAAGATCTCGTCGGACATCCCACTCGACCAGGCCGCGCTCATCGAGCCGCTGTCGGTGGGCTATCACGCCGTCGACCGCAGCGACGCCATCGCCGGGGACACCGTTCTCATCACCGGTGCCGGACCGATCGGTCTGCTCACCGCCGCCGTCTGTAAGGCCCGCGGACTGACCACCATCATCAGTGAACCGAGCCCGTTGCGCCGGCAGAAGGCCGCCGATACCGGTGTGGGAGACCATATCCTGGATCCGACATCGCAGGACGTGGTGGCCGAGACGTTCGCGCTCACCGGTGGCCGGGGAGCCGACGCCGGTTTCGAATGCACCTCGGTGCAGCCCGCGCTCGACACCCTGTTCGATGCCCTCAAGCCGACGGGAGTTCTTGTGGTGGTGTCGATCTGGGGCCACCCCGGCACCCTCGACATGCAGAAGCTGGTGCTCAAGGAAATCGACATGCGCGGCACCATCGCCTACGTCAACTCCCATCCCGACACCATCAAACTCGTCGAGGAGGGCAAAGTGGATCTGGCGCCGTTCATCACCGGCAAGATCGGCCTCGACCACCTCATCGACGAGGGCTTCGACACCCTCATCCACCGCAACGAGACAGCGGTGAAGATCCTGGTGTCGCCGTCGGGTGCGGGGCTGTGATCTCTCCGATCGGAGAGCCTCAGAATTCTTAGGGCACAACATATGTCGGTGACACGCGGCTGCTGAGCTTCGCGGTTGCGGGTGCCGGCTTGAAAGTGGCTTCCCCTGTCGGTTGAGGTGCGAGCCTGCGAGCCTCGAAACCTGGTAAGACGAACAGTGTTCTCTCACTGGGTTTCGAGGCTCGTCGCCAGCGCTCCTCACACCTCAACCGGCGAAGGGTCGGCTTGCGGGGAAGAAGCTCAGATGACGCCGAGGGCGAGCATCGCGTCGGCGACCTGGATGAAGCCGGCGATGTTGGCGCCGACCACGTAATTGCCCGGGGCGCCGTATTCTTCGGCGGTGTGCAGGCAGCGGTCGTGGATACCGCGCATGATGTCGGCGAGGCGCTCCTCGGTGTGCTCGAAACTCCACGAATCGCGAGATGCGTTCTGCTGCATCTCCAATGCGCTGGTGGCCACACCACCGGCGTTGGCGGCCTTACCCGGCGCGAACAGCACACCGGCGTCGGTGAACAGGCGGATGGCATCGGGGGAGCAGGGCATGTTGGCGCCCTCGGCGACGATCGTGCAGCCGTGGTCGATGAGTTGCTTGGCGTCGTTGCCGTCGAGCTCGTTCTGGGTGGCACACGGGATCGCGATGTCGGCGGGCACATCCCAGATGCTGCCGCCGCCGACGAACTTCACGTTCTCCCCGCGCAGGCGCGCGTAGTCGACGATACGGCCACGCTGAATCTCCTTGACCTCCTTGAGGACCTCGAGGTCGATGCCCTTTTCGTCGACGACATAGCCGGACGAATCCGAGCAGGCGACGACGGTGCCGCCGAGTTCATGCACCTTCTCGATGGCGTAGGTGGCCACATTGCCCGACCCGGACACCACCACGCGCTTGCCCTCGAGCGAATCACCCTTGGCCTTGAGCATCTCGTTCACGAAGAAGACCGCACCGAAACCCGTTGCCTCCGTACGCACCTGGGAACCACCCCAGGCCAGGCCCTTGCCGGTGAGCACACCGGACTCGTACCGGTTGGTGATGCGCTTGTACTGGCCGAACAGGTAGCCGATCTCGCGGCCGCCGACACCGATGTCACCGGCCGGCACGTCGGTGTACTCGCCGAGGTGGCGGTACAGCTCGGTCATGAAGCTCTGACAGAACCGCATGATCTCGCCGTCGGAGCGGCCCTTGGGATCGAAGTCCGAACCGCCCTTGCCGCCGCCGATCGGCAGGCCGGTGAGCGCGTTCTTGAAGATCTGCTCGAAACCCAGGAATTTGACGATGCCCAGATATACGCTCGGATGGAATCGCAGACCGCCCTTGTACGGGCCGAGCGCCGAATTGAATTCGACGCGGAAACCGCGGTTGACGTGAATCTGGCCGGCGTCGTCGATCCACGGCACACGGAAGATGATCTGCCGTTCGGGCTCGCACAGGCGGGTGATGACCGCGGCGTCGGCGTAGTGCGGGTGTTTGTCGACGACGGGGGAGAGGCTGTCGAACACCTCGGTGACGGCCTGATGGAACTCGGCCTCGCCAGGATTGCGCTGAAGTACCTGCTCGTACAGATTCTGGAGTTTCGCGTGCACCGTTGATCCTTTCCGAATCGCCCCGCTCGTCCGTGTCTTGCCCACGGATGGTCAGGTTTTACCGGGTGTTTACACAGCGGTGACTCCGAGGTTACATCTGTATACAGTTTCGATTGCGGCAGGCTACTCGTTTCCAGAGCTTCGGGCCGCCCACCACCTGAGCAGTTCGGCCTCGGCCTCCTCGCGGGGGAGCGGACCGCGGTCGAGGCGCAGCTCCTTGAGGTACTTCCAGGCCTCGCCGACCTCGCGGCCGGGCCGCAGACCGAGCAGTTCCATGATCGCGTTGCCGTCGAGGTCCGGACGGACGCGGCCGAGGTCCTCGGCGGCCTTGAGTTCGGCGATGCGTCGCTCGAGGTCGTCGTAGTTCTCCTGCAGCCGTCGGGCGCGACGCTTGTTGCGGGTGGTGCAGTCGGCGCGGACGAGCTTGTTGAGCCGCTCGAGCAGGTCACCGGCGTCGGTGACGTAGCGACGCACCGCCGAATCGGTCCACGCGCCGTCGCCGTAGCCGTGGAACCGCAGATGCAGGAACACCAGCGTCGCCACGTCCTCGACCATCGCCTTCGGGTACTTGAGCGCCCGCATGCGCTTGCGCACCATCTTGGCGCCCACCACCTCGTGATGGTGGAAGCTCACACCGCCGCCGACCTCGTGCCTGCGGGTGGCCGGTTTGCCGATGTCGTGCAGGAGCGCCGCCCAGCGCAGCACCGGGTCGGGATCGGACTCCTCGAGGTCGATCGCCTGCCGCAGCACGGTGAGGGAGTGCTGGTAGACGTCCTTGTGCTGGTGATGCTCGTCGATGGTGAGCTTCATGCCGGGGATCTCCGGCATGACGCGGTCGGCGAGGCCGGTGTCGACCATGATCTCCAGGCCATCGATCGGATGCTCACCGCAGATCAGTTTGTCCAGCTCGACTCGGACCCGTTCGGCGGTGATCCGCTCGATCTGACCGTTCATCTCCGTGATGGCGTCGACGACGCGGGGAGCGAGCCGGAAACCGAGCTGGGAGACAAACCGCACCGCGCGCAGCATCCGCAGCGGATCGTCGTCGAACGACTCCTGCGGGGTGGCGGGGGTATCGATGATCCCGGCGAGCAGGGCGCTCAAGCCGTCGAGCGGGTCGCAGAACTCCTGCGCGCCGTCGGGACCGATGCGCACGGCCATCGCGTTGACGGTGAAATCGCGCCGGATGAGGTCGCCGTCGAGGGTGTCGCCGAAGGTGACCACCGGGTTGCGGCCCACGCGGTCATAGGCCTCGGCGCGGTAGGTGGTGATCTCGATGATCAGGTCGGCCTTGCGGATGCTGACGGTGCCGAACTCGATACCGGCATCCCAGATCGCATCGGCCCAGCCGGTGACCAGCGCGATCACCTCGTCGGGGCGGGCATCGGTGGTGAAGTCGAGGTCGTTGGAGAGCCGCCCGAGGACGGCGTCGCGCACCGAGCCGCCGACGAGGAACAGGTCGCGTCCGGCTGTGGTGAACAGTTTGCCGAGCGGCACCAGGATGTCGGAGTATCCGCGCAGCGAGATCGCCGCGGCGGCCAGGAGCCTGGTGCGGCGCTCGTCGGGGTCAGCCTGAGCTGAACCTGTATGCGCGCGATCGGGGTGTTCGGGACCTGTCACGTCTGGTCAGACTACCGGTGCCGGGCAATAGGTTTTCCCTGCGGGTTTTCCCGGTGAGCGGCCACGACACGCCCGATCGCGAAGAAGGATTCATCACGCAACACGATGCCCAAATGTCACTTGTGTCACATAAGTAACAGCTGTGGGTTGCTCACCTTTTGTCCACAGGCGGAGCCATCCAACCAAACGGCGGGTGACCAGCGGCTAGCATCAGGAACGTGTCCACCGATTCGTCTACCCGCCGTCACGACGGCCCCGCCGACACCGTCGGCCGCGGGCCGAGTCCGGCGACCCTCGCCCTGCGGGCGGGTAGCGCGACCCGGCCGGCCACCTCGATTTCACCCGCACATACCCTTCAACCTGCGACAACACCTCTCGCTGATGCTCTCGGGGCGGCCCGCACACCCGTCTCGAACGGCCACTCCGGCGATGCGGAAAGTGTCCACCGCAACGGGGGCGAAGGCAAGAGGACGAACGGCTCGCCCGGAGATCCGGCACCGCCCGCCGTGACGGGTGGGCAGATTCCTGCTGGGCAGACTCAGGACGGGGGACAAGCTGCGGGCGAACCGCGGGGTGAGGCACCGGCGGGCCGCAGGTCGCGCCGCTCACGCCGCGGCAGGCGCCGGGGACGACGGCCCGCCGACCAGGCCGGGCCCGATCGGACCAGCGGCGCGACGGCCGATGCCGCTGCCACGGAATCAGCCGGGACACCGAACGGTGGCTCCGGCGACGCGCCCGCCCCGCGCCCGAAACCCGGACCGCGCAACACCCGAGAACGCAACACCCCCGAGCCCACCGGCCCAGAACCCGACAGCACAGAACCCGACACGCAGGAATCAAGCAGCACCGACAGCACCGCGGGCCGGCCCGACGGGTCCGCCTCACCGGCCGCACCGCAGCAGGCCGGTGGTCCGGCGCGTGACCAGCCCCAGCCGCGCAGGCGGAAGGGCCGCCGGCCGTCGCCGTCGTCGATGCCGCGGCGCACCGGACCAGTCAGCTACACCACCGAAACCGCCATCGATGACGAGCGTGCCGTCGAGCACGTCCAGTCGGCCGTCACCCCGGCCCAGCCGGTGTCGCAGGCCAGACACGGACCCGCGAACAACGCCGGCGGGAACAGCACTGCCCGGCCCAAGCCGGGTCCGAAACCCGCACGCCCCGCGCGCGGGGACAGCACCGGAGCGACGCCGCCGGTGTCCGACGACGCCGGGCGACGTCCGGCCGACACCAAGCCGGGCGGCTCATCCCGGCGGACCAAGCCGTCGGACCTGGTGACCCGGGTGGCCGCGATCACCAAGAAGGGGCTGGTCCCCGACGCCGGCACCGCGGAAAGCCCAACTCCCGGGACCCCCGAGAACCCCGACCGCAAGCAGGACGAGAATAACGCCCGGCCCGAAGGGAAGGGTGGCCGCAACCGGCGCCGGGCCGGTGCCCACCCGGCGAACGACCAGGGTGTGGGCAAGCTGCGCACCGTGCGGGAGACCTCGGCCGGTGGCCTGGTGATCTCCGGCAGCGTCGACAACCCCGTCGACGATCTGTGCGCCGTTCTCATCGGCCGCGTCGACCGGCGGGGACGGATGATGTGGTCGCTGCCCAAGGGTCACATCGAGACCGGTGAGACAGCGGAGCAGACCGCGATCCGCGAAGTCGCGGAGGAAACCGGCATCGCCGGAACAGTCGTCGCGCCGCTCGGGAAGATCGACTACTGGTTCGTCAGCGAGGGCAGGCGCATCCACAAAACGGTGCATCACTACCTGTTGCGCAGCATCGGTGGCGAGCTGTCGGACGCCGACTACGAGGTGAGCGAGGTGGCGTGGGTCCCACTGCGCGAACTCCCGCGCCGGCTCACGTACTCTGACGAGCGTCGGCTCGCCCGGATGGCCCGCGGCGTCATCGCCGACCTCGCGGCCGACCCGTTCCGGCTGGCCAAGTCCGAGGCCGAGAGCGTCCGCACCGAACCCAACGCTTATGAGAAAGCCGCAGCCGCCCGCAATCAGCGCCGCAACGACCCGACACCGTCGACGCGGTCACGGCGTCGGCGCAGACGGGCGCGGCGCCCCGCGGCCGACGATGCCTGACCGGACTCATCCCCGTGCGCGCACCGGTCTTCCGTGGCTGCTCGGCACCCTCCTGACACTGCTGCTGGTCGTTCTTGCCACCCCGCCGGTCCAGGCCGAACCGTCCGGGTCCGCGACCCCGGGTTCCGGTGCACCCGAGTCGACGAGGAGCACCCAGAGCACGACAAGCCGGAGCACGACAACCCAGAGCACACCGAGCACGCCGACGCCCCGGACACCGGGGGAGACCTCCGACATCCCCGACGTCGACACCTCCGACGGCGACAGGTCCGGTGGGCACGGCCCGCGGACGAGCGACGACACCGCCACGTTCGCCCGCATCGACATCAGCTCGATCACCCCGACACTGGTCACCACCTCGGGTCCGGCGACGGTGTCCGTCAGCGGCGTCATCCGCAACATCGGGGACCGGCCGCTGCATACCGTCGCGGCCCGGCTCGAACGCGGTGACCGCATCACCGACGCGGCCGGGCTGCGCACCGCCCCGGCGGCCGATCTGCTGCCGGTGAGTGTGGCCGGACCGTTCCGGCAGGTCACCGACGTTCTGCAGCCCGGCGGGCAGTCCGGTTTCACCCTGACGCTGCCGCTGTCGTGGAACGGGCTGGAGATCGCCGCGGCCGGGGTGTACCCGCTCACCGTGAACGTCAACGCGACCCCCGACTACGGTGCGGTCGCCCGCGTCGCCCGCTCGACGACGCTGTTGCCGGTGCTGTCGCTGCCGGCGGACCGGAACCGGGCCGCGCGGTACGTGCCTCCGCAGCCCGACGCGCCGACGCCCGATCCGGGGACGATCGACGCCTCGATCACCGGCCCGGTACCCGCCCGTGACGGATCCATTCCGGCCAACACGTCCAATCCGTCGCGGATGACGATGCTGTGGCCGCTGGCCGCACCCCCGCAGCTCGCGCCCGGAACACTGGGTGGGCGGACCGAACCGGTCCGGCTCATCGGCGACGACCTGGCCGTGTCGCTGGCACCGGGCGGCAGGCTGCACCGCAACCTCGACGTCCTGCGCTCCCTGCTGCCCGCCAAGACGCCGGGGGCCACCGCCCCCAGCTCGGCGGCCCCGCCGTCCACCCCGCCCGCGACGAGTGCACCGCCCTCATCGACGGCACCGCCACCGTCGGGGTCCGCCACCACATCCGCACCGGCCCGCTCCGGAACCGCCACGACGTCGCCAACCGATTCGGAGTCGGACACCCGGGCCACGCTGCGCAAGAGCATGTGCCTGGCCGTCGATCCCGACCTGCTGATCACGGTGCGCGTGATGTCCACCGGGTACGTCATCTCGCGCGACCCGTCGTCACCCACATCGGAGACGACCCCCGGCAAGGGCACCGACGCGGCCACCCGCTGGCTGGCGACCCTCAAGCAGATCGCCGGCGAGATGTGCGTGGTGGCGCTGCCGTTCGCGTCGGCCGATCTGGATTCGCTGGCCCGGGTCGACAACACCGGCCTCACCCTGGCAGCACTGACCAGCCCCGCCGATATCGTCGACTCGATCCTCGGGATCAAGAGCGTGCGCGGCATCACCATCCCAGCGATCGGCACGCTTGACACCACCGGTGCCGGTGTCCTCAAGTCGGCGACCGTGACGAAGGCGGTGTCGTCGGCGTCGACGCTGAGCCCGGACCGCGACCCCGACCCGAGCGGCCGCTACCAGGTGGGCGACATCCGGGTGCAGACCACCGACACCCCGGTGACCGCCGCGCTGGCCGCGATGGGCACCGCCCCGTCGACGCCGGTGCTGACGCCACGCTCGCAGATCGTCGACCTGCGCCGGGAGTCGGCGGTGAGCAGGAGGCAGTCCGCGGCGGCGGCGTTGGCCTTCGCCGCGCTCACCCCGCCGCGCAGCCACGCCACGGCCGTCGAACTGCAGGACACGCGGCTGCCGGTGGCGGGGCGCAGCCAGTTCATCGTGCCGCCGCTGTACTGGTCACCCACCGACGCCGACACCGACGCCCTGCTCACCACAGCGTCCACCCTGCTCGATTCCGGCGCGGCCAGGCCCGAGGGTCTGGAGACGGTGGTCTCCGAACTCGACTCGGCCCGCCGGCCAGGCAGACTGCACGCCCCGCCCGGCAAACCGGGACTCGCGCGTGGCTGGTGGCTGGTGTCCCGGGCGCAGGCCGCGGCCATCAGCACGCACTCCGACCTGACGTTGCAGCTCCAGGCGTCGCTGGTGCGGTCGGTCGACGTCGAGGCGACCTCCGAGCGCTACCTGGCGCCGTTGCGCGAGGATCTGCTGCGGGCGTTGCGCAGCCCGGACCGGGACACGCCGGCCGACCGGGCCGCGCTCGGCGCCCACCGCGACCGCTGGGTGTCGGCGGTCAACTCGACGCTGACCCGGATGCGCGGGTCGGTCACCATGCTCGACCCGGGTGGCCGGTATACGCTGGCGTCCGAACGCAGCCCGATCCTGCTGGTCGTCCGCAACGAGCTGGCGCTGCCGATCAAGGTGCGGCTGGAGATCCGGGCCCCGGAAGAACTCAACATCGGCGACGTCGGGGTGATGGAGATCCCGGCGCGCGGCACCCGGCAGATCCAGCTGCCGGCGAACGCCGACTCGTCCGAGGCCACGTCGGTGTCGATCGGCCTGGCCACCGACACCGACCTCGCGCTCGGGCAGCCGATCACCATCTCGGTGCACTCCAACGCCTACGGCAAGCCGCTGTTCTACGTGACGATCGTGGCGGCGGTTCTGCTGGTGGGTCTGGTGGGGCGCCGGCTGTGGCACCGGTTCCGGGGTCAGCCCGACCCGGCCGACGCCGACCGGCCCGAGGCCGACGACCACGATCGGGAGCTCGCGGCGAGCACATACGAGTTCCGCCGCGAGTCGTCCGAGCACTCCGGGGGTATCGATCAGTACCGTCAAGAGGACAACACCGACGAGTCAGAGCCCGGACCGCCGGATCCCGACGAGACCGGCCCGGAGCCGGCCGATGACCAACCCTCCGAAGATCGTGGAGACGACGCGTGACCCCTCAACGACCCATCCCGCCCGCCGGAGGTCCTGACCGGACCCCGGGCGAGCAGCACAGCGGGCAACCCGGACCCCGGCAGGGGCAGCCGGGTTCGCGGCAGGGTCCGGCGGGGGACGGTCAGGCCATCCGGGGACGCGGGGGTTCGGACCAGCGCCCCGGGCAACGGCCGGGGCCGGACGAAACCCGCAGGACCGACCCCATCCACAGGCCCGGGCCTCCTCCGGAGGCACAGCGCGGCCCCCGGCCCGATCCGCGCAGCGTGCGGCCGCAGGACCGGCTGCCCGGCCCCGTCCGCAGACCGGCCGCCCCGCCACCGCGCGGCCAGGGTGCGGCGCCGGACCAGCCGCCGCGTCGCCCCGATCGACTGCCGGCCGATCCCGACCGGACCCGGATGCAGCCCACGCGCCCGGGGCCGCAGCAGATCCCACCGGGCAACCGGCAACCCCCCGCCGCCCGCGACCACGCCGACTCCGGCGAACCCGCGACACCGGCGCTCAACCGCAGGCCACCGGCCGCCGCACCGGCGACACCGCCGGTGACCGGCCGCCCGGCACCCCGGCCCGCAGCACAGCGTCCCGTGTCACCCCAGCCCACATCTGGGCCCCGGCGTCCCGTCCAGGAACGACAGCCGGCCCATGCCGAGCCCCTGGTGGCGGGTACCCGCGGCTCGAATTCCACCGGTGATGTCGACGAGACCAGGGCCGGTGGCCCACCCGCCGGGAACACCCTCCTCAAGGCACCGGGCAAGAAACCCGACACCCAGGCCGCCGACACGCACGAGCCGCCACCCGAGGACTCGGACTCGTCGATCCTCAAGACCGGCGGTTCGATCGCCCTGGCGACGCTGTTCAGCCGGATCACCGGCTTCCTGCGTACCGTCCTGATCCTGTCGATGCTCGGTTCGGGTCTCGCTTCGGCGTTCCAGGCGGCCGACGTGCTGCCAAATATGATCGCCGAGGTGGTGCTGGGCGCCGTCCTCACCGCGATCGTGATCCCGCTGCTGGCCCGGGCCGAGGCCGAGGACCCCGACGGCGGCGAGTCGTTCACCAACAAGATATTCACACTGGTGGTGGTCGTCCTGGGGGTGGCGACGGTCGTCGCAGTCATCGCCGCGCCGGTGCTGACGTTCCTCAACGTCGGCGACGGCAAGGTCGACCGCGATCTGTCGACGGCGCTGGCGTACCTGCTGCTGCCGGAGATCCTGTTCTACGGCCTGACCGCGTTGTTCATCGCGATCCTCAACATGCGCGGCTACTTCAAGCCGGGCGCGTGGGCGCCGGTCCTCAACAACATCGTGCAGATCTCGGCGCTGGTGGCGTTCCGGCTGGTGCCGGGTGAGATCACGCTCAACCCGGTCAAGATGAGCGACCCGAAGCTGCTCGTGCTCGGCGTCGGCTGCTCGCTCGGCGTGGTGCTGCAGGCGATGATCCTGGTGCCGTGGCTGCGCCGCGCCGGGGTCAGGCTGCGCCTGGAGTGGGGTATCGACGCGCGGCTGCGCCAGTTCGGCAACATGGCCGTCGCGATCATCGGCTACGTGCTGGTGCTGCAGGTCGGCATGATGATCACCTACCGGATCGCGTCCTCGGCCGCGGAGAGCGGCATCAGCGCCTACTTCACGCACTGGCAGCTGCTGCAGTTGCCGTACGGCATCCTCGGCGTCACCATCCTGACCGCGATCATGCCGCGCCTGTCCCGGAACGCGGCCGCCAAGGACCACAGGGCCGTCGTCGAGGACATGTCGCTGGCGACCCGTCTGACGATGGTGTCGCTGGTGCCGATCGTCGCCTTCATGACGTTCTTCGGGCCGGCCATCGCGATCGCCGTGTTCAACTTCGGCAACTACACCCAGCACGATGCCGAGCAGCTCGGTTCGGTGCTGGCGTGGGGTGCGTTCACGCTCATCCCGTACGCGATGACGCTGGTGCAGCTGCGGGTGTTCTACGCCCGCGAGGATCCGTGGACGCCGACGGCGATGGTCGTCGGCATCACCGGGGTCAAGGTGGTCGCGTCGTACCTGGGCACCGTGTTGTTCGACGACGCCGACCAGGTGGTGCGCTGGCTGGCGCTGTCGAACGGTCTGGGTTACCTCGTCGGCGCGATCGTCGGGCACCAGTTGCTGCGGCGCCGGTTGGGCGCTTTCCGGATGACGGATGTGAAACGCACCACAATCGTGTCCATCGCGACGTCGGTGCTGGTCACCGCGGCGGTGTGGGCGGTGGCCGAATTGTCCGGCCTGTCGAACCTGTCCGGGCACCACGGCAAGATCGGGTCCCTGGCCTATCTGGTGATCACCGCCGTGGTGGTCCTGGGTATCGTGTACTCGGGACTCGCCGCTTGCAAGGTGCCCGACGTGGTCGCGATCTTCGACGCCGTCCAGCGCCTGCTCGGCCGGTTCATCCCCGCGCTGGCCCCCAAGACACCGCCGTCCGCGGACAGCGCCGCCTCGCTCACCCTGCAATTTCCACGGGTCGGGAACGACGACGCTCTCCCGTACTCTGGACAGGTACAGATCATGCGCCGGTTCGACCGGGGCACGTCGAGCTGGCAGTCGTACGCGGTGCATTCGGGCGGTGCGACGGGAATGCATGGCGCCTATGCCGCCAACCGGATGGTTCTGCCCCCCGACACGAGATACCGCAGGAGAGGATTCGGGCACGTGAGCGAAACCAGCGCCACCCAGGCACCGAACGTGCCCGAGACGTTGGCGGCGGACGCTGCTGCGCCCGTCCCACCCGCTCCCGTACAGGGGATCGGGGCGAACGACGCCCCCACCAAGGTGGTCAACCTCGCGGGCATGAACACCCCGGATTCCCCGGAGACTGACGCCCCGGAAACCGCCGACACCGAGAACACTCCTGACGCCGAGGGCGGCACCCCCAAGGCCTCCGATGACCAGGCCGCCCCCGACGGTCCGCCCCTGGCACCCGAACCGGCGGTCCGCGGACCGCGCCTGATCGCCGGTGCCGCGGTCGCCGGCGGCCGGTACCGGCTGCTCGAGGGCCACGGCGGAACGCGGGGCCTGCAGTTCTGGCGCGCCCGGGACACCAACCTCGACCGCGAGGTCGCGCTGACCTTCGTCGACGCCGACCAGATGGCGCCGGCACCCGCCCGGGGCACGCAGATCAAGGTGTCCGACACCGGACCGCAGGCGGTGCTCGCCCGCACGCTGCGCCTCGGGCAGGTCAACTCGCCGGGTGTGGCGCGCGTCCTCGACGTGGTGCGCGGCTCGTCGGGCGGCATCGTGGTGTCCGAATGGGTGCCCGGTTCGTCGCTGACGGAGGTCGCCAAGTCGGGTCCGTCGCCCATCGGCGCGGCGCGGGCGGTGCGGGCGCTGGCCGCGGCCGCCGAGGCGGCCCACCGCTCCGGTGGCGCACTGTCCATCGACCACCCGGACCGCATCCGTATCAGCTCCGACGGCAATGCGGTGCTCGCCTTCCCGGGCACCCTCGCCGGCGACGACAAGGCCTCCGACGTGCGCGGCCTCGGTGCGGTCCTGTACGCGCTGCTCCTCGACAGGTGGCCGCTCGACGCCGCGACCGGGTCCAAGGTGATCACCACCAATGACACCACCGAGCCGGTCGGTGGCCTCGAGGTGGCCGTCCCCGACAAAGACGGCGTGCCGGTCGAACCTCTCGATGCCCGCACGGGGGTGCCGTTCGAGATCTCGGCGGTCGCCGCCCGCGCCCTCGACGGCAACCGGGGCATCCGCACCGCGGCCACCGTGCAGCAGGTGCTCGACCAGGCGACCGTCGTCGACCTGAAGACCGATCTGCTGCCGACCATCGACAGCGATCAGCCGCCAGTGTCGGTGACGCCGCGCAAGACCGAGACCGATCCGGCCAAACGCAACATGGCGGTGCTGATCGGACTGGGCCTGGCCATCGCGTTCATCATTCTGGCGATCGTGGCGTGGGCCACCGGCATCTTCGGCGACGACGACGAGGCGACGGACATCGATTCGATCCTGCCCACCACGTCGGCGCCCGCCGCGACGACGGGCAACGCCGCCCCGCAGCCCGCGGCTCCCGCGCCCGCACCGGCCGGTCCGGTGGGGTTGCGGTCGGTGTCGCTGGTCGACTTCTCCGGTCAGCCCGCCGACAGCTCCGCCAACCTGCGCAATGTGGTCAGCGGCGCCGCACCGGCGTGGCAGACCGATAACTACCGGGGACGCTCGGACTTCGGTGGTCTCAAGTCAGGCATGGGGCTGATGTTCGCGCTGGACAAGGAGCATGCGATCAAGTCGGTCACCATCCGCACCAACACCCCCGGGTTCGATGTGTCGGTGCGGTCGGCGTCGTCGGCCACCCCGGGCGGCCTCGAGCAGACCAAGGAGCTCGCCGCCGGCCGCGTGACCGGGCGGACCCTGACCATCCCCGTCAACGGCGCGGCCCCCACCGGTCACGTCATGGTGTGGATCAAGTCGCTGCCGCCGAGCGGCAACGGCGGGTACCAGGCGTCGATCGCCCAGGTGTCCATGACCGGATAGCGAACCTCGTCATCCACAGACCCGGCCCTTGTGGCCGGGTCTTTTTTATGCCCCTGAGTCTTTTGTGCACCGGACATCGGGGTCATGGTCGCCTGCCGGACATGTGGCTGTCATCCGGCGGGCACACCTGCCTACCTCGCGGTCAGTTGTGCGTGGTTCCCGGAATCTGTTGCGGCACAGATCTTCCGGTATGCACCGAGGCGATTCACGGTTCCGCGACCGCATTCGGGCAGCAGCCTGCGCACGAAGCTATCCACAGAGTTGCCCACAACTGTGGATGGCGGGCTGCACCAACGGTTTCCGGATGGCTTAGTGCACTAAGCTCACATCTGGGAACGGGGAGGGGGAGCATGTGACCGGGGATGAGGAACTGCTGCACGCACACCTGCGGGGCGATCCCGCCGCCTTCACCACGCTCATCGAACGCCACCACAACCACCTGTGGGCGGTCGCCCTGCGCACCTGTGGCAACCCGCACGACGCGGCAGATGCGTTGCAGGAGACCCTCATCAGCGCGTACCAGACCGCAGGCCAGTTCCGCGGCGACGGTCCCGTGGCGGGCTGGCTGCACCGTATCGCGGTGAACTGCTCACTGGATCGATTGCGCCGCAACAGACTTCACCGGATAGTTCCCATCCCGGACCCCGACACGGCGCCGTTCGCCGACCCGTCCGACCAGATGGCCGATGTCGATCTGTCCCTGTCGATCGACGACGCCCTGCACCAGCTCACCGACGACCAGCGGGCCGTCATCATCGCCATCGACGTCGAGGGCAGGCCGCTCGCCGAGGTGGCCCGCCGTCTCGACCTGCCCGTCGGCACCATCAAAAGCCGCAGTTCGCGGGCCCGGGCCAGGCTCGCCCGGCTGCTCGGGCATCTCGTGGATCCGGACATGGACGCAGGAGGGATCACCGATGCACGCGCACCCCAACCCACCTGAGCTCCCCATGCCTCCCTTCCCGGTCGACCTACTCGCGGACCTGCACGCGGGTGCGCTCGACGACGTCACCGCGGCGCACGTCCGCGCGCATCTCGACGACGACGCGAGAGACGTCCTCGCGGCGCTGGACCGCACCGTCGCCGATCTGGGAGCGTGGCCCGTCCCGGCGGCCACCGCACCCGACGACGTCCTCACCAGGTCGCGGGCCACCCTGGCGGGTCTGTCGGCGCAACGCCCCGGCGGCCCCCGACAGGCGCGGCGCGTGCGGGGCCGGGTGCTCGCGGCGGCCGCCACGGTGACGGCCGTCGCCGCGGGAGGCATCACGGTGGCGGCGCTGAATACCGGTTCCGGACCCGATCGGCCGTCGAATCCCGTCGCGCTGTCCCCGGCCGAACGTGCGACGCTGCTGTCGGCTCTGAGCTCACCCGGTTCCGAGGCACCGGGCTCCCGCATCCGGGGCTTCGCGGACGAGGCACGCCTGCGCGGCTGCATCCGGGCGCACGGCATCGCCGACAGCGTGCCCATCGCGGGATCGGCCCCCGTACGCCTGCGTGGACGTGACGGCGTCGTCGTCCTGGTCACCACCGGCACCGTCGGACGGTTCACCGCCCTGGTCGTCGGCCCCGACTGTGGCCCCGGGAACCCGGCGACCATCGCCGAGACGACGATCGGGGGCTGACCAGGCTCGCCGACCGGTTCAGTGGGCAGCCACGGCCGACGGCCGGGAACACGACCGCATACGCTTGACGTTGTACGAGCCGGAACCGGCACCTGGCCGTCCCCGGCGGGAAGCGACTGCGCTCAAGCCGCAGCACGGAGGAATTGATGACCAACACCGATACCGAACACACCGACGCCCCGATCCACGATGTCATCATCGTCGGATCCGGACCCGCGGGGTACACGGCAGCCGTCTACGCAGCACGCGCCGAACTGTCGCCCGTGTTGTTCGAGGGCACCCAGTTCGGCGGTGCGCTGATGACCACCACCGAGGTGGAGAACTATCCCGGATTCCGCGAGGGCATCCAGGGTCCCGACCTGATGGACCAGATGCGCGAGCAGGCGCTGCGCTTCAACGCCGACCTGCGCATGGAGGACGTCGACGCGCTCCGTCTCGAGGGCCCGGTCAAGGAGGTCGAGGTGGCCGGTGAGGTGCACCGCGCCCGCGCCGTCATCCTCGCCATGGGTGCGGCCGCCCGCTACCTGGGCGTGCCCGGTGAGCAGGAACTGCTCGGCCGCGGCGTGTCCGCCTGCGCCACCTGCGACGGGTTCTTCTTCAAGGACCAGGACATCGCCGTCATCGGCGGTGGCGACTCTGCGATGGAGGAGGCCACCTTCCTCACCAAGTTCGCCCGCAGCGTCACCCTGGTGCACCGCCGCGAGGAGTTCCGCTCCTCCAAGATCATGCTCGAACGCGCCCGCGCCAACGAGAAGATCCGCTTCGTCACCAACGCCACCGTCGGCAAGGTCCTCGGCGAGAACTCGGTCACCGGCCTCGAGCTGGTCGACACCGTCACCGGCGAGACCTCGACGCTGGAGGTGACCGGCATGTTCGTCGCCATCGGTCACGACCCGCGCAGCGAACTCGTCCGCGGTCAGGTCGACCTCGACGACGCCGGCTACGTGCAGGTCGCCGGCCGCAGCACCTACACCTCCCTGCCCGGTGTGTTCGCCTGCGGTGACCTGGTCGACCACACCTACCGGCAGGCCATCACCGCCGCCGGCAGTGGCTGTGCGGCCGCCATCGACACCGAACGCTGGCTCGCCGACCAGCCCGACGGGATCGACGACGCCGACCCCGTCGCCGCCACCGCTGTCGGCGTCTGACGCCGACATATCCCCCGAATCCCCGCACCCCAACCCAGAGGAGGGCCCACATGGGCGCCAACACCATCACCGTCACCGACGACACCTTCGCCGCCGAGGTGCTGCAGTCCGACAAACCCGTCCTGGTGGACTTCTGGGCCACCTGGTGCGGCCCGTGCAAGATGGTCGCCCCCGTCCTGGAGGAGATCGCCGGTGATCACGCCGACAAACTGACAGTCGCCAAGCTCGACGTCGACGCCAGCCCGGCCACCGCCCGCGACTTCCAGATCATGTCCATCCCGACGATGATCCTGTTCCAGGACGGCAAGCCCACCAAGACCATCGTCGGCGCCAAGGGCAAGGCCGCCCTGCTCCGCGAGCTCGACGGGGTCGTCGGGGCCTGAGGCCCGCATTCGGATCGTCACCCAATCCTCACCGGATCGTCCACTCTGGACCGTCCGGTGAGGATTCACCCGCTGCTAGAATTGGCGGCGCCGTCACCAACTGAGAGAATGCAGGTTGGCCCATGGGCTCGCACACGGGTGCGAGCTGCGCACGAAGTGGGCCCAGACGGCAGCAAGGAGCGCTCGATGCGGATCTACCGGCTTGGTGACGAGGGCTCGGTTATTTCCGAAATCAGAACGATCCTTGCCAATCGTGGGCTGCTGCCCACCCCCGATCCGGACCAACCGGCCGCCTTCGACGAGGCCTGTGATCACGCGGTCCGCGCCTTCCAGCAGGAACGCGGCCTGATCGTCGACGGGATCGTCGGGCCGGCCACCTACCGGGTGCTGCGCGAGTCGTCCTATCAGCTCGGCGCCCGCATCCTGCTGTACCGGCTGTCGGCGCCGATGGCCGGCGACGATGTGGCCACCCTGCAGTCGCGGCTGCAGAATCTGGGCTACTACACCGGGCTGGTCGACGGCACGTTCGCCGAGAGCACCCACAACGCGGTGTGCCTGTATCAGAGCGAGTACGGGCTGGCCTCCGACGGCATCTGTGGGCCGTCGACACTGCGGTCGCTCGAGCGTCTCGGCATCCGGGTCACCGGCGGGTCCCCGTACGCGATCCGGCAAGAGGAGCATGTCCGCAGCTCCGGGCCTCAACTGGCGGGCAAGCGGGTGCTCATCGACCCGGGTTCCGGCGGTGCGCATGAGTTCTCCACCGGGGCGATGGCCGACTTCGAGTCGAAGATCCTCTGGGACCTGGCCTCGCGCCTGGAGCGCCGGATGGCGGCGGCCGGGATGGAGACGTTCCTGTCGCACGACGGGCACGGCACCCCCACCGACGAGGATCGCGCCCGCGTCGCCAATCAGGTGGGTGTGGATCTCACCATTTCTTTGCGGTGCGCCCATTACTCCAATGAGCGTGCGCACGGCGTCACCACATTCTATTTCGGCAATTCACACGGGTCTTTTTCCACCATCGGCCGTGAATTGGCGCAGTTTATTCAGCGCGAGATCGTCGCCCGCACCAAACTTCTGGATTGCCGGACACATGAACGCACGTGGGAAATCCTGCGGCTCACCAAGATGCCCGTCGCATTGATCGACGTCGGCTATATCACCAACAGCGCCGACGCCGCGCTGCTGAACGATCCGCAAGCCCGCGACACCATTGCCGAGGCCATTCTCGTGGCCGTCAAACGGGTGTATCTACTGGGTGAGAATGATCAGCCCACCGGCACCTACACGTTCGCCGATCTCCTTGCGGCAGAAGGTACCAACTACTGACCTTACCGGGATTTACTGTACCGGTGCGCTTTTCACCGGTACTGCTGCGTTCGGAGATGCGATACCGTGACCGGCAACCGTTTCCGCGATCAGCGAGAGCGATTGGCTCGGAAGCAGCCCATCCCGGCGCCCACGCCGGCACCCTGACGCATCGACAGGTCAATCGCCGCCTTCATCACCAGCTTCTCCAGTGCGCTCTCGACCTCGGCCTTCCAGCCCAGACCCTCGTCGAGCTCTAGTCGCAGCCGCGGGAACCGCGGATGTGACGCGATGACGTCAAATCCGTTGTCCTTCAAGAAACTTGCATCGATGATGCATTCGGGGCAGTAGTCGCCGTCGCCCGGCAGCGCGGGATCATTCCGGTGCATCCGTGGATCAGGTTGCGGGACGGGGGTATCCAGGATCTCCCTGGCCACCTCGGCGATCGTCTCGTCGGTCCATTCGGTGATGTCGGAGGGAATGATCGTCGTCGACGCCGGTCGGCGGCCGAGATGCGACGATCCCCGCGGCGGACCGGCCAGATCCGCCGCGAAGGCGGCGGGGTCGTCGTCGGAGCCGATGATGCCGAACGCCTCGATCGCCCGCACACCACGCCTGATCAGATCGGTGATCACCGCATCCAGCAGGCCCGGTGCGCTGTCCTCGAATCCCGGTTCGGTACGGATCGCGGTGAGCAGGACGGCGTCGGCGCTCACCGGGGAGGTGGGGAAGTAGTGTGAGCGCGGCACACGTCCGGGCGGGGCGTAGAAGGCGGTGCCCACGACGTGACCGGTGGTCGATTCGATGGCCAGTTGCCCGCACGTACCCCATTCCAGGAGCAGGCCCGAGATCCACGCCTCCTTGTCGAACTCACTGCGGAATCCGTCGATCGGGCCGGTGTCGAAGAGCTGGTCGAACGCCAGCGCGTCGAAGGCCACCGAGGAGTCGGTGCCGATCTCGATGTCGAGTTCGAGGACGATCTGCGAGGTGTCAGAAACGTCGGGGCCGGCGGGTGTGACGGGCTCGACCTCCCAGAAAATGCACTGCCGAGCATGCTTGGGCAGGCGTTCGAACGCCTCGAGGTCCAGACTCGACACCGTCACTGCCATCGAACGGCGCCTTTGCCCGGGAAACCTTGCCGGATACGACGAATCCTGGTGAGTCCCACCATCTTTGGCTTCACCATCGGTCCGCCTCTACCCTTCTTCGTCACAGTGACGTTTCTAGCCGTGACTCCTGCACGCTGATTGTCGATCGTCAGACAGTCACCGATGACCTCCATTGTCGCCGCGGCACCACCCCGGCGCATCTCGGGAATCCAGGCAGCGACACACGGCGTCATCCCTGATCGATCACACCCATGATCCTCTCGAGGTCGTCCACCGAACCGAACTCGACGACGATCCGGCCCTTCTTCTTGCCCAGGCTGACCGTCACGCGGGTGTCGAGCCGGTCGGACAGCCGCTCGGCGAGATCCTGCAGACCTGGCATCTGCATCGGTTTGCGGCGTGCGGTCGGCGGGGCGGGGGTGCCGTCCCGGTTGGCGAGCATGACCGCTTCTTCGGTGGCCCGCACCGACAGTCCCTCGGCGACGATACGCGCCGCGAGCGCCTCCTGGGCGTCGGCGCCGGCCTCCAGCGACAGCAGCGCACGTGCGTGACCGGCCGACAACACACCTGCCGCCACCCGACGCTGCACGGGAATGGGCAGCTTCAGGAGCCGGATCATGTTGGTGATCACCGGCCGCGAGCGGCCGATCCGGCGGGCCAGTTCCTCGTGCGTCACCTCGAACTCCTCGAGGAGCTGCTGGTACGCGGCAGCTTCCTCAAGGGGATTGAGCTGGGCGCGGTGGATGTTCTCCAGCAGCGCATCACGCAGCATGTCGCCGTCGGCGGTTTCGCGGACGATCGCCGGGATCAGTTCGAGACCCGCGACCTTACTCGCCCGCCACCGGCGCTCACCCATCACCAGCTGGAACTTGACGCCTTCGGCGGTCGGTTCGGAGAGCTTGCGCACCACGATCGGCTGCATGAGCCCGAACTCCCTGATGGAGTGCACCAGCTCGGCCATCGCGTCCTCGTCGAACACCGACCGCGGCTGATGGGGATTGGGCTGGATCTCCGACGGGCGGAGTTCACGATAGGTGGCGGCGAAGTCGTCGGCCGGTGCCGTGGCCGCACTGTCTTCCGCGGTGTCCGGGTCGGCCGGATGTTCGCCCTTCTTGTCGTGCTTGTCCTTGCCCTTATCGGCCTTTCCCTTGCCGCCGTCACCCTTGCCGCCGTCACCCTTGCTCTCCGGCTTCCCATTCGGGGACGGGGTAGGGGAGGAGGACATGTCTTTGGCGTCGGGGGCATGGTCGCTCTTGGTGTTGCTGTCCAACGACACCGGCGCGTCAGGTGTCGTCGGCTCCGGGCCACGGCCGATGATCACGTCGGCGGCCGCGTTGCCGAGGCTCGGACCCTTCGACGCGCTGTCATCCTCGGGAGGTCCTGTCGGAATCAGAGCCGCGAGCCCTCGGCCGAGCCCGCCCCGCCGGGTCGATGTGTCACGGCTCATCGGTGGTCCTCCGCTTTCTGATTATGGCGCTGTGTGGTGTGGTGTCGTTTATGACCGGGCGAACTGATGAGGTCGCGGGGTTCTCGCGACCTGACGTTCGACCTATTCCATGATGCTGCATCCGCGGTTCGACAACCACGAATATGACGGGACTGCTCACGCCGAGTACCGATAGTCCACGGCGAGGTCGGCGCCGTCAGATACGCGCTCGGGACCGCCATGTGACCGTCGTGATCAGCGGGTTCCGGTGCCGGCGACGGCGCGCTCGGCGAACTCGCGAGCGGCGTCGAGGTAGCTCATCGCGCCACGCGAACCCGGGTCGTATTCGATGATCGTCATCCCATAGCCGGGTGCCTCAGACACCTTTACGCTGCGCGGAATGATCGTGTTGAGGACCTTGGCCCCGAAATGCCGGCGGACCTCCTCGGCGACCTGATCGGCCAGTTTCGTGCGACCGTCGTACATGGTGAGCAGGATGGTGGACACGTGCAGCCGGGGGTTGAGGTGCGCCTGCACGAGCTCAATATTGCGCAGCAACTGACCCACACCCTCGAGGGCGTAGTACTCGCACTGGATCGGGATCAGGACGTCGTCGGCAGCGACCATCGCGTTGACGGTCAGCAGGCCCAGCGAGGGCGGGCAGTCGATGAGTACGTAGTCGATGCCGAGAGCGTCGAGCTGAGCCGAATCGAGGGCGTTGCGCAGACGGTTCTCACGAGCCACCAGCGACACGAGCTCAATCTCGGCGCCGGCCAGATCGAGAGTCGCCGGAATGCAGTAGAGGTTCTCCTGCGAAGGGCACTTCTGAGCGGCCTCGGACAGCGTCGCCTCACCGAGCAGGAGTTCGTACACCGACTCGATATCGGCGGCCCGGTGGTCGATGCCGAGTGCCGTGCTCGCGTTGCCCTGCGGGTCGAGATCGACCACGAGTACCCGGAGACCGTGCAGCGCGAGACCGGCGGCCAGGTTGACCGTCGTCGTCGTCTTGCCGACCCCGCCCTTCTGGTTCGCGACCGTGATGATCCGCCGGTGCGGCGGCCTCGGCAGCGTGCCCGCGGCACCTGGGGTCAGCACCCGGGTCGCACGTTCCGCCGCCTTGGCGATCGGCGTGTCGTCGAGGGATTTTGCCACGCCTTGGTGCGTCGCGGTTTCACGTGAAACAACCGGGTCTTGACCGACCACGCTTGGACTCCTTAACCCGATGGGGGATCTGTGCCGAACCCACGACACACACACTCCTTCTATTTTGCGCTCTCCATCGCCGACTTACCAATCCCCGCGGCGTTGTGTGCATGATTCGGCGTGTCTCCCCACGAGATGCAGGTACATCCCGTCAGTCGACCCCCGAATCCATTGCCAGGACTCTGAGCAGTCCGGAGGAACACCAGCCTTCGAGACACGCACGAGTGAGAGCCTGTCGTGGGGGATGGGGCCGGATCGTTTCACGTGAAACGGTCCGGCTGTGGGCCCCGAGCCGGATTGGTGGGGGAGGGGAGGGGCCGGCGCCTCACACCCCATACCCGTCGGCAATGCCGTGTTTCACGCGAAATGCGGCACCCACCGCCGAACAACCGTCGCCGTGGATCGCTGGGGCGTAGAGATTCGGTCGCTCCATCTGCGGCTCGGAATCCGAAGAGGCACAGCCCTCAGGCCACGCCGAGATCAACACACCGTGATTCACCTCGCCGGCGTCCCCGTTTCACGTGAAACACCGGTTCGATCGCACTCGACACCACCGAGTCGCCACACCGAGCATAGAGGGGCCCTCCGGTATCGATCGTTCTCAAGAGCGCCTGACATCCCGATCGGTGTCAGCGTCGGCTGGCCCCCAATTGACGGTGTGGGTTCGCGGTCATCGTTTGCAACACTGAGGAACGATTCGGCGTATCGTCTGTCTGCCCAGTTGTTGTTTCACGTGAAACGTGATCGAGGCGAAGTCGTGGACCGCAAACCGATAGTCAGAAGCGGCACACCACGGACCTCGGGTCGGCGGTACCCGTTGCGGCGGATGTCGAGCGTAAACCTGCGCCCCTCATGCCCCGCGGCCCGAGACTGACGGTCAATTCAGCGTCGCTCAGCTCCCGCAATTCGGGACCTCGGCAACCCAGCGATTCATGATCCCCACCACCGGTGCCTGCCGCGGGATCTGACCGACGTCACGCCACAGCGCACCCGCAACAACGGAAGGGCCTGGTCAGTACTTCGTGTCGTCGGGGGTGGCACGGATGGAATATCGGGATACAAGGCACACGCCCGACGATCACCGAAGACGCCCACGGCGCGTGCCGAACACCAGCCGGCTCACGGGGTCTCAACCACGTCGACCCCGACACCCGCATCGCGGCCGCCGACTTTCGCGCCATTGTCGCGATCGGAACAGCCAGTCCGGATACTCGCCGTCAAGATCGGCACAGTCGATCCGGACCCGTTCGACCCTCACCGACGACGTTGTCCTTCATCGACACCAGGGGTCCTTCTGGAGCGTCACCCGGATCAGGCTGGCACATGACCCCCATGACCTCTGGGACAGTGCGCCCGGATCGGGTTTCACGTGAAACCCGATGGACGGGCAGCGGGGCCAGGCTCGATCACTCGATCGCCGAGAGACGGCCGTTCGACGGTGCTGACCATTCCGCAGCAATCGGTTGCGATACGACGGAGATCGTCACGACTGACCGGGATGGCCGTTCTTCAGAATCTGGCGGGGGCTCTCCCGACGACGTGGCCGCAGGGAACGATGACGCCAGCCGGCATGCCCGCTGGGGGAGGGGAGTAGGGACCGCGAGACAAGCTCCGCTTGCCTGTCAACCAGTTCCCGAATGCGGACCATCGAGCGCAACGAGCGCGTCCGCAGCTGGATCGCCCTCTCGGTTCAACCCACGGCGTCCATCCCAAGATCCCGAACGCATCACCGTTGCCGAACTGAAGCCCGTCCCGCGTGGAGTCCCAACAGATCAGTCGCTAACCGAGTCCGTCGACGATATGCCACCTAGCGTCAGTCGGCATCGGCGTATCGCCATCGACTCCGCACCGGCGATCACCACCTGGACAGAAGGTGGCGTGCTCAGCAGAAGAACCGCCCACGGGGTGATCCGCAACGTCGGCGCCCTCAGCTGCCGTGAGGGTGTCGAGGAGCCGACCCTCCTCGGATCACGAGGCAATGCCCGAGTCCGCGATCAGCCTTTCGATGACAAGTGTTTCACGTGAAACGAAGAGTATCGGGCCTTCTCACTTTTCGACCGGCGCCGACACCCGGTGGTGTGCTCGAGCGGTGAGCCGATTCCGGGAACGCTCGTTGAACCGCACCAGCTATCCGTATGTGGTCCTTGACGCCACGTTCAAGAGTCCGCGTCGGAGCGCATACGGTGTCGCAGGTGATGGTGGTTGGCGATCGGGGTGTCGATGGAAGGAACCCAGGAAGTGTTGGGCACCAGCGTCGATGACAGCGGATCGTATGAGTCTCCGGACCGACATCTGCCGCCACCTCATCAGGTCGGGGTTTCACGTGAAACGCGGATAGACGGCATCGCGGCGGCCCCCCCGAGTGGTGGAATACGGATCATCCAGCTTCCGACTTGTCTTTCGCATCGCGTCGACTGATGTTGATTAGCCGCCACCAAGGACTAGCGTCACGTGACTAATCTTCAATGGGGTCAATACTTGCAGGTTTCACGTGAAACAACACCCCCGGTCGTCCATTAAACGGCGTATCCGAGACCACGAAGTCGGCCTCCTCGTCGCCGACGAGCTCCCAGATTATGCGCCGCACCGCCGCACACCGAAAGACGAACCGGCCGGGCATTCGACGCGTAGCAGTAAGCAACCGAGCACCTAGACGGTGAGAAAGAGAACGCCGCGGCTTGGCACCAGGCCCGCCTGATGATCCTCGACACCCCAGGACGCTTGTGATGCCCCGAAGCTCCTTCTCGGATCGACGGGTAACGCCGAATCCGCGATCACGACCGACGATTTCTTCGCCTTTCGATGACGAGAGTTTCACGTGAAACGAACAAGACAAGAGGACCTGCTCACTCTTCTACCGGCACCAACACCCGCTGGCGGATCGACGTCGCCGGAAGACGCCACGACCGCAAGGCGACGGTTATCGCGATGCACTAGAACCGTCACCCGGCGGTGGGGGAGGGGAGTGCCATCGACTCTGGTCATGTTTCACGTGAAACCCGACCGATAGCGATGCCGGTCACGACGCCGCAGTACCCACCGACTGCGTGGCATCCGATTACCCCCGCCCCGGCAACCGGCCGGCGGTCTAGCTCGTGACTCCCATATTCATGCTGGGGCTCGCGGCAGTCTGGTTGGGTGAGAACGACGGGTTCGCGGTATCGGGTGTTCACGGACGAGCAGTGGGAGCGGATCGCGCCGCTGTTGCCCTCGAACGAGGTGCGGCGCGGGCACCCATTCGGCGACAACCGCCGTGTGGTCGAGGGCATCGCGCACCGGGATCCCGTGGCGTGATCTTCCGCGTGAGCAGTTCGGGCCGTGGCAGACAATATGGAAGCGGCACCGCCGTTACGCCGGCGACGGCATCGCGTTCTGACCCAGATCCTCACGGAGGCCGACGCGGTCGGGAAGATGAACTGGGCGGTGTCGGTGGACGCGACGACCCGCTCGTAGGCATCAGCACGCGACGAACAGGACCTGCCCGGAGCAGAACACGGGCGCTGGATCGAATCACAGGAATTTGCACCAGAAGCGATGCGGTGCTTACCGATCGTGCGTACGCGAGCGGGGGGTGATCCGTACCGAACTTCGCCGCCGGGGGATCAAGACCGTCATCTCGGGCAGTACTCGCCTGGGCTCGGGTCTCCAAAGGCATAGGCTGACGCTCGATATCGTGGGGTGATGGCCATAGCGACGTTCGATACCGTACTGATCAACGGCAGCGTAGGCACGGGCAAGACGACCACTGCCGAGGTGCTCGGCGACATGGTCAGGCGACGTGGCATCCCAGGAGCGGTGATCGACGTTGACTGGTTACGCCGATCGTGGCCATCACCGGCCGGTGACCCGTTCCGGGCCGCGCTGGCAATCGAGAACATGCAGGCGATCACCGCGAATTTTCGCCGCGCCGGCGCACGGCTGATCGTGGTCGCAAACGTCGTCGAAACCATCGACGAGCTCGAACGGACTGCCGTCGCACTGGCTGCGAGGAGCATGCTGCATGTTCGCCTGGCCGCATCACCAGACGCGGTGCTTTCGCGGCTGACGAGACGGCACGACGACGATGAGACGGCGCTGCGCTGGCACGCACAGCGTCACCCCGAATTGGCGGACATCCTCGATCGAGCAGGCTTTATCAACGATCTACGGATCGACACGACCGACAAGCCCGTCAAAAACGTCGCGCGGGAGATCCTCACCGCGATCGTCGAATGAGCCTCACGGCCAGACTCGAACAACCCATCCACCGCTGATAATCGACAACACCCCCGGTGACCGCGATGCGCCAAACATCCTTCTCGGATCGACGAACAGCGCTGAACCCAGGATCACGACCGACTATCTCTTCGCCTTTCGAAGATAAGTGTTTCACGTGAAACGAACGACATCAGACCTGCTCGCCTTTCAACCGGCGCCGACACCCCGGTGACGGATCACTTCGCCGGAGGACACCACGGCCGCGAGGTGACACGATCGCCATGTCCTGGGACCGCTACCCAAGCAGTGGGGGAGGGGAGCGGCATCGATCTCTGGTCATGTTTCACGTGAAACCGACCGATCGCGGTGCCGGTCATGACATCGCGGTACCCACCGACCACACGGCATCCGATGACCACACGGCATCCGATGACCCGGCCAGAAACTAGCCAGTCGTCTGGCCGGCATGCCTACTCACGAACGCGATACGATCCGGCACGGACTGCTCGATGATGCCGTCGTGCGTCGCGTCGTAGGTCTTGAACTCCAGCTGAGTCCCCGAGGCCCGCAGCATCGCGACGAGAGGGACGACCGTCGGGAAAGGCAGTGTGGCGTCACGCAGTCCGTGACCGAGGAATACCGGCACGCGGTAGCCACTGGTCGGTATCCGCAGGTATCGCTCGAACAGGCCCGCCTCCCGCGAGGTCAATGACGTGGCCAGGAGATCACCGATCGAGAGCTCGGCGGTCAGCGTCTCGATCGCCGGAGAGCACATCGTCACGATGCGCCGGATGACATCGACACCTCGCGCCGACAAGTGCCTCTCGATCCTCAGCTCCGGGTAGGTCACTGAAAACCCATGCAACGCCATCGCATACAGGCCGGTGATGCCGGGAATCTCTGGCGTCGACGGACCCGCGACTCCGATGATCCGATCGAATGGTGGCGGAACACTCGTCGCCATCAGGCCGGCCAGAACGCTGCCTGAGCCATCACCCGACCGGGCGGCGGCCGCGTTGAGTGCGGCGTGCGCGCCCTGGGAGTGGCCGTCGGCGAACCACCGGATCGCTTTGCCAGGCCAACGCTCGGCGACCGCGGTCACCAGATCCGCCATCGCGTTCGCTTCGCCACCGGAATCCAGGTAGCCGGGCTCACCGTCGGTACCGAGCCCGATGTAGTCGGTCGCCACCACCGTGTAGCCGTTCCGCAGCAACGTCCGGAAGTAATCCAATTCCCGGAGCGGTCTGCCCATCCTCGTCGGTGCGCAGTGATCACCCAATCCGTTCGATCCGTGCGCCCAGGAGATCGCTGTCGTGCCGCCATGCCGGGGAAGGTAGACGGCCGCCGAGCTGAGTCGTGGCCGGCCTCGACCATCGGAAGTCCGGTACGCGACCTTCAGCGATCGAGCTGCCTCGAGTAATCGCTGTCCGGCCGGAAGGTCTGACGTACTCAGAATCGTGGCGCGCGGTGCTGCGGCAGCCGGAATGACACCGGGGCCCAATGACGCGCTAACTGCGATGACGAGTGCAACGATCCGGACGACTGGCAATCGAATGCTCGGTCTCATAGCAATGGCCAGATCCTCGGGACGATCAAATGGGCCTCCGTTGCAGGGGCTGGTCTGTTCCGGGATGAACGGGCGCCCATCCAGAACGTCGGCACGGGCAATGATTGAAGCGCTGGAACCAGTGTGGCACGACATGCACATCGCACCGCCGACGATCACGCGCCGGGTGCTGCCACCAGCCCCGGGGCCGGGGTCGGCAGGGGGAGGGGAGGCGACGCCCCCTCTTGCCGGCTGCCGCCAGGCGGAGGTGTTTCACGTGAAACGATGCGTCGCATCCAGATGCACGGGTTCACCCAATTGATCGGTGAACGCCGCGGATTTTCACGCCCGCCGGGAACCCCGGTCAGCCCATCAGTACCGCGGGTGCTTCGGTCCGGTCCTACCGGCGGCCCGCTTCTTACCGCCCGCCTTCTTGTCATTCAACGTCTTGTCATCCGTGCTCTTGTCACCGATGACGACGGTCGTCGGGTCATCGAGGAATCTGGCACCGCAGGTGGCGACCCGCAGCCCGGTCAGTCCGCGCTTGGTGACGACGGCCTTGTCCCGTTCGATCTCCTCGGCCGCCGACGACCCCTTGATCGCAACCATCACACCGCCGGGCGAGACGAGGGGAGCGGACCAGCCGGCGAGCCGCTCGAGCGGGGCGACGGCCCGCGACGTGACAACGTCGGCGGTACCGACGTCGGAGCGCACCGCCTTCTCCTCGGCGCGGCCGCGAACGACGCGCACACCGCTGAGGCCGAGCCGGGTGATCACCGCGTCGAGGAAGGTGGCCCGCCGCAACAGCGGCTCGACGAGCGTGATGGTCAGATCGGGCCGCGCAATGGCGAGCGGGATTCCGGGCAGCCCGGCACCGCTGCCGATGTCGATCACGGTGGAGCCTGGCGCGATCACCTCACCGATCACCGCGCAGTTGAGTACGTGCCGCGTCCACAGCCGGTCGACCTCTCGAGGGCCGATCAGCCCCTGAATGATGCCGTCGGTGGCGAGGATGTCACGGTACTCCTGGGCGAGGGTCAGCCGGTCGCCGAAGACCGCTGAAGCGGTCGGAGGGGCAGGGGAGGAGGAACCCTCCTCCATAACGGATCCCGCAGCACCAGAATCCCCGGTACAGTCCCGGTCGTCGTCAGCTGTGCCCATCAGTGCCTCCCTGTTCGACGCCCACGTGTTTCACGTGAAACAACCATCGTGGAACGCTCCCGTCATTGTCGTACCGACAAGCCCGAACCCGGAAATCGCCGTACCCCGAAACGGAAAAGTCCCGGCCGCAGCCGGGACTTTCCACGTGACGAATCGCCGCTACGCCGAACGCAGCACGACCACCCGGCGCTTGGGTTCGGCACCCTCGCTCTCGGACACGACACCGTCGACACCGGCCACGGCATCGTGGACGATCTTGCGCTCGAACGGGGTCATCGGGTCGAGAGATTCCTTCTCTCCGCTGGCGAGCACCCGCTCGGCGACCTCGCGGCCGAGGCGGGCCAGACGGTCCCGACGGTCCGCACGCCACCGCGCGATGTCTAGCATCAGCCGGCTGCGGTCGCCGGTGGCCTGCTGCACGGCCAGACGGGTCAGTTCCTGCAGGGCGTCGAGGACCTCACCCTTGCGGCCCACGAGCTTGGTCAGGTCATCGCCTCCGTCGATGCTGACGACCGCGCGATCGCCGTCGACGTCGAGGTCGATGTCGCCGTCGAAGTCGAGCACGTCGAGCAGTTGCTCGAGGTAGTCGCCGGCGATCTCGCCTTCCTCGATCAGCCGCTCATCCTCGTCGAGCTCATCGTCATCGGCGCTCTCGGAGTCGGTGCCCTCAGAATCGCTGCCCTCAGAGTCCGCAGCCTCGTCGGCGCCGGAAGGCTTGTCCGCGGTACGTTCTTCCGCAGTCTGCTCGTCGACGACCTGCTCGTCGTCGAGGTCGCCCTGCGCTGTGGTCCCGGTTGTCGCTGTGGTCTCAGTTGTCATATCAACCGCCTCAATCGTGGTGAATAGAAAAAGTCTCTGGATCTCGGCCGGCTACCTGCCGCCGCGCTTCTTACCCGCGCCGCCCTTGCCGCCGGATCCGCCCTTCGGCTTGCCACCGGTGCCGGGCTTGCGGTTCCCGCCGGCGTTGGGTTTGGCGCCCGGTGTGGGTTTGGCTCCCGGCTTGCCGGCGGTCGGCTTCTGGCCCGGCTTGGGCTTGGACATGTCCACCGCCGACGAGGCGGTCTCGTCCGTGGACTCGGTAGCATCACCGTCGGTCGTGGCCGATGTGGCCGCAACACTGCGTTTGGTGCGGTTGGGCCGGGCACCCGGCTTGGGGGCGTTGGCCTTGAGCTTCTCCTGCTTGGCGATGCGGGCGGCCTCTTCCTCCTTGGCGATCTGGCCGAACACGATGTGCTGCTGGCCGTAGGTCCAGATGTTGTTGCTCATCCAGTAGAGGAGGATCGCGACGGGGAAGAACACGCCGGTCACGAGGATGCCGAGCGGGAAGATGTACAGCGCGAGGTTGTTCATGATCCGCGTCTGAGGGTTCTCCAGCGCCGCCGCGGGCTGCCGGGCCACCGACGCGCGGGAGTTCATGTGCGTGGAGACCGACGCGATGATCATCATCGGGACGACGAGGATCGCGATGTGGCCGCGCGTGAAGTCGATGTCCTCGACCTTGAGCGACGACACGAACGCCACCCATTCGGTCTTCGGCTGGGTCACGTACGACGACAGCGGCACCCCGAACAAGCGGGCGTCGAGGAAGTTCTGTACCTGTGCTTCGCTGAAGACATAGTTGCCGTAGCTGCGGGTTTCCGAAGCGCTCATGCTGAGCTGCCCCATGCCGGTGCCCATCCTGTTGAACGAGCGCAGCACGTGGAACAGGCCGATGAACACCGGGATCTGCATGAACATCGGCAGGCAGCCGAGCAGCGGGTTGAAGCCGTGCTCCTTCTGCAGCTTCTGCATTTCCTCGGTCATCTTGACCCGGTCTTTGGCGTACTTCTTCCGGATCGCCTGAAGCTGCGGGTTGATCTCCTGCATCTTCTTGGTCGTGCGGACCTGCTTGACGAACGGCTTATACAGGATCGCGCGCAGGGTGAACACCAGGAAGACCACCGACAGCGCCCAGGCGATACCGTCGCCGCCGGGTGTGTCGGGGGTCAGATGGTCGAACAACCAATGCCAGACCCACATGATCCAGGAGACCGGATAGTAGATGAAGTTGAGCACGGGTCGGTTACCCCTAACCTCGAGAATGTGTCGGACGGATGACCTGTTCGGCCTCGCGCCGGCCTCCGGGGAGGTAGAAGCGAAGACCACGTTCGGGTACCGGGTCGTATCCCGGTTTGTGCCACGGCCCGCATTTGAGCAGACGCACGACAGTCAATGTTCCGCCGTGCACCAGACCGTGGATGTTCAGCGCGTCGACGGCATACGCCGAGCAGGTGGGCTCGAAGCGGCAGGTCGGCATGCGCATCGGTGAGATCCACGATCGGTACAGCTCGATCAGGAAGATCACCACCTGGCGGGGAAACAGGCGGACCCGGTCACGCAGGGATGTCCGGGCAGCGGAAGGCTGGGTCATGGGACCACCGTCTCGGCGGGCCGGGCGACGGGCTGCGATTCGGTGAGGAGTGCGCGCACCCGGCGATGCTCGAGGGCGCTGCGCAGTTGGCCGGCCAGGGTGACGCTGTTCGGACCGTCGGCTGACGGTCTGGCGCGGACCACGACGAGGGTTTCTGCTGGGATCAGTACTGTGACCTCGCGAAACGCGGCACGGAGCCGTCGGGCGACGCGGTGGCGGGTGACGGCGTTACCGACGGCCTTGCTGACGATGAGGCCGAGCCTGGGGCCGCCGGAGGTGGCGACGTCATCTCGCGGCCCTGGTCCGCCGGAGAGATCCATCGAGGTGAGATCCACCGGGAAGGTGCCAGGTCTCGCGACGTGGACGATGAGGTCACGTGTAGTGACACGCGCACCGTGTTTGAGTGCGCGTGTGAAGTCGGATCCCGACGAGATCCGATGCTGTGCTGCGACCATCGAGGATCATGCCGATCCGGCACGTGGCTCGTGGGAGGTGAGCCGGGGCGCCGGACACCTGACGGTGTCCGGTGGCCCGTGACTCACAAAACCTGCCAGGCGAACCCTCTTGCTCGAGCAGGTCCCGGGTACAAGACCCGGGACCGCGTCACGCTGGGGAGTGCCGGAGATCGGTCACGCCGTCGATCAGGCGGTGAGCTTTGCGCGGCCCTTGCTGCGACGGCTGTTGACGATCGCACGACCGGCGCGGGTCCGCATCCGCAGACGGAATCCGTGCACGCGCGAACGACGACGGTTGTTGGGCTGGAATGTCCGCTTTCCCTTGGTCACAGCTGACTCCTTGTTTCGAGGTGGTCTGGTTTCCAGGGCGCGGTGCCGGACTCGTGCCGGGTTGCTGACAGCGCCGGATTCGACGGGTAAAGTCCCGCCGAGGTCCGATTCTGCCGCGCAAATCCGTTACCTGGATGACCAGTCGAGACTACTGACTTGCGATGCCCAAATCAAACGCGCGCATCCGGCCTCGATAACCCCACCTACCGGCGACTTCTGTCCACAGCTGTGGATAACCATGTGGACAACGCGGCCCGATCTCGGGCATGGTGACAGTCTCACCCTAATGACGCCGGCTTGTCTCATCCGGCAGGAGGACAGGTACACGTGACGTCGGACCGGGATTCGTTCAGCCGGGATTCGTTCACCGAGGTGTGGCAGCGGGTCGTCGCCGAACTCAACAGCGACTCGGCGATCGGTCACGACCCCCTCACCCGCCAGCAAAAGGCCTGGTTGTCGCTGGTGCAGCCGCTCACCCTGGTCGAGGGCTTCGCACTACTGGCGGTCCCGACACCGCTCGTGCAGGAGCAGATCGAGCGCAATCTCCGCGACACCATCACCACCGTGCTGAGCCGTCATCTCGGGCATCCCGTCGACCTCGGCGTACGCATCGCGGCGCCCACTGAGCCGGCACCGGTCAGCGGGGCCGCGGCGCCCGAGACTGAGACAGTCGTCACCGATTCATCCACAGGCCGACCGGGCAACGGCGATTTTCCGGGCGGTGATTTCCCGAGCCAGGACCACACGCCGGGCAACGGCTACCGCCCGGACACACCGCACTACTCCGACGCCCAGCACTACTCGCAGGAGCCCGCGCACTACTCGGCCGACGAACGCCGGCCCATCCCGCGGCCGCCGGGCACCGACTCCGATTCGGACTGGTCGAGCTACTTCACCGGCCGCAACGCGCCACAGCCACAGCCCACGAGCGCCAATCTCAATCCCAAATACACGTTCGACACGTTCGTGATCGGCGCATCCAACCGGTTCGCGCACGCGTCGGCCGTCGCCGTCGCCGAGGCACCGGCCCGCGCCTACAACCCGCTGTTCATCTGGGGTGAGTCCGGTCTGGGCAAGACCCATCTGCTGCACGCGGCCGGCCACTACGCGCAGCGGCTGTTCCCGGGGATGCGGGTGAAGTACGTGTCCACCGAGGAGTTCACCAACGACTTCATCAACTCGCTGCGCGATGACCGCCGGGTCCAGTTCAAAGACCGCTATCGCGCCATCGACGTGCTGCTCGTCGACGACATCCAGTTCCTCGTGGGCCGCGAAGGTATCCAGGAGGAGTTCTTCCACACCTTCAACACGCTGCACAACAACAGCAAGCAGATCGTCATCTCGTCGGACCGCCCGCCCAAGCAGCTCGCCACCCTCGAGGACCGGCTGCGCACCCGGTTCGAGTGGGGCCTGATCACCGACGTCCAGCCGCCGGATCTGGAGACCCGGATCGCGATTCTGCGGAAGAAGGCGCAGATGGACACCATCGCGGTGCCCGACGACGTGCTCGAGCTGATCGCGTCGAAGATCGAGCGCAATATCCGCGAACTCGAGGGTGCGCTGATCCGCGTCACCGCGTTCGCCTCGCTCAACAACACCGAACTCAACAAGTCGCTGGCCGAGGTGGTGCTCGAGGCGCTGCTGCCCAACTCGGAGTCCCTCGAGATCAGCGCGGCGAGCATCCTGGCGATCACCGCCGAGTACTTCGACATCTCGGTCGACGAGCTGCGCGGCCCGCAGAAGACCCGGTCGATCGCCAACGCGCGGCAGATCTCGATGTATCTGTGCCGCGAGCTGACCGATCTGTCGCTGCCCAAGATCGGTGAGATTTTCGACCGCGACCACACCACCGTCATGTATGCGGAGAAGAAGATCCGCAAGCAGATGAACGAGAACCGCAAGGTCTACGACCACGTCCAGGAGCTGACGGCGCGGATCAAACAGCGCGCCGTCTGACCTCCTGACCAGGCAGAACCACCGGCCCGGGTGCCCTTCGAGGGTTTCGGCGGTGGGTTCTCGGTCGGTCGGTGCCCGGGCGCCACGCCTCAACCCGGGCCTGAGACTTCCCGACGCCGGTTCTGGCGTGTCGACACGCCCGCGACCCACACGTTTCGGCCGCGTTACGAACCATTCCCAGCTGTGGACAAACCCTGGGATAACTTAGTGTCCCGTGTGCACCAAAGGTGGACAGCGCACTAACAGAACGCGTAGTGCACAGCCCCAGCGCCGATCATCCGCACGTAGTGCACTAAGGATTCACAACGCCCGAACGGCGCTGACGACGCCGGATACCGGGTTATCCACAGAATCCACAGGGCCTACTACCACTATGAATCTCTCTCTCGAGAAAAACTCTTAAAAGCAGCCTGTGTGCACAACCGGGCCTCACGGGCCGGCCGGCGCCGGCCCGTGCATCGGCCCCACCGGCCCCAAGAACGTCGCCGGCGTTCTACAGTGGAACTCCCCGTGTCGGAACTCCCCATGTCCACGGCATGGTGATCTCCCGACCGCACGCAACAAGATGTCCACGCACGCTCCGCGGCCACACCGCACCCGGGCGGCGCCGGACAGAAGGGCAGCAGCGCAGCATGAAGTTCCGTGTCGCACGTGACGAGTTCGCAGAGTCCGTGACGTGGGTCGCGCGCAGCCTGCCCAGCAGGCCGCCCGTCCCCGTACTCGGCTGTGTCGTGCTCACCGCCGGTGACACCGAACCCGGCCGCGACGGCCTCACCGTCTCCGGCTTCGACTACGAGGTGTCGGCCGAGGAGACCATCTCCGCCGAGGTCGCCGAGCCCGGCCGCGTCCTGGTCTCCGGGCGTCTGCTCGCCGACATCACCAAGGCCCTGCCGCACAAGCCGGTCGACGTGAGCCTCGACGGCTCGAGGGTCGCCATCTCCTGCGGCAGCGCCAAGTTCTCCCTGCCCACGATGCCGGTCGAGGACTACCCGGAGATGCCGAAGGTTCCCGACGTCACCGGCTCGCTGCCCGCCGGCATCTTCGCCGAGGCCATCACCCAGGTCGCCGTCGCCGCCGGTCGCGACGACACCCTGCCGATGCTCACCGGTGTGCGTCTGGAGATCGAGGGCAACACCGTCGTCCTGGCCGCCACCGACCGCTTCCGCCTCGCCGTGCGTGAGCTCGAGTGGCAGCCGACCACCGCCGAGGTCTCCGGCGCCGTGCTGGTGCCGGCCAAGACCTTGTCCGACAGTGCGAAGACCGCCGGTTCGGAGGGCAACGTCGAGCTCGCGTTCGGTTCCGGCGGCAACGTCGGTTCCGAGGGCATCCTCGGCATCCTCGGCCAGAACAAGCGCACCACCACCCGCCTGCTCGACGCGGAGTTCCCCAAGTTCCGTCAGCTGCTGCCTGCCAGCCACACCGCGATCGCCACCATCGAGGCCGCACCGCTGATCGAGGCGATCAAGCGTGTCGCCCTCGTCGCCGAGCGTGGTGCGCAGGTGCGGCTCGAGTTCGGCGCCGGATCGGTGTTGCTCACCGCCGGCGGCGACGAGGCCGGAAAGGCCGAGGAGTCCCTCGAGGTCAACTTCCACGGCGAACCGCTGACCATCGCGTTCAACCCGGGCTACCTGCTCGACGGCCTCAGCGCGATGGGTGCCTCCAGCGTCGATTTCGGTTTCACCACGCCGAGCCGGCCCGCGGTGCTGCGGCCGTCGTCGGGGGAGGAGCCGGTCGCCGACGAGTCCGGTGCTTTCGTCGCACCCGACAGCGTGTTCACCTACCTGTTGATGCCGGTTCGTCTGCCGGGCTGAGAACCGCCTGGGGCGAGAAAGGCACACGCCCGCGGTGTGAGGTGAATGCGTGTACGTCCGTCATCTGTCTGTGCGGGATTTCCGGTCCTGGCGGTCCCTTGAGCTCGATCTGCAGCCGGAGACCACGATCTTCGTGGGCCGCAACGGTTTCGGGAAGACCAACATCCTCGAGGCGCTGTACTACCTGACCAATCTGCGCTCGCACCGGGTCTCGACGGACGCCCCGCTGGTCCAGCACGGGGCGGCGTCGGCGGTGATCGCCGCGACCGTCGAGCACAACGGCCGCGAGCTGACCGCCGAACTCACGGTCAACGCCGCCGGCGCCAACAAGGCCCGCATCAACGGCTCCCCGGCGCGGCGGCCGCGGGAACTGATCGGGATCCTGCGCTCAGTGATGTTCGCCCCCGAGGATCTGCTGCTGGTGCGCGGCGACCCGGCCGACCGCCGGCGCTTCGTCGATGAGCTTGTGGCCGGCCAGGGTCCGCGCTGGGTGGCGGCCCGCGCCGACTACGACAAGGTGCTGCGCCAGCGGACTGCCCTGCTCAAGACGGCCGGGGCGGCGATGCGCCGCGGTGGCGGCGAGGCGGCGTCGGTGATCTCGACCCTCGACGTGTGGGACGGTCAGCTCGCCGACCTCGGCGCCCAGATCACCGCCGCCCGTATCGACGTCCTCGCCGCGCTGCGCCCGCATGTGGTCACCGCGTACGCGTCGATCGCGCCGCATTCGCGGCCCGCCGACCTGCGCTATCGCCCCGCCGCCGGCCCGCACCTGCTGCCCGGGCCCGGCGAATCCGCCGCACCGGAGGAGATCCGCGCACACCTGCTCGCCGGCCTGGCCGAGCTGCGGAACAAGGAGATCGAACGCGGGGTGTGCCTGGTCGGCCCGCACCGCGACGACGTCGACGTGGTCCTCGGTGACCAGGTGGCCAAGGGTTTCGCCAGCCACGGTGAATCCTGGTCTCTGGCACTGTCTTTGCGGCTCGGTTCGGTGGAGCTGCTGCGGGCCGACGGCATCGAGCCGGTCATCATGCTCGACGACGTGTTCGCCGAACTCGACGCCGCCCGTCGTCGGCAACTCGTCGAGTTCACCGCGTCGGCGCAGCAACTGCTGATCACCGCGGCCGTCGCCGAGGACATCCCCGACGGCCTTGGCGGACGTACCCTGGACATCGATACCGTCACCGACGACACCGGCCGGTACTCCCGGATCACCACGCTCCAGCCCTGACGGTCACAAACTGACGGAGGTCACCGCAGCCCATGGCCGACGACACCAGCGCGCACACCCCGCCCAACGGCGGGATCCCCAAGGACAGAGGCGGTTACGAGCTGGCCAGCAAGGCCCTCGAGGAGGCCCGTGCCGCCGCCCGCGCCGCCGGCAAGTCGGTCGGCCAGGGCCGCGCCTCCCCGGTGCGCCGCCGCCGCACCACCGGTACCCGCCGTAGCTGGTCGGGCGCCGGCCCCGATGCCCGCGATCCGCAGCCGTTCGGCAGGCTGGCCGCGCAGATCGCCGGTAGCCGTGGCTGGCAGGCCGACCTGGGCAAGGGCATGGTCTTCGGCATGTGGGACACCATCGTCGGTCCCGACATCGCCGCCCATGCGCAGCCGACCCTGTTGCGCGACAAGGTATTACATGTGCAGGCCGAGTCGACGGCCTGGGCCACCCAACTGCGCTATATCCAGTCGCAGGTGCTCGCCAAGATCGCCGAGGGCGTCGGCCACGGGGTGGTCACCAGTCTGCGCATCACCGGCCCCAAGGCGCCCTCGTGGAAGAAGGGTCCGCGCAGCGTCCCCGGCCGCGGCCCCCGCGACACCTACGGCTGAGCCACCCCATTGCTGGTTGAGGCGTGACGAGCCGCCAGGCGAGGAGCCTCGAAACCCGGTGAGACAACATTGTCCGCTCACCAGGTTTCGAGGCTCCTCGCTTGCGTTCGTCACACCTCAACCGGCGGGATGGGCCTGTGAGCGTTCGGTGCTCCGCGGCCACGATCCGACACGGGTAGACGTAAAAAAATCGGTCTGTGTGCAAATCAGCGGGTCCGGATGGTCGTTCTAGCGCGCATAAGGCAGTAGTATGGAGGCGTTGTGCCGATCGGGAGAGGATCGGGCACGTCCGTGCGCTGAGGGGGCATCGGGTCTTCGCCTGTCGGAGAATGCCGTGACCTGCGCGCATGAGACTATCTGCCCGGCTCCGCCCGTGTCGACGTGGGACGAGACGAAAAGGAGTGGACGCAACTCGTGGCCGAGACCAACGACGCATCCAGTAACAACCGCAAGCCGAACAAGAAGCCGGGGGAGTACGGCGCGGACTCCATCAACATTCTCGAGGGGCTCGAGGCTGTCCGCAAACGGCCGGGCATGTACATCGGTTCCACCGGTGAACGCGGCCTGCACCACCTGATCTGGGAGGTCGTCGACAACTCGGTCGACGAGGCGATGGCCGGTTACGCCAGCCGCGTCGACGTCACCCTCCTCGCCGACGGCGGCGTCGAGGTCATCGACGACGGTCGCGGCATCCCCGTCGCCACCCACGCCACCGGTGTGCCCACCGTCGAGGTCGTCATGACCCAGCTGCACGCCGGCGGCAAGTTCGACTCCGACTCGTACGCGGTGTCCGGCGGTCTGCACGGCGTCGGCATCTCCGTGGTCAACGCCCTGTCCACCAAGGTGGAGCTGGAGATCAAGCGCGACGGTTTCCAGTGGAGCCAGACCTACCTCAACTCCGAACCGCAAACCCTGCATCAGGGTGCCGCGTCCCGTAAGACGGGCACCACCACGCGATTCTGGCCGGACCCGGCGATCTTCACCGAAACCACCAGGTTCAACGCCGAAACCGTCGCTCGGCGGCTACAGGAGATGGCCTTCCTCAACAAGGGTCTGACCATCACCCTCACCGACAACCGGCCGCAGGCCGTCGAGGCACCGGGCGACCCCAACGGGGACGGGGACACACCCGGTGGCACTGAACTCGCCGAGGTTGTGCAGTCGCCGGCGCAGAAGGCCACGGCCAAGTCCAAGACCCGCACCTATCACTACGCCGACGGCCTGATCGACTACATCAAGCACATCAACAAGCGGTCCAAGAATCCCATCCACCAATCGGTGATCGGGTTCAGCGGCAAGGGAACCGGCCACGAGGTCGAGATCGCCATGCAGTGGAACGACGGCTACTCCGAGTCGATTCACACCTTCGCCAACACCATCAACACCCACGAGGGTGGTACTCACGAAGAGGGTTTCCGCGCCGCTCTGACCTCGACGGTCAACAAGTACGCCGCAGACAAGAAGCTGATCAAGGAGAAGGACACCAAACTCACCGGCGACGACATCCGCGAAGGGCTCGCGGCGGTGATCTCGGTGAAGGTGTCCGATCCGCAGTTCGAGGGGCAGACCAAGACCAAACTCGGCAACACCGAGGTCAAGGGCTTTGTGCAGAAGATCTGTAACGAGCATCTGGCGCACTGGTTCGAGTCCAACCCTGCCGAAGCCAAGAACATCATCAAGAAGGCCGTCGATTCGGCACAGGCCCGTGCCGCGGCCCGCCGCGCCCGAGATATGGTGCGCCGCAAGACAGCCACCGACATCGGCGGTCTGCCCGGCAAGCTGGCCGACTGCCGCAGCAACGATCCGGCGCTGTGCGAGGTGTACATCGTGGAGGGTGACTCGGCCGGCGGCAGCGCCAAGTCGGGCCGTGACTCGATGTACCAGGCGATCCTGCCGATCCGCGGCAAGATCATCAACGTCGAGAAGGCCCGCATCGACCGGGTGTTGAAGAACACCGAGGTCCAGTCGATCATCACCGCGTTCGGCACCGGCATCCACGACGAGTTCGACATCGCCAAGCTGCGCTACCACAAGATCGTGCTGATGGCCGACGCCGATGTCGACGGCCAGCACATCTCCACCCTGCTGCTCACGCTGCTGTTCCGGTTCATGCGCCCGCTCATCGAGCACGGCCACGTGTACCTGGCGCAGCCGCCGCTGTACAAGCTCAAGTGGCAGGGCAAGAACGCCGAACCCGAGTTCGCTTACTCCGATCGTGAACGCGACGGCCTGCTCGAGGCTGGCCGGGCCGCGGGCAAGAAGATCAACTCTGACGACGGCATCCAGCGCTACAAGGGCCTCGGCGAGATGAACGCCAAGGAACTGTGGGAGACCACCATGGACCCGGCGGTCCGGGTGCTGCGCCAAGTGACCCTCGATGACGCCGCCGCGGCCGACGAACTGTTCTCCATCCTCATGGGTGAGGACGTCGCCGCCCGCCGCAGCTTCATCGCCCGCAACGCGAAAGACGTTCGCTTCCTGGACGTGTGATGCAGCAGGTCGCAAGCGGTCATCTTGATCCCTGAGGCCGAAGCGACGAAGGAGCGAGGGTCACGAAGGGTCCGGCGACCTTTCGGTACCTGACGCAACCACCACGCTCACAACCACACCCAGCACAGCGAAACACCTTTCCTACAAAGGAATCCCACATGACAGACACCACCCTCCCACCCACCGGCGGAGGCGACCGCATCGAACCGGTCGACCTCGGCCAGGAGATGCAGAACAGCTACATCGATTACGCGATGAGCGTCATCGTCGGCCGTGCCCTGCCCGAGGTCCGCGACGGCCTCAAGCCGGTGCACCGCCGCCTGCTGTACGCCTCCTACGATGCCGGTTTCCGCCCCGATCGCGGATATGTCAAGTGCGCCAAGCCTGTTGCCGAGACGATGGGTAACTACCATCCGCACGGCGACTCGGCCATCTACGACGCCCTGGTGCGTCTGGCGCAGCCGTGGTCGATGCGCTACCCGCTGATCGACGGCCAGGGCAACTTCGGTTCGCCCGGCAACGACGGCGCCGCCGCCATGCGTTACACCGAGGCCCGCCTCACCCCGCTGGCGATGGAGATGTTGCGCGACATCGACGAGGAGACAGTCGATTTCATCCCCAACTACGACGGCAAGACCCAGGAACCGACGGTGCTGCCGTCGCGCGTTCCCAATCTACTGATCAACGGTTCGGGCGGTATCGCCGTCGGTATGGCCACCAATATCCCGCCGCACAACCTGAATGAGGTTGCGGACGCGGTGTTCTGGGCTCTCGAGCATCCCGACGAGGACGACGAGACCACTCTCGCCGCATGCATGGAATGCGTGAAGGGACCGGACTTCCCGACGTCGGGCCTGATCGTCGGCAGCCAGGGCATCAAGGATGCCTACACCACCGGCCGCGGCTCGATCCGGATGCGCAGTGTGGTGTCGATCGAGGAGAACAAGGGCGCTACCACGCTGGTGGTCACCGAGCTGCCGTATCAGGTCAACCCGGACAACCTGATCCTGTCGATCGCCGAGCAGGTCCGTGAGGGAAAGCTCAAGGGCATCAGCAAGATCGAGGACCAGTCCTCCGATCGTGTGGGCATGCGCATCGTGATCACGCTGCGCCGCGACGCCGTCGCCAAGGTTGTGCTCAACAACCTGTACAAGCATTCGCAGCTGCAGACCAGCTTCGGCGCCAACATGCTGTCCATCGTCGACGGTGTGCCGCGCACCCTGCGCCTGGATCAGATGATCCGCTACTACGTGGCCCATCAGATCGACGTCATCGTGCGCCGCACCCGGTACCGGTTGCGCAAGGCCGAGGAACGCGCCCACATCCTGCGCGGTCTGGTGAAAGCCCTTGACGCACTGGACGATGTGATCGCGCTGATCCGGGCATCGGCAAACACCGACGAGGCCCGCCGCGGCCTGATGGATCTGCTCGACATCGACGAGATCCAGGCCGACGCCATCCTGGCGATGCAGTTGCGACGCCTGTCGGCTCTCGAGCGCCAGAAGATCATCGACGAACTCGCCGAGATCGAGCGCGAGATCGCCGACCTGCAGGACATCCTGGCCAAGCCCGAACGTCAGCGCGCCATCGTGCGCGACGAGCTGAAGGCCGTCGTCGAGAAGTTCGGCGATGAGCGCCGCACCCAGATCATCCCGGCCGACGGCGACGTCACCGACGAGGATCTGATCGCCCGCGAGGACGTGGTGGTCACCATCACCGAAACCGGGTACGCCAAACGCACCAAGACCGACCTCTACCGCAGCCAGAAGCGCGGCGGCAAGGGGGTGCAGGGCGCGGGCCTCAAGCAGGACGACATCGTCGCGCACTTCTTCGTGTGCTCCACGCACGACTGGATCCTGTTCTTCACCACCAAGGGCCGGGTGTACCGGGCCAAGGCCTACGAGCTGCCCGAGGCCAACCGCACCGCGCGCGGCCAGCATGTGGCCAACCTGCTGGCCTTCCAGCCGGAGGAGCGGATTGCCCAGGTCATCCAGATCAAGGGGTACGAGGACGCGCCGTACCTGGTGCTCGCCACCCGCAACGGTCTGGTGAAGAAGTCCAAGCTCACCGACTTCGATTCCAACCGCTCCGGCGGTATCGCCGCGATCAACCTGCGCGGTGAGGACGAGCTGGTGGGCGCCCAATTGTGCAGTGCCACCGACGATCTGCTGCTGGTGTCGTCGAAGGGTCAGTCGATCCGGTTCAACGCCGACGACGAGACGCTGCGCCCGATGGGCCGGCAGACCTCCGGCGTGCAGGGCATGCGGTTCAACGACGACGACTCGCTGCTGTCGCTGAACGTGGTGGAGGAGGGCACCTTCCTGCTGGTGGCCACCTCGGGCGGGTACGCCAAGCGCACCGCGATGGACGACTATCCGGTGCAGGGCCGGGGCGGCAAGGGTGTGCTGACCATCGCCCACGACCGGCGCCGGGGCACCCTGATCGGCGCGCTCATCGTCGACGAGACCACCGAGTTGTACGCCATCACCTCCGGCGGGGGTGTGATCCGCACCGACGCCAAGCAGGTGCGCAAGGCGGGCCGGCAGACCAAGGGCGTGCGGCTGATGAATATCGACGACGACACGACAGTCATCGCGATAGCGCGTAACGCCGACGAGCCCGAAGAAGAACGGTAGTCACACGGCTGTGGAGCCGGCCGCGAGGCCGGCCCACAGCCGGTCGGGTTTGTCCGGCCTCACCGCCCGATGCCCGACGAGGCGGGCGGCATCAGGCGGGTGAGCGCCGACCTACCCGCTAGTGTGGACCGCGAGCAGTCATGTGACGCGAGGATGCAGCCCGACGATCTCCGAGTGAGGACCTAGTGAGCACACCCAACGAGCCGGACAACACGCAGAAAGCAGGCGCGTCGGGACCCGCGCGCGGCGCCGTCGTGCCTCCGTGGCAGCGGGGTCAGGGTGAGTCGGGCAACTCCCGCACACAGACGGCCCCGGTCAACGGGGCAGGCAGTGACAATTCGGGTAGGGACAAGGCAGCCGACGTGAACGGAGAAGGACTGATCTCCGAGGGACCGACTCAGCCGTACAACACCGACATCAACGGTGACCAGCCCACCAACGAGCTGCGACGGGACCCGTCGCAGCGTCCGGCCGGCCCGCCGCCGCGCGGCGTCGTGTCCGCCGACGATGTGGACACCGAGGTGCACGAGTCCCGGGACATCCCGACGACCCGAATCGAACCGCCCGCCCCGGTCACCAAACTCGACAATCCGACAAGCGGCCAGATTCCCGCAGCGGCTGTTGCCCCGAACACCGATGCCCCGGCACCCGGTGAGGCACCTAAGGGGTCCAGCGGACCGGCGCAACAGGGTGCGCCGGGTCCGCAGCAGGTCACCGCGGCCGCTGGTCCCGACAAGCCGGTCGGCACACAGGCAGGCCCTGCGCCCGCGCAGCCGCCGCACGGTCCGCAGGGGCGTCCGGTGCCGCCGCCTCCGCAGGCGGGTGCCGGTCCGCAGCGTCCGGGACAGAACCCGACCACCGGCCCGCAGCCCGCCATCCGTCCCCAGGGGCCCGGCACCGGTCCGCAGCCGGCGATCCGGCCGCAGGGCCCGGGTACGGGTCCGCAGCCGGTCCTGGCCCAGCCGGGGCCGGCCGGGCAGGCGCCCGGTTCGCCGGGACCCGGCCCCCACGGTCAGGGAGCACAGGGTCCGGGAGCACAGCGGCCCGCACCGCCGGTCCCGCCGGCACCGCCGAAGCGGTTCGCCGAGTCACCCACCACGCACATCTCACCCACCACGCACATCGAGCGCCGGGACCTGCCCGGCGAGGAACTGCCGAACCTCGACAAGATCCACCACGTCGACGACGACGCCGAGCGTGCCGCCCTGGCCGCCGGCCACCGTTCGGCGCCCGTCCAGGTCGGTGGCGCCGGGGGTGTCCGGGCAGCGGTGCAGGTGCGCCGGATCGATCCGTGGGCCACGTTCAAGGTGTCCGCGGTGCTGGCCGTCGTCGGATTCTTCATCTGGATGATCGCGGTGGCCGTGCTGTACCTGGTCCTCGGCGGTATGGGCGTGTGGGATCAGCTCAACAGCTCGTTCAACACCCTGACCACCGACGGTTCCGGCGGTGATTCAGACGTGATCGGAACGGGTTCGGTGTTCTTCTGGTCCGGACTCATCGGCGCCATCAGCGCCGTGCTGATCACCGCGCTCGCGACGGTCGGCTCGTACATCTACAACATCTGTGCCGACCTCGTCGGTGGTGTCGAGATCACCATCGCCGACCTGGATTAGCCACCGCTGACAAGCCGGGAAATAGGTGCTCTGACCAGCCGTTTTGGTTAAGACGGCATCGGTCGGGTAATCTCACTTCTCGGTTCAAGGGCCTATAGCTCAGGCGGTTAGAGCGCTTCGCTGATAACGAAGAGGTCGGAGGTTCAAGTCCTCCTAGGCCCACTGCGAGAGGTGAGATCTCACCCGATTCGCACACCCAAGAATCCACCGCAGGTGATCACACAGGCAGGATTCGACGGGGCCTTAGCTCAGTTGGTAGAGCGCTGCCTTTGCAAGGCAGATGTCAGGAGTTCGAATCTCCTAGGCTCCACAACTGAAGCCACTCCACAATTGAAACCAGTTGAACGGCACGATCCCGGTACAGGGACCGTGCCGTTACTGGTTTCGGTCTCGCCGGCATTAACAGCTCCGCTCCGCGTATCGGATCGGATCGGTAGCCGGGGCGGACCCGATGCCGGGAACGAGAGCGGCGGAACCGCTCGTCCGCACGCGCAGCCAACTCGTCAGCCCGAAGCGCAACAGCTCGAGGATCTGCCTCACAGGTCGGCGGTGAGCGGGTGAGTGTGCGGTGTTCACAGGTCAAGTCCCTCGGCCATGCTGGACGCCGGGACGTGCACCATGAGGTCGAAGGCCTCGGCCACCGGGGTGTGGATGTATGCGGAGTCCATCCGGATCCGGTCGGGCTGCGCGACATCGGTCGGCACCTCGTTGCGGAACCGGCGCAGATCCGCCGGCGACAGTCCGGCTCGGGTCTCAGCGAATGCTGCTTCGATGCTTTCGGCTTCGGGCGGTCCGAGCGGGACATTGTGCACGGCGAACCCGTACGGTTCGCTCGTACCGTCCGGCTCCAGGGTCGCTGTGGTGCCCGCCCCGCTGGTCACACCGATCGCGACATACTCGTCACCGAGCATGCGGGCGAGACGATAGCCCCATAGGGTAGACCTGCAGTTCGCCCTCGTACACGACCGGCGTGCGCTGGATATGTGCGTTGTGGGAGAGCAGCACGATCTTGGTGCCCGGATCCAGCCGGTCGAGCCACCACCGGACCGATTCGGCCATGAAACTCTCGCGCGCGGTGGCCGCGGCCGGCAGCGCCGTGCCGTCGTACGCCCCGGCGATCGCTCGGAGGTGATGGTCCCCCGATCGTGCCGCCTCGAGATGCCATCGTGCGACGTCGAAGCTCTCCCGACCGCCGCCGACCGGGTCGGACGCGACGTCCTCAACCGGTACAGATCACGCGTCGTCACCGTACTGGCGTGAGCGGTCGGGAACGAAGCCGTGATTGACGCCCCAGAGGACTGCCTGGGTTCGGCTGGTGACGTTGATGCGGCGGTAGCAACTCCGGATATATGTTTTGACCGAGTTTATCGACAGCCCGACATGTTCGGTGATCTCCGCATTGCTGAGCCCCTGGGTGATCAACGCGAGAATTTCGGCTTCACGTTGGGTCAGCCCTTCTTCCCGGCCGGGCCAGTCACCGCCGATGATCTTCGAGGAGGCCTTCCTCGCCGGATGGACCAGTTGTTCGCGTCGATGAATGGACTCCAGCGCATCAACGAGCTCGCCCGCGGTAAGACTTTTCGCGACGTACCCATGGACACCGTTCTCGAAGGCCCGCGCCATGCTTTGCTCGTCAAAATTCCACGTATAGATCACGGCGTCGGTGACCAACGGATTCGCGGCGAGTTCATGCACTCGGAAACTGTCGCCCTGCGGGTTGGCGAACGAGTCGTACAGTGCGATGTCGACGGGACAGTTGACCGAGGTGTTGGCGTCGAGCTCGACGATCTCGACGCGATCGCGATAGTTCCGGAGCATGGCCGCGAGGCCTTGAACCACCACTTCGTAGTCGTTGATGAGAGCAACTGTCAAAGGCGACACGGTCGTGAGTGTAGCGCGTACTTCTTCACCCTCAGGGGTGAAGACGCTCAACCGAATGCGCAGTAGCGTTCTGACCGGGCGAGCGGCGAAGGTGTTCGGGGGCCGTGAGCGTGAAGCTCTCATGGTGCCTTCGTGCGGCATCCCCACGACACGAGGAGATGGCGACGCATGGTGTGGCTGTTGACTGGAGCGGCACCGCTAATGGTCAGATTGTGCCACCGCCCGTGAAGAAGATCCGAATTCCATAGACATGGTATGAAAGGACACTCCCATGATAGCGCTTGGTTTGATCCTCTTGATTATCGGATTTATCGTCAAGATCCCTATCTTGTGGACGATCGGAATCATTGCTCTCGTCATCGGGCTGGTTCTGTTTGCGGCAGGTGCGCTCGGACACGCGGTCGGCGGCAGAGCCCACTGGTACTGACAGTCCATCCCATCGAAGTTCAACCCCATCCAGGTTCAACGTTTCATCTCACGAAGGAGTATTGAGAAATGGCAGTTGAAGACAAATTCGGGAACAAGGCAGAAGAACTCAAGGGACGTGCGAAGGAAGCCGCGGGAGCGGCCGTCGGTGACGACGACCTGCGCGACGAGGGTAAGGCCGATCAGGCCTCGTCGGCGGTGAAGAAGGCCGGCGAGAAGGTCAAGGACAAGGCCAACGAGCTGGCCGAGAAGGTCACCGGCGACGACTGATCAGCACGCACGGCCATCTGCGGCGGGTATGACGACGAGCATGCCCGCCGCAGCTGTGTGTTCGGTCCCTCCTGCGGACCGCACGTCGATCATTCCGCACGCCGACGAGATCATCGACGGGCCCGCGGTGAACGTGTCCGTCGGTGCCGCGCCGTGGGTACCGTGGAAGAGATGGATGGCGATCGGTTGCACTCTGGCCGCCTGAGGAATGGTGTCAGCATCCGCGAGTGGCGCTGGGGAATATGGTTCGGCGGTTGCGGTGAACGCGCTTGGCGACGCGCCGGCCAACTGGCCGCGGTCGCCCTGTGTGTGTTCGCACTTGCCGCACCGGGATCCGTGTCACCGGGGGTGGCCGGAGCAGCCCCGCGGCCGAGTCAGCCTCCGCAGCCGGCGAGTGGCCCGGGTGGATCGGACTATGAGTTCAACGGATTCACGCGACGCTCCGGCGGCGCGGGCTCATCCGCGTACACCGTCACTCCGAGGTCGACGACATCCATGCGGGCGCCGGTCGTGGTGGTGACTCACGGGTATTTCGAGTATTCCGGGTACCGGATGCACAAGCATCACATCGAACACCTTGTCCGGCAAGGGAGCATTGTGGTGTACCCGCGCTGGCAGAACAGCATGGTCACCCCGTGTTTCGGACCGCTCCACATCGAAAAATGTGTGTCCTCGGCACTGGCCGGGATACGTGGCGGAATCGCGCAGACTCAGCGCTCGGAAGACCCGGTGTCGCCGGATCTGAATCGGGTCTCGTACTTCGGATACTCGTTCGGCGGCATCCTCACCACCAACCTGGTGAACCGGTGGCGCGCGTACCGGCTGCCGAAGCCGCGCGCTGTCTTCCTCGACGAGCCACACGATGGCGGTCTCAGGGGGAATAGTGATCCGGGACTTGATAAATCGCTGTCGGGGATCCCGGCGAACACCCTGCTCGTATGCCATAACGGCGGCCAGGGTGTGACAAGCGAGAAGGGAAAGAAGCGATCCAGCTGCAATGCGATCTTTCCGCGACTCGGGCATATCCCACGGCAGAACCGGAACATTACCCGGTCGTACCCGGATGATCACGGACGTCCGGCGCTGACCGCCGAGCATGTGCGGCCGTCGATCGAAGGCAGGCCGAACGCCTACGACTTCTTCGTGGTGTGGCGGAATTTCGATGCACTACGAGATGCGGCTCTGACCGGCAAGCACCGCGAGATCGCTCTCGGCAATACGCCGGAGCACCGCTACACCGGCAGGTGGAGCGACGGCACCCCGGTCCATCCGTTGCGGGTGTCGTCCGAACCATTCCTGGACTGATTCGGGTGCGGGCGGGGATCGGTCTCCGGGTTCGTTCCATCACGGGCGATCCCGGGCATGGCTGTACCCGCCCAGCAGCAGGTGCGGGGCGGTACGCCGTCCTTGGCGAGACACAGCTACGCAGGTTCCCTTAGATGAGAGTTGTTGCGCTGGTATGGCTGTGGTGGCCAGGTGTAGGGCGGCCGCTCGTGAATCTGGTGGCGGATATTGTGCAGTCGGTGCCGGAAGAGGGTTTCGATATCGGGGATCGCGTTGACTTTTCCCGGGGTGCTGGGCAGGTTGTCGGGGTTACGGGTCCAGATGACGCGTCCGCGCTGCCGGCCGTGGGTGGCGATCGTGGTGGTGTATTGGCCGGGTCGGGGGCCGACCATCCGATTGTGGATGGGGCAGGTGCCGGTGAGTGTGGTGATGTCGGTGCGTCCACCTGCGGCGAAGTCGAGGGCGGCGTGATGGATTTCGTTGTGGGTGGCGGGCTGGTCGCATCCGGGTGCGGAGCAGCGGTGGCCGCCGTCCATGGCGAACAGTGCGAGGATTCGGGATCGCCGGGGATGTTCATACCGGGTGCCGCCCAGGAGGACAGGAGAGTGTCGAGCATGGCGCGGGTGACCGGGTCGAGGTGCCCGGTCAGTTTCGACATCTTCTGAACGTTCTGCCGGTTGATCCACAGGTTGCGTTGTCGGGCGCGGTCGGTGTCGTCGGTGAGATCACCGTCGGGGTCCAGATGCGCCAGCAGCCGCATGCCGAGGGTGGTGATCTCGGCGGGCGTGTGGTCGCAGGCGAGTTCACCCAATGTGGCCTCGGCGGCGAGTTTGATGTCGTGGTCGATGGTGGTGGGGATCTTCTCGAAGATCTCCAGGACAGCGTGGATGTGTCCCGGTCCGATGAGTCCTTCCGCGGCTGCCGTGGCCAGGGTGGGGCAGCGCGGTGGCAGGAGTTCTCCGGTGGCCGAGTGGAATTGGGCGAGCTTCTCCATCTGCCGTTGCCGGCGGACCGGTTCGGTGATGCGCAGGTGGTGGGACAGGAAGTTGGGCAGCGATCGGTAGCCGAGACGTTTGGGGATGTCACGGTCGGACAGTTCGACGATCTGCCGGTGACCGGCCGAGGCCATCCGCCGGGCGGCACGTTCGTGTTCTTCTGCGGCGGTGAGGATCTCGGTGTCCGAACAGGCAGCCAGTGGCCTGGCGGCGATGTGGTCGAGCAGCGCATGGATCTGTGCGTACGCATCGGTGACGGACGAACCGGTGACGGACAGATCCGCCGGAATCGTTGTCTGACTACTCATCCCGCACCCCCCGAACTACAATCAACTAATAATCAGATCGAATATACATTCGACAGTACCGTGTGGTTCGGAAGAATGCAAGGCTCAGATCCAGGGCTGAACTACCGGTCCTGCAACGAGATACGCGTCGCCCCCGTTCGGGTATCGATGTGGGCACGACACCGAGAACGGATCAGGCGCGAGTTGGTTGCAGCAGTGTCAGGACCAGCGCGAGTACGGCGAGCAGCGCACCTGCGGGGAGCAGGACAATCAACCAGGAATCCCAATGGATGACTCCACATCCGATGGACACCACGTAGGCGACGGCGGCGAGGGCCGATACCCACCGACGTGCCACCACCCCGGCAACGATCGCCGGCACCGCGAGCACCAGAAAGATCTGAATCGGCGGCCATAAACCGAATGCGTACAGGGTCGAACTCGCACACGTCGCGTCGGCGTGCGCGAGATCCGGGGCATGGAGTTCCTGGGTCTTCGAGCAGCTCAGCGAGAACGAGCGGGCAGGCAGCCGCGCTGTGACGACGGCCGCGCCCAGCGCACACCCCACGAGTGCGGCCCACCCGACTTTCCACCTGATCATGCGCCGAGCGTATTCGGCGCGGAGGGTTCCGGGGGCGACGTAGCGTGGAAGGGATAGACGCCACCGATCGGACGAACGGAGAGTACGCATGGGAATCCTGAACGAGACCTACCGCCTGAGCAACGGCCTCGACATCCCCAAACTCGGCCTGGGTACCTGGTTCATCGACAACGACAAGGTCGCCGACGCCGTACAGGCGGCCGTCCGGATCGGCTACCGACACATCGACACCGCACAGGCCTACGGCAATGAACGCGGCGTCGGTGACGGAATCCGGCAATGCGGTGTCGGTCGGGATGAGTTGTTCATCTCGACGAAGCCGGCCGCGGAGATCAAGGATTACGACGGTGCCGTGGCGGGGATCGACAAGTCGCTGGAACGGCTCGGTCTGGACTCCATCGACCTCATGCTGATCCACAGTCCGCAACCATGGGACGACTTCCGCGGCGGTGATTACACCGACGGCAACCGGCTGGCCTGGCGGGCTCTCGAAGAAGCCCTCGGGGCCGGTAAGCTCCGCTCCATCGGCGTCTCCAACTTTCTGGAACGAGACATCGACGGACTCTTGGAGACTGCGACGACCGCGCCGCACGTCAACCAGCTCCTGGTCCACGCCGGCAACACCCCGTCGGATCTGCTGGACTACTGCACTACCAAAGATATTGTCGTTCAGGCATATTCACCGATCGCCCATGGAGCGATCCTCGACAATGCGGACCTGACGGCACTCGCCGCGAAGTACGGCGTCTCGGTGCCACAGCTGTGCATCCGTTACACCCTGCAACTGGGCACGGTGTCGTTGCCGAAGACGGCCAACCCCGAACACATGCACACCAACGCCGACGTCGACTTCGAGATCTCCGACGACGACATTGCGACCCTGAGAGCCCTGCATGGCACCGACTACGGTGAGGCGACCGCATTCCCCGTTTACAGCGGCAAGTAGCCAGGTGCCCGGTGCCGCCTCGACAGGGAGGCCGATCGGACCGATCTCGGCCCGGTCGGCCGCTCACCGTCGGCGTGCGGTCAGCGTAGGCGTGCGGTCAGCGACGTGACCTGGTCGAGCAGCGTTCTCAGCTCGCCGTCACGCCGATCGGCGGGAACGAACGCTCCATCCTTGTCGAACTCGGTGAAGAGTGAGATTGCGACCTGGGCGCGCACGTCGAACAGTTGCAGGTTGGCGGCGATCTGACGCCACTGCTCGACTGCCCGAACCCCGCTGTCCGCACCGTAGGAAACGAATCCGACCGCCTTCTGCGCCCATTCCGGAGCGAGGGTGTCCACGGCGTTCTTGAACGCGCCGGGCACTCCGTGGTTGTACTCGGGTGTGACGAACACGAATCCGTCGCACGCGGCGACCGCCTCGCTCCATCGTCGGACCTCGGGCGAGTCGTAGTGGCCTCCCGCGGCTGCCGGGGGTGTCGGCGAGGTGAGCAGGGGAACGTCGAACGCCTTGAGGTCGAGTACCTCGACGTCGACACCGTGGTCGCGGGCGATGCCGTCGACCCAGTGCCCGACCTTGTCTCCGGCGCGTCCTTCGCGAATGGATCCGATGACGATCCCGATCTTCATGACTTAGTCCTCTTTGTCCTCTTTGTCCTCTTTGTTGTCATCTGGTGCACCTCCAAGTAAAACCTGAACCTTTCTGAGATGTTGCGTTATGCGGCGATAACCGGCCACAGTCGCCCGGCAATGCGGGTGGCCCGGCTATTCGGGGAGTCCGCCGTGCCTGGGTGATGCCGGCGAGTACGGCGCCGAGGAATGAACCGATCGCCCACGGAGCGATCCTCGACGACATGGCAACCCTGAGAGCCCTGCACAGCACCGCTCGTCGCGGACCGCCTGGGTGCGAAGGCGCTGGTCCTGATCGCCGGGATGATTCCGGCGCCGGGCGAACCACCGAGTCAGTGGTGGGCTCACACCGGATACGAGGCGGCGATCGCCGAACAGGCGCGGCGTGACGACGGGCTCACCGGGAACGACGATCCGCTGGTCGCCTTCTTGGTTTGACCTCGACACAGGCTTGACCTCGACACAGGGCTGCGGGTATCGCCAGTACTCCGAACACGACATACAGTGTCTCTTCCACGTCGAAGGGCTCCGGATGCTCGGGCTCACCCTCCAGGAGATCGCCGACGCCCTCGACGGAGATGCGTTCGCGCCCAAGGAGATGATCGACCGGCTGATGGCCCGCACCCGGGACACCATCGCGCGGCGGCAGGAGCTGCTGCGCAGGCTCGATGACGTGCGATCCACCGATCCCGGCGACTGGGGTGACGTACTGAGCACCATCGCACTGATCCGGGGGCTCGACGACGAGAATCCTTCCACCCGACAGTATTCGGTGCTGTCGGCCGGTTCCGGCGATCAGCACACCGTGATGCTTGCCGAGGCCGCGTTGAGCGAACCGGATCCTCACGTGGCGGGTGCGCTCGGGTGGGCGCTGGCCCGGATCGGCGACCAGGCGGTACCGGTGCTCGCGCAGGCATTGACCGGGCCGTCGGAGCGCAGTCGGCGGCGCGCGGTGGAAGTACTCGCCAAGATCGACTCACCTTCGGCGACAACAGCTCTCGCTGGGGCCGTGGACGTACGGAAAACAAAGCAGACGTATGACACTCGCGATCAAGCGCTTGTCACCGACGATGATGGCACGCACGTGCGGCACTGACCGAGGGCTCTCGGGTTTCGTGTATGAGCAACGCGGCCGGACCGTGAGCACACCACGGCGAGTTTTGATTGACTGGATGTGTACCGGGTTCTGTCGTTGACACAACAGGGCCGGACCACAGTCCAACACACGAGCACGATCCGCACCGGCAAAGGAGTCGACTTCATGGCGCACAGGCCGCAGAAGGCATTTCACGCAACGGATGAGCGCTTTTACGAGCAGCTCGGGATCACGCACACGATCGAACCACTGAATCGGCGATCTGGGGAACTCATGTACTTCGGCAAGGACGAACACGACCAGCACTCAGGATAGGAAACCCGGCCACCGGCTGTTGACCGCACCCGAGGAACTGATCGGCGCGCGCGAGTAGTCGCTGAGCGCCTTCTGCATGCCGCCGAGTCTGCGACGAGGGTGCGATGGCCGGGGAACGAGGACGGCATGGACGACCACACCACCCATCACACCGAGCATCCGCATCACACCGAGCACCCGACGGGGCACGACGACCACGGTGCGATGAACCACGCCGGTCACGGCGAACATACCGAACACGGCGAACACACCGGCCACGAGGAACACCCGGGTCACAGCGATCATGACGGCCACGGTGGTCACGGCGAACACACAGAGCACGGCGAACACACAGGTCATGGCGGCCATGGTGGTCATGTGGCCGTGTTCCGGCGGCTGTTCTGGATCATGCTCGTGCTGGCCGTCCCGGTGATCGTGTTCAGCGAGATGTTCGCCGACCTCCTCGGCTACGACCTGCCGGACACCGAATGGGTGCGGTGGGTTTCACCGGTGCTCGGCACCGTCATGTATCTCTGGGGTGGCCGGCCGTTCCTGGACGGCGCGGTTTCCGAGATCCGTTCACGCAAGCCCGGCATGATGCTGCTGATCGGCCTGGCGATCACGGTGGCGTTCGTCGCCTCCTGGGGAGCGAGCCTGCACCTGCTCGACCACGAGCTGGATTTCTGGTGGGAACTGGCGCTTCTGGTGGTCATCATGCTGCTGGGCCACTGGATCGAGATGCGCGCACTGGCTCAGACGAGTTCCGCCCTGGACTCGCTGGCAGCGTTGCTGCCCGACGAAGCGGAGAAGGTCGACGGCGACGACGTGGTGAAGGTCGCCCCGGGCGACCTCGCCGTCGGCGACGTCGTGGTGGTCCGGCCGGGCTCGGCGGTGCCGGCGGACGGGCGAATCGTGGACGGGTCGGCGGCCATGGACGAGTCGATGGTCACCGGCGAATCGTCGACCGTTCGCCGCGGCACCGGTGACCCGGTGATCGCCGGTACCGTCGCCACCGACTCGGGACTGCGGATCACGGTGACCGCCACCGGCGACGATACCGCGCTGGCCGGTATCCGGCGGCTCGTCGCCGACGCCCAGGCGTCGTCGTCGCGTGCTCAGCGGATCGCGGACACGGCCGCGGCGTGGCTGTTCTGGTTCGCGCTCGGTGCGGCCGTGATCACCGCCGTCGTCTGGTCGATCGCCGGCGATCCGGACGAGGCGGTGGTCCGGACCATCACGGTGCTGGTGATCGCGTGCCCGCACGCACTGGGCCTGGCCATTCCGCTGGTGGTCTCCATCGCCGTCGAACGAGCCGCCGGCGCGGGAATCCTCATCAAGGACCGCCTCGCGCTGGAATCGATGCGCACCGTCGACACCATCCTGTTCGACAAGACCGGCACCCTGACCAGGGGCGAGCCGACGGTCACCGCGGTCCGGCCCGCCGACGGGCACGGCGAGGACGAGGTTCTGGCGCTGGCCGCGGCCGCCGAGGCCGACAGCGAGCATCCACTCGCCCGGGCGATAGCCGGTGCCGCCGGCGCCCGCGGCCTCGCCGTGCCGAAGGCGCACGACTTTTCCTCCGCGCCCGCAGAAGGGGTCACCGCCACCGTCGGCGACACCGTCGTCGAGGTCGGTGGCCCCTACCTCCTCGACCACAACGGCCTCGGTGAACTCGCCGTCGCCGAAACCTGGCGGGAAGAAGGCGCGATCATCCTGCACGTCATCGCCGACGGCCGGGTCATCGGCGCGCTGCGCCTGACCGATCAGATCCGGCCCGAATCCCGCGAGACGGTCGAGGCACTGCGCGCCACCGGAACACTGGTCGTGATGGTCACGGGCGACGCCCAGGCCGTTGCCGACACCGTCGCCGGGGACCTGGGAATCGATCGTGTCTTCGCCGGGGTACGGCCTGAGGACAAAGCCGCCACGGTGGCCGGGCTCCAGGCGGACGGCCGGACGGTGGCGATGGTCGGCGACGGCGTCAACGACGCCCCCGCTCTCGCCCGGGCTGATGTCGGCATCGCGATCGGCGCGGGCACCGACGTGGCCATCGGTTCGGCCGGCGTCATCCTCGCCTCCTCCGACCCACGTGCGGTGCTGTCGGTCATCGACCTGTCCCGCGCGACCTACCGCAAGATGCAACAGAACCTCTGGTGGGCCGCCGGCTACAACCTGATTGCCGTACCACTGGCCGCAGGTGTCCTGGCACCCGCCGGATTCGTCCTGCCGATGAGCGTCGGAGCCATCCTCATGTCCGCCTCCACCGTCGTCGTCTCCCTCAACGCCCAGCTGCTTCGCCGCCTCGACCTCACCCCGCCCGGTAGCGAGACCGGACAATGACCGCAGCGGACTCCGGAACGCACTCACGCGGCGCAGGAAACGCACCGGCTCCCGCGAGCAGTGCGGCATTCCCTGTTCAGCACCACTACTCGACCGAGATCGGTTGCGCACCTGCCGGTGGCGTGCCGATGTCGGCGATCGGCCGGTCGGTCGACCGCGAGAGAGGAGACTCGAACCAGTGGTCCCGATCCCGGGCACCCGCAGCCCCGCCCGCGCCGCGGAAAACGCGGCCGCTGCGGGCATCCGGCTCGACACCCGGCGCCACCTACACCGACCCGATGGCCAGCGTGTCCGGGCACACTGATATCGGTGCGGTGATCGCAGCGGTACGCGTCCCCATCCGAAACAGGAGCTGAACTCCATGTCCCACACACCCCAAAAGGCATTTCACGCAACCGATTCCAGATTCTACGAGCAGCTGGGCATCACCCCCGGTGTAGACCTCTTCGAGGACGGCAGACGCACTGATCCGGCGGTGAGCGGTACGTACGAGTGGTGGTATTTCGACGCTCATCTCGCCGACGGCAGCAAGCTGGTGATCACATTTTTCACCAAGGACGCGGCCGCACCGTCACGTGGTCTGGCGCCGCAGATCGCGCTCGATCTCGATCTGCCCGACGGGCGCACCATCAACAAATCGATCCATTTCGACCCGGAGACCTTCTCCGCGTCGGCCGGCTCCTGCGACGTGCGGATCGGGGAGAATCGCTTCGCGGGCGACCTGCACACGTACACCATCTCGGTGTCCCTCGAGGAGGTGACGGCCGAGGTCACGCTCACCGGGCAGACGGAGCCGTGGCGCCCCGGCACCGGCTACACCTATTACGGCGACGACGAGAAGGCATACTTCGCCTGGCTGCCGTCGGTACCGTACGGGAACGTCGAGGTCACCTACTCGGTCGACGGCACCTCCACGACCACCACCGGGCATGGCTACCACGACCACAACTGGGGCAACGCACCGATGATGTCGGTGCTCAACAACTGGTACTGGGGCCGTGGCAAGGCCGGCCCGTACACCTTCATCACCGCATACATGGTGGCGGAGAAGAAGTTCGGCTACACCCCGCTGCCGGTGTTCATGCTCGCCGAAGACGGCAAGGTCATCGCCGACGACCACACCAAGGTCACCTTCGAGAAGTCCGGCATCCACGACGACGAGCAGACCGGCAAACCGGTCGCCGACGACCACGTCTACACCTACCGCGACGGCCAATGGGAAATTGAAACGAACCCCGACGGCACCCCCAAAATCGCCTCCTGGGGCACTCGGCTGAGCCTGGCCGTCCGCGGCATGGCCATTCACTCCCCGCTTCTTTGGACGAACCTCTTCCCGCTTCTGGGCCCCCTCGTGACCATCCTGGGCGCCGCCACCTCCGTCGTCCTGCACATGGTGCACAACGAACTGGCCTCCCATTTCGGTTGGCGGGCGTTGACGGTCGGAGCCAATCCCCCGGTAAGTACCGGCATCAGTCTGGAATCCGAATTACCGGGTGGGGGGCATTTAAAAACGGCGATCCCGCCGGAAAAAATGAAGCAAGTGAGTCACAGTTCCCTCTATCTCGTTCACTGGCTGGTGGAAAACCGTTTTAACGTTATTCGGGCCGCCATGGCCGGCATTGCTTCCCGGGCCACCGGGCAAGACAAAATGACCGTTTTCCAACAATTGGCCCCAGAAAACATCAAAAACGTTAACGTCACGTTCTACGCAACGGGAAGCGAACAGAACCCCCACAAAAAGTTCGTCTATAAGCTCACGGTGGAATTGAAAAACGGAGGGAAACCTCTTACGGTTCTAATCCCTCTGGCCTTGAAACGCGGCTCGCCCACGACCGGGGACAACGCGGCCGAAGACGAAACATTCAAAGAGATTCAGCGTATGAAATTCATTTCGGACCTCGACACGGAACGCGGATTGACGTTGGATCAGCGTCGCGTTCCCATTTCGGGGGGGCTCGTCCGCGTCATGCAGGATTACGACAACGCAGCCGACCGGTTTAATTTTGATTTGATCGATCAAAAAACATCGCCGTCGGCGGGAAGCGCCACCTACTATGTCCATTTTCAAGAGGCG
>WBZQ01000150.1_pt1 | contig 64038 bp, 55 predicted proteins | sample 5204251 | NCBI WGS metagenome assembly WBZQ01 (sample SAMN12412402, study PRJNA552823) | activated sludge metagenome | isolation source: activated sludge from nitrification reactor of wastewater treatment plant... | place: USA: Virginia | collected 2017-09
GATCCCGCCGGTGGAGTCAGAGCGACCGCCACTCTACTCTTCCCTGGTAGTCCGGCCGTGCTCCATTCGATCCTGACCGACTATCACAAGTGGCCGGAGTTGTTCGAGACCAGAATGCGAATGGCTGAGGTCGAGGACCGTGGTGGGCATGTTCTGACGGATGTCTATATTTCGCACGCGCTGTTGCCTGGTGAACAACGACTGCTCTGTGAATCGCAGGTGTTGCCGGGGGGCGGGCTTGTGACCGACCTCAAGGGGGGCGACTTCAAGCAGTATCATCGGGCATGGAAGCTTGAACCGGCAGGGGACGGGACACAGACGAGGGCGGATTTTGAATTATTGGTCGAGCCAAAGACCATGATCCCCGATTGGTTGATTGCCGTCGCCATGGAGCGGGAGCTCAATGTACATTTTCGAATCGTGCGGCAGAAGGCGTTGGATCGAGCTACGAAGGAAAAGTGAGGGTGGAGAGTTCGGCCTTGTCCACGCCTTGCTTGACGAATGCGCTGATCTCCAGGCCCCGTTCGATGCGAAGGATGTCCTCCAGCCTGGTTCTGGTGCTCGGATGCAAGGGCACGAAGAGTTTGCAGCAGTCCTGATCCGGTTCGATGGAGGTGGTGAAGCTCCCGATTTGTTGGGCCTGTTCGGTAATTTCAATCTTATCCATCCCGATCAGGGGGCGAAGCATCGGCAGTTCGGCCGCCTCTTCCACCACCGATAAATTCTCCGCCGTTTGTGAGGCCACCTGGCCGAGGCTGTCGCCGGTGACCAGCGCCCAGCAGCCTTCCCGCCGCGCGAGTTCCTGGGCGATGCGCACCATAATCCGCCGGTACAGCACCACCCGGAAAGCCGCCGGGGCATTGGCGACGATCTCCTGTTGAATCGGGCCGAACGGCACGATGTAGAGCTTTGAATGGTATTGATAAGTCGTCAACAGCTGGACCAACTCCTGGACCTTCTCTTCTGACGCCCGACTGACCAGCGGACGACCGGAAAAATGCACGAAGACCGCTTTGCAGCCGCGTTTCATCATGCGATAGGCGGCGACAGGGGAGTCGATCCCGCCTGAAATCAGGCAGGCGACCTTTCCGCTCGTCCCCACCGGCATGCCGCCCGGGCCCTGGATCTTCCTGGCCGAGACATGGGCTTCGTGAGTCAGCAGCTCGATATAGAGTGTGAGGTCCGGTTGTTTGAGTTTAACGGCTTTGCCCGTGACATCGAACAGGTATCCACCGACGTCACGCTCGACCTCCATTGAGGTGAGCGGGAGACGTTTGTCTGCGCGCTTGGCCGTCACGCGAAATGAACTAAATGTTTGTTGGGCAAGCTGCCGCTCGGCCACCTGCTTCAGCACCGTCAAATCCGGCGCGTGCAGATCAAGGGGCACGGATTCAGTCAGCAGAAAATTCGAGATCCCGCACGTCCGCCGTAACCGCTCAACGACCAGTTCCGGCGACACCTGATCGGGAATGGTCACACGGATGCGGCCTTGCAGCGACTCGACTCGTTTGATCTTCAGATCATTCAGCGCCAGGCGGATATTGCGGACGAGCCGCTGCTCGAAAAAATCTCGATTGCGGCCTTTGAGGGCGAGTTCGTGGTAATGGACGATCGCGCAGTGCATAAGTGGTTACAGGATGCTGAAAATGGCTCCCAACTTCGTTCTCGACTCACCAAAATCCTCAACGTACCGTAAGGGTACGCCTCCGGTTTTGTTTCGTCTGCGGCCTCGTTGGATAACCATTTTGAGCATTATGTGGGTGGTTTAGAGAGCTTTAGAGAGGATGAAGCGTTGATTCCAGAAACCGCTCGGCGTCGATGGCGGCCATGCAGCCGGAGCCGGCCGCGGTAATGGCCTGCCGGTACTTTGTATCCTGGACATCGCCTGCGGCAAACACGCCGGCGACGCTGGTGGCCGTGCCTTGCGAGGTCAGCAGATAGCCCTTTTCGTCCATGGCCAGTTGGCCCTTGAAGAGATCGGTGTTGGGCCGGTGACCGATGGCGACGAAGACGCCGGCACAGGCGAGGTTCGTGGAGGTGCCGGTGACGATATTCTTGAGGCGGACTCCTGTTACCAGGTCCTGTCCGAGGATGTCTTCCACGACAGAATTCCACGCGAAGGAGATTTTTTCATTTTTCATCGCGCGGTCTTGCATGATTTTCGATGCACGCAGCTTGTCGCGCCGGTGAACCACGGTGACCGTGCGTGCAAATTTGGTCAGGAAGGTAGCCTCCTCCAGCGCACTGTCCCCTCCGCCGACAACGACCAAGTCCTGGCCTCGAAAGAAATAGCCGTCGCAGGTGGCGCAGGTCGAGACGCCGTGCCCGATGAGACGGTGCTCGTTGGGCAATCCGATTTGAAGCGCTGAGGCGCCGGTGGCCAATATGAGGGCTTCTGCCTCGACGGTTTGTTCCCCATCGATGGTCAGGCGAAAGGGCCGTTGGGAGAGATCGACCGCTGAGACGTCTCCGGTCAAGAATTCAGTGCCGAAGCGCTCCGCCTGGCCCCGCATTTCCTTCATCAACTCGGGACCCATAATCCCCTTGGAGAATCCGGGGTAGTTTTCGACTTCGGTAGTCGTCGTGAGTTGCCCGCCGGACTGCCATCCTTCGATGAGCAGTGGCGAGAGATTGGCTCTGGCAGCATAGATGGCGGCGGTGAGGCCGGCAGGGCCGGATCCGATGATCACGATGTTGCGCATGCGCGGATGCTAACACACCGACGCCGCGGGGGAAAAGCCGCGTTTCGCAACCGGCTAGGTGAGCGACTGCAGTTCGCGGTAGAGCCGTTTCACCAGAGGCAACAAGCGAGGACGGGCAGTGGTTCCGTCCAGGAGATAGTTGGCGGCGGCAACCTTGTTTCGCTGGGGCAATTGACTGCGGATGCGCCGGATGGCCTCGGCGCGGGTGAACCCATTGCGCTTCTTCAATCGGGCGATCTGAGTTTCGCGGTCAGCGGTCACCACGATGATCGTATCCACGCGCTTGTCGATGCCGGCTTCGAAGAGGAGCGGTACATCGTAAATGACGACCGTTTTGGGATTGTGGTGAGCGGCTTGTCTGGCCAGTCTGGCCTGTTCACGGGCAACGCGGGGATGGATAATCTGTTCCAGGCGGCGCAATTTGGCCCGGTTCCGGAAGACGATGGCGCCCAGGGCCTGGCGATTGAGGGTACGATCGGGATTGAGGACAGTCTTGCCGAAGGTCTTCACGATGGCACGCCAGGCCGGTTTTCCCGGTTCCACGACGGCATGGGCCAGCGCATCGGCATCGATGACCAGAGCGCCGCAGCGCTGAAACATCCCGGCGACCGTGCTTTTACCGGTCGCCACCCCGCCGGTGAGGCCCACGAGAATCATAGGGGGTGGAAGATACCATGGGGGTCCTGTCCCCGCAATGAGGCTCGATTGACTTCTCGTTGTGCCCGGCGGTATGACCATTCCTATGAAGAACATGAACTATTGGATGCTCCACATCGCATTGTTCTGTGTATCGCTCGGAGTGACAGGTATGGTCCCCGCGACGGCGGAGGAGCCTGCACCGGTCGAAAGGCCGCCCTTGGTGGTGGCGCTGGACGGCTCGGGTCAGTACCGCTCCATTCAGGAAGCGGTGGATGCCGCGAAAAAAGGCGACACCATTCTCATCCGCCCCGGTGCCTATCCCGAAGATGTGACCATTCACAGCAAAGAAAATGTGCGCTTGATCGGCGCCGGCATGGATCAGGTCACGATCCTGGGCCGTGAACGCGTCGGCGTCTTCCATATCGGCAAATGGCCCTATGGCGCGACCAATATTGAGATCTCCGGCATCACCGTCAATGAGCATGGCGGGCATGCGATGGGAATGTTCAACGGCCGCGGCATCCACTTCCACCATGCGCGAGTGAAAGGCATGTTGTTTACGCAGCAGGTGGAGGATGTGCGGATCGAGGATTGTGACATCGGCGGCAGTGAAACCACCGGGATTCAATTCGCCAATTCCCAGGCCGTCATGCGAGGCAATTTCATTCACGATAACGACCATGGCGTCAGTGTTGCCGGGAAATCCACGGTGCGTCTGGAGCGAAACGTGATCACGAAGAGTCTCTTTGAGGCCGTGATTGTGAACGATCAGGCGCAGGCGATCCTGGTGGGCAATACCTTCGTCAAGAACGGCGGCGGCGCTGCATTTCTGGGAACCTCACAAAACGAAGCCTCGGGCAACATCGTCAGCCTCAATACCTACGGATTCGTAGTGGGGGCTTCCAGCCGGGTGCACTTCTCCTACAATGCCATGCAGAACTCAGGTTCCAACTATCTCCGTTCCGGAACGCCCAACCAGCCGGCTCCGGAATTGAAACCCGATTCTGATTTGACGGTGGATCCACGTTTCGTTGACAGTGCCCGGGACGATTTCCGGCTTCGGGCAGATACCTCGCTCGTCAAAATCGGCGAATTTCCCTATCTCGGGGCTCTCCCCCCACTAAGCGCATCACGCTGATCCGCGATCGTAACGCGGCAACAAACTAAGAGATTAGGCATCCCATCCGTCCTGCTGCGACCGTGTGCTATGCTTTATGGTGAGCAGGGCATCGCGGGCCTTCCGGTGTGGCTCAAGAATTGCTGTACTACGACCGACAAGGGATTGGAGGTAAGACGTGGCCAGCTTTCGATTCGATCTCGAAAAACGCAGTACCGACGGGATTCCCAATCTGGCGGAATTGGAGTCCGGCAAGTTGCTCGGCGCGATTCTGCCGATGTCTGAACAGGCGCAACTCCAGTTGCGGGATAGCATCGAAGTCATCGACTATCTCATGAACCAGGAAGCTGTGGTCTGGAGCTAGTGTCCCTCTCTCGCCTGTAAGCCCTCGATCCCGTTCTTCCCACGCGTCCATTTATCTCACATGAGTGCACCGGCCTTTCCAAGGACCGGTCCGTTCCATCGCATTCCTCGTGACCCTTACCCGCACTCTCGAATCCCTGTTGAATCTTTTCGACGCCGGGCGCATGCTGACGCCGTTTGGATGGCGTACCGCAGGCTCAGGACGGGAGTTTGTGCCATATGTCGACATCGGCAGGGGGGGAGGCTGCACGTGCGCAGTCGGCTGAACAGCAGCGCCTCGATGAGGATGATTTACGCCGGAAACATTGGAAGCGCTGGGGCCCCTACCTGAGTGAACGGGCCTGGGGAACGGTGCGCGAGGACTATAGCCGCCATGGAACGGCCTGGGAGTCGCTGCCCCATGACCAGGCCCGCTCGAAAGCCTACCGTTGGAATGAAGACGGCCTGGCTGGAATTTGCGATCGTCACCAATTCGTATGCCTCGCGCTGTCGCTGTGGAACGGGCGGGATCCGATTCTCAAAGAACGGATGTTCGGCCTCACAGGGAATGAAGGCAACCACGGGGAGGATTCCAAAGAATACTACTTCTATCTCGATTCGACGCCGACGCATTCCTACATGAAGTTTCTCTACAAGTATCCGCAAGCCGCTTTTCCCTATACGCAACTTATTGAAGAAAACCGCCGCCGCGGCCGGGCGGATCCGGAATTCGAATTGCTCGACACAGGCATATTCGAGGATGACCGCTACTTCGATGTGTTTGTGGAATATGCCAAGGCGTCGCCGGAGGATCTGCTGCTGCGCATCCAGGTCATCAATCGCGGTCCTGATCCGGCGGAGTTGACGGTGTTACCCACGATCTGGTTCCGCAACACCTGGTCATGGGGACTCGACGTGCGTCGCCCGCGAATGCGCCAGGGCGACTCCGGGCCCGGCATGAGTGTCGTGGAGTTTGATCACGAATATTACGGCCGTCGGCAATTGCTGTGCGAGGGAAGCCCTGATCTGCTCTTCACGGAAAATGAAACCAATACGCGGCGACTATATGGCGATACCGACGGGGCGCGGTATGTCAAAGATGGGATCAACGAGTACGTCGTACAGGGAGACAAGAGTGCCGTCAATCCGGACCGGATCGGATCCAAAGCCGCGGCGCATTATGTGCTGTCCACCGCACCGGGCCAACCGGTGACCATACGGTTACGGTTTACGAACGGGTCCGCTGAGCGAGGGCTCGATCCGGTGGCGTTCGATGCCGTCTTCGCAGACCGTCTGGAGGAAGCCGACGAGTTTTACGCACATCTCGCTCCCCCCGATCTATCCGCCGATGCGCGCCTGGTGCAGCGCCAGGCCTTTGCCGGCCTCTTGTGGAGCAAGCAGTTTTATCACTACGAAGTCGATCGTTGGCTGAAAGGCGATCCGGCCGGCCCTGAACCGCCTCCTGAGCGTCTGCGCGGCAGAAACGCCGACTGGACACATCTCTACAATGCCGACGTCATCTCCATGCCTGATAAATGGGAATATCCCTGGTATGCCGCCTGGGACCTCGCCTTTCACTGTCTGCCGATTGCGCTTGTCGATGCGCGGTTTGCCAAGGACCAGCTCGTGTTGATGCTCCGTGAATGGTACATGCATCCGAACGGGCAAATCCCCGCGTATGAATGGGCGTTGGGCGACGTGAATCCCCCTGTGCATGCCTGGGCGGCCTGGCGCGTGTACAAAATCGAGAAGAAGCGCAAGGGTGTGGGCGATCGCGTGTTTCTGGAGCGGGTGTTCCACAAGCTGCTGTTGAATTTTACCTGGTGGGTCAATCGCAAGGATGCCGAAGGGAAGAATATTTTTCAGGGCGGGTTTTTGGGGTTGGACAACATCGGGGTCTTCGATCGGAGCAAGCCGCTTCCCACCGGCGGGCACATCGAGCAATCGGACGCCACGAGCTGGATGGGGATGTATTGCCTGAACATGTTGTCCATCGCGCTGGAACTGGCGCGGGAGGACCGGGCCTATGAAGATGTGGCCAGCAAATTCTTCGAGCATTTTGTCTACATCTGCCGGGCGATGAACAATATCGGAAATGCAAAGATCGAGCTCTGGAACCGGGAGGACGGATTCTTTTACGACGTGCTGCACCTGCCGGACGGCAAAACCTTCCCCATGAAGGTCCGCTCCATGGTCGGCCTGATTCCGCTGTTCGCCGTGGAGACGTTGGACTCCGAGCTCATCGATCAGCTGCCGCGCTTTAAGCATCGCATGCAATGGTTCATCGAAAACCGGCCCGATTTCAGCTTGCACATCGAAACGCAGTCGCAAGACGGCGAGGTGCGCCGGTTCCTGTCGTTGGTCAACCGCCACCGGTTGCCCAAGGTGCTGCGGTATTTGTTGGATGAGAAGGAATTTTTGTCCCCCCATGGCGTGCGGGCCCTGTCGCGTTATCACAAAGACCACCCCTATATTCTTTCGATGATGGGCATGACTCATTGCGTGGAATATCAGCCGGCGGAATCGACGAACGGTCTCTTCGGAGGCAATTCGAATTGGCGGGGGCCGGTCTGGTTTCCCGTGAACTATCTGCTGATCGAATCGCTCCAGAAGTTTCACTACTACCTGGGCGACTCGTTTACCGTCGAATATCCGACGGGATCGGGGGAGAAGCGGAATCTTGCAGAGGTTGCCGCCGAGTTATCCCGCCGCCTGACGCATACGTTTCTGCGCGGACCGGATGGCCGTCGTCCGGTCTACGGCGGAACAGAGAAGTTTCAGCAGGACCCACATTGGCGCGATCTGCTCTTGTTCTATGAATACTTCCACGGCGACAACGGTGCCGGTCTCGGCGCAAGCCACCAGACCGGATGGACCGGCCTCGTTGCCAAGCTGATCCAGCAGTCAGGCGAATAAGCCGGAGAGAGGCGATGCCCATTGATTCGAGACGGTGCCAGGATCTTGAACGAGCGTTGAGTCTGGAGTGGCTGGAGACGAATGGTCGCGGCGGATATGCGTCCGGCACAGTCGCCGGCGCGAATACGCGACGGTACCATGCGTTGTTGTTGGTGGCCAGACATCCGCCGGTCGACCGCGTGGTCCTCGTGAACCATGTGGAGGAATCAGTGGAGAGCGGCGGGTCCAACTTTCCCCTGTCGACCAATGTGTACAGCGGCGCCGTTCACCCGGAAGGGTACCAATATTGTGAGGAGTTTTCCGCCGAACCCTGGCCGACCTGGCGATACGCCGGTCAGGGAATTCGCCTGACGCGGGAGCTGTTGTGTCCGCAGGGGCGCGATATGGTGATTCTGCGCTGGCGTCTGCTGGATGATAGGTCTCCCGCGGTGGTGTTGCGAGTCAGGCCGATGCTCTCCGGCCGTGATTTTCACGCAACACACAGGGAGAACCCCGGCGTTCAGAGTGAGGCGACGACGAAGGACGGCCACGTCACCTGGCATCCGTACGAAGGCCTGCCGGCGGTTCACGCGTTTCACAACGGGCACTATCATCATGGGCCGGATTGGTATCGTCAGATTCACTATCGTGTCGAGCGTGAGCGCGGGCTGGATCATGTGGAAGACTGGTGGTCGCCGGGCGAATGCGTGTTCACGCTGGTTCCGGGCACTGCGGCGGAATTGGTCTTCACCACAGAGGCGCTTCCCTCCCTCGACGTGACGCAGTTGGTAGAGGATGAGCGTCGTCGTCGTGCGGGACAGTTGGAGACCGTGCCGACCGATGACCCGCTGACGCGACGCCTGTGGGCCGCGACAGGTGCCTATCTGGTGCAGCGAGGGGCCAGGCAGACGGTGGTCGCCGGTTATCCCTGGTTTGCGGATTGGGGACGGGATACGTTTATTGCGTTGCCGGGGCTCTGTCTGGTGACGGGTCGTTATGATGTGGCCCGGCAGGTAATCGAGGCGTTTGCCTCCTATGTGTCTCAGGGCATGGTGCCGAACCGGTTCCCCGATATCGGCGAGCAGCCTGAGTACAACACGATCGATGCGTCATTGTGGTTCATTCACGCCGTGGATCGGTATCTTCATTACAGTCGCGATCTGGACGGGGTACGGCGGGTCGCCTGGCCTGCCGTCAAACAGATTCTGGATGGCTATCGCCAGGGGACGCGGTTCGGAATTCATATGGATCGCGACGGGATGATCACGGGAGGGGTAGACGGTGTTCAACTGACCTGGATGGACGTCAAGATCGGCGACTGGGTTGTTACGCCGCGGCATGGCAAGCCGGTTGAAGTTCAAGCGCTGTGGGTGCGGGCACTGGCGGTGGCCGCTTCGCTGGCAGACCATTTCGGCGAGCCGACCTATGCGGCGCAATGCCGGCAGGACCGTGCACGTGCGACGGCGTCGTTTCGTGACCGCTTCTGGTACCGGACGGGAGGCTATCTGCTGGATGTGGTGGACGGACCCACCGGAGATGACGCCTCTCTGCGCCCGAACCAGATCTATGCCGTGGCGCTCGATGATCAGCTGGTGACCGAGTCACAGGCGAAACACATGTTGCAATTGATGAAAGAACGGTTGCTCACGCCGGTGGGGTTGCGTACCCTGGCGCCGGAGGATATTCGATTTTGTGCATCGTATGAAGGCGGCCTGTCCGAGCGGGACGGAGCGTACCATCAAGGGACGGTATGGCCGTTTCTCCTGGGGCCGTTCGTGACGGCCTGGGTGAAGACGTACGGCGACAGTCCTCCAGTGCGGCGAGAGGCCCGATTGTTTCTCGACGGATTACTCGACCATTTGGGCGACGCCTGCGTAGGGCAGGTCTCGGAGATTTTTGACGGGGAGCTTCCGCATCGCGCCCGCGGCTGTTTTGCGGAGGCCTGGTCCGTGGCGGAGCCACTGCGCGCGCTCATTGAAGATATTGGCGTGGCTCGCGCGCGTGCATCAATCGCTCAGTGACCAATGTGTCCTCTGGACTCTCACAGCCGACGACGATCTGTCGTCGGCTGTGCGACGCTGCTGTCGCGAGCCTCAATCTTTTCTCCCGCTTCCTCTCCGAAAATCTTGACAGCGTCAGAACCGATCCGGTAAGGATACCCAGATGGGACTGTGCACGGTGACCAGATTGTTTGCGCTGATGTCTGCCGGAATTTTGTTAACCGGTTGCCAGCTGTTTGACTCGTCGGCGCGCACGGCTGCGCCGCGATCGACATCGGTGATGTCGATGTGGGAATTGTATCGACACTGCCAATCCAGTGGCGATGTGGAGACGGTCTTGTCGGCGGCGAAGCAATTGCAGCAATCAGCCGATACGCATGTTGTTCCCGCTCCCGACGTTCCCAGGAGCCTGGACCGGTTTGTTACGAAGCAGCCGGTTCGTACCACCGTGGATCCCAAAGCGCTGGCGGCCTCCTGCACTCTGCAGGCGGCTCGAACCAGCCTAAGCGCCGGGCGCGAGCAGGAAGCGGAACAGCTCCTGTACGCCGTGGTGTTGAGTTATCCTGAAAGCGACTACACCTTCTATGTCGCGCAGGCCAAGGTGTGGATCGAGGAGTTGCATCGTCCCGGCGCTTCCGAGTCTGTGATCCACCCCATTTCTACCTTCTAAGCGCCACTCGATCTCGTCTTATTTCTGCTCGGCCTGATCTATCGGCCGACTTCTTGTCCATTACGGAGCCCGAATTGGTACGCAAGGCATTGCGGGTGGGAGTCATTGCTGAGCACTCTCCTGCATGGACAGCGCGTTCATGCGGATCAGGCGTGTCGCACTGTACACGCACGGCCTTCAGCCACTGGTCTCTGTGCTGGTCGACAGGTGGCGCATGACCCGGCCAAGACAATGGCAGACCCTGTGGCGGGGGAAAACCTGTCTGCAATTGGTGCGCGGAGTCATGGTCTATGTCTGGCCGTTCTCGATCTTCGGAAGGCTGTTCTATCGCCTTCGTTGGTCCACTCCCTGGTATCAGGCCATCAACCGACAATCCCGCCGCGTCTTTCACTCTACCCCGCAACCGCTGCACCCGCTGGGCATCGAAGCTGTGCAGGCACTCAGAACCGAGGGGATCTTTCGCAGCTCAGTCGACGCCGTGGCGCAAGATCCCGAGCTGTTTCGAGAATTGTCACGAGATGCGCAGATGTTGCTGGCCCGACAGGATATCCAGCGTAAGATCAGGCAGCGATTTAATCCGCACGATGCCAAGTGGTATGTGGTGCGAGCCATCGGTCATCGCGCCAAGCGGCCCCCGATTCCTTCGTCCTTCGTCCGTTTTTTTCTCCACCCGCAAATACTCAGTATTGCCAGTACCTATCTCGGACTGCAGGTCCGACTCAACTATGCGGATGTCTGGCACAACATTCCGGTGCGCGAGGGCGAGCCGCCGATCTCTGCGGAGTTCTGGCATCGCGATCACGAAGATAAACGGCTCATCAAAGTCTTTGTGTTGCTGACCGATGTTGATGAGACCATGGGGCCGTTCACCTATGTGAAACGGTCGCAGGTGGGGGGGGAATTCGAAAGCCTTTTTCCTGCCATCCCGCCCACTGGCCGCTATCCGAAGCAGGATGTGCTCAGCCAATTGATCAACGACACGCCGTTGCCCTCGGTATCCTGTGTCGGGCCGGCCGGCAGTATCATCCTGTGTGATACGAGCGGGCTGCATCGCGGCGGCCGGTCGCTCACCAAGCCAAGGATCGTTCTTGTGGGGGTGTATACATCCAACGCCGGGATAGATGCCGGGCGTTATTCCCTTCCTCGCTCCGTTCGCCACGAACAGTTGTCGCCCGCGGCGAAGTTCGCACTCTATTCCTAGTCAATAAAGTTTCCGGGCGCTGTTCCCATGCCGGCCGCCCGAGTATTGACAGAGCCTTGCGTTGGCCGTAGGCTCGCGCGTTGCTAGGTTGGTGAGGCACTACTGATTGCATCGTGGATGAAGGAGGCGAATGATGGTGGAGCGCATACAGGAATCGGGACGAATGTTGAGTTGTGTCGGCGTCATCATCGCGGTGTTGCTGGCAGGCGGCGGGCACGCAGCGGTCAATGCGGCTGACGAGTTACCAAAAGAGTCGGTGCTGCCGGTAGCGTTGGCCGGGAAAGCCGCACAGGCGGCGCTCGATTTCTGCAAGAAGGATGGGTATCGAGTCAGCGCATCGGTGGTGGATCGGGCGGGTGTCTTGCGTGCCATGCTGCGCGCTGATGGTGCCGGGCCGCACACTGTCGATAGCAGCAGAAAGAAGGCCTACACTGCGTCCAGTTTGCGGCGCGCGACCAGCGAGTTGGCCGACATGATCGCCAAGCAACCGGCGTTGCAGGCGTTGCGTGAGATGAACGAGAGCATTCTGATGGTCGGCGGCGGATTGCCCATCGAAATTGCAGGCGAAGTGGTGGGCGCCATCGGCGTGGGCGGTGCGCCCGGGACCCATTTGGATGATGCCTGTGCGGAGGCCGGTCTCGATGCGATCGGGGCGGCTTCGAAGATGCCTGCGGCCAAATGAAACTCATGCGCGGAAGAGGACCGGGCTGGCTGGTGATGGGCCTGGTCCTCTGTCTGGCAGCCTGTAACAGCGATCGCCCAGAACCGGCTGAGTTCGACCTGCCCTCAGCGGGGCTTCACATACGGGTGACGCGTGTGGCCACGCATCCGTTTCTTTCCCGCTTCCAGTTAACGTTGCAGGTTGAAGGGCCGGGCGGTTGCACGGCCACGGCCGAGTTGTTCCCCGATACGGGATATGCCGGGCGGCGCAATGTCTATCAGCAGGCGTCGGGCGCCATTACGCTCTTAGGTCAGTACGATGCCCGGGTGATTGAGAGGGACACCTGCACGATTCGCCTGGTTGAATTTCAATCGCTGACCGGTCAGGCGACCTTTCTGGGAGCGTTTGATGCGGATACCCAGAAACGCTGGCAATTTTTGCCGCCATCAGCCCGGCCGGAGCGGCCGTTTGAAAAACATTGACCCGCTAGGTGATGGTCACGGTTGACGGTTAGCCCGCGTTGCCGCCGCTTACTGTGATCGTCGAACAGCAATCTGATGCCAATCGGGCTCAGGATTTCAGTCGATCCTTGAAGGTCAGTTCTGCTACGGCAGACTTATCCAGTTCGCCTTTGCCGAGGGCCACCAGCCGGCGATATTGCTCATAGGTCGCTCTCGAGACAGGAAGATCCAGGCCGACCTGCTTGCCCAGGCTGCACGCGATCCCCGAATCTTTCGCGGCGTGAGCCGCTGAAAAATAACAATCATGGGCGCGTTGCTGCATGTCTTCCCCGTCGGTCTCCAGCACGCGCGAGTTGGCGCCGGTTTGGGCGAACACCTCGCGGAGCATCGTGAGGTCCAGGCCCAGGGCCGATCCTAGTCCGAGTCCTTCCGCCAGGGCTGCGGTGTTGGCATTCATCACCATATTGACCAGCGCCTTCACCTTGGCCGCTTCCCCTGCCGGCCCGATGTAGCGCAGATGGGCGCTCAGATCTTTGAGCAGGGGCGTTGCCCGTTCAAATACTTCCGGCCGTCCTCCGCACATGAGATAGAGGGTGCCCTGGCGGGCTTGAGTAATACTGCTGGCCATGCAGGCTTCGAGGCTGCGGCCGCCTTGCTGTTCTACTAAAGTGTGAATGTCTGTCTGCAGTGCCGGGGAAAGGGTGGCGCAGTTGATAAAGAGGCGGCCGGTGGCATGGCGCAGCAAGCTGTCGGGTGCCGCAGGGGCATAGATCTGACGCATGGCTCCATCATCCGACACCACGGTGAATACCGTGTCAGCCAGTTCAGCGAGGTGCGCTGGCGTCGGAGAGGCGGTGCACCCGAGCTCCTTGGCCAGTTCTTCCGCGCGTCGGGTGTCGGTATCGTAGACCGCGACGATCTGATAGTGCAGGTCGTGGAGCCTGCGGGCCATGTTGGCTCCCATGCGTCCGACCCCGACCATGCCGATACGAGCCTGTGACTGTGCCATCCACGACCTCCTGGAAAACATGCTACTCTGCCTGGCGCGGAAGTGTATCACAGTCTATTTTAGTGGAGGTATCCCAGAGTCCGGCGAAAGCGTAAGCCGGTGACCGCGGGAACTCACAACTCAGGGAGTCCGTGATGCAACAATCGATTATCGGGTATCACCAGGATGAAGAGGGACATTGGGTGGCCGACCTCTGTTGCGGGCATGGGCAGCACGTGCGCCATCAGCCCCCGATGACGAGTCGTCCGTGGGTGTTGACCGAGGAGGGCCGGAGGGCGTTTCTCGGGACTAAATTAAATTGCAAGAAGTGCGAGGAAGAGGGCGATGGGTTCAGCTAGACCGGGGCCCTTTCCTAAGGACCCCGGTAGAGCTGTCAGCGATGTGGTGACGTGTCGATCAAGGTGAGGAACGAGAGAGCGGCCAGATGTTCTTAGGCCCACAGCCAGTCGATGAGGGACGAAAACCATCCCGTCACACTTGATAACCAGGATTCCTCCTGAGGTGCGGTTGCGGTTGCCGGGCGCGGTGCTGCCGGGGCCGCGGGTGTCGGCGTGACCTTTGCCGGTGCGACCGGAGCCGTGGGTGGTGCGACGACCGGTGTGGATTGAGAAGGAGCCGGTGCCGGTGCAACGTTCGTGGCCGGTGCCGCGGGTGTTGGGGATGCCGGTGCCGCGGCCGTCGGGAGCGCCGGTGAAGCTTCAGGCTGGGAGGGCTGGGGCGTAATAACCGCAACCAGGTGTGGCGCTTCCGGAGTATTGTCCACCGTAGTCACATGGGCTTCCGGTCCTGACTGCTGCGTGGCCATGGTGCGCTCGCGCTGAGCCGTCAAAGCCTCCAACCGTTTTTCGATTCGCTTCGTCTCGCTGATTTCTTTCAGCATCGCCTGATGTCTGGCGCGCAATGCTGCGATGTTGTGTTCAAGAAGTGCCAGTTTGGCCTGGTTGGCCTTATGGAGCTGGTCATAGGATGTCTGGATTTTCTTCAACTCGCCTTTGAGATTCGCAAGTGCGCGTTCCTCGCGTTGATTGGCAAGGTGTGCCGCATCTCGTTCTTGTTCCAACCCCTGGATATCGGCCTGCGTCTGAGCGAGTTCACCGGCCCGCGCTTTGACCTCGTGTCTGGCAGTGTCATAGGTCTGTTGCGAGACACAGCCTCCCAGCGTCAACGCAGCGCTTCCCAGCATCCAATAGAGCGTGACGGCTCGGATGTTCAGCGAGGAAACAGGTGCGGGTTGCGGACATGGGGTGATTGATTGCATGGGACATTCCTCCCCGATACGTACAGTGCCAGTCTATGCAAAGAGTGCTCCGCTTCTGCGGAGCCACGGTGCCTCAGGCTAATTTTTCAGAAAAGTGGGGAAACGGCAAAATATTTCTGGAAAGCTGCAGGGGGCTGCCGGGCGAGCCTGGCGGTTTAGCGACGGACCCAGTTCGTGAGTTATTGGATGATCGTGCAGTCAGGGGGCGGGTGAATTTGCATGTCGAGTCCTGCCTCATGCCAGGGTTGGAGACGGTGACCGTGATAGCGATAACCACCCAGGACGGGGTCGGCTGAGAGGAGTAACGGAGTATCCAGGTCCAGCACGTCGAAGCCGCCCAGGCCGAGTACGAGACTGAACGAGCACCCCATGGCGATACGGGTTTCGAGCATGCCGCCGACCATGAGGCGGAGGCCGGCCGAGCGGGTGAAGGCGGCAATGCGCCTGGCTTCTATCACACCTGTTTTCATGATTTTGATGTTGATGTAGTCGGCGGCCTGCATGTGGACGACCCGGCGCGCGTCATCCAGGGATCGGACGGACTCGTCAGCCGCCACGGGAATGCCGGTGAGATGTCGAATGGCCTGAAGTCCTTCGAGATCATCTCGCACGACCGGCTGTTCCAGAAGAACCAGCCGTCCCCCAAATTGCTTCACCCCTCCGGCAAAGCGGATGCAGTCTTCCCGGGAGAAACCTTGGTTGCCGTCCCCGATAAAGCCGATCCCGGAAAGTGCCTCGTGCACGGCTTGTAAACGGCGAATGTCTTCTTCGACATCGGTTCCGACTTTCATCTTGAACAGGCGGAAGCCCTGGGCGTACCAACCGCGCGCGAGGGCCAGTGTCTTTTCCAGGCTGCAAATCGGGATGGTGATGTCGGTTTCCCGCTCCCGGACATCGGCTTGTCCCCACAGTCTCCACAGCGGAATACGCTGTGATCGACAATAGGCGTCGAGCATGGCCGTTTCCAACCCGCACCGGGCAGCGGGGTGGAGCGGGGCTTGTTCGTTGAATCGGTCTGCGATGGTTTCGTAATCGGCGACGGATTGTCCAACCATGGCGTGCGCCAGGTCTGTGGCGGCGCCGAAGCAGGTAGCCCGATCTTCGCCTCCGACCTCGGGAAACGGCGCGGCTTCCCCGACACCCTGAGTCCCATCCTGCAGGGTCACTCGCACGAACAGATTCTGCGCGGTCACGCGGGCGCCGGTGGCCACGACAAAGGGATCGGTGATCGGGATATCAACCGGCCAGATCTCGATGCGCTGTATGATGTGTGCGTTCACCGGGGGCGTCGTGCTCACAGGCGGCGGCTCATCCGTAGCGATCATTTTTCCAGGGGAAGGCGCTGTTCGAATAGCCTCGCACTTCCCAGAATCCCTTCTCGTCGTGATCGGAGAAGGTGATCTCCTTGATCCATTTGGCGCCTTTCCAGGCATATCGCTTCGGGATGATCATGCGGACGGGGCCGCCGTGTTCCTTTGTGAGCGGCCGGCCATTCCATTTATAGGTGAGCAGGACGTCGTCGTCCTGGCAGGCGTCGAGCGGTAAGTTGGTGGTGTAGTCGTCGTAGGATTTGAACAGGACGAATCGGGCGGAGGGAAGCGGTTGGACGACCGCCATCAGTTGTTTGAAGCTGACTCCTTCCCATTCATTGTCAAAACGACTCCAGGAGGTGACGCAATGAAAGTCGGACGTGTCCTTGAACTGCGGTTGCGCAAGAAAGTCTGCCCAGGTCCAGGTTGCAGGAACGGCCACGGCGCCGCCGATGGTCAATCTCCATTCTGCCAGTGGAATGTCGGGCTTTTGACCCAGGTCGAGGACCGGCCAGGTTTCGACTAAATGTTGGCCGGGTGGGAGCCGATCGTCTCCTTCATAAAAGACCTCGCGCTCTTCACCACCGCGTCTGGCTTTCGCCCAGTTTTCCTTCGTTTTGATGAGACGGTCGTTTTGGTCCATCCTCGGCCTCCCTGGTTACAGAGTAGGATAAGAGGCCTTGGTCTTACAAGGGTCCTGTCAGTCGGCGGAGAGGGCGAAGGGTTCTGATGTGTGGCAATGCAGGACGAGGAGGCTACCGGTCTGGTGTACGGAGCGGTTTGAATATCGCAGGGGGCCGGGTAGGAGGCTTGCGCAGGGAAGGCTCAGGTCGCAGGTGAAGGCAGCCACAGAGATGCCGCCGATTGGTCACCACGCCCCGGTCAGACGTGTAGACGGGTCTCTCGTTCACACCAACGTTGGGGGCGCATCAGCGTGCCCAGCGCGGCAATGGCGCAAATCGTCGCCAGCAAGACGAAGCTTGCGATGAGAAAAAATCCACCCTTCATGTCGTGCATCGAGAGCGGTCCCATGACATCTCCCCCCTGGTATAACCTAATTGTACCACTTCACTCTGTGCGCCAACCGCATCCACAACGCCATGATTCTTCAGGAGAAGTTTTTCTCAGGCGTGAACTGCAGTGGGGGCAGGGGCGCATCCACACATGTAAAGAGGTCTCGTGAACGGGGTGCGAGGTACGGGTCTGCTGTGGAACCGAATGTGTTGTCGGCATGGCAGCGTCCAGGACATCAATGAGCGCGTACACCATCGACATTACCTCCACTCACACCCAGTCTTCAAGAGTTCTTTCGGAGGGCACAGCTGCGAACTTGAGTGGGCAGGTCGGGCGGGTCAGAGTATGACCGCCATGGGTGGATTCATATTCTGATGGTGTTTGGGGTCGCTGGCTACTCCGATTGGCCCAGACGGGTTCTGCTGGAAGGCCGTGCGATTGACACATGAGCGAGGAGGCACGATGATACCGCCACGAAACATTGGAGGATTATGACTATTTCTGCAGAATCTCCCCCTTCCACGCCACACGGGGGGCTCGGCAAACTGCTGCTGGGTCTGCTCGTCGGACTGGGCGTGACGGCATTCTTTTATTTTGACCTCGGTCACTATCTTTCGCTGGACGGACTCAAGGCCAACCGTGATCATCTGCTGGCGTTCACAGACGCGAATTATCCCACGGCGGTTATCCTGTTTGTGCTGGCCTACTGCACGGTAGTCGGACTTTCTTTGCCAGGCGGGGCGATCATGACCCTGGCTGGAGGGTTTCTGTTCGGGAGCCTGCTCGGAACGCTCTACGTGAACGTCGGCGCGACAGTCGGAGCAACACTGGCATTTTTGGTCGCGCGCTATCTTCTGAGAGATTGGGTCGAGCAGAAGTTCGGCAGCCGGCTGGGCCCCATTCAGGAAGGGTTTGCCCAAAATGCGTTCAGCTATCTCATGACCCTGCGTTTGATTCCTCTCTTCCCGTTTTTTCTCGTGAATATGGTGTCAGGATTGACGCGGGTAAACATTGGAACCTATGTGGCGGCTACGTCCCTGGGTATCATTCCGGGAAGCTTTGTGTTCGCCTATGCTGGGCGTCAACTTGGCACGATCAATTCGCTGAAGGAAATCGCGTCGCCCAATGTGTTGATGGCGTTTACCCTGTTGGGGCTCCTGGCATTGGTGCCCATCCTGTATAAGAAACTCACCGGCAAGTCGACCTGAATGAAACAATGCGCCCGGCCGGATATGTCCCGCAGAGAGACAGAAAGGCAGTGTCCATGTCTGTGATGCCCCCCGATAGTCAGCACCTGATATTGCCGGATGATGAGCACAACCGGAACCTGGTGGCCAATGTGCATCCGTCGAATTGGGTGAATCCGGAGCCGGTTGATCGGTACAACATCGTGGTCATCGGGGCAGGCACCGCTGGTTTGGTGACGGCTGTGGTGGCAGCAGGCTTGGGGGCGAAGGTTGCCCTTATCGAACGTCACTTGATGGGAGGAGATTGCCTCAACGTCGGGTGTGTGCCATCCAAAGGTCTGCTTCGCGCCGCGAATGTGTGGGCACAGTTACGGGATGCGCCGGATTTTGGGGCTCATATTCAGACCGGGGTACCCTATGATTTCGGTGCGGCGATGGCCAGGATGCGACAACTGCGAGCCAGAATCAGCCACATGGATTCCGCGCACCGGTACAAGTCGCTGGGTGTGGATGTGTATATCGGTCAGGCACGGTTCGCCGGGCAGGACACGGTGGCGGTGGAGGGCCCGGCAGGGAACCGGATCGTACCCTTCGTCAAGGCGGCGGTGTGCACGGGTGCGAAGGCTTCGGCTCCCCCCATCCCGGGCCTGGAAGACGCGGGATATCTGACAAACGAAACCGTCTTTTCCCTGACTGCGCTGCCGGCACGGATCGGAGTGATCGGCGCGGGACCGATCGGGTGCGAACTGGCCCAGGCCTTGGCGCGATTCGGCAGTCGTGTCTCGCTCATTGAAGCGATGCATGGCATCCTGCCGAATGAGGATCGGGACGCGGCGGAACTTGTCCACCAGTCAATGATTCGCGACGGCGTGACACTTCATTGTTGCGGGAAGGATCTGAAGGTTGAAAAAACGACTGATGGCAAGCGGCTCACCGTCGATTCGCATGGCCGGTCATATGACCTGACCGTCGATGAAATTTTGGTAGGGGTGGGGCGGACGCCGAACGTGCAGGGGTTGGGGTTGGAAGCGATCGGGGTCGAATTCGACAAGACCGGCGTGAAGGTGAACGACCGACTCCAGACCACGAACCCCTGCATTTATGCCGCCGGCGATATTTGTTCGCGATACAAATTTACGCATGCGGCGGATGCGATGGCGCAGATCGTAATCCAGAATGCCTTGTTTCCGCACCCGTTCGGGCTGGGATATGCGAGCGTGGATTCGCTGATCATGCCCTGGTGCACCTTTACCACACCGGAAATCGCCCACGTCGGCCTGTACGAAGCAGATGCCATAAAAAAAGGGTTGGAGGTCGAAACATATACGTATAACTTTCACGAGGTCGATCGCGCCATCCTCGATGGTGAGGAAGAGGGCTTTGCCCGCATTCACATCCGGAAAGGGACGGATACAATCCTCGGCGCGACGATTGTGGGCGCGCATGCCGGTGACTTGATCAGCGAGGTATCCGTTGCCATGAAGGCCGGCGCCGGTGCCAAGACGATTGCCGCCACGATCCATCCCTATCCCACGCGGGCCGAAGTCATCAAGAAAGCCGTTAATCTCTGGCGAAAAGCGCATTTCACTCCGCGAACCAAGACGCTGTTGGCCAGGCTTTTTGCCTGGATACGGCGGTGAGACGAGTATGACGCGCTTCCGACTAATCCTGCCCGCGCTCCTGCTTATCTCACCTGTGGCCGGGTTCGCGCAGGAGCCGGCGATGCTCAAGGTAGGAGCCTTTACTGCTGCCGTTGCGGGTGCGGAGTTGCCCGACAGCTGGAAGCCGTTGACCTTCAAAAAGATCGAGAGGCAGACACGCTATGAAGTGGTGAAGGATGGAGGAATGTCTGTTGTCAAAGCGGTGAGCGAGGCGAGTGCGTCGGGACTGACCAAGGCCGTGACGATCGATCCGCGTGAGTACCCGATTGTCCGCTGGCGCTGGAAGGTGGAGAACCTGCTGCAGAAAAGCGACGTCCAACGCAAGGATGGTGATGACTATCCCGCGCGACTGTACATTACGTTTGCCTATGAGCCCGACAAGGTGAGCTTCGGGAAAAAACTGAAATACAAGGCCGGCCAGGCGCTGTTCGGCGACATACCGATCGGTGCGTTGAATTATATTTGGGACGCAAAAAGCCCGGTCGGCGCCATGGTAGACAATGCTTTCACCAGCTTCGCGAAGATGATTGTCGTGGAGAGCGGCGCTCAGCGAGTCGGTTCCTGGGTCGAGGAAGAACGAAATGTCTATGAGGACTATCGGCTGGCCTTCGGCGAGGAACCTCCGGCGATCAGCGGCGTGGCGATCATGACCGATACGGACAACACGAAGGAGCGAGCCGTTGCCTATTACGGCGATATTGTCTTTGCCCGGTCTCAGAAATGAAGGGTGCAGGCAGTCTGTTCAGGAGATGAGGGCGGAGCGGCCGACCTGTGCAGGGTCGGCCACTCCAGGACACCGGCGAGCTGATGCGGGTTCGCAGTGTCAGCGGGTTACTGAACGGAATTTGCGAAGCCACCGTGGGTAATCTCAGCCCGAATGGTGTCACCGACTTTTTTGTTCCCCCGGAGATGTTTGGTACCCTGCCCGACTCGCACCTTCATCTGACTGCCGTCATAGTCCTCTACCGTATACGTTTCCCCTTGGATGTCTTTGACTGTGCCGCCGACCGTTTTCCAGGCGGTTCCCGGCTTGGAGTCGTATTGGCCGGGCTTCGGGGCCGGCGCCTGCTCAGGGACCGATCCTAAGAGGGAGGCAGCTGCGGCTGCCGAGGTGGTGGCAGGAGCGTGATGTTTGCCGGCCTTCTCCTTATCCTTTGCAGATGCCGGGGCCGCGAAGACGCTGATGGCGGCGAGGGTCGCTGCTGCGATGGTGATCAGTGACGTCTTGGATGTGGCGTGCATAACACTCCTCCTTGGATGAATACGGCTGCAGGTCGACGTATGGATCAGCAAGTCGTGTGCCGGATCACTCCGTGCACAATGTGTTGAATCCCCTCGGATAGATGCTGGTTATGTGCGGTTATAGCCATTGGGGGCGTACCGTTGAGGAGGGAAATGCCGACATCTGTTCAATTCTGCCCAGGTATCGGCGGCAGATACTGCGTAGCCGTAGTTTGTTTCGTTGGTCGGAATGCCCCCACCGTTTTGCGAGCCAATAGAAACGTGAATCTGGTTGTCAACGAGCCGACCCCCTAGTACGTTGGAACAGGTGGCAGGCAAGTGGTGCTAACCAAGGGAGGATGTATGAAGCAGGTGATCTGGAGTGCGGCATTACTGTCGTTGTGTGCCCCGGCGTTCGTGTTTGCGCAGGCGGAGACGCCGAAGATTGATCAGCGCCAGGCGAATCAAGAGCGGCGGATCGATCAGGGAATTGCCAGTGGCCAACTGAATGAACGCGAAGCGAATCGCTTGAACAATCAGCAGGAGCACATCAACAAGATGGAGGACAAGGCGAAGTCTGACGGTGTCGTGACGAAAAAGGAACGTGCTCGAATCGGTCACGCGCAGGATCGTACTTCGCGCCACATTGCTCGCCAGAAGCACGACCGCCAGCAGCGCTAATGTCTCTAGCCGGTGCCGAGGCCGGCGGTCGGGCAAAGGTCCGTCTTGCCGGCTGCATCGGACGCCGCGCTCGTGCTTCCAGTCGAGTGTCTCCATGCCGTCCACAAGTCAGATTGTGGACGGCATGGCTGTTTTTCATCCCGCTCTTCGTTTTCGGAAACCACAGCAGGCCTCTCCTCTGGTCACGTCGAGACTGAATCAACTCGCTCGATCCTGTTAGAATGCCGGCATGGATCTCATCACGACGCATGTGAATGCAGACTTTGACGGGCTGGCCTCCATGGTTGCGGCCAGGAAACTGTATCCCGACGCGGTGCTCGTGTTTCCCGGCGGCGCGCAGGAGTCGGTGCGAAACTTCCTGGCTGGTCACCAGTTGGACATCTGCCGTCTTAAGGATGTGGCGTTGGAACGGGTGCGCCGTTTGATTCTCGTCGATGTGCAGGAGCCGGAGCGGCTTGGCCCACTCAAGGTGCTCAGCTCGCGCAAGGACTTGGAAGTGCATCTGTTTGATCACCATGGAACAGGCGAGGGATCTGAGACGCAGGCCTGGACTTCGGTCACGGAGCGGCACGTGGAACCGGTCGGTGCGACTACGACGCTGCTGATTGAGCAATTGAAGGCGCAGCAGGTCGCGCTCACGACGTCTGAGGCGACCGTGCTGGCGCTGGGGCTCTATGAGGAGACCGGATCGCTCGCATTCCCGTCAACCACTCCGCGCGATCTGGAGGCTGCGGCGTTTGTCCTGCGCGCGGGCGCCGATTTGAATCTGGTGGCCGAGACCCTGCAACACCCGTTGGATCCGGATCTGATTGCCCTGCTGAACGATCTCCTCCAGTCAGGAGAGATCTATTACCTGGAAGGCCGTAAAATTCTGGTCGCGTCGAGTGCCTACGATCGTTATACGGGGGATCTCGCCGAAGCCGTGCAGCGGCTCGCGGAACTGCATGGGCTTGATGCCGTCATCGTCGCGATTGCCCTGGATGAGAAGGTGGAGATTATCGGAAGGAGCCGCAGACCGGAGATTGACGTGGCCTGGATTGCGCGCGAGTTCGGCGGCGGGGGACATGCCGTGGCTGCCGCCGCCAGTGTGAAGGGCCGGACGCTGGTGGAAGTGCAGGAACAACTGACTCGGCTGCTCACGGAGCGCTACCGCCCCACGCTGTTGGCGCGGGATGTCATGACCACGCCCGTCAAATCGATCGCCGCGGAGGCCACGGTTGCCGAGGCGGAGCGATCCATGACGACCTATGGTGTCAACGTGTTGCCTGTGGTCGATGCGAAGGATCGATACGTCGGCACGATTTCACGCGAGATCGTTCAGAAGGCGCTGTTTCATCAATTGGGAGGACAGCGAGTCGAGGCCCTGTCCAGTAGCGGGCAATACAGCGCGCAGCCGGACACGCCGTTTCATGACATTGAAACGCGGATGATCGAACTCAATCAGCGTTTTGTGCCGGTGCTGTCGGATGGCAAAACGGTTGGCGTCATCACCAGGACTGATCTGCTCCGCAGCCTGCATGACGATGTACTTGCGGGAGGCCGCGGCAAACCGAAATCAGTGATGGGCCTGGAGTCGCCGGGTGCAGCGCGTCGGCGGGATCTGAAAGGGCAGTTGCGCGATCGATTGCCACCAGCCGTGCATGACCTGTTGCGCGCGGCAGGAGAATTGGGTGACCGCCTGGGCCTGTCGGTCTATGTTGTCGGAGGGTTCGTCCGTGATCTCTTGCTGGGACTCGACAATCTCGACGTCGATCTCGTGGTTGAGGGCGACGGAATTGCGTTTGCGCGTGCGTTGGCAAAGGAGCGGGGGGGGCGGGTCAAAGTTCATGAGCGGTTTGGAACGGCCGTGGTGCTCCTGCCGAACGGATTTAAGCTGGATGTGGCAACGGCCCGTACCGAATATTACGAGTACCCGACGGCTCTGCCGACGGTTGAGCAAAGCTCCATCAAGAAAGATCTCTACCGGAGGGACTTCACCATCAACACCCTGGCGGTAGCGCTCAAGCCGCGCGCTTTTGGCCAACTGATCGATTTTTACGGTGGGCAACGCGATCTGAAGGAGCGTTTGATCCGGGTGCTCCATAGCCTGAGTTTCGTCGAGGATCCGACCCGAGTCTTCCGGGCCATTCGGTTCGAACTACGGTTCGACTTTCATTTGAGCAAGGATACGCTGGCGCTGATTAAAGGCGCGGTGAAGATGGAATTGTTCCATCGACTCTCCGGCCAGCGCCTCTTGGATGAGTTGCGGCTGCTGTTCTCAGAGCGCCGGCCCAGACATGCCGTCCGTCGCCTCGCGGACCTGGATCTGTTGCGGTTCATTCATCCGCAGTTGACGTGGTCGACCCGTCTGGACCGGCGGCTTATTGAATTGGAAGCGGCGTTGGATTGGTACCGACTCTCCTGTCTTGATCGAACCATCAGCGAGTGGGTGGTGTACGCAATGGCGCTTGCGGAGGTCATGCCGGACCAAGCCGTTCGTGATTTGCTCAAACGATTTCCGTTCACCGAATCGGAACGAGGTGCGATTACCGAAGCCCGGTTCCTCACGCAGCCGGCCTCTCGGACATTGAGCCGGCGTACGCCACTTCGGCCATCAGAAACGGTCGCGATCTTAGCCGGCCTGTCCGAAGAGTGCCTCGTATTCCTGATGGCTAAGAACACGTCCGAGTTGGCAAAGCGGCAGCTGTCCATGTATCTCACTGCGTATCGCGATGTGAAACCGGTGCTGACAGGAAAAGATTTGAAGGCGCTTGGCTTGAAGCCAGGCCCCCTCTACCGCACGATATTGGCGCGGCTGACCGAAGCCCGCTTGAATGGCGAAGTGACCAGTGAGGCGGAGGAACGGGTGCTGGTGAAGGAGTGTGCAGATCGCGCGCGATCGAATCCGAAGGGCCGCGCGTGAAGCGGGAACGCCAGCCGGCATCCGGCACGTCACTGCGTGAGCGTGCAGCGGTGATGGGGTGAGCGCATCCCCAAGCCGACGATACGACGCAAGGGGATTAAGCCAGCGGCTCAACCGGCTCGAGTTCGTCGTGAGTATCGACGGCCCGAGCGTCCTTCCCCATTGCGGCGAGAAGGCCGTCATAAACGATGCGAGCCGCGTCCGACCATTTAGGATTGAATGGGCGACCAGCGAAAGCGGCCTCGGCCGCCTTTTTCTCATCGTGGGTAATTTGTCGAGGAGTCAGTGTGGTGTCCATACGAATAATAATAGATCGCTTCAGGGCAATGTCAAGGACTCAGCGCATCGGCAGGACCCTCTCGTTCGATGGGGGTGCGCTCACATGCCTCGCAACAGCGCGTATAGGCTGCATGAATGAGTGGAACTCTTCTCAGGAATGGTGCGGCGGAAGCAGCCGGTCAAGTTCTGCGTGCGCCAACCGACATAGTTGAGATGCTCTCGTTGCGGTAATGATTCGAAATGAGAGGCTGTCTCCGGGAGACAGCTGTGCTGCGAGAGAACGATCCGCACTGATCATCGTGGCCAGTTTCGCGTAGCCTCCCGTGGGTTGGCAGTCCGCCATCAGGAGTATCGGTTGTCGATTCGACGGCACCTGAATGCTGCCCACGCTCACGGCCTCGGAGACAATGTCGGCAGAAGCACGATGCGGGAGTTCTGCCCCTTCCAACCGGTATCCCATCCGATCAGATTCTGAAGTGACCCGATAGGGTCTGCCGACCAGCAGTTGCAACGCCTCGTTCGTAAACAGATCGGCCTGTGGTCCCGGTATGACTCGCACGGTTGGTGCGTTCGAATATCGTGGCCGATAAGGCTCCGGGACTGTACGCTCTACGTAGTGCGCGGCGGCGTGCGAGACCGGCCCCGCCTCGAGTTGATCCCATTTCTTGAGCGCCCGACCGGCCAGTCCCCCCAATCCACTCCGCACATGTGTCGATCGGCTGCCAAGCATCAACGCGCCATTAATGCCGCCGGCCACGGCGAGATACGCGCGGGTGCCCTGCCGTCGCAATCCGAACTGCAATCGGCTTCCAGCCTGCATGGCGACCACGGTCCACATGGGGACGGCCATGTTGTCGGCGGTTGGACAGAGGTCGGCGCCCGTAATGGCGATGCACAGGGCCTGTTCAAACAACAATTCAGGCCCTTGAAGCGTGATTTCCAGACCGGCTGCATGGTCCGGGTTCCCGAGGAGACGATTGCCGACCGTGAGTGCCCAGGGATCCATCGCGCCGCTCACCGACACGCCGAACCGTTGGTAGCCATAGCGACCGAGATCCTGAATGGTCGTGAAAAGACCGGGGCGCACCACGTGGATGGTCGGCTGTTTACGCGACATGATCTAACCGTACGACAGAAATCCCTCCATCGTCGAACATGCTCCGTAGCGCATGGGCCAGTCGCAGTGCACCGGGGGTGTCACTGTGGAGGCAGAGGGTATCGATGTGGAGATGGAGCAACGAACCGTCGGCCGCAGGGATCGTGCCTTCGTGCACCAGCGAGTGTGCGCGTGAGACCACGGTCGATTCATCGAGGATCATCGCATTCGACTGGTCTCGGGGCACCAAGCGGCCGTCAGCCTGATACCCTCGATCCGCGAATCCTTCGGCTCCAACCGGCAGCCCATGCGCTTTTCCGGCCGCGAGCAGTTCGGAGCCGGCCAATCCAACGAGGATCAACCGTGTATCGATCCTGGCGATTGCCGCAGCGATGGCATCAGCGAGTGCCCGGTCTTTCGCTGCCATGTTGTACAACGCCCCATGCGGCTTCACGTGGGAGAGCCGGATGCCTTCCGCTTGACCGATGGCCGCCAACTCACTCACTTGTGAGAGCACCAAGTCCTGCACGAACGGAGGGGAGAGCGGCAGCTCCCGACGTCCGCGAGATTCCCGGTCTGGTAGCCCCGGGTGCGCGCCGATTGCCAAATCATACTGTCGGGCCAATTGCACGGTGCTGCGCATGAGGGCGGCGTCGCCCGCGTGCACGCCGCACGCAATATTCACGGAGCTCACATACGCGATGAGGCGGGTTTCCACTTCCAGCTGGTCCGGTGTGGCGGCTTCGCCGACATCGCAATTGAGGTCGATGCTGCGGGTGCGAGTCATACCTGGTCCGTGGACAGCTGTCTGAATTCTTCCTCGTCGATCGGCACGAACTGCACCCGGTCGCCAGGGGCGAGCAGAAATGGCTTGGTCCTCGCGAGGCTGAACAGGAGAACCGGAGTCCGTCCGATGATGCGCCAACCGCCTGGGCTGGCTTGGGGGTAAATGCCGGTTTGCGTGCCGGCGATGCCCACTGATCCCGCGGCGACCTGCTTCCGTGGCGTTGAAAGGCGCGGTGCAGCGATGCGATCCGGCACGGTGCCCAGATAGGGAAAGCCGGGACTGAATCCCAGCATGTACACGCGATAGGTCACGGAGGCATGCAGTGTGCTGACTTCCGCTGGGGTGAGCCCTGCGTGCCTGGCCACATCGGGGAGATCCGGCCCGGCCGTACTTCCGTACCAGACAGGGATGGTATGCAGTGTGGAGGGGTGGCCTGGCGCGGTGGTCGCGTTCGTCATCAGCGCTCGCACCTGTTCGGTGATCGTCGCCGTGTCGGTGAGCAAGGGATTGAAATAGATGGTAGCGGAACGGTAGGTCGGTACCACCTCAACGAGGCCCTCGATCGCGGTGTGTTCTATCGCAGCCACAAAAGCCAAGGCCAGTTCGTTCGTCCGAGCGTCGATGGTGTCTCCAAACTCAATGGTAAGAGCGGACTCGCTCAGCTGAATTATGCGAGGAGCACCATTCATCGCACACCACTTGTCGCGCTGATGGGATCGGCGTTGCGTCTCACTCCGGTAACGGCCTGCCTTTGGTTTCCGTTGCAAAGGGCAGTATGGCCAAGCCCAGCAGATAGATCAACGCGATGGTACTCGCGGCGTTGTTGAACGAGCCGAGCATGGTCACGAGCCAGCCGGTGACGAATGGCGCGGCAGAGGCGAGCACACGGCCCGCGTTGAAACAGAAGCCGGCGCCGGTCGCACGAAGCCGCGTCGGATAGAGCTCGGGCAGGTAGATCGGAAACCCGCTGAAGATGCCGTTATTGAAAAACCCGAGCACCGGCAACAGCAGCAACACTTCCGCATAACTGTGTGGCACAAAATAGGTGGCTGGCAGCAGGATGAGGCTGCCGAGGCACATCAGTCCGAAGACGGGGAGACGTCCGAATCGTTCGGCCAGCGGTCCGAACCCCAGATAGCCGAAGAGCGCCCCCGCGTTTAGCGCCATGATGGCATAACTGACCTTCTCAGTGAGCAAGGCGGGGTCCTGTCCCTGAAGGTCCGGCATGGCGCGGATCAATGTGGGCGCCCAATTGGTGGCGCCCCACACTCCGAACACCGCGACAAAGGCCAACGTTGAACCGATCAGCGTATCACGGCGTAAGGATGGCCTGAACAACTCGACGAGATGGAGGCAGATCATACGGGCGGATTGGGGTTCCTGCTCGTGGGCCTGCACCCAGCGTTCCGGCTCCTTCACCCACCAGCGGACAAGGAGGGCGACAAAGGCCGGCAGGATTCCAATGAGAAAGAGCATGCGCCATCCTGAGTCTTTCAGGAGCAGGTTGAAGCCGGCGGCCAGAAAAAAACCTGCGGCCCAGGCCGATTGCAGAATGCCGGCGGCTCTGGCGCGTTTGTCCTCCGGCCAGGTTTCAGCCACGATCGCCGCGCCCGCTGCCCATTCGCCGCCGACGCCGAGCGCGGTGAGAAATCGATAGATGGCGAGATGCCACCATTCCTGCGCGAAGGCCGCCAAGCCGGTGAAGACCGCATAGATCAGGATGGTCGCGATCAACGTTTTGGTGCGGCCGAAATAATCGGCGGCCATGCCGAAGCCGATGCCGCCGATGGCCCACCCGATCAGGAAAATGGAAAAGACGATGCCGCCGTACCATCCGATTTGTTCGGGCGTGACCTCGCCACCGGAAGCGCTGGCTTGCAGGAGTTCATGCAGGGCCGGATGAAGCACGATCGCATAGATCGTGGCGTCCATGGCATCGAATACCCAGCCGAGCCAGGCGACGAACAGCACCAGCCATTGATATTTCGTTACACCCGCTGTCCACGCCATGCTGCAGTCCCCGCACTACGGATCAATGCAGCGTCAAGCTACGGGGTGGAATACACGCTGTCAAGGTGAAGCCGGCAAAGGCGACATGGTATAGTCAGCCGCACTATGCCGCGTGTGGACTATTATCGCGTCCTCGGGGTGTCGCGAGACATCTCTGACGACGAAATCAAGAAAGCTTACCGCAAGCTCGTTTTCGAGCATCATCCCGATCGCAATCCGAACAACAGCAAGGCCGAGGAGAAGATCCGCGAGATCAACTCGGCCTATGAAGTCCTGGGAGATCCCGAGAGCCGGCGGACCTACGATCGCCTGCATTGGGGCGAGGAGCTGCGGCCTGAGACTGTCGATCCAGCGCTGATTCTCGAGGAGATGGAGAAGAAACTCTTCGACGAGGGGCGGAAGGAAGTGTTCGCCGTCTTGATGAAAATGGTGCCTCGGATCAAGTCGGAGTTGGCCATCATCCGTGAACGCACGGTTGCTCACCAGGGTTATGACACGTTCAAGGAGCCGATCGTGGAGGCGCGCGGAGCAGAGGTCCTGGATGAGTTTGTCACGCCTGAAATGGAGCAACGAAAACATCGGCTGCTTGAAGTGGCGGTGCAGATGATGGTGTCGCAGGCGGTGGTCGCGCGAGGCGATGAAGGCGGAATTCGTGCGCTGCGGGGCCGTCTGGAGGAGATGTTTCGCAAGGGGCGGCTCAATGGTTTTGCGACGGCCTTGGAGCTCTTATACGAGCGAAGGTGACTGCGGAGGCGTGAAACGGACAATGTGGACAGTCCCACTCCGTTACGCGTCACCATTCACATCGCAGCGTTCACGCCTGTGAAAGCGGTCCCGCCACGAATCGTCCCCGTTGCATGACTCCCACGATCCGTTCCTGTTTCAAGAGCAGTCCGATATTTCTCAGCGGGTTGCCTTCCACCACCAACAGATCCGCTTGTTTCCCCGCTTCAATGGTGCCGATCTCGTCCGAGAGGCGGAGCAAGCGCGCAGCAGCGGATGTGCTTGTCATGATCGCGTTCATCGGCGTCATGCCCAGAGCGACCATCCGTTCGAGCTCCTGTGCATTCTCCCCATGATGATTGAACGGTGTGCCGGCATCGGTTCCCAGAGCGATCGGCACGCCTCGCCGCACGGCGGCGCGAAAACTCTTCTCGTGTTGCTTCACCATGTTCTTGGCTTTTGAGCGGGCGCTATCGGGGATGCCGCACCCGGTTGGACAGGCGGCTGTGGTGGCGAGGGCGGACAAGGTGGGGACCATGTATACGCCGCGTTGGGTCATCATCGCTGCGGCCTCGTCGTCCATCAGCGTGGCATGTTCAATCGAATGCACTCCGGCGCGCAGGGCGTTCTTCATCCCGCTTGCACCATGTGCGTGGGCGGCCACATGGCGGCCATGGGTGGCGGCCACTTCAACCGCGGCGCTCAGTTCTTCCACCGTCATCTGGGCTTGGTCCGGGGAGGTGCCGGGAGTCAACACGCCACCGGAGGCGATCACCTTGATGACTTCGGCGCCGGCCGCGAGTTGATCCCGCACGGCGGCTCGCACCGCCTCGACCCCGTCGGCTTCGCGTCCGATGAAACGGGCGTGACCGCCCGGCATGCAGATCGCCAGACCGGCGGCCAGGATACGGGGCCCCGGTGTCAGACCTGCCTCGATGGCCCGTTTCAGCGCGAAGACGGCATGATCGCGAAAGCCAACATCCCGCACGGTGGTAAAGCCGGCGTGCAAAGTTCGACGTGCGAGTTCGGCAGCCTTCAGCAGCGTGACCGCCGAAGACTCCTCTTCCACGGCTGCAACAACATCGGCTTCAGCGCCCAGGCAGAAGTGGACATGACAATCGATGAGACCGGGGAGGACCGTCAGGCCGCGGCCGTCGATGCGCTGGGCACCCTTGGGGACACGGACTGTCTGGTCGGGCCCGATGGCCGCAATGCGATCACCCTCAATTACGAGAGTGCCGCGCTCCAACTTGTGGCCCCGGCCGTCGAGAATGCGGATATGGCGAATGGCAATCGTCATGGTGCCTCGCTGATCGGAATGGTGACGATGACGCCGCCCATGATGTCGTTGAGCTTGTAATCGCGCCGAGGGCTGTTCGCATGCCCGTTGTGACAGGACACGCAGCTCTCGGACACAGCCTTGTCGGCGTAGATGCCCTGAAAGTATCGGACCCCTCCCTGTTGATAAAATCCCGTGAAGGGTTTCTCCGGTGCCTTCATAACGACCTCCAGGCCGCGCCGCTCGAACTCGCTGTTCGGTCCGTTCCAGACATAAATCGGGGTGAGGCTGGCGAGCCGGAAGCTGAGCTTCATGTCTTTCTGCGCAACCAGACGGCCTGATTCGAGGAGAAATTGGGCCGGTAGGGGAAGCCCCTTCTCTTCTTTCCAATGTTCCAGGGCTTCGACGACGCCTTGGGTATGCAGTTTATCCACGACGTTTTGCGTATAGTTGGCGCGATTGGCATCGATCACGGCATGGATGAAGCTGGTGACCCGTTCGGGCGCCACCATGTCGGCCTTGCGCGACTCTGCGACGGCAAGCGCAATGACCCAGTAGGTGATCGCCGCCACAAAACCGGCCACGCCGGCCATGACGATCCAGAATCCGTTTCGACTCATGCGCGCCTCCTCGCCGACAACTGTGAGTGACTATAGGTTTCCACTGCGGCCTGCACCGCGCGACCGGGCTGCTCCAGCCAACCGTTCTGCGCAAAGATTTCCTCCAGGGCGTTGAGCAGGGTCAGTACATGCTCTTGCCGGCAGGAATCGCCCATTAAACCGATGCGCCAGACTTTTCCTCGTAGCGGTCCCAAGCCCCCGCCGATTTCAATGGCATAGTCCTGCAACAGCCTCGTTCGTACTGACACATCGTCGATTGGTGAGGGCAGGGTGACACAGTTGAGCATTGGGAGTCGATGGCCCTCCGATGGCAGCGGAATGAGCCCAAGAGGCTCAAGTCCAGCCAGCAATGCGTTGCTGTTGAGTTGGTGACGGGCGAAGCGCGGCGCGAGCCCTTCTTCGTGCACGAGTCGCAGAGCCTCGTGCAGCCCATAGAGCATGGAGATCGGGGCCGTATGGTGATAGGCGCGGCTGCGGTCATTCCAATACTCGGCAATCAAGGATAGATCAAGATACCAGCTGTGGCAGGGATTGCGTCGTTGTCGAACTGCCTCCATGGCTCGCGGGCTTATCGTCAGCGGGGCTAAACCTGGCGGACAACTCAGGCATTTCTGCGTGCCGCTGTAACAGGCATCGATCCCCCAGGCGTCGACTTCGACCGGAATGCCTCCCAACGAGGTCACGGTATCGACGATGAGCAAGGCGTTGTGCGCACGGCACAGCGCGCCGACGCCTTCAAGGGGCTGCCACGCTCCGGTCGATGTTTCGGCGTGCACGAGGACGACCGCCTTCACCGGACCGGACCGGGACAACTGGTCCTGCAGGGCGTCCAACGAAATGGTATTGCCCCACGGCGCTTCGAGGCGAAGCGGGATGCCCCCGCTCCGTTCAATCATCGTGGCCAGGCGTGAGCCGAAGACGCCGTTGATTCCCACGATTGCGCGGTCGCCGGGCTCGATCAAATTGGCGATGACGGCTTCCATGCCGGCTGATCCGGTGCCCGGTAAGGCGATCGTAAACTCATTCTCTGTTCGGAACGTCGAGCGGAGCAGGGCTTGAATCTCGTCCATCAGACCGAGGAACTGCGGATCGAGATGGCCGAGCAGCGGTTGTGACAGGGCATGCAGGACCCGCGAATGGACCATGCTCGGGCCGGGGCCCATGAGTAGGCGGTGCGGGGGAACAAACTCGTGATCCTGCGAAGGGCGGCTCATAGTCGGATTTGATCGGTTCTGTGTGTCAGGGAAGGCATCACCGCTTCAGCAACAATCTACCGCAACGTGGAGCCCAGTATAACGAAACCGGAGGGAGTTCAGCCACGGGATTGTGCCGGCCGGGTGGCCTCTTCTCTAGGACGGCTCGCCAGTTTCACCTCCGTGAGGCCGGTGGTATACTCCGGCGCGCCTTACCCCTTGGAGGTCTCGTGGACGCTGACGAATCAACTGTTCCGGTTTCACAATCAGTAACGCCCGCGGCGCCGTGCGTCGGAGCCCCTCCTCCGCCGCATGCGTACAATCCCGGCTTTTCCCGCGCAATCACCCTGTTGTCGGCCGTAGTCCTCTCTGCCTCGATTGCTGTGGTGGCCTGGTTATCGTTTGACGTGCCGAGGGTCGAGCGGGTGGCGGATGCCGAACGGGCGTTGAGTCACATGGTCGGTCGTCTGATGGATCAGGCCGACGGGTTGAAGACCTTGCCGGTCTGGGAGCAGTTTCTCTATGACATCACGATGGGCAGTGACGCGAACGATCGGGAGCAGGCTATCGAATGGTACCGCGAACTCGCCGAGGAATCGTCCGATCCCTTTGTCGACTTGCATCTCGCCATTCTGGAAGGTGAGGCGGAGCATCTCCAGGAAGTCCGGCAGAAAATCTCACGATGGGTTCGGCAAGCCGAACCGTACCCGCGATTCGCCCGGCTCTTGCAGGCGGGCTACGTGGATACACGTCTATCCCCAGACGCAGGGTTCGATCTGCAAGCATACCTGGCCGAGCAGCCTGTTACGGGATGGTTCTATAGCCGGCTGGCCACCCGTATCGCCGAACGGGCAGGGGACCGGCCGCTGCTTGTCACCATCGAGACCGCCTCTCAGCAACGGGTGGAGGCCTTAGTCTGGCGTTCGCGTGCGTTTGCCCTGCTTGAACTGACACTCATGGTCGTCGGGAGTATCGTTTTGATGATGTGGGTGCGGCGAGGCAAGGTGGCCGCGATGTTTCGGGTGGGATCCGCCACGCTGCCGCCTCTGTGGGCCGGCCGCTTGGGCGCCGGGGTTTTGCTCCGCGGCGGCGCCGTCGGCGCCCTCCTGACAGTGGCCTTTCTCTTTGCCGCCGGGGACTTCCCGTCGTTGCGGGTAGTGGCGGTGCCGTTATCCAATCTCCCGCTGCTCGCATTGGCCTACTATCATCTGCTTCGGCCACAGCGACAGACCTTCTGGCGAGGTTTCGGACTGAGTTTCGAGCCGCGTCATGTTGGGCAACTGGGGCTGGCGGTGCTGGCGGTCGTGGCGGCCGGCCTCGTCGGCGAGTGGGCGCTGGGGCGAATTGCCGAACCGCTGAAACTGATCAGTCATTGGACCGAATGGTTCGATGCGGATCTCGTCTGGGGCACGCCGCCGACCTTGCTGGTCAGCTTGATGGAGTACGTGCTCTTTGCGCCGGTGTTTGAAGAATTGGCGTTTCGGGGGCTGTTGTTCAGCGTTTTTCGACGGCGGTTTCAGTGGGGAACGGCAGCGATCCTGAGCGCCGCGCTGTTCGCCCTCGCCCATGGTTATGGTTTGATCGGATTCTTGAGCGTCTTCTGGAGTGGTTTGATTTGGGCTTGGGCTTACGAACGGACCGGCAGTCTCTGGCCGGGGATGATCGGCCATGCCGTCAACAATCTCCTGGTCTGCCTCAGCGTGATGGCGCTGCTGCGATCGTGATGAGCCGGTCGGCTCTCAAGCCGAGTGGCCACTGGAGCCTGTGATCGGTTTCAATGCGACGGCAGGTCGCGGCGGACATCACATGGGTCGATGTGCGGTGACGATGAGGATTTGGGCCGGCCGCTTGCTGTTGTTCCGCCAGCAGTGCCGGTTTCCGGCGGGAATGCCCGCGGCGTCTCCGCGCTTGAGATTGTAGATCTCCTCTTCAAGCGTCAGTTCGAGCGTTCCCATCAGCACCACTGCGAGTTGTTCAGCCTGCCTCACGTAGGGCTTGTGCCCACTTGCTCCCCCCGGTTGGATCGTAATGATCATCGGCTCCAACTGACTGTCTTTGCGAAACGGGCCAAGCGCCTCGATTTTGGCTCGCGACCATTCACTCTGCACCACCGGCCTCGACGCGACTCGGATGATGGCCGGGGGCGTAGGGTCTACGGCCCGGAAAAACTCTCCCAGTGTGACGCCGAGCGCGGAGGCGATTCGTTCAGTGGAGGCAATGGAGGGCGAAGCCTGCCGCAATTCGACTTGCGAAATGAAACTGGGAGAGAACCCGCATTTATCGGCCAGTGTTCGCACGGACAGGTGATGCCGCTTGCGCAGTTGGCGGACGATGTCTCCAACGTGTAATTCGGATTTCGTCGGCGAGGGAGTGAGAGGTTTGGAGGGTTTCTTCGGCACGATGGCCATCAATTGCTCACGATTGGGAACCGCAGCCTGGTGGGCAGCGAAGGCGTGCCGTGCTTCTGTGTAACATGTTTTTCAGAGAGTCTCAAGGCGGGAAGATTGCTGTTCCGTGCCATTCTATCGTGCGAAGCGTGCCAGCGCGTCCATGGTTTAGTAGCCGCCTCCACCCTAGGCATGTCCCTAGTGGCAAGTTAGGCTGGAATCTCGTATTCGTAGTGTCCAGTGTTACTGGACAAACGTTAAGGCTAAAAGTGGTATCCCGTTCAGGCCGTTGCCACGATTGCGGGCTGACAACTGGTGGTTGTAGGGGTGTGTGAAGGAGGGGGCGTTGTTAAAGGATAAGGCTGCGCTCATGACGCTGGCCATTTTTGCGTGCGGGTATGCGGTGTTGTGGGTGACGGGCGTGACCAGCACGGGGGATCTGCTGGGTGATCTGATCGTCGGGTATCTCCTGGCCTGGGGGCTCTATGCATTGGTGTCGGATCTCCCGCGCGGAGAGATCCGTACGAGATTTATTCTGATGACGCTGGTCGGTTCATCCATGCTGGGAATGGCTGAATTGCTCGGTGTGGCGGGACTCATCAACTACCAAACGCTGTTGGGGACCCAGGGCCGGGCCTGGTTTGATCGTCCCGGCTATGTGCGCGATGCCGAGCTTGGATATCGGCATGAGGCACACTATCAGGCTCGAGGGTCATTTGTTCGAGGTAATATCGGCGAGGCACTGTGCCTGCCGGCCAATCCTCCGCAGGAATTCGATATTCGGTATGACCAGCACGGATTTCGAAATGATGAAGATCTGGATCGAGCCGAAGTCGTGGTCGTCGGCGACTCGTATGTTGAATCCCCGATGTTGTCCAACTCGAGTCTCTTGACCTCGACGATGAAACGGTTGTCAGGATCCGCTGTTGCGAACCTGGGGATCAGCGGATATGGACCGGAGCAGGAATTGATTGTGCTGAAGCGGTATGGGTTGAGCCTGCAGCCCAAGGTGATCGTGTGGACGTTCTTTGAGGGGAACGATCTGTTGCAGTTGGATCCGGAAGGCACGGAAGTAGACCCTGCGCTGTCGGATGTGAGCATGCCGAGGGACGATTATTGGATGCGATCGCTGACCAGAAATCTGCTCGTTGTCTCAAAGAGAGTGATGAGCGGTTGTGTGCCGAATCACACGTTCTTGCAGTTCCGTGGGCTGTTTCGCGACATGAGCGGAAAGCAGACCGAACTGTATTTCTGGGAGAAGCCCGCAGCCTTGAAGCCGACGGATCGCCTCCGACTCGAACGGTTGCGATCAATTTTGGCTGAAGCGCATGAATTGTCCCGGCAACAGGGCGTCCGCTTCGTCGTTGCCTTTGCACCCGTGAAATATCGGGTTCATCGAGGGCTGGAAAATTTTGAGCCGTCCACGCCGGAGATGAGGGAGTGGCCGGTCAATGATTTGCCGGGGGAACTCGAGTCGATGCTCAAGGCGATATCTCCCGACATACACTTTATAGACCTGACGTCCCCGCTGAGAGATGCAGCCGCGGCGGGAGTCCTCACCTATCTGCCCGATGATACACATTGGACGGCCGAGGGGCAGCGGGTCGCCGGAGAAGCCATCCACCGGGCGCTCATCGATCTGAATCCTCAATTTGCCAAGCAGTGACAGAGGCAGATCGTTTCAGTCTCACGGGCCTGGCTCCATGTTCAGCGATTGGAGTGCCGGGTAGAGATCCGGGTGCCGGAACGTATAGCTGAATTGCGCAATGACTTTCTGGTTACGGATACGTTTCCCTGGTTCGCTGTGATCGGCTTGCCGGGGACTGACGATTCCCCATCGCCTGGAGACTTCCGCGCAAATCTCGGCCCAGCGACGGGGGTGACCATCGCTGATGTTGTAGCTGTCTCCCGGCTGCCCGCATTTCAATGCCAGCAGGCACAACTGCGCCAGGTCTTCCACATGAATCAAATTGACGAACTTGGTCGAGGGGCCGACCCGCCCTTGGCGAATCCACTGGACCGGGTTGCGATTGGGGCCATAGATGCCGGCCACTCGCAGGATGATGCCTCCATGGTGCGTGCGGAGATATTCCTCTCCCTGAACGCGTGGGAGATCGACATTGATGACGCTGGTCTCATCAATCCACGGAGGAAGCTCCTGTGCCGTCGGATCGGCCCGGTCATACGCCGAGGTGCTGCCTAGAACCACCAGTCTTAGGGAGGGTAAGCAATAATGTCGGGCAAAGAGCTGGACCTGCTCCAGGGGGGTGGCGGGAAACGCCCAGATCAAATCGGCCTGCGAAGGCAGGCCGGCCCAACTGGACGGATCCATCAAATCGAACCGAATGCGCGCATCCGGCGCGACATCAGGTAGGCGAGTTTCCGGATGGCGGCTGCTGGCCAGGATGGGCAGGGATTGTTGTTGCGCGAGCTCGTAGATCCAATGGCCGGTATAGCCGGATCCTAAAATGACGATGGGCCGAGGGACGGTCATCGGCCCATCATACCCGAACCGTGTGATGGTTTGCTGTGGCCGATTGCAGGTTATTGTGGTTCTAGTCTCCGGGCAGAGGCCCGTGCTAAAATCCGGCCCCGATGGCGCCATTCAATCAACGACTCGACGAAACAGGGTCGCCGGCTATCGGATCGGCCGATGCTCTGGCGTCGCGGCGACAGCATCTCATGGTCGGCTTGGCCGGCTTGTTGGCCTGTCTCTTTTTTGTGCTGGATCTTCAGTTGCCGCTGGGTGTTGCGAACGCGGTGTTGTACAGCACCGTCGTCCTGCTGGCGTCCGCCAGCCAATACCGATGGCTGCCTATCGCTGCCGCGATCGCCTGCTCACTCCTGACCATCATTGCCGTTCCGTTCAGTCCGCGTATCCCGGGACTTCCGTCCTGGCTTGAATGGGTGAATCATCTGTTCAGCTTGTTCGGGATTTGGGCACCCGTCGTGTTTGTGTATCAGCGGCGTCGCACGGAGTTACTGCTGAAGGAGAGCAATGAGCGGCTCGAGCGAGGGGTCGAAGCGAGGACGGCGGATTTAGCCGCCAGCCGCCTGGCGTTGGAGCGGAGCGAGGAGCAGTTGCATACGCTCACCGGTCGGATTCTGACGGCGCAGGAAGAGGAACGCCGACGGATTGCGCAGGATCTGCACGATGATGTGAACCAGCGTCTGGCGCTCCTCATGCTGGATCTGCAGACAATCGGGCGTCAAATCGGGTCGTCGCCCTCGGAAGCTCAGGAGAATGTGCGCAATGTGCTGAAGGGGCTGGAGGCACTGTCGGACGATGTGCGATTTATGGCCTATCGCTTCCATCCTTCCATTCTTGATGATCTGGGTTTGAAGGCGGCCTTGCAGCGATTGTTGGATGATTTTTCCACTCGAACTGGTGTGAAGGCGCTGTTTGTGCACCAACCGCTCGACCACCAACTCGGCAAGACTGCTTCGACGGCCTTGTATCGGGTCGTGCAGGAGAGCCTGTCCAACATCGCTCGTCATGCGAAGGCGACCCGGGTGGAGGTGGAGGTCACGCTCGAAGAAGAGGGCGTGGTCGTGGTCGTGCGCGATGACGGCAAGGGGTTCGATCAGCTGACGGTCGACAGGGGAGAAGGCGGGCTTGGTCTGCTGAATATGCGCGAGCGTCTCCTGTCGGTGCAGGGAACGTGTGAAGTGGAGTCAATTCCGGGGAGGGGAACAACCGTGTCGATGTATGTACCGCTTGCGCGGGTGGCGATATGACGCTGCCGCGGGTGTTGCTGGCAGACGATCACACGCTGGTATTGGAGGGCTTTCGGCGCTTGCTGGATGACCAGTGCGAGCTGGTCGGGACCGTTTCAGACGGGCGCGCGCTGCTGGAGGCCGTACCGGAGGTGAAGCCGGATATTGTGATTCTCGATATTTCGATGCCCGTGCTGAACGGGATCGATGCCGCCCGTGTCTTGAAGGTCAAGTTTCCTCAGGTCAAAGTGGTGTTTATCACGATGCACGCCGATCCGGCCTATGTGCGGGCGGCGTTCGAGGCCGGTGCTTCTGCGTATCTGCTCAAACGCTGCGTGGGTGAGGAATTGGCCCAGGCCATCCGGGCTGTACGGAGCGGCAATTTCTACGTGACTCCTCTGGTGACCAAAGAAGTGGTGGAAAGCATGTTGCGAGGGATTGACGGCGGGGCACCCGCCGGCCCGGAACTCACCACCCGTCAACGCGAAGTCCTGCAGCTCCTGGCCGAGGGGCATACGGTGAAGGATATCGCCGGGACTCTCAAGATTTCTCCCCGCACCGTTGAGTTCCATAAAGGGCAAATCATGGAGCAACTCAACCTGCATACGACGGTCGAACTCGTCAAATACGCCTTGGCGCAGGGTCTCACCAGCCAAACCTAACAATCTTCCTCATTGTGCCTGTCCTGCCCCATCAAACATACTAGTACTTAAGCTGGTATGTTTTTTATAATTCCACTCGTTCTGTTACGCGTGTGGTTTTCCCTTCACTTGCCTACTATACGCATCCTTTTTCTAAGCAGTGACTCGTAGGACAATGAGAAAAAAGATTTCACGTCCCCGTGTGCTTATAGGCGATTCATCCCGGGCTATGCTGGCATTTCTGGAGATTCTCCTCGAATCTCACTTTGATGTCATCGCGTCTGAAACCGAGGGGGAAGCCCTGGTTTTAACGGCGAAACGTCTTACCCCGGATTTGGTCATCCTGGATTTTTCGCTTTCATTTCTCGACGGGTTGTCGGCTGGTCGCCAACTCCATGAGGCGGTGCCGAACAGCAAGGTCGTCTTTTTTTCTTCACACGAAGATCCGGCCTATGTGACCGCAGCCTTTGAGGTGGGGGCGATGGGATATCTGGTCAAACACATGACCGTTGATCCTGGACATTACTTGCGACGGGTATTGGATGGCGAACGGGTTTGTTGTCCGGATGATTTGCATAAGCGGACGGGCCGAACGAAGAAAAAGTGATCCCCGCCTGTCAGCGGAGGAATCGGATTCGCGCAAAAGGAGACCGACGATGGTTCGAGTCGTACCGATGTGTGAGTTGTGCCGCCGGGTTCGTGACGACGGGTCTGCCGCACGAGGCACAAATGGTTGGATCGATTTTCCCAGTTATCTGGCGCGGCATGTCGTCTCGCCGTCCCAAGTCCGGTTCTCGAAAAATTGCTGTAGTGAGTGCCGCTTGTCGTACGACATCTTGAAGACGTACGGAGGTGCATTGATGTAGGGGGTATCTAGGCAGGCCCTGTTCCATGAGCGGGGTGCTGGGATCCCTTGTGGCGGAACCAGCGCCGCTCTATTCCAATCCATTCTCCTCGTCCCATGCAGGTTCGCGCGGCTCATGGCCACGGACCTTCGCCCTTCGTGCTCTCCTTGACCAGTCGTCGCACATTCTTTGTCTTTCCGGTTGTGCTACCATCTCACGATGACGCCGGCGCTGCCGTTTCATCCCATCATTGCCGAGTGGTTCGCGACGAAGTTCGCGGCTGCCACCGAGGTTCAGTTGCAGGCTTGGCCTGCGATTCAATCCGGGCGTGACCTCCTGATCTCCGCCCCCACCGGGTCCGGCAAGACCCTGGCGGCCTTTCTCTCCTGCATCGACCGCCTGTTTCAGCAAGCCGTGCACTGCGACCTGCGGGACGAAACCCAGATTCTCTACGTGTCACCGCTCAAAGCCCTCAGCAACGACGTCCAAAAAAATCTTCAGCAGCCGCTCACCGAGATCGGCCAGGCCGCTCTGGCGGCCGGGTTCCTGTTGCCGGAACTGCGGGTCGTGGTGCGGACCGGAGATACGCCGATGACTGAGCGGCAGCAGATGCTCCGGCGTCCGCCGCATATCCTCATCACCACGCCAGAGTCGCTCTTCATTCTGCTGACGGCCGAGAAAAGCCGGGCGATGTTGAAGACGGTGCGGACGGTCATTGTGGATGAAATTCATGCTGTCGCTCCGAACAAGCGGGGGGCGCATCTGGCTCTCTCGCTAGAGCGAGCGGCGGCGCTGGCCGGCGGATCCGTTCAACGGATCGGCCTCTCCGCAACACAACGTCCGATCGAACTGGTGGGGCAGTTTTTGGTGGGGAACCGGCCGTCGCCTTTCGTGAAGCGGGACGCGGATCTCGGGGACGGGCAAGGATATGAGTCGATTCAACCGGCGGGCGAGGTCCTGATTATCGACGTCGGTCATCGTCGCGACATGGATCTCGCTGTCGAGGTGCCGAAGGATGAACTCGGGGCCGTCGCAACCAATGCGATTTGGAGTGATGTGTACGATGGGGTTGCGGCATTGGTCGAGGCGCATCGTTCGACTCTGGTCTTCGTGAATACGCGGCGCCTGGCCGAGCGGGTTTCGCACTACTTAGAGGAACGACTGCGCCATCTGGGCGAAGGCGTCGTCGCGGCCCATCATGGGAGCTTGTCGCGGGAGATTCGCCTGTCTGCGGAGGACCGGTTGAAGACCGGCGCGGTGCGAGTGGTGGTGGCGACGGCCTCGCTGGAACTCGGCATCGATGTGGGGACGGTGGATCTCGTCTGCCAGATCGGGTCACCCCGGTCGATCGCCACCTGTCTCCAGCGTATCGGCCGTGCCGGCCACTGGGTTCACGCGATTCCCAAAGGCCGCCTCTTCGCCACCACGCGCGACGAACTGATCGAATGCGCCGCCTTGATCCGGGCGATCCGCTCCGGGGTGTTGGACCACATCGACGTGCCGTCTGCGCCGTTGGACGTTCTCGCGCAGCAGATTGTGGCCGCGGCCGCCACGCAGGCGTGGGATGAGACGGAATTGTATGAACTGTGCCGGCGGGCCATGCCCTATCGTGATCTGACCCGCGCGACGTTCGACAGCGTGGTGAAGATGCTCGTCGACGGGTATGTCACCAGCCGGGGCCGGAGTCGAGCCTATCTACATCATGACGGCATCAATCACCGTATTCGGGGTCGTCGCGGAGCCAGACTGGCCGCCATCACCTCCGGCGGTGCGATTCCCGATACGGCCAACTATGCGGTCATTGCGGAGCCGGATGGCACAGTCGTGGGATCGGTGGATGAGGACTTCGCCGTGGAGAGCCTGGCGGGAGACATCATCCTGCTGGGGAATACATCCTGGCGCATCAAAGGTGTCGAAACCGGCAAGATGCGCGTCGAGGATGCGCAGGGCGCTCCACCGACCATTCCGTTCTGGCGCGGAGAAGCGCCGGCGCGAACGGCGGATTTGTCTGCGGAGGTGGCGCGCCTTAGAGCCGACCTCGATCTTCGCCTCGACGCGGGTGAGCCCGCGTCCACGACTCATGCGTTACCTGTGCAGTGGCTCAGGCAGGAATGTGGGCTTGACCAGCGGGGAGCGCAACAGGCGGTCGAATATATCCTGGCGGGCAAGGCGGTGCTGGGGACGGTCCCGACGCAGCAGACCATCGTCGCGGAGCGTTTCTTTGACGAGAGCGGGGGAATGCAGCTGGTGATCCACGCGCCGTTCGGCGGGAGAGTGAATCGGGCCTGGGGACTGGCCTTGCGGAAGCGCTTTTGCGTGACCTTCGATTTTGAACTGCAGGCCGCCGCGACGGACGAGGGCATTGTCTTGTCGTTGGGAGAAAAACACAGTTTCCCTCTCGAGACGGTGTTTGCATTTCTAAACGTCAACACCTTGCGCGAGGTGCTCACGCAGGCCGTGCTGCAGGCTCCGATGTTCATGACGCGCTGGCGCTGGAACGTGTCGCGAGCCCTGGCGTTGCTCCGGTTCATCGGAGGAAAACGGGTGCCGCCCCAGATTCAACGGATGCGCGCCGAAGATCTCCTCGCTGCGGTGTTTCCCGATGCGATTGCCTGTCAGGATAATTTTCAAGGAGAGCGAACGGTCCGGCAGATTCCCGACCATCCGCTGGCGCAGGAGACGATCCGGGATTGTTTGACGGAGGCGATGGATCTTGACGGGTTGATCGCCGTGCTGAAAAAAATCGAGTCCGGTACGATCACCTGTGTCGCGGTCGATACGCCGATGCCCTCGGCCTTCTGCCATGAAATCTTGAACGCCAATCCCTATGCCTTCCTCGATGATGCGCCGCTGGAAGAACGACGGGCGCGGGCGGTGGATATGCGGCGCAGTTTGCCGCCTGAACTGGCGGGTGGCATGGGCGCGCTGGATCAATCGGCCATCGATCAGGTTGTGGAGGAATCCTGGCCGGTGGTGCGCGATGCGGAGGAATTTCATGATGCGCTGTTGTCGTTGGGCTGGGTACCCTGCGAGCGAATGCCAGGCTGGGACTTGCTGGTGCCGGCGTTGGCGGCGGCCGGTCGCGTGGCGACCCTCTGGCAGGGGGAGACGAAACTGGGATGGTTGGCAGCGGAGTATCGTCATTACGGGTGCCTGTTGTTTCCCGATGCGCGAATCGATCCGGCGACCGGCCCGGTTGAATCGACAGAACAGGTGGAGCAGGAAGAGGTCCTGAACCGTGTCGTGCTGGGATGGATGGAGAGTATCGGCCCGACGACGGCCGGGGAACTCTCACAGACCCTGCATCTGCCTGAGTCCGACATTCAGTCTACGTTTCTGCGACTCGAATCCCAAGGCCATCTGCTCCGTGGCCAATTCCGCCAGGCGCTGAGTGCGAGATCTGAAACACGAGACCCATCGGTTGACCCGTCACCGTTCACGTCGCACGAGTTTTGTCATCGTCGCCTGTTGGCCAGGATTCACCGGTTGACGATCGGGCGGCTGCGCAAGGAAATCGAACCGGTCACGGCCGCCGAGTTCGTGCGGTTCCTGTTTCAGTGGCAACATGCGGCACCCGGCGCGCGTCTACACGGGGAGGCGGGACTCCTTGAAGTCGTCAAACAACTCGGTGGATTTGAGGCTGCGGCCTCGGCCTGGGAATCACAGATCCTGCGCGTTCGCATGGCCAAGTATCAGCCCGAGTGGCTCGATCGGCTCTGTTTGAGTGGGGCGCTGATGTGGGGTCGACTGACGCCGCATCCCCGTCTGATGCAGGAACTGAATCCTGTCCAGGGACGTCGCGTGATTCCGACCCGAGTCGCGCCCGTCGGCATCTTTGCACGTGAAGATGGGCCGGTCTTGCTGGCGGCGGCCGGTGAGGAGTTGGCGCGTCTCGATCTGTCCGCGCGCCTGAGTGGTTCGGCGCAAGCCATTCGACATTGCCTGCAGGCGCGAGGGGCGAGTTTTTTTAGCGAGTTATTGCACGGGACGCGGTTGCTGGCCTCCGAGGTGGAAGACGGGTTGTGGGAACTTGTCGCGGCTGGCCTGGTGACGGCCGACGGGTTTGACAATCTGCGTTCCCTGATCGATCCAAAGCGGCGGCGCGCGGAGGCGTCGGATCGAGGTCGTCGACCGCGCCATGTGGGTGGACGCTGGTCGTTGCTGCGACCGATTGAAACTCATCAGTCCGCAACCACCGGTTCTCAGCAGTCGAACGGCTCCCCCGCGACCGAGCACCTGGCCCGGCAATTGTTGCAACGGTATGGCGTGGTGTTTCGGGATCTGCTGGCTCGCGAGTCCATTGTATCGTCCTGGCGCGATCTGTTGGTTTGCTATCGGCGGCTTGAATTGACGGGAGAGATCCGCGGCGGACGTTTTGTGAGCGGATTTACTGGAGAGCAGTTTGCGTTGCCGGAGGCGTTGGAATCGCTACGGGCCTTGAAAAAGCGGCCGGGTGGCGGCGTTCAGCAGGAGATCAAACTATCCGCTGCCGATCCGCTGAACCTGGCCGGAGTAATTCTCCCTGGACCGCGTATCGCGGCCGTGCCCTCGAATTTCGTCGTCTTCCGAGACGGCATCGTGGTTCGCACGGTGACAGGACGCGAGACGAACGACCGGCAGGAGTCGCCGGTCATCGATGTGGCGCAACGGGACGCCCGTTCCTGATCAGATGAGCGGGGCCGGAATCGCGAGCAGCGGGCAACGCGCGCCGCGCAGCACGCGTTCCGTGGTACTCCCGCGCAACATGTCCAGCAAGCTGTCCTGTCCCTTCGTCGCCATCACAATCAAATCGACGTCGAACTCAGCCCCTGCCGCGAGAATCCATTCCACAGGGTCTCCTTTACCGAACAGCTGATTCCATGACCAGTCTGCTTTTTGTTCGAGCGCCAGCGTAGCGACGTCAGCTTCTTTTCCTGCGTGGACCAGCGTCAGTGTGACGGGGGGCTGGCTCAATTGCGAGACCAGTGCCGTCGCGGCATCGATCGCCGGTTGAGAAGACGGCTCGCTCGAAATCGGCAAAAGCAGGCGATGCAGCGAGGTTTGGCCGGTTTCGCGGGCAACAAAGCCTGCCACGTTGGACGGCACAAAGAGCGTTTTGACATGCATCTCCCGTGACACCGGCTCTGCCAGCGAATGATGCACCCATCGCGCGGCGCCCTCATGTTTGTGCGTGGCCAGCACCATGAGATCTGTCGGTGCGGTTGTCAGGTGATGGATGATCGCTTGCTTCGCATCGCTGGCCAGAGCCCTCACCTTCCTGATTCGGATGCCGAGGGTGGTCACATCACCTTTCGAACTGGTTTCCGGGAGAAGCCCCCATTGCGCCAGCGTCGGGCGGACCCGGGGAAAATCCTCGAATCCCTCCGGCGAGACGGTGGGATCCACGTGCATGATCGTTAGTTCGGCTCGATAGACTAACGCCAACTTCAGGGCATGGGCGAAAGCCACCTGGCTATCCCGCGAAAAATCCGTGGGGTGAAAGATTCGATGAATCGCGAAAGGATTGCGCAACGCATTCATGTCGTGGTCGACTCCCGTGAGGTGCCGTGTGTTTCGTGAAATTGCCCGGTGAGCAGTCAGTGTGCCGCAGCCTGCAGATCCTTCACCAGGTCGGCCGTTGACCGGCTGCCGGAGTGGCTCCAGCGGTTGAACGAAGCCTGCGCGTCCGGTCGAAACGTCTGCGCATTCGAGATCGTGGTGAGCGTGCCCAGCGAAGCCAGATATTCGCCTTGCCCTCGCGCCGCATCGGCTTCCAGATTGTCCGCGTTGTAGGCCGTGAAGGCCGCCACCTTGTGGTCGGCTTTCAGTAGGCCGTCTTCGTTCCACCAGATGCGGCCGGATGTGGTACCGGTGATGTTGGAGGTCGTATCCGTGGTTTCCTTGAAGGTGGCCTTGAAAGAGCAGGCCGAGAGCAGCAACATGAACGAGAGTCCGCCGACTGCAGCGATGGTCGAGCGATGTGTCGATGACATACGTAGTGCTCCCTTCGTGAGAGTTGATGACGGTATTGGTCGCGACTATACCATAGTCGACATGGAAATGAGCCTGAGGCGCGTCGCTGCTCGAAGGCGCAGGTAACGGTTGACAATGTCCCGAGGCATGAGCACAATCGCCGGGTCCTTGATGGGGCACGAATTCGGGCGAGGCGGTCTGGGGGAGAATGATCAACCCAGGAGCAGACGCACCCCGGTATTACAAGGAGGTTGCACGATGAAGGCTGGCATTTGGCTGTATGCGATCGCGGGCGTGATCTGCGCGGCGGCACCCGTGCAGGCGGAATCCGTTCCCCTGAAGCCCGGCGAATACCAGGTCACGGCGGTCACCGAAAGCAGTAGTGGCGAGGCGGGCAAACCGGACACTCATAGCCGATGCGTGCGGGAAGAGCACCTCGCGAATCCGGATGCCGTCTTTAACTACTATGCGTTGAACGGGTTCAAACCGAATCCGGCGAACAAGGTCATGAATGTCTCGATGCACGGCGGGACAGTCAGCTATGACATCGAGGGCGTCTATGCGATTACCCGCGTGGAAGGCACGGTGTCAAACACGAGTTTTTCGGTCGTTCGCAAAGCTACCCCCAAAGGCGATAAAGCCTTGTCGGTGACGATGAAAGTGGACGGAAAACGAACCGGGGATTGTCCGGCTAAGTGATGCCGGTCAGGTCACGTGTCGACACGACGATATGCCTGCTGATGCGGAGGCCGGGCTGCCCCGGCCTCCGGCGTTTCGCCTGCTCCCGCTAGTTCGCCCACAACCGCTGATACCACTTCTTTTCTTCGCTTGCCGGCAGTGATGCAATGTTCATCGTCTTGCGAATATCGCTGATGTTCCAACCGGTCAGAGACGCCAGTGTCTGCGCTTCCCGCTCATAGCGCTCGCGCAACTGGCGCCGGTAGGCCGTGGCGGCTTGGCACTCATCCGTCCCCGTCCACGGGTGACGCAGGATGTAGCGGGCCTGGAAATTGCCGCGATCGGAGGTCTCTTGGAACATCAGATCTTCGGGGAAATGTGCGGCATCGTAACGGACGTGTAACCTGGTCAGGAATATTTGCGCCATCGGCATGCCTTTCCCCATCCGGCCGTTGCTCTCCTGCCAGAAGACGCCCAGGCCTCGCAGTTCCTCGGCCGAGAGCGGATTGGCCGCACAGGGATCGCACCAGTTCATATCCCAGGCATATTCCATGAAGACGCCGCGCTCGCTTTCCCGCTTCACCTGCTGGCTGAACAGGTCGCGATAGAACTCACCGAATTTGTCCTTCACGTAGAGCGGAACTTCCTGCGCCTCCGGCAACCGCACGGTCCGGTAGTTCGTCGTTTCCACACGGCCCTGTTTGGTCAAAAAGTAGATGAACAGCTCCTGCGCGCCGTCAGCATTGACTGTGCCCAGGCGGATCGGCAGCATAAACTTGGATGATTCGAACGCAAGCTGGAGCGGCCGGAGATGTGTCAGGCCCAGCTTGGTTTGCTCGCCCAGATTCACCTTCGCCACGAAGAATTTCATGCCCTGTTTGAGATAGCTCTGCAAGACCGTCGATGCACCGGTCGGGATGCGATACCCGTTTTCGGCTAGCCAGGTTTCGAGGCCGTTACTTTCCTTGGCGGAGAGAATCAGAATGTCGTATTCACCAACCGTGTATTGAGCCTCCACCGTGACGCCCAGGGCCTTGTCGCGTTCGCGGGGCGCTGCGGCCGCCGGCGCCATGCTCCTCATTGCGTCCATACTGCGGCGTTCCATCAGTTCGTAGCGCAGGCAGGGATTTTCGTCGAAGTATTCCACCAGCCGGGGTGCCGAATAGTCGGCCAGATGCTTGAGCAGGGTCGGATCGCCGACGTGGATCTGCTCCTTCTCCAGGAGGGTCGGCACCGGCACCACGAGAGCAAACTCTTTCACGTCGCCTGTGAAATCATTCGCCATGGTGATGACGGTCTTGTTGTCGTGGCGCGCGATGGCGACTTCGGAGGCCTTGTTGAACAGTTTTGTGTCGGCCTTGCCGACATAGAAGCCGCAAAAGGCCGCAGCTTCGCCGGCCCAGGCGAATAGCCCCAAGCTCAAGAGCAATGACGGAACGATGGCACGTCGCATAGGAACCTCCTTGCTTGGTGATAGGACAGGGGAGAGCACGGAAACAGGGATGAGACCCGTCTGAGTTGAACGACCGGTTGAGGGGGTCGTCCAGTGATAGCGTGAACCGGGACATACGTAATCGATCAATGGGACAAGCGGCGCGCAGACGATGAGGCCCCAGAGCGGGCCGTTCGGTTTGAACCATCCGAACTGCACATAGAGTGCGGCCAGGGATACGAGAAGCGCATAGGCCAGTCGACCAGTCCGTGAATCGGGCGTCGTCTTCGGATCCGAGATCATGAAGAAGGCAAAGATCAGCAGCGCGCCGCTTTCGATTTGATGAAACGGAATCGTGAGTGGATCACCGAGCCACAGGGCCCGTGCAAACAGGAGCCCGACGTAGACGGCGAGAAAGGCGAACGTCACATCCGCCCGCGCCGCCCGGGTCACAACGAGACTGCCGAGGCAGGCGATGAGAAAACCGAACCAGGCGACCTGGCCCCATTGCCCAGGTGAGATCCAGCCCATCCCGCTCGCGAGCGCGATGGCCAACGCCAGGTTGGTCGGATTGAACAGATGTTTGTCATTCCACCGGAACACGAACTTGCTGCCGATGGCGACGATCGAGGCCAATGCCGCGACGGCAAGGTAATCGGTGCGGAGCAGCAGGCAGAGCGACAGGGAAGAAATGAGCGCGCTCTTGGGATCAAAGAACGGGAGCTTGGCGACACGCGTTCCGGCATATTGAGTGAGCAGCGCCGTCCCGATGGTGACGGCGATCTGCCAAACGCTCACGTCGAAGTGGAGCCAAAACAGACCGTACGTCAACAACGTTCCCAAACTGGCGATTTGGTAGAGGCGGGGATCGCGCCGATGAACTGATGGATTCGATTTCGATTTGACCTCGGTGTGCTCCATGTGTCCTCCCTTCACAGGAGGGTATGGGGCGAGGGGAGCAATCCTTTCAGGTCTCGATGCAAGTTGTCTAAATGACCGAATTACAATGGCGATCGTCGTTATTGCGACCGAGAACCTATGGCGAAATCGTGGCTAGCGGTCGGCCGATGCCACAATATGGTTACATTTCTCTGTATACCCTTTGGCGCTGATTCCTCGTCTTGCCAATTTTCCCGGTCCTGCTAAAATCCCCGCCGGAGTGACAGAACTGTGTCCTGCTTCGGCGGCGGGGCGCGTGGGCGATCACGCGGCTGCTGCCCTGGACGTACAGAAGCTCATCTGTTCGAGAGTCCTACCCTTGGACAGGCGTCGTACCGAACGTGGAGTGTCATCATGAACCAACTGTGGATTCGCATTGTTGTGCCCACTGTGGCCTCATTCTGCGCCGTGCTGGGCGCAACCAGCCTGGTGTTCGCGGATTGTGTCGATGGGGTGCGTTCTCCCTCCGCAGCCGAGATAGAGTTCGCCGCTCGGGCAGAGGCGGCGTTGGCGGCCGCCTTGCCTGCCCCCATTGCCAATAGCGAGCGCCGCGGCGCTCCCTACGATTTTTCCAAGCAGCCGCGCTTGTCGTTTTGCCGGGGTGACAAGGAAGGCGCGTTTTCGGTCGGTGTAGCGGGTGGGTATCTCTACAAATTCCCGAAGGCTGAGTACGACCGTCTGTACGTGGAGCGCAAAGCTGTCGAGAAGCAGATCGAAGAATTGGAAAAGCTGCCGCCGGAGAAAGAGGCGGAATACAAGCAGCTGCTCGCTCAGGCGCGGGCTATCTATGATGCTGCGCCGCGGCGCCAGCGAAAAGACCCGCCGTTTACGCCGGAGCAGCAGGCGCAGGTGGATCGCGCGAATGTCGAAGGCCGCAAGGTCGAACAGGCGGCCAGCACGGTCGTCAGCGACCACAGGGCCAGCGTCAAATCACAGACCGATTCACTCCGGGCGCAGGCCAAGCGGTTGGAGGGATTTCCCCAGGAACTCTCGGTGCAGCTGGGGATGAACCTGGATCGCCTTCCTGAGAGCGGCCCCACCGTGGCAACGCTCGGCGCCGCAAGCGCGGCGCGCAGCACGGGCCTCCGTGTGCACAATGTGGTGTTGGTCGTCGAGGGACGGGAAGGGCCGGCCAGACAAGCGTTATTCGACGCGGTGGATAAGAGCTATCTGCAGGAGTTGATCGGGCAACCCTTGCCGGACGTCGCGGCGTCAAAGCTCCGGGCTGAGCGCGCTGCCTCAGCTGCCCCTGTGTCGGCGCCTCGTTGATGACCGAGGGGTGGACGCGGTGTACCGCGCTGCCCCTCCATGTGCGCTCCTGGAAACCTCTCTTCAAAATGGGGTCTGACGGCGGGCCGGTTTCATGTACGTGCGCGAGACCTCCTGACTATTCAACCAGGGCGCATTCATGAGGCTGTTTACTGCCACCAGATCGCCGACGGTCAATACCGAACCCGAACTGAATCCGAACTTCGTCTTCGATCTTTCGCACAATTCGTCTCTTTCAGATGCTCCTCACCGGCCCGGTGTTTCTGAATGACGAGTCCAAGAAGTCCAACCTTCTGTCGCTACCCCTATCGCGATCGAAAGCGTAGTCTGAGGCGGGCGAGTGAGAAGTTGACCTCTGCCGTTGCGTCGGCGGGACATCGCCCATTTTCCGGTAACGCCCAGCCTCCTCCGGTATAATCCCTTCCATGCTCGAGATTCTCCTCGTGCTCGCGAGCCTCGTGGTGATCGGATTGATCGGCCTGGTGGCGGTTTTCATCACGCCGTCGAGGATGGTGGAGTTCGGGCTCTTCGGGTTGGCGCTGGGCCTGTTCATCGGAATTCCAACGGGGTGGTGGTATCACGTTGTGCTCTATCGCGCACTGACGGCGCGTAGGGCGCTGCCGGCTGGCTGGTGGCGGAAGCCGGTGGAATTGCATCCGTTGCTCACGTTGGACGAATACCGGCGCGTACGCCCTTGGTTTGTGGCGGGCGCGTTGGGATTTTTCTTGTGCCTCATCGGCGGCGTTGCAGCGATTGCCGGAATGCTGGTGATCCGGTTGTATCCGTGAAGCGGAGTGCTGAACGACTGGAAGTTATGGGCTGACCGGAATTTCGACGGAGAGTTGGGCACTGGTTGACGGATCCTGGCTCACGACGTATGTGGCCTGTTCCTGATTGCCGGCGGAGATGGACTCGGTGAGCAGATTGGCTGAGAACCGATCCAGCATACCGACTTCCTGCATTGTCAGCGGTCCGAATGGTTTTGGGGAGAGACGGATAATCAGCGTAATCAGTCCATTTTCAGCCGGCGGTGGCATAGGGATCTCGCTTCGCTTTCCGGCCAACAGTTTGAGAGAGATCTTCCCCGTTTCCTGTGGCGGCCACCAGAGCCTGGTACCGGCGGAGCCGAGGTTTTGGAGAAGCTGGAGATAGGCGTCCTGCGTGGCTTCTACGCTGATGCGCACCGGTTCCTTGCTTCGGGCTGCCATCGCGGCATTGACTTCCTGGCTCTGCCCGCCGCTATCCCGCGTCACAAAGCTGTAGCGCAGACCTAACGGCTTCACTAGCCCTGACGCGCCGCCGCCTTTTCCCTCCAGCGCAAACTGATCTGTTCTTGTTTCAGGCTGGTCTGCCTGTGTCGGGGCCTGGCCGTAGAAGAGAGCTCGGGCACTTTTCTTCGGGGCGGGCGTGGCCGCGGCCGATACGGTTGCCGGGGCCTGCAGGGGCGCCGGGGCTGCAGCTGGTGCGGGGGCAGTTGCCGGCGGCGGCGCGGATGCGGCGAGCTTCCGGTCAGGCAATGGGGGCGCCGGCTTTGCTGCCTGTTCTGTTGTCGCCAGGGGCGCTTGCCGTTCCAACTCATCGCGCTCGCGTCGAGGCATGGCGTTCTCAGCGAGAGAGTTGTCCGTTGATCGGTCCTGAGTTGCGATGGGTGCAGACCGTTCGCGCTTGGCCAATGTCTCGGTCCGCGTCTCTTTCTTCGCCGGCTCGGTGCGTGCCTTCGCTTTCAGTTCCGTCGCAGCCGGAGGTGGTGACGGTTGTATGGATGGTTGCGCGGACTGAACCGGCGGCACGGCTGGTTTCGACTCCTCGGTCACGACTGATTGAGTCGCCCGGTCGACGCTCTCCTGATAGATTCTGGTGCCGAACGCGATGGCGAAGACCGCTGCTGCGAGGCCGCCTGCAAAGGCGAGCCCTGCCGGCTTCCTGAACCAGGCCCACCAAGGCCGTGCCCTGTCGGCCTCGGAAGCGTCTGATTGCTGCAATGCCCGGAGAAGTCGGCGGCGAACATCAGGATCCGCCAGCAATTCCTTCAGCGCCTGCTCGTCCGCCAGGGCGTTGAACAGCTGTTGGTCCTGCAGGGCGGCTGTGTAGAGTCGTGAGCGCTCCTCCGGCGTCAGCGTATTCGCTGCGAACCCACCGAGCAATTTTTCGAGATCGTGTTCGGACATCTTTGTCACTGCATAGCACGTCAAACGGCTGCCGACACCATCATTCCCACGTGCCGCCCATCAAACTCAACAACTGTTTCCGGCAGCGAAGATCCCAGGTGTAAATGGTGTTGATCGAGGGCTGTTGCATGAGGCGTTGAATCTCCGGAAAGCTATTCCCCTCCAGTTTCCATCTGAACAGATCGCGACAACGTTCTCCGAGTTGAGCCACGGCGGCCAGGAGTCGTTCGACGCGTTGCTTTTGATCCAACAGTGTCGCCGGATCGTCGCCGGGATTGGCCAACGGCAGCTCATCGACCGACTTCTGATGATACTCGCCGCGCCGGAGTGACTTACGATGGGCATCCAGCATTTTAAACCGGAGCACTTGAAAGGCCAGGGGGACCAGTTCAGTCAGTTCGGTGACGCGTGCATACTTTTCCTGCAGCACGACCAGGACCTCCTGCGTGAGGTCCTCGGCGAGATCCCTCGATACACGTGATGTCGCAAAGGCGAGAATCCTTTCGCGCAAGCTGATGAGGATGTCGTCTCGGTGCATGAATGAGCCTGGTCAGCGAGTGGCGGTGATGGCTATGCGAGGCAGCAAATCCCCGAGGGATCGATAGCCGAGCTTCAGCCCGTGGCACACCTCGACCTGACGGTCGAAGCGATTCTTCGTCCTGATCATCTTGCGCAACGTGTTGAACGCCACGCGTCCCCAGGCTGCCGCATGAAAGACGGACAGCGGATAGTCGGTGCCGAAGAGTAGCCGTTCGTGCACCTCCGGATACCTGCGTAAATGTAGAAGCATCCGCATCCGGTTCGGCAGGGTGAGGGCGGAAATGTCCGCATAGAAATGCGGGTAGCGTGTAACGAGGTTGCGCAGGGTCGGAAGAAATTTCTCGTAGAGCATCAAGCCGTAGCTGCAGGCGTGGGCTGCAATGACGGTGGCGCCTTCATCCAGCGCCAGGCGCAACCGGTCCGGTTCACCCACGGATTGATCCTTGCCGATCAAGCTGAATTCATACCCCACGTGACTGAGAAACGGTAGGTTGCGTTCGGCCAATGCCCGATAAAAGGGTTTGTATTTCTGATTGGCCGGGTCGAATTGCTTCGCATTCGGCAGCACCTTGACGAGTACGGCCCCGGCATCCGCGCAGCGATGGACTTCATCAATGGCATCTCGTCGCTGCGGGTTGATGGACACGCCGGCCAGCAACTCGCCGGGATGGGCTTGTGCGGTCTTAAGCACATAGTCGTTGCCGATGAGAAAGTCGGTGTGACCCTGATTGAGCCGCCCGTTCTGATCGTAGACGCCGTCCATGCCGAGAAGCACGGCTTGTTGCACGTGGCGTGACGCCCGCAACTCCTTCAGAAGGTCATCGAGATATTTCTGATTTGCCTCGCGCGGCTTGTCGGGCGAGAGGCCGTGTTTCCAGAGCAGGAAACGAAACAGTGGGCTTCTCAGCGTTTTGGGCGAGATGTAGCAGCCGTTATCGCCGTCGGGCAGGGCCGCGAGATGCACGTGGCAATCGATCAACGATTTTGTGACCGTGGTCGTCATCAGTTCTTCAAAGCCTGCTCATGTGTCGTGTGGCGCTCGATCAAGCCCATGTTACGGTTCTGGCGACTGGAGCCGTTCCATCGCAATCCGTTTGAGCGCTCGAAGGTCCAGTTTCCCCGTGCCCAGAATCGGGAGCGCATCGACTTTAATGCAGTGCGTGCGTGACGGCAGAAACAAATTGGGGAGGCCTGCCGCCGCGGCTTTGGCGAGGATCTGCGGAATTCGCTCTTCGGGAAGGGTGTGCAGGACGGCCAACTGTTCGCCCTTCCGTTCATCCGGTACCCCGGTAACTGCACACACCGGCATCTCTTCCTCGGATGCCAATTGCAGCGCCTCTTCCACCTTGCGATGCGGGACCATTTCTCCACCGATCTTGGAAAAGCGTGAGAGTCGGTCGGTGATGGTCAGAAATCCGTCGTCGTCGAGCGTCGCGATGTCGCCCGTAATATACCATCCGTCACGCATGGCCTGCGCTGTGAGATCTTCCCGCCCCAGGTAGCCGTTCATGACATTTGGGCCTTTCACGAGCAACATGCCGGGTGTGCCGGGCGGGAGGATGGCATCACTGTCAGGATCGACGATACGCACGGAAACGCCGGGGAGCGGTTGGCCGACCGTGCCACGCCGGGACGCCGGTTGATAGAATCCGGCCGCCCGGAAATCGGGACAGTTCACGGCAATCACCGGGGCGCACTCGGTCACGCCGTACCCTTCGATCGGGCCGATGCCGAAGCGGTCCTCAAACGACTGACTGAGGCGCAGGGGCAGCTTCTCCGCCCCTGTGAGGACGACCCGCAGCGTGCTGAACTGCTCCGGCGTGCAGCGGCGTTGATAGAGCTGGAGAAACGTGGGTGTGCAGACCAGAAACGTCAGGCGATGTTTGGCGCACAGTTCGCCGATGGCCGTGACATCGAGCGGCGAAGGATGGAACACGGTCGCGGCGCCATTGAGGGTGACATACCAGAACACCAGGTAGCCGAACGAATGGAAGAGCGGCAGAATGCCGAGGATGCGATCATCGGGGTCCAGAGGCAGTACTTGCGAGACGGCCTGTACATTGGCGTCGATGCTGAAGTGCGTGAGCATGACGCCCTTTGGCTCGCCCGTGCTGCCGCTACTGAAAATGATGGTGGCCAGATCATCCATGGTCACCCGCCGGGTTTGCCCGCAGGCCGATTCAATGAGCCGGAGCGGAGCCAGAATCGCCAGGGCTGCGGCGAGGGCTTTCTGCTGGCTGCCGATGGTGGCACCGATGTCTTCCAGCCAAAGGATCGTCGGTCCGTCGGGAAGTTCAAGCTTGGCCTTCTCGATAAACTTGCGGCTCGTGACAATGGTGCGCAACTGCGCTTGTCGCACGGCTGATTCCAGCCCGGTCTTCCCCACCGTGTAGTTGAGGTTCACGCACGTCCGCCCGGCAAGTGAAGTGGCGACCGTGGTGAGCGCGCCAACGACGGTCGGTGGCAGCAGCAGGCCGACAGAGGGTTGGTCTTGCCAGTGGTCTTTTAACGCACGGGCCAGGGCGATGGCGCCGATCAAGGCCTGGAGCGCCGACACGTGCGGTTTCGTCGCGTCGGCCATCGCGAGACGAAACGGATGCCGGCGCATGGCGCGGATGAACGCGGCGTGCAACGGATACCGGGTGGTTTTGCGCAATTGCCAGGCGGTTTCGCCGAGCTCGCGGACGAGGCGGCGGAGTTCGTGTGCGGGAGTATCGGCAGGAACCGGGGCGCCGAATGAGACGGTGACCGGATAGGGCACACGCTCCGGCCACTTGGTCACAAATCGTCCCCCGACAAAACTGAAGATGCTGCCCCAGACGCGATCCAGATGCACCGGCAGAACCGGCACCTCACGGCCTTTGACGATTCGCTCAAACCCGCGGCGGAAGGGCAGCAGATTGCCGGTGCGCGTGATCTGACCCTCCGGGAAGATGCAGACGAGGTCGCCCGCATCGAGCGCCTGACCTGCATCGCGTAGGGCACGGAGGATCACGCGCGGGCCGCCGTCGGAGGAAATCGGAATCACCCGCAGCGCCTTCATAAACGGTTTGAACAAGGGATGATTGACGTATTGCGCATCGACGACGAATCGGATGGGGCGATCCAGGCTGGCGATGAGAAGAAAACCGTCGATAAAGGAGATGTGGTTGGGGACGAGCAATGCGCCGCCCGAGACGGGCACCTGGGTTTGTCCGACGATGCGGAGCCGATAGATAGTGTTCGTCAGGAGGACGAGGACCAGGCGCAGGAAGGTTTCCGGCATCAGCCACATGGCCCAGGCCGTTCCAATGGTGGTGGCGAGTGCCGTTGCTAAAAAGATACCGGCCGTCGAGAGGCCTGCGTTGGCCAGAATGCCGCCGCTCAGCGAGCCTAGGAGGATTCCGGTGAAGACACAGATATTTTCCAGCGCGATCACCGAGCCCCGCCGGTCGTGCGGTGCGCGCCATTGCACCAGGGCGTTGATGGGAATGAAGATGAGGGCGCTCGACATACCCAATGCAATCATCAGCGCGAGGGTACCGCTGAACGGTGGTGTCCCCCAACCGAGGATGAGCAGGAAGGCGGCGACTCCGGCTGCACCCAGCGGGACCAGCCCGTATTCGACGCGAGACCGGGAGAGTCGTCCGACCACGAGCGCGCCCAGTCCGATCCCCACCGAGATCAATGCCGAGGGGACGGTGGCCAGGGCGTCGGAGAGGCCCAGCACGGCCTTGGCGTAGACCAGGACGTTCTGCACGACGAGGCTGGCAATCGTCCAGAAGAACACTGCACCGGTAATAGCCAGCCGCAACAGGCGATCCTCACGTAAAGCCAAAAGCGCGCCGCGCAAGGTGTCGAATAGTCCGCCTTTCGCTCGCGCAGGTGGGACCGGAGGAACGATCCAGGCTGCCCCGAAGCCAACCAGGGCCAGCAACGTCAATGCGAGAGGCGCGAGCCAGGACTGCTGGCCTGCGCCGGCCAACAGAAATCCTCCCGCTGTGGTCCCGGTCAGGATGGCGAGGAAGGTAAATAGTTCCAGAATGCTGTTGCCGCGGGCGAGTTGCTCATGCGAAAGCAGCTCCGGAAGAATGCCGTATTTAGCCGGGCTGAAGATGGCGCTGTGGACACCCATGCAGGCGAGCACGACAAGCGCCCAGAGGCCTCCGGTCGGATGGGAGAGCAGGGCGAGCGTGGCACCCGCCATGAGGAGAACTTCCACTGCTTTCATCGTAATGATGACGGTGCGCTTGCTCAGGCGGTCGGCAAAAAATCCGGCCACGAATGAGGTCAGAACCAGCGGCAGGGTGAAGACCACCATGGCAAGGGTCGTCTGCGTCTGTGACGCTGTTTCAAGGTCCTGTCCGGACCCGAGCGTGGCTGATGCGGCCCGGATACCCAGGAGCGCAACCATAAATTTCCACGCGTTGTCATTGAAGGCGCCGCAGAACTGCGCGATGAGTAGCCCGCGCAATGGGCGCGCGGCTTGTGAGGAATCCGGCTGCCGATCGATAGGTGCCTCCTTGGCCCGAGAGGGAAGATCGAGTACCGAGCGCAATGGTTCAGTCTGCCGAAACTTTTTGAATGATGCAATTACTTATCGCGGCGGCGATAGATCGGGGCTGTCCACAGGCAGCCCTTCGAGCGCCATGATTCGCAGAGCGTTGGTTGTGGGGCAGGGGCCTGGTTTGAGCCGGTAGTCGAAGTGCAAGGCGCCTTCCACGACGGTTTCCTGGAAGTGGACATTGGTGACCGTGGAAAGCTGTCGCTCCAATTCAGCCAGTTCGAGGTCGTGGGTCGTCACAAGGCCGAATCCGTTCCCGCCCGCCAGGGCGGTAATGAGGGCGCGTCCGCCGATGAGTCGTTCACGATTGTTGGTGCCTTTGAAGACTTCGTCGATCAACCAGAGCACCGGTGGTCCCTGTCGGTCCTGCGTGCTATCCAGAATAGTTTTGAGCCGCTTCACTTCGGCATAAAAGAAGGACAGGCCTCCGTCCAGCGAATCGTCCACACGAATGCAGCTGCCGATCCGCACCAGCGACCAGTGGAACGCGGAGGCACAGACCGGAGCCCCTGCCTGCGCCAAACAGGTGTTGATACCGATGGTTCTGAGAAAGGTGCTCTTGCCGGACATGTTGGAGCCGGTGACGAGATAGATCCGTCCACGCTTCTGGAACGAGATATCGTTTGCCACACGGACTCCCGCAGGGATGAGGGGATGGGCCAGATCTTTGGCCTCGAGCGTGGCTCCGGCGCCGTTTCCTTGGCTGTCAGGTTCTGCCTGGTGCAGTGAAGGCCAGAGATAGTCGGGGTGCAGATAGGCGAAGGTGGCCAGGGATGCGGCGGCATCCAGTTCAGCCAGCAACTCGAACCAGAGTGGTGCCACGGTCGCGAGACGGTCCTGGAGCTGTTGCAGTCGATAGGTGTGGAAGAGATCCCAGGGGCCGATGGCATTGATGAGGTAGTGCACCAGGGGATGGGCGCGGACGCTGAGCCGGTTCATGAGTGAGGCGGCCTGCTTCAGCGATCGGGATGGACTACTCTGTTGGTGCAGCAGCGGGCCGCAAAGCCTGGCCAGGTGCGGCGTGGCGCGATACGACCGCCGTTCCAAATAGCCGAGCACGGCGCTGAGTCGTTCCAGTTGGAGATGCAGCGACTGGGCATGGTCAAAGATTTCTTCCGATCGGCTGCGGACGGACAGGAACAGAAACGCGTAGAGGCCGAACGACAACATCCAATAGTTACCGATTCCTGAGGACAGATCGGCCAGCAGCAGGACGGCTGTGGCGAGGGCCAGCAACGATTCCGTCAGCAGCATCGGTATCAGCCCAGAATCGTCCACCCGCTTCTGCAGCACGGAGAGGAGCCGACGGCCGTCGATATCCGCCTCCTCCACCGCCTGAGCTTCCAGCACCAATCGGTCCCGGAGCAGCGACAGAGGAGTCAATTCGCGGATGAGTGCCTGCCGGTTCGACCATTGGGCGGCGTGCGGCGGCTGATCCAACAGCCATGACGCGAGGCGTTGCTGGCCCTGGGAAGAAATCGTGTTGTCGACCAGGTGCAGCAGGGAGCGGGGACCGGCAATATCGAGATCCCTGGCATAGCCATGCCGTTCCGGCACGGTCATCGGACGGAGCGGAATCTCCGGCCAGTTCAGACCGATGCGTGCCAGGTGGACTCGTTTGATGCCTTGCCAGCGCCGGAGTCGATGCAAGCGATCTTCGAGCCTGTTATGATACCAGGCCACGATGAGGAACAGCAGAAAGCCGGCCGCAAGGGCGGCATTACCGAAGACGGTCCATCCCAATTTGTGTGGAATGATGGAGCCAAGCAGCCCGAGGGCAAAAATCGCGAGACGTACGGTGGTAAACCGCGCGCTGACGCGGCGGCCGTTCGTCTCCAAACGAGCCGCGCGCCGGAGCATGTGGACGAGATGTTGCTCGCGAGCCGACCGCACTCGCGATGAAGTGGGTAATTTCACAATAATGCTGACGATACTGGGAGTCTGAGATGACGTCAACCTCCAAGATTGATAATGCTTCGACGGACGATCCCGTTGCGATGGACATGGGTGACTGGATTCAGGTCGATGTCCGCACCTCGCTGGATGCCGGCGAGCTGTTGGGGGTGCTGAATGATCCTGACGTCACCGGCGCCTGGCAGGAAGATGCCCATGTCCACCTCTATTGGCCCGCGGACCGGTGCGGACCTGATACCTGGCAGGGGCTCAAACGAGCGCTGACCCAACTCGGTCAATCGGAACCGGACGACGCCATCACCATCAATCACCTCGCGAATCAGGATTGGAACGCGCAGTGGTCACGTCTGGTGGAACCGATCCGGATCGGACAGGTGGTCATCAGGCCGAGTTGGAAAGCGGTTGCGCTGAACTCCGGTGAGATCGAGTTGATCATCGATCCCAAGCAGGCATTCGGCACGGGGCACCATGCGACGACGCAACTATTGATTGACTGGTTGCAGCAGGTCGTGAAGCCGGGCGACCGCGTGTTGGATGTGGGAACCGGCAGCGGGGTGTTGGCGATGGTGGCCTTGCGGCTCGGAGCTGCTGAGGCGGTGGGCGTGGATTTCGATGCCGTCGCCATCGACTGCGCGCGGGAGTATGGTCAGATCAATGGATTCGATGACCGGCTGACCCTGGCGGTGGGCAATGCCCAGGCTCAGCAGCCCCATGACACATTCGAACCGACGCTCGTTCTGGCGAATCTGGATCGGCAGACGTTGCTCAACGCCGCAGAGAGCCTCTGCGCATATGCCGCCGGCGGCGCGCGGCTGTTGTTGTCCGGCCTGTTGGTCGAGCAGCGGGCAGAAATTGAATCAGCCTACGCATCCCGCGGTGTCTATGTGAAGGCTGTGCGGGAACGCGACGGGTGGCTGGCATTGGAAGCGACCGGGATGGAATCGTGTGACGGCGGCCTCTGTTCCTGATGCGACGATGAAGCTAGTGGCGACTCCATATCTGCATCAGGTTAGTCTCTCTGATGGAGGTGTGCCGAAGCTCGCCGTGCCGTATGCCCACGTAACGTTCCAGGGATTACAAGGCGATCGTCAGCGCAACCGGAAGTACCACGGGGGCACGGAGCGGGCGGTTTGCCTCTACTCCTTGGAAGTGATCCACGCTTTGCGCGCCGAAGGCCATTCGATCGCACCAGGTTCTTCAGGCGAAAATCTCACGATCGCCGGTCTTGATTGGCCACACCTGAAACCGGGTGATCGACTGACCATCGGGGAGCATGTGCAGCTTGAATTGACCAGCTATACAACACCCTGCCGACTGAACGCACAATGGTTCAAGGATGGGGAGTATGGCCGCATCGCACAGGAGCTGTACCCTGGCTGGAGCCGCCTCTATGCGCGGGTGCTGCGGGAGGGCATGGTCAAGGCAGGGGATACGGTGGTGGTGGACGCGCTCATTGGTGCGCGGGAAGCGGTGAACGAACTCAATCCAGGGAATGAACGATGAAGCGAGTGCTTGAACCGGAATTGATGGATGATAGGGCGCAGGCGCTTGCCTACGCGCAGGCGGATTTTGCCGAGGAGAATCAGGGCTTCGTTGATCGATTTCGCGACTATTTCCCTGATTGGACCGGTGGCCATGTGGTTGATCTTGGTTGCGGGCCAGGCGATATCCCGATTCGGTTTGTTCGAGCCTATCCGACCGCAAGGGTCACCGCTGTGGATGCAAGCCGTCCGATGCTCGACCTGGCGGCGAAGGCGATTGCCGAGGCCGGCGTGGCGAACCAGATCACGCTCTGTTGCGAGCGCTTTCAATCCCTTGCCGTACCGGAACAGGCCGACGCCCTTGTTTCTAACAGTCTCCTGCACCATGTACCGAATCCGCTCCAGTTCTGGTTTCGCCTGAAACAGCTGGCCAAACCAGGAGCCTGTATTCTGGTGATGGATTTATTGCGGCCGGAGTCCCCTGAGGCAGCCCAGGCGTTGGTAGACCAGTATGCGGCCGATGAGGATCCGATCCTGAAACGGGATTTTTACAACTCGTTACTGGCAGCATTCACCGAGGACGACGTGGCGGCGCAATTGGCCGAGATGAATTTATCCCGGCTCCTGATCGATGTTCCGGATGACCGGCATTGGGTTGTCGGCGGAATCATCCCGTAGTCCATCTCAATCATGCGTGCCCTATTTCCTGCCCTGATCAGCTGTCTGTTGGTCGCCGCCCTGACTCATTCGAATGAGTCCGCAGGGGGAACGCTCGAGCAGCTGCGAAAGCCTCGCCCCGTGCCGGAAACGCAGGCCTCTCCCGACGCGCCGATGGCGGTCATTCCAGAAGGGCCCTTTCGCATGGGCGCCGACGGAACCGATACCTTGGAGGACGAACGGCCGCAACACGAGGTGTGGCTTGACCGGTTCGAGATGGATCCATACGAGGTCACGACCGGGCACTATGCGGAGTTCCATGCCGCGACGGCGAATCCGACTCCATGGCAATGGGAGGCTGTGGATCTCGCGCAACACCGTGACCGTCCGGTCATCGGTGTCAGCTGGTTCGATGCCGAAGCCTACTGCCGCTGGCGTGGCAAACGCCTTCCGACCGAAGCTGAGTGGGAAAAGGCGGCGCGAGGGATCGATGGGCGATTGTTTCCCTGGGGCAACCAGAGCCCGCATGATCGATTGGCAAATTTCGGGCTGGGCGCCCGATTCAGCTATAGCCAGGTGTTGGCGCCTGTTCAGCGGTATGAGCATGGGCGCAGCCCCTATGGGCTGCAGCAGATGGCGGGGAATGTGGGGGAATGGGTGGCTGACTGGTACGGGGCCAACTATTACGAGACCGGTCCGTCCAAGAACCCAACGGGACCTGAGCTTGGATCATTTCGAGTGGTACGGGGCGGGTCCTGGTCCGACTTACCGAAGTACCTATTGACCTACGGCCGGTTCAAGCTGCCGCCTGAGACTCGCAACAGCTACACAGGGTTTCGTTGTGCCAGGACAACGGGGCTGACGACTTCGCCGTGAGCCGGGCGCCCATGCGCCACAGCTCACGACTTCTCGCTGCTAGTTAGAACAGGCTCTTGCTGACTTCCGCCGATTTTGCACTCTCGTTTCCCGACTTATCAAAAGCCGAGACCGCAAAGTAGTACGTCGTGCCGGTCGGAAGATTCGGGATGGTGAAGCTGGTGCTGTTGGTGACTTCGAAGGGCCCTGCGAAGCCATAACTGCCTGACCTCGTTCCCACGTAAATCCGATAGCCCGCCAGGTCTGCTTCGGTATTCGCATTCCAACTCACCGTGGCGTTGGCGGTCTTGGGCGCCGAGGCGGAAGATGCAGACGACGTCGGCGTCGGCGTCACAGGGACCGGTGACGGAGGAGTAGGTGGCGGCGGGGGCGGGGTCACCACCGTTGGCTGGGCTGGCGTCGAAGGCGACAGCGCGGCAGCCTGGCCCGCAGCCACCGTGAACGTGACCGGAACGCGGAGCGTATTGGCGAAGTTGTTGGGACCCGATTCGACAATATACACGACCGCCGAATAGGTACCTGCCGCCAGGCCGCTCGTTTGGGCCGTGATGACAATCTGATCGGTTTCAGACGAGATAGTCTGGGTGCTGCCATAGGGCGGATTCATCCAGACCCATGACTGGTTCGTGCTGATGGAATAGACATGTTGGTCCGTGCCGGTCTTGCGCAGGGTCAAAGTCCCCACATTACTTGCGCTCGTCAGGCTCAAGGCCGCCGGAGTCACCTGGATCGGTCCGGTGGTGACGGTGACCGGCGCTGGTGCGGGCGGAACCGGGGCCGGGGCCGGCGGAGGCGGTACTGCCACGGGAGCCGGGGGCGGAGGCGGTGTAAGGACAACAGGCTTGGGCGTCGGCGTGACCGCAGCAGGTGCAGCCGGGGGTGGGGGCGGCGGCGATGCGACCGGTGCGGCTGTCACGGTGAGGCTGACCGGAATGCGGAGCATGTTCTGGAAGTTGTTGGGACCCGATTCGACAATATACACAACTGCCGAGTAGGTGCCGGCCGCGAGCGTAGCCGTTTGCGCCGTGATCACCAGTTGATCGGTTTCGGTCGTGATGGTTTGGGTGCTGCCATAGGGCGG
>WBZQ01000008.1_pt2 | contig 64032 bp, 61 predicted proteins | sample 5204251 | NCBI WGS metagenome assembly WBZQ01 (sample SAMN12412402, study PRJNA552823) | activated sludge metagenome | isolation source: activated sludge from nitrification reactor of wastewater treatment plant... | place: USA: Virginia | collected 2017-09
GGTCACAATTTCCCGCATTCGCCGGATGACGGGATCGTTGATACTGTCGGTTTCCGGTGGAATCATTTTTGGTTTCGTGTCGCCGATGCTGAAGGGCAGCCGGCTGGACGGAATGCTGTTCACCGGATTCAACGCGGCTTTGATAGAGTCACTCACCGTGCGATACTTGCCCTCGTTCACCGACGACACCGAGTACATCACGACGAAAAAAGCGAACAGCAGCGTGATGAAGTCCGCGTAGGACACCAGCCAGCGTTCGTGATTTTCGTGTTCTTCGTGTTTTTTCTTCGCCATGGCGCTAACCCGTGCGGATTATGCGTTCACCGTGCGGGGACACGGTACGAACTGTATCCCGACGACGACTGCAGTATGACGCGTCACTTTTTGTCGTCCTTGGTGCGTTCGTTTGGAGGGAGGAAGCTCTCGAGTTTCTCTTGCAAGAGTCGCGGATTTTCGCCTTGAGCCAGACCGACAAGTCCCATGATCACCATCGTGCGTAGCCCGGCTTCTTCCTTGAGTTTGAATTTCATCTTATTGGCGATGGGGAGAAAGAACAGGTTGGCGAGTCCGACCCCATAGACGGTGGCCACGAACGCCACCGCGATACCACCGCCGAGTTTCGACGGATCGGCGAGATTTTCCATCACGTGAATCAAACCGAGCACGGCGCCGAGAATACCGACGGTCGGCGCATATCCGCCCGCGGCTTCCCAGACCTTCGCCGCATGGACGCCTTCTTCTTCATGATGCTCGACTTCGATTTCCAGGATTTCCTGGAGCAGTTTGGGATCGGTGCCGTCGACGATCAGCTGGATACCTTTCTTGAAGAACGGGTCATGGAGATCTTTGAGTTTGCCTTCCAGTGCAAGCAAGCCCTGTTTGCGCGCGACGTTGGCGAGATCGAGAATTTGAATGATCGTCCCCTTCACGTCGTGCGGAGGGTTGGTAATCACGAGGGTGACGCCGCTCACCGCCTTGATGACAACGGACAGCGGATTCTGCACACAGCAGGCGCCGAACGTTCCTCCGGCGACGATGATAAACGCCGTCAATTGGAGGATGGATCCAAGATGGCCCCCCTCGAGCGCTTGTCCGCCGATGATCGAACCGAGAGCTACGACGATACCTAAGATTGTGGCAATATCCACAGCTCAATTACCTCACTGCCGCGTAACACGGTGGATTCCACCATCTACCCAGAATGGTGGGCTTGCACCCACAGGAAGCGCTTTGATAGCGTGCAACCGAATCATACACGTCTTCCATAGAGGTGCTCTTGTGGGTCCTGCCGATGCCTTGATGCTCGATGCCAAACAGGCGATCCTGGATGAGCAACACCGAAAGTTTCAGGTCCTGCAAAAAGAAGGCCGTTGGACCGAGGCCATGCAACAGTTTCATGTCACCCTAAACTGCGCGTCGGATGTTCTGGCAGAGTCCCTTCAGTTGCTCGAACGGGTCCTCGATGCACGGAATCTCCGAGAACCCTCTCTGCCCGATGCTTCCAATCCTCACCAGTCCTGACTCGCCGTCTCGCTCCCCTTGCAGAAGGCAGGCCGCTACAGTCCTATCCTTCTTGCTTAGGCCGCTTCCCGGGCCAACAGTAGCCGGCTCAGATCCACCAGGATAAGGAGCCGGTCATCGATCCGGCCTACTCCCTGGGTAAATTCCGCCCCAGCCATGGTGCCGACCGAAGGCGGTGGCTCAATCGCGCTTCTCGGCACCCGTAACACCTCTTCCACTGAATCCACGATCAGCCCGACCAGGCGTGTCTGCACCGAGACCACCACGATACGTGTCTGGGTGGTCTGTTGCGCGCCGTCTTCGACGAGAGGTCAGTTGTGCTGGGTTCGGCTGTGCATCCATTCGTGAATGTCGCGCCGGAGAAACCGCCAGTGCTTTCCGATTTTGGAAGCCGGCAATTGTCCCAAACGCGCGAGTTTATACACCGTGGATTTCGGCACCCGGAGAAAGCGGGCGACTTCCAACACGGTGAGAATCTCGCCTTCCGAAGGCGATACACTGTCAAGGCTTACTTTGGCTGTTGTGGGAATAGTGTCATTCATAACGGATATGGTATCGGTGGGCGCCGTCTTAAACTTTAGTTGCCGGTTACTGAGCGATGGGGTTAAATAGGACACAAAGAATGAGCCGTTCGGAGGCTGCGTAGAGATGGCCTGTTCGGCTCATGTTTTGAGTTCGAAAAGCCGAAAGAAGGAATGGCAAGCACACACAACTGTGAGAGACCATTACGGATGGCGACCATCGTTTCGGTAGGATCGGGCAAGGGCGGTGTAGGAAAAAGCGTCATCGCGGCCAATTTGTCCATGTTATTGGCCAAACGGGGTAAGCGTGTCGTGCTAGCCGATTTGGATGTGGGAGGTGCGGATGCCCACATTTTGTTCGGCATGCTGAACCCTCCCCGTACCCTGACTGATTTCGTGGAACGGCGGGTAGAACGCTTGGAGGAGGTCCTTCAACCGATTTCAGCGCATCCCTTCCTTCAACTGCTGCCCGGTACAGGCGACACACTGGCCACGGCCAATCTGCACTATGCCAAGAAAAAGCGCCTGATTCGCAACTTCTCCCAATTGCAGGCTGATGTCATCATTGTCGATATCGGCGCGGGCACCAGTTATCATGCGCTCGACTTTTTTCTGATGGCCGACCACTATCTGACTGTCGCCACTCCTGATCCCACTTCGGTCCTTGACCTGTATCGCTTCATCAAGCTGGCTGCCATACGGCGCGTCTTATCGGCTTTTTTGTCGAGGGATGCCGTCAGCGAAGTACTCTCTGATCGTGATTTCTGCAGCATTGACGAGGTCATCCAAGCCGTGGAAGCCACCGACCAGAACGCCAGGGAGACGGCTAGCCGGACATTGGAAGGATTTCAGCCCCACCTCATTGTGAACCGAATATCGGGCAAGTCACGAGTGAATGTGCTGCAGTTAAAAAAGCTGCTGAAGGAATATGTCGGAGGAGATGTGACGATGCTGGGGGAGATTCCTGATGATCCCGCCATGACGCGGGCGGTGCGCAGTTATCTGCCGGTGGTCGAATTTGAGCCCACTGCCCCTGCTTCACTGGCTCTCAACCAAGCGGCCGATACTCTGCTAGCTGAGCTGGGTAAACCTGCAGCAGTTCCTACCGCGCCCGCGCCATCTCCTGAACAAGCCGCTTAGGCGAGTAGAGCCGCCGACTGCAATAAGCACCACTCCCCGCCCCTAATGGCCCGCTTTTCTCGAGCGCAACCGTTCCGCCTGCACTTGCAGGATATGCCGAATAATCAGTTCTTGTTCATCTCCGCCGAGTTCCACAAACTGGGTAGCGAGATGGAATCCTGCCGAGCCATTTTCAAGCGGCGTCACGCGAATGATCCTAGCCGTGGTTTCGATCATGCTGAACGGCGGCAGGATCACCTTCAATACCAGCAAGTCATCCGCCTGAAATTCACGGGGCGTGTCGAATCCTAAACCGCCTGCACTGATGTCCACATCGGTCAATCGCGCGATGGCCACACTGCCTGGGTGACTCTTCACCAGCGACTTGAGAATCGTCTCCAGCATCCAGTCGATTTTCGTGACCCATGGCAGGAGCGGAGAGCCCGCAAACGTTTCCCCTGCCCGCACCAATAAATCAACGGTCGGCTTCGACACCGCAGTGGCAATGGTGTCTTCTGTCGCCGGAGGCAAGTACCGGTTCATGGCTTCCACCGGTTCGTCGGCTCGCCGATACTCAAGCAGCAGTCGATCATCGATGCGGAGCCATTCGCGCCGCTCCTCATTTTTGATTTCAGCGTGGGTTTCCTGACGAAACCGGTTCTGTGAAGGAGTCATTCAAACCTCTGCGCTGGAAGGCACCGAGCTACCCTGTGGCCTGGGGGCACGAGCGTCAGGCTTCACGATGTATCGTGACACTTTCGGAGGCCAGTTGTCCGCTACTTTCACGTAATTGACGGAGATGTCGTTTCACTTGGGCGGCATCGGCCAATAGACCGGATATCCCCGCTTGCGCCACCAGGATGGCCCTGCGCACTTCCTCATCCATGCTCAGCAGTTTATCGGCGAACGTGCGATCGAGAGCACAAGCGGCCAGGGTGACTCCACGGACAGCGTAGCAGGCGTCTACTTGATCCCAGTCACCGGCCCGGGCAGCCTCAAGCGCGTGGATCGTGAGCAGTTCGATGGATTGGCGATCGTGGAGAGAACCGTTATTGGGTGAACTAGCGGCCGACATGCGCCACCGCTTCTTGCTTCGCGACAACTTGCCAACCTTCCCGCAATGTGCTCAGGCAGCGAATCGGTCCGTCAAGGTGCTTGCCGTTGTGTCGAAGATTAGCTTGGATGCACTGTTGAACCATGTAGTCGTAGAGTCGGTGCAATGAGACAGCGATCTCCCCGCCTCGCTCGAAATCCAGCACGCTGGACAGTTCACCGACAATCGCCATACTGCGATCCAGAAAACGGGCCTTATCTTTGTAGTTGTTCGTGAGAATAGCTTCCCGGGCGAGCTCCATCGATTGAATCGCGGAATCGTAGAGCAGCACGATCAGTTGCACGCGGCTGGCTGTCATTACTTGCGTCTGTTGATAGGCGTTAGCGGCATTGGCAATCATAGCGACCCTATTGGTTATCTCAGCGCCTGAATGGAGCTGGTTTGTGCTTGTAACTTTTGTAATAGACCGTCAAGCGACGCAAATTGAATTCGAAGCCGTTCTTCGTATTGCACGGCAATATCTTCCTTGCGGCCGATTTCTGCAGTGAGCTTGCTGATTTGGCTGGTAATAGAGTTTTTCCGAACGGTAAAAGCGCCGGCGTCGACGCTGTCAAGGAGATCGACCGCCTGAACAATACGGTCCGCGATGCCGGCCGACGTCGACTGCGTCACAAACAATGCTTTAGTAGCGGCGTAGTTGCTCGCCATGGCCGAGTCCAGTTTGGCATCGTCTATCGTGACCGTCCCATCGCGCTCCGTTTTAAAGCCGACTGCCCCCAGACTTTTGTACGTGGACAATCCACTGACCTCTCCGGAGAGTGCCGTGCGCAACTGACTCAAAACGCTCTTCGCCGTACTTTCGTTGAAGAAAATGCCTCCGGTCTTTGTCGTAATGTCGTACGCGGTTCGTTCATTGACGAACTTCACGATATCGTTATAGGCGGTTGCCAGCGCCTTGATGTTGGTTTTGACGCTGGCGGGATCGGTGGTGATATTGACCGTAACGGGTTCCGGTGTGGGTGTGGTGACAGTTTTGGATTTCAGGGTGAGTGTGACATCCGGAATGGCGTCACTGATTACATTGCTTTCACGTTCGATTGAAATCGTGGTCTGGCCCGGTTCTCCGATCACCACAATGGCGTTCTGCCCAGCTTGCAGCGTACTACTGCCCCCGGTACCGCTGCTGTTCGTAAAGTCTAAACTCGTGGTGTCCGCGACAACCGTCACGGCATTGGCGGCCCCTGTTGCGGTGGCGGTCAGGGTCAGGCGATAGGCCGGACTGGAACTGGTTCCGGTGTTGATCACGGAGGCGGTCACACCGGCTCCCAGATCGTTGATGGCGGCACGAAGATCGTCGAGTGTGGCGCCATCGTTGAGCGTCACGGTTTGATTCGCGCCGCTTCCGACTTTGAAGGTAAAGGTGCCCGAGCCGCCGGAGACGATCGGAGTAGTTGTGGCTGCGACCGCTTTGGCAGCACTGTTGGTAATCTGATGCGCTTTGGCGAGTTGAGTGACCTGGACCGTATAGCTGCCGGTGGCCGCGCCGGCGCTGGCCTGAGCGGTCAATTTATTTTCATCGCTGACGGTGGTAGTCGTGCGGTCGAAACTGTTGGGGAGGCGAAGCGCATTGGCAGCGCTCTGGAGCGAGAGCAGTTTGTTGCCCAGGGTCCCGTAGTCGGTGAGTTTGGTTTGGAGGTCTTTCTTCTTCGCCGTCAACGCGTCGATCGGCAGGCGTTGGACTTTGGCCAACTCGGAGACGACTTTGCCAAAGTCCACACCATTACCTAACCCGCCGAAACTGATCGCCATGACATCCCTTTCATGTCGTGAAGCAGGCTACACCTTGTGGTGTAAGAGAAGCCCGGTCGGCGTCTCCAGCCTCTTCGCCAGCTCGATAATTTCCTGCTGTGGTATCTGACGGATAACGGTGCCGTATTTCCCGTCCAGAATTTTGACCACAACTCGGTCAAGATCCGGATCTACGGAAAACTCCACCCGAGAGTCCGCTTTCTGAAACACCTCGCGAACTCGCGCGACGGCCTGTTCGACTTCCTGCTTCGTGCCCGCGCCTTCGACCGACGGGGGTTCTTGGACCTGTTCCTCAACGTGTCGTACCGGGGAATGTTGAGGCGTATTTGGGCTCGCATGGGTAGTGGCTGCGAGGAGGTCCTTGTGATTCGAAACATCGTGGACCATGTTACCCTCCTAGGCTCGGTCCGTGGATACCCCGCTATTACGAGCGGGGTATCCGACGGACGAGACCTTATCCTCGCAGCAGCGTCAGGGCTTGCTGTGGCAGCGAATTGGCTTGGGCCAAGATCGCGATGCCGGATTGGGTGAGGATCTGGTTCTTCGTGAACACAGATGTTTCATGCGCAATGTCCGCGTCGCGAATACGAGATTCTGCAGCGGTGAAGTTCTCGGCCGTGACCGTCAAGTTCTGGATCGCGACCTCAAAACGGCTCTGAATCGATCCATAATTGGAACGTGCGGTTGCCACTGAACTAATGGCTCCGTCGATCGTGGCCAGCACTGCCTGTGCCGCCGCAGCCGTCGACACGCTCGCCCCCGTCAAACCGACCGATGCAACGTCCAAGTCCGTCAACGCGACCGACAACGAGTTGCCTGATCCGCTCTTGAAGCCGATAAACACGTCGAAGGTGTTGCTGCTCCCGCTCAGGAGAGCCTGCCCGTTAAATTCCGTCGTGACGGAAATACGGTCGATTTCGGATCGTAATGCCACGAATTCCTGATCCAGGTAGGACCGTTCGGTCGTTCCGAGGGTGCCGCTCGCAGATTGCGTTGCCAGCTCCCGCATACGTGCCAACAGGCTGCCGATCGAAGAGGCGGCGCCGTCGGCGATTTGAGTCAAACTGATACCATCACTGGCGTTCCGATTGGCCTGGTTGATGCTGCGGATCTGCGCTCGCAAGGTTTCGGACACGCCCAACCCTGCCGCGTCATCTGACGCACGGGTGATCCGCAACCCTGACGACAACCGCTCGACTGAACGCGACAACTGAGCCTGGTTGATTCCGAGGTTCCGTTGTGCCGACAAAGATGCAACGTTGGTATTGACGACTAATGCCATGACGTACTTCCTCCTGAAGCTTCCGCACTACGATCCGAGAGTCGCCAGCGTCCGTGCCGACGAGGTGGCAACCAGGTCTGGTGGAGATGTGGCCACATCCCCGCTGGGCCTCGTTACCGTATTGCTGTGTCCCTTATCGGTAGGCTATTAGGAAGACTTAAGCGGTTCAGGATGTGCAGAAAATGCCTGCAATGAGGAGCAGTATCGGTCGGTAGGCCATATCGTATAACAACGAACATTAAGCAGCCAGACTGGTATTTACGAGCCGAGGCAATAATTCATATTCCATGAGATCTGCGACACGAATGGGGTCGGCGGTGGTTCTTGCCCCCAGCAGTTCCTGGATCCATGGGAGTAACGCGGAGGACGACAGTCCGTCGATACCCTGGGCATGCCCGGTTTCCAACATTTCGGTGTAATCGGCCAGTCGACCCAGCCAGGCATCGATCGTTCCGACCTGGGCGGTTCCGGAACGCAAGGGGGCCAACAACACCTGCCCGTCAATTCGCAGCTCTGTGGCAAATCTATCGATGGCCTGCTTTGCCTCGATGATAATGGTATGCAGCGACTGGGAAACGGCCTGCATCGCTCCCACCGCACGGGCCTGCTGATTGAGAAACGGCGGGGTCAGATCGCGATCGCTGATCTTCTTTCCTCCGACGGTCAACGACGTCACGATCCGATGTTGTGCATGTGCCCTATCGCTCAGCGCGGCAAGCGCGTCCATCATCGATGTGTCATCCGGCAACTGCAGCTGTTCGCCGTCAAGAATAATATGCATTGTCAGGCTCCTTTGAAGAATGTCGGCAGTGAATCTTTGTATTCCGCTAGGCTGACCGTGCCATGGGTAGGGCCCTTGCCCTTCCCCTCTGTAAGTGATTTGGAAATGTTTTCATCGAACGAAAATAGGCCCCGACCGCATGGAGACGTTTCTGCCATCGTCGATACGTGACGAGGCGCGCCTGCGCCAGGCCGGTGAGTTCGCTGCCGTCATCATTGTGCGTATCTCGTACCATTGCCACGGCCAGGGAAGCCGTCGCGGATGCCTGCATGCTGAGGGCAAGGATCTGTTGGCGTTCCGTGGTCTCATCACGTTGCAGCTGTTGCAATGCAGCGACAGGCAACGGACGTCTGGTCGTGAGACGGACGAGTTCTTCAGCTTTCGACACCAGCTTCTTCGCCAGAGGCGTGAGGTGCTCCAGCACGGCCAGCGCGTCCTCCCAATCCGGGGGTGGTTCTGGATTAGAGGGAACCCGGCTGGCTTGGCCGGTGAATTCTTCGAACCAGAATCGGCGCCAGAAACGACCATACCACTCGACCAGAGGATCTTCCCGTCCGGCGTAGAGTTCCGTGCCTCCGAGGCCGTCCTCATCGACGCGAGAACGATAGATTCTCGCCCCTCTGATCGATCCGAGAAATGCAGCTCCGGTGAGCACATGTACGCACAGCGCAGCCATCTGATCCGGCACGAGGCGGTCTTTGCACGCATGGTGCAAGCAGACCCGATCGAACCCGCAGGGAGCGCAGCCGAGATCCGGTTGCACGATCCAGTGCCCCGGTCCATACGGTCCGGTTTCTCGAAATTCGACATGACCGACTGAGAGATCGATCACCGGGGTGCCGACTCCCACCGCGAGGTGCATGGGGCCGGTGTCGTTGGTCAGCAAGAGTCGACACTGCGCCAGCACTGCGGCAAGTTGCGGTAACGAGGTCTTACCCACCGCATCGCAGAGCGGGCTGGTTCCGCCCATCTTCCGGTATGTGGTTTGAGCAAGCTGAATAGGTTTCCGTTCTTCCTCGGTGCCGATAAACACGTACCCGACTTGGGCCTGTCGGCTGAGCGCCGCCAATGTCTGCCCGAATAATTCAGGTCGCCAGGCTTTCATCGGATCGCTAGCACCGACCTGCACTGCTACCCAGGGCAGCTGCTGTCCCCCATGAGACGCGAGGAAGTCACGCGCCCATTGAGCGGTCTCTGGTGCAATGTTCAGCGAGAGCGGCGCAAACGGCCCGACGCCGCTGCCCCCCAGGGCATAGATATCGACCAGATTGAAATGATTGAAGCGACGTTCGTGATGCACGTCCGTCAGATAGGCCATCCAGGGATTGTGAATGGTCACATCCCCGTCTTTCGGGGCTGCGATGCCGCGTATTTCCTTTCCACCGACGTAAGAGGCCAATAGTCCGCTACGCCGGTTGAAGGTCAGATTAATGACCCGGTCATACCGGGCCTCAACGAGAGGGGCGGCCCACCCTGTCATATCTTGATACAGAGTGACGACATCCTTCGTTTGCGCACGACTCTCATCCACCAAACGATGAAAGTCGTAGCTGACGATGTGGCGCAAATGAGGCAGGAGCTTCGCCACCGGGGCGAACCGTGTATCGACGACGAGATCGACTTCCGCTCCCGGCCACTCATGTTGGAGGCGCTGAAGCAACGTGCCCATTTGCACGAGATCGCCCATCCGGGTGATATTGATCAGGAGTACTCGCTTACTCATAACAGGTCGCGTGTCTCGCTCCGGTATTCATCCAGCATGAGCACCATCAATTCTTCGCGTTTGAGAGTCGCCGTCGCCCCCTTGCTCCGGATCTGCGCGGCCACGTCTTTTAATTCAACGCGCTGTCCGGCGGGAAGAGCCTTCAGGAGTGATTCCAATGGAGCATCCTCGGCGCAACGCTTCAGCAACGCTTCCTGCTGGCGATCCCCGCGCAATACGGAACCGACGCGATCGGGCTGAGACAACCCGATCTGTCCCAATAAGTCGCGCATCCGATGCACGTAGGTATGGGAGTCCAACACACGTGCCCGAGCGGCATTAGCCATGGCCTGGCGAGCGGAGGAATCGTTGAGCCATCGTTGAACCAGTCCAGGAACTTCTTCAAAATCACGGAACGAGACCATCTCCTGTTCCGTAAAAAATTGGGGAAGCTGCGAGCGATGATCGACCAACTGAAAGGCGCCGCAGGCAGCTAATTCAAAGGTGCGCGGATTGACGAAGTCGGCCTGAGGATCCAAGCCTGCGCCCGTCGTGGAATGCAGATTCAAATTGATCGCCGTGGCATTGAATACTTTCATGCAGGTCGCCGTATCGATCCGGGCTCCGTCCAATTGCAGGACGGAACGGAGATCATCGGCTCCGTCCCACTCATTGCCCCACAATTTGAACGACCAGGGCTGATGGAGCAGCGCCGGGAACAGACGCCGGCGATTGGCGTACCCCGCGCCGACGAACGACAGGTCAGAGCCGAACGTGTGCCGTTCTTCTTCCGACAATGTCAGGGGACAATGCAGCTCCGGGTCGGCCGCCATCGGAAGGTAACTGACCTGCCGCGCACCGGCCTGGCGGAACGCGTCGAGGCACGCGCCCTGCTGAAACACAAACCAAAAATCGTATCCCGGCGCCATCTGCTGCCAATAGGTCAGATGACGATAGTTCTCCACGAACCACATCGCGGTGAGAAATTTCTTCTTTCGGAGATGTTCCAGAACCGGCAAGGTCAGCGGGGCTTGCGCCATGGACAGGACGAGATCGGGGGGCGACTCCGCGAGCGAAGCTAAGGTCCATTGGCTCAAGACTTCAGCCAGGCGTCCTTGCATCAGTTGACGATTACGAGCGTCCTTGAGCTTGCCCATCACGTCATAGCTTGCCGCATGCAAGCTGTGGTCGATCCACTGCACCTTATGGCCGAGTGTTTCCAAGGCCCGTTTAACGTAGCCCGCAATCGGGAGCGATCCCCCGTAAATCGGCCCCACCAGGGCAATCGTCAATTGGCCACCGGCCTTGTGGGAAATCCCTCGTCGCAATGCATCTTCAATGGCGCGATGGAAATCGGTATCCCAGACGGTTGCCGGCGTATAGGAGAGACAACGTATGGGGCGGCCTGTCTTGGTCAGTGTGTCGGCGATCTCGGTCGGTGATCCAGACAGCCAGAGAATGTTGTCAGTCCAGACCTCGAGCGGGCGTGCCGCAAGAGCGTCGTGGAATTCGTCGAGGTTCGGAATCAGGACAGCCAACGACACGTCAGGCGACAACCGTTGTCGAAGCGCCTCGACATGATACAGCAGCCCTACCCCAGCCACGACGACCATTTCCCCAAATTGGCAGGCCGGCACGTGGGTGTCGGCCCAGGTCTGGGCTTCACGAAGGGGATCGTACGCGCTATGAATCCAACGACCGGATCGACGTGCTGAAGGAACACCACTTCGTGCCGGCTCGATCGTGAGCACTCCGCCGGCAGCAGATTTGACCGCTGCGGCTAAGTCCTGATCGCGTGAAGCCAGACGTTTGAGATTGTCCTGAAAGATATTCATGCCGCCATCGACTCACAAAGGACCGGTGCACAGGCTTGCCAGATCTCTGCACGTGAGCTCTCGCCTGCCTCCGTACCGGAGCCGTCATCAAAAAACGCTCCCCATCGATCCATACGACTCCTCCAGAGAGTCCACTCGGCAGCCGCATGACGCTGGTTGTCGCACACGAGCGCGACACTCTCCTTGATCGGCCAGCATTGAGGATGCGCGTGTGTGGCATGTTGATAGATCCAATGCCCTTCGCCATAAGGGCCGGTTTCGTGTACACGGGCACGTGAAAAGTAGAACCCCAGCGCGCGGGTGCCCACCAACGTGCCGAGATGAAGCGGACCCGTATCGGCGCCAACGATCCAGTTGCATTTCTGAAGCAGGCACATCAACTGCGAGATGTTCGTGCGACCGGTCGCATCCCATACACGACCGTGAAGTAACGTGGGCAGTGAGTCGAGGATTGCCTGCGCGCTTTCCCGTTCCACTCCACTCCCGATCAGAACGACCTGTCCCTCCTCTGTCTGTGCCAGGAACTCACGAATCCATTGGCTCCAGACAACCGGGGCCACACAACGATCCGCTTCCCCTGCTCCCGTCGCCAATGCAACCCAAAGTCCCCGACGCTCGCCGATCTCGGCAAGATCTCCCGGGAGTTCTACGGTTGGTGGGACAGACAACGGCGCCTGTCCTCGCGGCCGGACTCCACACATGCCGCACCAGGCGTCAGCAAGATGCACGCGATTGGCGCCCCGTTCTTTGGCGACCTGGCGGAGATGCTGCGCCCAGGGACGCATGCGCGCCTCAATGTGGTTCTGATCGGTTTCGCGAGAGGAAGGGCATGAAAACAGCTGCGACAGAAGGTGGCTTCGCTCGTGCTGATTCAGCGGATACACCCGCTCATAGGTCGTGTCGCCGAGAGACGTGAGATAGGTCTGAATGGCCTGCAGGGTGTCAGTCGGATTCTCTTGCCATCGATCGGCCCAGGCACGCCACTGTCTCCCGTCCCAGGGAATGACGCGGCCGAGGTGACGAGCTCCGCCAAGGACCGCCGTCAAAGGTGTCGCACAGACGACGTCCAACGTCCGTTCCGGGTAGACCTCCTGCAACGCCTCGATCGCAGGAAGCGTTTGAACCAGATCGCCCAACCGGGCCAACTGAATCAACAGGTCTCGGTGTTTCGGTAAGGACTCATGCGGCATGGTTCGGCACCAGGCGTTCTGATTCCGCCAGTTGTTTTGCCAATTCGTCCATGCCCTCGAACGTCGGAACCATGGCGCGCAACCAGTCGTATTCCCGCCGCGCATCTGCTCGTCGCCCTGCTCTTAACAGTACCCCAGCCAGTGCAAATCGCATAGCAATATTGCCCGGATTGCGGGCCACAAATGAGGCGAGCCGCGCTGCGAGCGCCTCCCAACGTTGCAACATCGTGCCGCATTTGAGCAGCCAGTGCATGCATTCTTCATCATCGGGCTCATCGGCGCAGAGAGCGATCAATTGTGACCAGGCGGCCTCAGCTCGGTTTCCGCCCATCGCCGCCATGACCAGACCGAGCGACGCTTTGCGCTTGTTCGCCCCTGACTGCTTAGCCCGTTCAAACGCCTGCTCCGCATCGTGATAGGCATTGAGTTGCATGGCGAGAATGCCTCGCAGGAGCCACCCCTCCCCGTGTGACGATTCAGCCTGCAGCAACGCGGTCACATGACCATCCGCCTCTTGGATCGCGCCCATTTCCAAGGCCTGTTTCGCCAAGGCCAACCGAGCTTCAGGGTCATTTTTCAGCGGAAGCACTCGCTTCCAGAATGGAAGCGCCAATTCCGGATGGCCGATGCTTTCGCTCAGCATGGCTCCCCAACGAAGGATCCAGGCATCGGCCGGCCACTTCTCGATTTGTTTGAGCAGAGAGACGATCTTCTCCTGATCCTTCGCGGCTGTCGCGCGCTGCACGTCGGCGACCAGGGCCCGTTCTGCCTTCACGGCCGGATCGGTGATGAGGTAGAGCGTGTATCCGAGGATGCCGTCATTGAGACGTGTGTGCACCGAATAGCCATCGTCAAAGTGCAGCCGGTCCTCGTCTGTAATCCACCACGACTTGCCCCAGCGCTCGCGGAAACGTGTGGTGTTCTCTTCCTCGTGCGTTTTCCGTCCGGGCGTCCGGCTTTCCAGATGAATGACCGTGCTGTGGGGCTGGTAGACGATTTTCCAGTTCTTTTCACGGATTTTGAGACAAAGATCGACGTCTTCAAATCCGTTCCTGTAGCCCTCGTCGAATCCCCCCACTTGCGCGAATACCTGCCGTCGGATGAGCATGCAGGCCGCGGTCACGCACTGCAGCTCACGGCGGCGGGAGACGAAGGGCGCGTCTGCCGGCACACCCGGATACATATGGTAGGGCATCAAGAACTCACGCGAGAACGCGACCCCCGCATGCTGGACCGTCTTGTCTTCGTACAAGAGTTTGCTTCCCACCACCGCCACATCGGAGTGAGTCTTCACCTCGTCGACGAGTGCGCTGAGCCACCCGGCTTGTGGAATCGTGTCGTTGTTAAGGAACACGAGGTATTCGCCCTTGGCTGCCTGAGCCCCCTGGTTGCAGGCCTTGGCAAAACCGAGGTTCTCGTCGTTCGTGATGATCTTCACGTCGCCGCCAAGCCCGGCGAGAAACGCCGGGGTTTCGTCCGTCGAGTGATTGTCCACCACGATGACTTCGTAGGAGACGCCTTGCGTGACTTCTGCCAAAGCGGTCAAACACTGCGTGGTGAGCGCCAGGTTGTTCCACACCGGGATGATGATGGAACAGTCGAAGGTTTTGGCCTTCGCGTCGGATCGCATTCCTTCTATTTTTTTCTGCTGGGCCGCCAGAACTCCGGCCACCCGCTCCGCATAGGGTCGGTATTTTCTGTAGATAATCTCTGTCGTGCGCCGATACGTGTCGCTGGTGCTGCTCGTCATTGACGAGCCATCACGACGCCACGTGAAGGCCGCGGTGGTGTGCTTGATGTGGCGGAAGGGATACAGCGTCGCCATTCGAATCCAGAGATCCCAGTCTTCGTGCGCAAACAGTGATTCGTCGAAATACCCCACTTGATCGAGGAGACTTCTTTCGTGCATCACGCACAGCACAGGAAAATAATTGCAAAGCAGCAGATCGATGCAGTTGAAGTCGTGCGAATACGGAATATCCCGTCCTGTGACGACATATTCCTCACCCTGCCGCACCTCATGGACGCGCCAGGCATCCGTATAAGCGACCTTGTGCTCCCCGCTTTGGAGGGCGGCGACCAGGGTCTCCAGATGATCCGGAAGGTAGGTGTCGTCGTCGTCGAGATAGGCGATATAGGTGCCTTTGGCCGCCCGGAGTCCCGTATTGCGGGCCGCTGCCAGTCCACGGTTGTGATCGTGGCGGATCGTGGTGATACGCCCGTCCTTGTTCAGCGGCGCAACCACCTCGCTCACATCGGTCGTGCCGTCGTTGACGACGATGATCTCAAAATCCTGGTAGCTCTGGGTCAATACGCTGGTGAGAGCGACCTGCAGCCTGTCCGGCCGATTATAGGTGGGCACAATAACGGAGACCGTCGGCGGGCGCGTAAACGAGGGCACGGGAGAGGCCCCACGTCTCTGGCACGCCCAGATCTGATAGATGGGAACGAGCTTCAGTTTAGTGAAGTCAGCCGGGGTCGGCGCAGGGATATACCGTAGCGAGGGAAGTTCGCAGTGCACCCGTTCCAGGCCGAGTTCGCAGAATCCTTGCGACGTAAAGATGCCGCGCAGTTGCGCTTCCGTGACCCAATCTTCGACCGGCTGACAGGGAGGCGCGATCGTCTTCCACTGTTCCCACATCTCCCCGCGGGGTGTCGTTAGAATGACATAGCCATCCGGCTTTAACAGTGTGGCCAATTCTGCGACAAAGCCTTCCTTCCGGCCGTGCGGAATATGTTCGATGACTTCAGAACAGAGGATGACATCGTAGGGAGCAAAATCGGGTCGGCTGAGCACGCTCTGGGCGGTGCCCGCTTCGAATCGCAGATGCGGAAACAACCGCCGCGCGTGCTCGATGACGCCGGCCACCGGTTCGATGCCTTCACATGTGCCATAGGCCGTCGCCAAATTGGTCAGCCAACCTCGTCCGCAGCCGACATCCAAGATGCGCAGTTGCCGTTCTGGGTCTGCCTGACGTACGCGACGGAGGAGATATTCCAGAAACGCGGCGATCTTGCTCCAACGGGCGGCTTCATCCTGGTTGGGGGCAGCTGATGACCAGCCTCGACTGTTGACGAACATGTCGACGTAAAACTGATCCTGCTGCTTCTGCTCTTGAGGCGTCGGCGCGGAATTCGGTAGGGCCTGGCGGCCTGCCGAGCCTAACGGTGCTTGGTTGAACCCGTCCATCACGACCCCTTTCGTTTCGACCTGTCGCCTTGAAGCGGGCGATGCTTCGGAAGTTCCTGCTTGCGCCAAGAGGCGGCGGAATTGTTCACGGAGTGCATCCCGCCGCTGAGCGATAGAGACTGGTGTGGCAAAAGAATGAGAAACCGGCCGCCCTTCGACCAATGCGTCCCAGGCCGTCAATACGTTCGTCCAGTCATGCGACTGCGCCCAATGCTCTTTTCCAAGTCGTCCGAGCTCCGCGCAGAACTCCGGATGATTATTCAGCAGCCGTACTGCCGAGGCTAATTGCGACAATGGCAGGACTAATCCACCCGCGTGCTCAGCCGCCGTTCCACAATCCGGCGTGGCGAGCCAGGGCCGGCCGAGGCTCATGGCTTCCAACAAACACAGAGGAGAGACCTCCGCATGTGACGCAAGCACCACGAGATCTGCCGCTGCCAGCGCTGAAGCCACATCAGTGGGGTTCAGGCCTGCAAGCAGCCGGACATCGGGCCTTCTCGACAGGTGGACCTTCACGTCTTCGACGTACTCGGTTTCATGCGTGTCATTGCCGATCAGAACCAGCTGCATCCCTTCCGGCAGATGGTCGAGGGCATCGAGCAATCCCGGATGATTTTTGACCTTATAGAGGTTGGCGAGATGGACCACCAGAAACGTGTCGCGGGCAATCCCGTAGCGCTGCCTGAAATCGTCGTTCGGTGCGAGTGCCGTCGTGCCGTTCGGAATGACGCAGGTTGGAATCCGGCGTTCCTGAAAGAACCGCTCGTCGTATCCATTGCCGCCGAAGGTGACGACCGCGTGTACCCGCTGCCCCAGTTGCGACAACATAGTGCGACCCTGCTCGCTCCCCTGCAACGCCTCATCGATTTCTTTGTTGATGGTGGGTTGCAGAATGAATCGAGTGGGACAGTCTTTGGGAATCGTAAGTGCCGCATAAAACATCAGGTGCAGCGGGGCGCCCAGGAGGATGCAGGCGCCGTACTGCCCCGATTCAAGCAACCGTTTCACTTCCAGCATGGAATAGGGGCTGGTGGTTTCAAAATCGCTGGGAAAGGTGAGGTCGATGATGGGAATGCCACGATGAGATTTCGTCTTGCGCTCAGGGAGCGAATAGGTCGCCACCTCGACCACATGTCCTCGCGACTGCAGGCCGAGGGCCAAGCTCTCTGCCACCTTCTCCACCCCGCCGACGGAAGGCCAAAAATACGGGGTGACGATGAGGATTCGGGAGGCAATATTTTTCCGAGGCTGCGGCGCCTGGGCTGCGCTCTGAACTGTCCGGGGCTCCGACGTCTTCCCGATCGATGGTTCCGCTGCCCAACGGACATCCGAAGGAGTCAGGGGTGTATTCGCCACCGGAGTTGCGCGGCAGGTCGAATCATAGGGCTGACTCACCGGTGGATTGTCACGGAACAACCGGGAGAAGACGTCCAGCTCTTTCAGGACATAGGCTCGCGCATCCTTTTCGCGATCGACCGATCGAGGGCCTTCGATGATTCCATGTGTGGCGCCAAGCAACGCAAACAGCGCAAGAAGATCTCCGGTTGCTCGAAACTGCTCGGCCTTGCTGCGAATGTCGGAAGTCAGAGTGTTCCACTCCCGGATGTCCTTTTCATACATCGTCTTATACCGACGATAGATGGTCTCCGGGGTATACAGAGTCCCATGCCGGCCCAGGACATCCGGATGCAGCACCCAACGCACGCCACGTTCACCCATCTGTTCGAGCAGGTTCATCTCACTCGCCTTCACATTCTGGAAAGCGAAGGGCTTCATGGCCGCCGTACGATAAATCTTGATGCCTTGTATGGGACAGGCGCGATCCTCATCGTAGAGATGAAAACAGATCATGCCCACCTCGGCAGGTGCCCGCCGCATCATGCCGACCATTCTGGCCGCCGCGTCGGGATTAAGGATCATGTCTTCATCCACCTGGATAAAGAACTCGGTGCGACAGTCCGTGATCATGCGTTGCGCCGCCGCGCTGAATGGCGCGACATTGCGGATGATCTCGACATGGAATGGACCGCCTTGCTGAGCATCCACGGCCGCCTTACAGGCAGGATACGCCGGATCGTCGACCGTGAGGATATAGATGGTCGTGTCGATGTGGTCTGAGGGTTCTCTACGATGCTGGTCGATAGCTGGAACGATCTGGCCGGCCTGTTCCGCGCCTGGTTTCGGAGAAGAAAACGCGTAAGCAGCACCGGTCTCATGGACTCCGTACACAGGCTTGGTGCTCGACTCGATCCAGGTAAGCGTGTCGGCCAAACGTCGTTCGCTGGTGTGATAGGCTCGCAATTTGTGCTGGGCGTTATGGGCCAGTCGCTTCGCCAATGAGTCATCAGTCAGTAGGCGGTCCAAAACTTCCGCCAGCGAATCAGGCCGACTTGGGGAAAAATAAAGAATCTCCTCCCCTTCGACAAACAGACCGTTGTTCATCGGATGTTCCGGCACGGCATAGGACACCATCGGCCGGCCGGCGGCGATCCCTTCAAATACCCGACCACCAAAGAATCTCGCCAGGCTCGGCAGGTTGACGATCGCCGCCCATTGCGGCAATTGGTTCATCCACTCCCGAAACTCTCCTTCGCGCACCTCCTGCAACATCTTCGTGTAGTGCGCCAGTTCTTCGGCAGGCATGCCCGCAGGTGTGGTCAACCGTTGGATGGCCGACGACTGTAGCCGATCGAACAGTTGCTGAAACATCGTCGGCGCCGACGGCCGGGCAAAGGTGAGACAAGACTTCAGTGCGTGATGATTGATCCATTGCTCACGGGGACCATAGGGGACGCCGTGAAAGACGCCGACCCGGTGAACGGCAGGCTTTGACAGGGTGCTGACAAATCGTTCAGGCACCATCGGCGGCCACCACAGCGCCGGAACGCCTGTGTGCGCAGTGGTTGGCTCCACGTCGCATTCGTCCGGAACGAGCACGTGGGTCAATGCACGAACCTGTTGTTCAACCAATCCCTGCCGCGCACGAAGATAAGGGGCCCAGGCGTAATCCTCTTCGCTATACTGCAAGGATTCCATGATGATGCCGACCCGGATCGGCGCCAATTCACTCAGCCATTGTAAAATCGCGTCATCGAGAGGCGCGTGAACCAGCCACACCCACACCTGGTCGAACCGTTGGCCGGAGACCATCCGCTTCATGTGTGCGAGCCAGGTCTTGCTGGAATACGGCGCGTCGGCGATCAACGGCAGCGTGACACATTCCACCCCGCTCGCCCGCAACCCTTCAGCGACGCCGAAACAGGCCGGATACGTCCAAGCGCGAGCTTGCTTCCACGTTGGAAACTCCAACTGCAGGAGAAGGATTCTCGTGGGTGGACGTGGTGTCATGATGCGTCGGATGCCTTTCTGCTCCGGTAACTAGCCGTTGGGGTTGCTAGGATGGCCGAAATGTCCGGCCGGTGCCGCTGCCGGTCTCGAGGTAGAGGCGATGGTCAACAGCGGCGCCGCGCTGCTCGAGCCGGTCGGACCGACTCCCACGGACTGCGCGCTCATGGCCGGTTCCTGAATGCGACCGAAGGCCCCGTCTCCCAGACTGATAAGCTGCTCCTGCGATGCCCGCCCCGAAGCAGCGAAGATCTTTTTAGAAAGGAGGCGCGCCACACGGACCAGCATGAGCGATCCGCCGATGACGCCGTGTTTTTGCAGCATGGGAATCCAACGCCAGGGGGCGGAGTAGATGCTCACAAAGCCTTCGTTCTGGAGGTCGATCAGGTCATTAGGCGTCAACTCCCCCACCGTGGTCACGGCCGATCCATAGCGCCGGTATTCGGAGAAATCCTGCGTCATCAGCCGCACGCCCTTCTCGCCGTTCACCGCCAGTTTGTGAAACTCGGTCCCGGGATAGGGCACCGCAATGGCAAAGTTCGCCTGCTTGACTTCCCTGGCCTGCCGCAGGAATTTCAAGGTCGCCCGGACGGTTTCTCTGGTTTCTCCCGGCAATCCGATCATCACGGAGTTCAAGGCTTCGACTCCGTACTTGTTGCAGATCCCGTTCGCTTTCACGTAGTGCTCCAGCGGAACCTGTTTTTTCATCGTTCTTCGAATTTCGGGGTCGACCGTTTCAAGTCCGAACGACAGGCGGATGAGGCCGCTCTTGACCAAGCGGGCAATCACGTCTTCCTCAACAAGATTCGCTCTGGTGCTACCTTCGAATGTAATCTGCAGCCCTTCCTGATCAATGAGGTCGCAGATCTCCAGAATGTGGTCTTTCCAGAGCGTCATCACATCGTCGACGATATAGAAGTGCCGGGTGCCGAACATCTCCACGACCTGCTTCATTTCATTCACGACCGATCGCGGAGAGCGCACACGCATTTCGGTGGTCTTGAGCGCTTCCGAGGCGCAGAAGATACATTTCCAGGGACAGCCACGCATGGTTTGAATCGACGTGAACGGCAGACGTCCGCGGAGCGTCCCGAGCTTGTACTGAGACATCGGCAGTCGATGCCGTGCCGGGATCGGCAGGGCGTCGAGATTCGTGATGTCGGCGGGCTGACCGGTTGAGACCACCTCGCCGTTCCGGCGATAGATGATCCCGGCGACCGCAGACAAATCCTTATGCTGTTCATAGGCGTTCAGGAATTGCGGCCAGGACTCTTCCGCCTCCCCGATGAAGGCATAGTCGAAGCAGCTCAGCAGCGCCTGCTCCTTCATGATGGTGATATGAGGACCGCCGACCGCGATGGGGATATCCGGCGCCAGCCGTTTGATGCCTTCCGCGACGGTTTTACTGAGATGGAAAAAGGGGCTCGTCGCCGTAAAACCGATGAGGTCCGGCTTCATCGCCACTGCTCGCTGGACCATCTCGTCCAACGGAACCTGCTCGGATTCACCGTCGAGGATCGTCACGTTGTGTCCGTGGCGTTCGGCAATGGCGGCCAGCAGTGCCAGGTTCAGCGGTGGCCAGGTCGAATTCCGGCGGGCGAAGTGGCCGAAGAGTCCATAGGCACCGGTCCATGTGGGATACAGCAACAACACGTTCATAGATCACCTCATGTGAGCGACTACAGACCCATCACCAATCAATCCAGCCCGACACATCGCGACGAACAATCCATTACGGTTGCGACTGATCCGTCCGGCGCACGACATCGGGGTATTCCGGATTCATCCATCCTTCGGCTGGCTCGATGACCATGTTGGCGCGGAATTCTTCGCGCGGCAGATAGGGGTACATATCCTCGATGGGTGTCTTCCAGCCGAAGATCCTCGGCTCATAGGTGTGGAACTCGTGCATGTCCACGTCGCACACCACCGGACCGTCGAACGCCAGCACCTCGTCGATCTTGGCGTCCATTTCGGCATGGTTGCGAATAGCCACGGTCTTGATGCCATAGGCCTGGACGATCTTTTGGAAGTCCGGGGGGTTGTACCCTTTGGGTCCGCAGGCTTCTGCACGGCCCTGAAAGTTCGTCTCCTGGTAGGCCTTGGTGATGCCGTAAATGTGGTTGTTGAGGATGAAGGTCTTCACCTTCACGCCGTAGTTGACGAAGGTCTGGAGCTCCTGCGGATTCATGTTGAATCCACCGTCGCCGATGGTGCAGACGACTTGACGGTTCGGCGCGGCAAACCAGGCGCCCATCGCTCCGGCGAACGAGAATCCCATGGGCGAGTTGCCGTTGTTGCTCAGGTTTCTCTGGCCATATTTTGTCTCGAAGGCATGGTTGCTGACGACGATGTTTCCGCCACAGTCCCCGACCAGAATGTCGGTGGTACCCATTTTTTCGGACAGCCGGCGCATGAATGCATAGGGATGCACCCGCTCGCGCTGTGCGAAGAACTCAGGCCGGACGGGATCGTACTGGCGTTTCCACTCCATCACCCGTTCTGTCCACCCGGCATAATCCGGCAACGGTTTGCTGCGGCGATCTAAAGCGATCAGCAGGCGCTGGGTGAAGACTTTCGCATCGCAAAGAATGTTCACATCGAAGGGCACCTGCTGAAACTTCCGCTGCACCATCGCCGGGTCGATTTCGACGAGATACTTCTTGGCCTGGCGCGCAAAGCTCTGCACATTGCCACCGGTGATACGGCCGGAGATACGGCTGCCGATCGACAGCAGCAAATCGCTGTTCTGAATCCCGAAATTACGGCCCGCCCCTCCGTAGGTCCCGACCCGGCCGCCATAATTTTCATAGTCGGAGCTGATGACATCCAGGGCATTCCAGGTCGGAAAACAAGGCAGGTTGAGTCGTTTGCCCAGCGCCCGCACATCGTCCTGCGCATCGGCCAGGCGCACGCCCCCGCCGACGAGGATCACCGGGCGTTCTGACTGTTGAAGGTCGTTGATGAAACGGGCGATCTGCTGGTCAACGACCGTAAGGTCGAAACTCATGGCGGCCGGCGGCTCAAAACCCATGAGCTGTTTGGCGTCGACCAGGGCCTTTTGCACGTTGAGTGGAATATCCAGCAACACCGGACCGGGTCGACCCTCCTGGCACATCCACAGGGCCTTTTCCAATTCAAACCGGACATCTTCTGGATTCAGGATCATCTTGGCGTATTTGGTCACCGGCGCCGCCATCGCGACAATATCCGTCTCCTGAAACCCGATTTGCCGAATCGATGGATCGGGGCGGAGAAAACGCGAATTGATCTGGCCGGTAAGGAAGACGCACGGCACCGAATCGTAGAAGCAATTGCCCATCGAGGTGAGCAGATTCATTCCGCCCGGTCCGCTGGTCGCAATGGCCACACCGGGCACGCCTTTGACCTTGGCATAGGCTTCAGCGGCGAATCCGCCGGCCTGCTCATGCATGACTGCAACATATTCCGTGGCGGCGGTGCGGGTGAAGGCATCAATGAGATCGCCGTTCGCCGCGCCGTAGACGACGAACATCTTGTCGATGCCGCGTTCCGCCAATGTATTGATGATGTAGTCCGCAACCTTAATCATGGCCGTTCCTTTCCCCTCTCCTCCGCTAGGCAGCTGCATTCGTCGCCTCATCATGATGCCGGCGCCGGACCTGGTGCCGGCACATGTCCGCGACGTGTGTGGCGACGTGCGGGCCGAACGTGCGGTGCAACATGCTCAGATACTGTGGATGCGTGAAGTACTCGATGAAGGCACGGTCACGGAATGCCAGGACCTGCGTTGCCGTGAGATGGTCGGTCGGCAGCGGCCGGCACTCGTAGGCATGCTGCGCGTACCCGATCCAACCGGGGCCGTCCTGGTCATCCGGCAGGGCCCACTGTTTCTGTTTGGCCAGCGTATAGAGCGGTGAACCGGGATAGGCCATCGCACAGTACAAATTGGCCCATTCCGTATTGAGGGTGAGGGCCAGGTCCAACGTGGCGCGCATGCTTTCCAGCGTGTCGTCGGGCAGACCGAAGATGTAGTTGGCGGCGACATGAATGCCGTACGAGCGGATCTTGTCGACTGTTGCTACGATGTCCCGTTCCCCGAAGCGGCCCTTTTCGACGCCGTCGCGGACATGCTGACTTCCGGACTCGATGCCCAGCCCCAACCAGGTAAACCCGGCCCGTGCGAGTTTGCCCAGCACTTCGTCCTGGACCGTGTCCACCCGGGCATAGGCCCAGATATTGAGCCGGTATCCCCGTTCGATGATGCGATCGCAGATGCCGAGTACATGGCGCCGATTCAGCACGAACATTTCATCGGGGATCTTGATATTGGTCACGCCATAGTCCTGAACCAACCGGTCGATCTGGCCAATCACATTGTCAGGGCTCCAGGTTCGCAACATCGGCGTGCCGAACGGCGCATTGATGCAGCAGAAGGAGCAGGTAAACGGGCAACCCAAACTGGTCTGGAGCGATGCATAGGGCGCACGCGCTTCGAGATTTCCGAAACAGTGCCAGTTGTGGGCGCGATACCGGGTCATATCGAGGAGATCCCAGGCCTGTCCCGGCAACTCGCGATCCAGATTGGTCAGCAGTTGTGCCGGAGCATTGCCGACTGCCACACCCTGCTCCATGTGCCAGAGGCCGGGAACCTCTCGCAGCGAATGTTGCGGCGCACGTAAGGCAATCACCAGACCGAGGATCGTAGCCGGGCCTTCCCCCTGGCAGACATAGGTGTAGGGCTCTTCCAGCAGCGTGCGCTTCGGCAGCGCGGAAGGGTGTGTGCCCATCACCAGCGTAGGAATATCGGCGAGCGTATTGAGGATTTCGCAGACTTTCCGGCCGGCCGGCATGCATTGCGTGGATGCGGAGGGTTGCTGCCCATAAATGACGAAGACCGCCAACCTTGGCGCGATCGCGGCGATTTGCTCTGCCGTCTGCTGGTGATTCAATCCTTGCGCTTCTGCATCCAGAATGGCCACCGAGCAGCTGTGCTGCCGCAGATACGTGGCGATCAGCCCGGACCAGACCGGTGGTTCAATCGCGGCAAAATCCCGACTCAGTTCCTGATACACCTGGACCCGGCTGGGAGGCGTCACCAGCAATACGTCAAGCGGCTTGGACACGGCAGCCTCCAATTTTCTGCGCAAAGGCGATCGTGCGCGACACCCCTTCCCGAACGTCCTCCCCGTCTCCGCAGGTAGCCAGGCGGATAAATGAGGCGTAGTCCTGGCCGAAGCAGCGACCCGGAGTGACTGCGGTGTGGTGCTCCTCCAGCAGTCTGCGGCAAAAAGTCATATCGTCGAGACCGGTCCCGGCGATATCGACAAACAGATAAAACCCTGATTGCGGATGGCTACAATACAGCAGCCCGGACTTATTGATGCGGTGATGACAGGAGTCGATCAAACGGCTCCCATGCGCCCGTACTGTTTCGGCATACCGGTCCAGGACAGACAACCCTGCGAGACAGCCCATCTGGGTAAAAGCGGGAAGACATGAATAGAGTGTGGAATTGGAGAGCGCGATCTTCGTGATGACTGACTCATGGGCGACAGCGTAGCCGGTTCGAAATCCGGGAACCGACAACACCTTGGAAAACGAAGACATGATCACGACATGTTCAGTCTGGGGAGAGGCCAGAGTGCAAAACGCACGGTCAAAGCTCAGATCGGCGTAGGTCTCATCACTCAAGAGCCAGATCCCCGCCTTCTCGCAACGCGCGACCAGTTCGCGAAGGATCGCCGCGCTATACACCGCCCCGGTCGGATTGTTCGCATTGTTGACGATAATCGCACGCGGCCTGGCCGCCACTGCCGAATCGACCGCCTGCCGTGATAGATGAAACCCATCGTGCTCCGGCAACGGGATGGGCACGACTTCAAGCCCGAGATGCGTTGCGGCAGCCCAGTAGGAAGGAAACGCAGGCGTGAACAGGACGACCCGTTCCCCCGGATTGCAGGTGATGTCCAGAAATTGATGAATGAGCAGATTGGCCGGACTGATCACGACCTGAGCCGAGGTGACTCCCTGTCCCGTCAAGGATGTGTAACGATCGGCCAGCGCCGCACGCAACTCCATGACACCTGCCATCGGCGCATACCCGAGTTGCCCGCTCTGAAGCGCCTGCATCGTGGCGTTGAGAATTTCCTTGGGCGGGGCCATGCGCGGATTGCCGAGTTCGAGGTGATAAATGCGATGTCCCTGCCGCTCCAGGAACTGCGCCCGATCCATCACGCGGAACATTTCCTGACCGATCAGACGTTCCCCACGTGATGAAAAGGCCGGTCGCTGTGGAGGCTGAGGACTTGGTGCAGCCTTGGACGTCATCGCGACATGGATCCTTGTTTGTGATGGATGAGCGAGGTCTGGAAATACGCCGGTGCGTCCGCCCACGTAGCACGGAAATGTGCGAGGCGCTCAGGAGTGCCGATGTCGTAGAGCGGGCTGGCTGTGACAAATCCGTAAGAGGGATGGGTCACGAGTTGCGGGAGCAATTCGCGTTCAATGGACCAGACGCTCTGGTTGGGGAACAGTGCGGTGACGGTTCGATCGAACAGGTAGATGCCGGCATTGTGGTATCGCGTGGTCCGCGTGCGTGGTTTTTCAACCATCGAAAGCAGGCGATCATCTTCTCCCAGCGCTACCGCTCCGGTGTCATCGCGGGAATCGGCCTGGGTGACGGTGATCGTCGCCCGCGCCCGTTTGCGATTGTGGAAGCGCAGCAGTCGTTCCGGATCGATCTCGCAAAACGAGTCACCGTTGAGCACCAAAAACGGATTGCTGCGAACCAGCGGCATGGCATGCGCCAGCGCGCCGCCCGTGCCCAGAGGGGCAGGATCGCGAACGAACTTGGTCTCATAGGCGCCACGATGGCGCAGGAACCAGTCCTCGATCATGTCGCCGAAATGTCCTGTGCTGAAGATAAAGCGCCGGGCGCCATGCCGCAGGAAATGCTCGACGAGCAGCGACACAAAGGGCCGGCCATGAATTTCGGCCATCGGTTTGGGACGATCCGACACCACGGATTTCAGGCGAGTACCAAGCCCCCCACACAGAATGATGACGTCACAGTCGGCAAACTGCCCCATCCTAAGCTGCCTTTCCAATGAGCGCGGCCTTCAGCCGGGATGCGGTCTGAGCGGAACTCTGCGCCCAAACATCGTCCAGCATCAGCTGATCTTCCTGATAAAAAACAATTTGAGTGCCCAGGCTTTCAAACTTAAACGGCACCTGGAGCAATCCGGGAAGGGCCAGACGAATCCGTTCATGATCTTCCGGTCTCGCGAACAGCAGCATGAATCCGCCGCCGCCTGCGCCTAACAATTTCCCCCCCAACGCGCCAGCCGCCCTCGCCGCCGAATAGATATCGTCAATTGCCTGGGTCGTGATTCGTGAGGTCAAGCGTCGTTTCAACATCCAGGCTTTGTGCAGCATGGAGCCGAAGTCCGCGAGGTCGCGGTCTCCGGTGAGAATCGAAATGCCTTCCTCGACCATCTGCAACATCGCCGACAACTCAGCTTGACGATGTTTCGTGAGATCGATCTGCTCGCGGGCGACTTCGGAAGCGATGCGCGAAAACCCGGTGAAATAGAGTTGAAGATGGCTTTGAAAGGACGCAAGCCGGTCGGGCCGCATAATGATCGGCGTATACCCGATGTCCCCGTTAGGAAAAAACGTCGCCTTGCACAGCCCGCCATGCGCGGCCAGAACCTGATCCTGGCAACCGACGGCCTCGCCGAGCACATTCTGCTCAACATGGATCGCGGCTTCAGCCAGCTGAGCCTTGCTGGGCATGATGTGTTGCAATGCGTAAAGCGTATGGAGGAGACCGACGGTGAATGAGGAACTGGAGCCCAATCCCGTCCGGGCGGGCAGGTCTCCGTCGTGATGAATCTCCAGCCCCTCGTCGATGTTCAGATATTTCAGGACGCCGCGCACTGCGGGATGCTCGATCTCCTGATTGTTGTTCACGAGTTCGATACGCGAATAGGCAATCCTCGTCCGATGTTCGAAGAACGGCGGCAGCTGGCGGCAACTGATGTAGCAAAATTTATCGATGGTGGTTGCCAGCACCGCGCCGCCATGCTCACGAAACCAGACGGGATAGTCGGTGCCGCCACCGAAGAAGGAGATTCGAAACGGTGTTCGGCTGATAATCATCCCCGCCCTCCCCGTCGGCCAGACGCTGTCTCAGACATTGGCATATTGTCCGGCTTTGATGATCGTGTAGCACTTCACCAGCTCGCGAATCCCTCGATCCAGCGACCATTCGGGCTTGAAGCCGGCTTCCAGCAAACGCTGGTTCGAGACAATGTAGTCGCGCTTGTCCGGGTCCTCGCCGATCGGCGCCTCGAACGACACGAAATTCGGAAGCACCCGCTGGATCTCACGGCAAAGTTCGAGCTTCGAGAGATTGGCGTCGTCCAACCCGACGTTGTACGGCCGGTTCTTCATTTCCTCGAAGTGATCGATCGCATGGAGAAACGTGCGCACGACATCGCGAATATGGATGTAGTTGCGCTTGCAGTGGCCTTCAAAGACCACCACGGCGCGATCATGCACCGCGCGCCAGACGAAATCGTTGACCAGCAAGTCCATACGCATCCGAGGCGAGACGCCGAAAACCGTCGCCAGGCGCAGGGTGATGGCATTGCCTCGATCCAACACGGCCCGCTCCGCCTTCACTTTGGTCTCGCCATACAGGCTGATCGGCCGGAGCGGCGAATCTTCCGTGCAGGGCACACCAGGCTGACCGATGCCATACCCGCTGTTCGTAACGGGAAAAATGATTTGTTGGCGCGGCGAAGAGAGCTTGCAGAGCAACTGCACGGCCTCGAAATTGACCGAGTAGGCCCCGACCCGGTCCCGGTCGCAGAGAGGCGCTCCAACCAAGGCGGCCAATGGAATGATGATATCGACTTTCCGGAGTAAGTCTGTCAGCAGTCGCTCATCCCGGCAGTCGCCGCGCACAACCTGAAATCTGTCCTCGGCGCAACAGTCCATCAGGCTGTTCTGCCGGTAGAGAAAATTGTCGAGCACGGTCACGGCATAGCCGCGGTCGAGCAAGCGTCTGGTGAGGACGGATCCGAGGTAGCCGGCGCCGCCGGTGACAAGGACATGAGTCGAGCCTGTCGTCATAGTCGAACGAGCTCCCTGTTAATTGGCACACACCGACAGATATCTTTCGGCAACAAGCGCATGTGAAGCGCTGTGCTGGCTGCTCCCCTTGCTCATGCGGCCTCCAGGACGATACGCGAGATGTGCAGGACATCCTGCTCGGTCATGGAGGCGTGATTCGGAAGAAAAAATCCGCAATGATGGACCCGGTCGGCCACGGGGAAGCTGGCCTTTCCGTACCGGTTCATCCAGAACGGATGCAGGCCCAGGTTTCCGGCTGAGAAAATTCGCGTTTCCACCCCTTCAGTCACCAGCGCCCGGACGATGCGCTTCCGTTGTTCAGGGGAATCGGCCAGCAAGCCAAACGAAATACTCGCAACCTTGCTGCCCTGCGGAGGCCGCTGGGTGTAAAACCGCCCGCCCAATTGCCGCAGGTATAACTCATGGTTGACCTGTCGACGGCCCGTCATCCAATCCAGCTTGCGCAGTTGCTCGATTCCGATGAAGGCATTGAGATCCGTCGATCGCAGGTTGAATCCCGGCTCGTAAAACACAAAGGGCGAATGGAAGTCGTCGACCTGATACTGGTCGACCAGTTCCTGATGGCGTGCCGAATCCACATCTTTGCTCCACCCGTGACTGCGCAACATCAGCAGCAGATCCGCGAGCTGTTTATCGCTGGATGACACCATTCCGCCTTCGATCGTGGACATCTGGTGGCCGAAGTAGAATGAGAAGCTGGCCATGTCGCCGAACGTGCCGACTTTCCTCCCCTCATACTCTGCCCCGATGGCGGCGCAGGCATCTTCGAGAAGATAAAATCCATAGCGGTCTTTGAGCGACTGCAACTCGCGCATACGATGGGGCACGCCGAGTACCTGGACCAGCAGCACGGTCTGCGCTTCATGGCGTTTCAGGAGATCTTCCAGATGGTTGAGGTCGAGGCCGAATGTGTCCGGGTCTGCCTCGCACATGAGCGGCGAAAAGCCGAACTGGATCGCCGGAGCGATAGACGTGACCCAGCCGACACTGGGCACGACAACATTGGTGTTGCGCAACTTTCCCGATCGCAGCAAGGCGTAATACATGAGAAGGTTGGCTGACGACCCCGAATTGCAATGTACTGAATAGGGGCGCCCCAGCCATTCCGACCACTGCCGCTCAAAGTCGAGTGTCACCGCTCCTTTTGTCAGACGCGGATAGGTTCGAAGCCATTCGATCAAATGATCAATGTCCTGCCGGTCGATGGTGTCCTGGGCCAGGCACCATCGCGGATTCAGCTTGGCACTCTGTGCATGAAGCGTCATGGTTGTCGTCCCTCTTGCGCCAAAATGAGAGCCTGCGTCTGTCAAAAGACGAGGAGTCGCACAGGGATACCAATCAAGATGTGTGCCACTGACGATTTTGGAAGGAGCGAAGGAAACTGAGCGAATTTTGAGCCGGATGAACGGCTGGTTGTCGAAGACCGGGCAAAAAATTCCCAGTCACCGGCAACCGCTGCAGTCTAGGCAGATTCGAAAGAATGTTTCTGAAGGATGCAGGATTCGAGCGCTTTTTTGACGGACCCGCCCCAGCCGCGGTACTCGATTGTTTCTTTACCGTCGAAACGGAATTCCACCCCGACATGCGTTCCGTCCGCCTGCATTGACACGTTTCGGACGACCCCTGTCAGATTGTTGACGTGACCGATGCCGACGATTTCGAATTCCGCGCGCAAGACCATGCCCGGAAAAAACTCCTGCATCGGGCGTTGCAGAAGAATCGCGCACCCGGATGCACTCAGGTCGGTCAATAACCCGCCGATGCGAAGTGATTGTACGGGTGTCTGGTGTGATATCCCCTGCTCTACCTGTAACAGCACAATGGGTTCTTGGGCGGAGACCCGCCCATGTTTCCGAAGCGGGACTTCTTCCAGAGCGGAAGGAAACGCCAGGAGCAGAAACGGAAACGGCTGCAACTGGGTATGCAACACCTCGGTGCGATATCCAATCATCTTTCCTTCATAGATGTAACGCAGGAGACAGGCGCTTCCGGCAGCACAGGGAATTGGTTGGCCAAAATGAAACGGCCATTCACACACAATCCAGCTTCTCTGTTTCCACCCCAGGACCGTGGAGCCGTACTGCGCACCCGTCCCCTCACTCAGGAGACTGAGCTGAAGCGAGAGTCCGACCTCGAGGAATGAGGCGGGATGACGATACACGATCAGGTCACTCATCACTCACCTCCCGAAACAATGGAGCGATAGACATACCCCCGTCAGCCATATCGGCAGATTGCTGCAGAAACTGAAGGAGATTCATCGGTCTCGCCGGCTGACGCAGGTAAAGACCAACCCGGCATCAACCGATAGATACACGACAGCAACGACACGGGACCGGAATGTCCACGATCCACACGCGACCCTGAGGACTAGGCATAACGCTGCTATGGCTTCGATCAAACGCATCCCCATCGATCAACTGACTGTCGGCATGTTCATCACAGGCCTCGATCAACCCTGGTACCGGACTCCGTTTCTGCTTCACAAGTGGCTGGTATCCAATCCCGATGACATCATCCAACTCAAACGGCACGGCATTCAAATCGTCACGATTGATACTGATCGCGGCCTGGATGTGGGGGCAGCTCCCGCGACGCCGTCAGAAGCTGCGCCTCCCACACCTGACGAGCCTCCCGTTTCTCCCGAAGCCCTCGCTGCTCCACAGAACGGACACAATTCACATGCCGCGGCTGCCGCCGTCTATCGACAGGCCATGGAGGCCGTCGAACGTGTGTTCAGTGATATCGAAGCCGGGCAGCCACCAAAGATCGCGGCGTTGAAACCGATTGTCAGCAACCTGCTGAAACAAATTGTCGAACAACCCGAAGTGATGATGATCCAGTTCTGTCTGGATAAAATGCGGCGCTTTGACGGCACCTTGGCTGCTCATGGGATGGATGTCTGCGTGCTCACGCTCATTCTGGGCGTGGAGAATGGGTGCGTGGAATCCGAGATGGAGGCACTCGGGCTTGCCGCACTCTTGCACGATATCGGATTTGTCCGGCTCCCCCGCAATCTGTATCGAAAAGCCGCGCCCCTGACCGAGCAGGAACAGGTACTCATGCGACAGCACCCGCAATTGGCAGCTACCGTGCTGTCGCAAATCGACCGGGTTCCGGAGACGGTGACCACCATCATCGCGCAGCATCATGAGTTCCAGGATGGAAGCGGTTTTCCCAAAATTGTGAAACAGGGCGACCTCTCCCCGTTGGCCCAGCTCATGGCACTGGCCGATGCCTATGACGATCTGGTGACGACCAGGTATGGACGTCCGGCACTGTTGCCTCATGATGCGATTCGACAGATCTTTGTGTTAGGGGCCAAAGGGCGATACGACAAGCCCCTTGTTGAAGTCGCGATCAAAGTTTTGGGCGTGTACCCACTCGGTAGCCTTATCAAACTGAATACCAACGAGTGTGCGGTAGTCATCGGCCTCAACCATGAAGACCGGTTGCGTCCGCGGATCCGCATCATCAAGGGGCCCGACGGAGAGATTCAAAAGGATCCAGTCGCGATTGACCTTCAGAACCAAGCGGCCGACCAACCATCCCGTACAATTCTTCGCGCGTTGGACCCGAGCCAGGAGCACATCGACCTTCCGCAATATCTCGACGCAGCCATTGCTGGTGCGCAATCATGAATCGTCCAACCACATCCTCTTCGCAACAGCCCGACCCACTTCCTCCGCTAACTCTGCCTCCGCAGGTTATGGGATTGCTGTGGGATGCCGTGCCGCTCGGCATCTGCCTGCTCGCTTCGAATAACAGCATTGTGTTTGCCAATCGCACGGCTGCCCGGTTGCTTCGGCGGACGCCGCACGACTGCGCAGGACAAACGTTCTCAGACCTCATCGGGCAACCGGTTGAACTGAGCAATTCCCTCCACTCTTCGGGGGTCTGGAAATTTCCGGAAGGTACGTTCGCGGTAGGCGGTGATGTGACGGACGCCGATGCAGACGACGCGCCTGCCTTGACGGTGATTGAATGGGAGCAACTCCGCTTGTCAGGAATTCCCAACGTCACCACGCTCATGACCCTGCGTGACATCTCACGGGAATGTGAACTGGAAACGGATCGTGACCGCCTTGCCACCGTGGCCGACGAGAGCCCCTACCCAATCGTCGAAATCGACCGCCACGGAAATATCCTCTATGTGAACCCCACGATGGTGGAGGTGCTCTGCCGCTTCGGCTATGATCCGACCGGTAAGCCAGACATTTTGCCGGACAACCTCCCCTCGCTGGTTGCCACCTGCCTCATGGAGGGACGCACGCTCAGGTCGCAGGAAGTCGTCAAGGGCGACGCCTGTTACAGCTGGACCCTCTGCCCGGTTCCCAGCAACCAACTCGTGCGAGCGTACGGAGTTGATCTCGGCGAGGTACATGCCGCTCATCGAGCCCTCAACGCCACCGCCGATCACCTCCGTGAAAGCAACCGGCAATTGGACCAAGCCCTTCAGCAGGCGCAAGCAGCGGCGCGCGCTAAGTCGGCATTTCTCGCCATGATTACGCATGAGTTGCGCACACCGATGAACGGCGTGATCGGCATGGCGAGTCTGCTTCTGGACACGCCGCTGACCGAAGAGCAGCGTTCCTTCACACAGACCATTCAACAATGCGGTGAAGCCCAGCTTTCGTTGATCAACGACGTCCTGGAATGCAGCAAAATCGAAGCGGGCAAACTCGAACTGGAAACCCTCGATTTCCATTTGCGTACGACAGTGGAGGACGTGCTTTCGCAATTTGCCGAACGCGCGCAACGCAAAGGTCTTGAGATTACAGGCCTGGTGCACGCCGCCGTGCCCAACGCATTACGCGGAGATCCGGGACGGCTGCGACAGGTGCTGACAAACTTTGTGGGTAACGCCGTCAAATTCACGGAGCGCGGAGAGGTGACGCTGCAGGCATTCCTGGAGAGCGACACTCCGACCGGTGTCACGATTAAATTTGAGGTGACCGACTCCGGCATTGGAATTAGTGAAGAAGTGCAAGGGCGACTGTTTCAGGCATTTACGCAGGCCGATAGTTCCACGACCAGAAAATACGGCGGGACTGGACTCGGCTTGGCCATTTCGAAACAATTGGTGGAACTCATGGGCGGCTCAGTCGGCCTTCGGAGCCGGCCGGGCGAAGGGACGACCTTCTGGTGTACCGCCACGTTCCAGAAGCAGCCCGTCTGCTCACCCGCCATTGTGCCCTCGGCTGAATTGAGCGGTCGCCGCATCCTGATCGTTGACGACAACGAATCCAACCGTACCATTCTCCACCATCTGGTATCAGGATGGGGCATGCAGGACTGTCAGGCGAAAAATGCGGCCGAAGCGATGCAGATGCTGGAGGAGGCAGCCGCCAAAGGCGAACCTTACGACGCGGCCGTGCTTGATATGTTGATGCCGGACAAGGACGGACTTCAGCTTGCCCAAGACATCAAAGCGCACCCGCAGGGAGCCGGGGTCCGCCTGATCGTCCTGACCTCCTTGATTCAGCCAGGACATGCGGAACGGGCTCGCCGGGCAGGATTTACAGCCTATCTGACGAAACCGGTTCGTCACGACCAGCTGCAAGGATGTCTCCGTGTCGTTTTTGGCTCGCAGCGCCCGGCACCAACGATGTCTCCCGCCACTGGCAAGGGGCAGACCATCGCGCCGACACTGATCACGCGTCACACGCTGGCCGAACAATCCCCGCGCCCACGGATTCTGGTCGCCGAAGACAACATGGTCAACCAGAAGTTGGCCGTCCGTATGCTGGACCGCCTTGGATATCAGCCGGACGTCGTGTCTAACGGCCAGGAGGCGCTCGCGGCATTCCAGCGCGAATCCTATGCCGCAATCGTCATGGATTGTCAGATGCCGACGATGGACGGATATGAGGCTACCAGACTGATCCGCGCGCAGGAAGAACGTCCGGATAGTTCCCGGAGTCGCGCTCATATACCGATTATTGCGTTAACAGCGAATGCTATGCCGGGTGATCGCGAACGGTGTAAAGCGGCCGGCATGGACGACTACCTCACAAAACCGGTCAAAACCGACGATCTTGGTCTCATTCTCCAGCGATGGGCGCCATTAGCACCAACCGCTGACACTCCGGCCCCAGCCCCTCCCCGCGAAATGACGAAGACAGACGCGCGCGTCTTCGATGCAGCCACCATGCTGGCGAATATCGGGGGGGATGCAGAGTTGTTCGACCAGTTGATCCGTCTGTTTATAGATCGTCACCCCGTCATGATGAAGGAAATTGAAACCGCTATTGGACAGGCCGACGCCGCCGCGCTGGAACGAGCCGCCCATAGTCTCAAAGGCACGGCGGGCAATCTGTGCGCGCCGGATGTGGTCCTGCTCGCAGGACAATTGGAAGCCACCGGACGCCTCGGAACGCTGACGGAAGCGCCGAGTCTGCTGGTCCGTCTCGATCGCACCGTTCAGGAACTGGTTGCCGTGTTGGCTCGCCAGATCAACCAGCCCAATTCTCAATAGCCTAGCCGGTCAAATCAGACTCGGGTGAACGATTTCACACCCTCTCCTAGCGGAGGCAGCATAGCTACCATGCGCGCTGGACGGCATGGGAAGCCATACGGTTATTTTTGTGAAATGACCCGTTTAGCGGGCCGATGCGTGAACCGGAGCGGCGGATGACGGACTGGAGGCGGATGTAGTGGCAAACAGCGGATAGCGGGTCGGCAGATCCTCGGACAGCACCAATTGTTTACAGAGCCTGGTCCTGTGGTTCATAACCAGCGGACCACGCAAATTAGCAGTGACCGCCGTGGGATCGTCGGAAGGAATCGTGAGAATCGTCACGACGGACAACTCATCGCTGTCCTCTTTCTGAATTTCAATCAGAGCATCGGTCGTAATTGTAATCTGATAATCCGCCTTGAAAAACGCCGGATCCATCACGACGAAGGCCAGCTCCGGGGCTTCGACGCATTGCAACCATTTGAACGGCGCATCGGTGTCGTGATCCAGCATCACATACTTGGTCCAGTCCGGGAAACCCAGAATGCCGGACGGAAACACCAACAACGTGTCGTCGTTCACCTCGAAGGTCCCGAATCTGGTCGACTGACACTTCATGAATGGTTCTCAGCCCCCTCGGCGCCCGGTTTTATTCGTCAATTGACGGAATGCCTCGAGAGGAATCACTCCAGGCCCCGCCGCGATACGATTCTCGTCCTGAATCCTCGCATGCACTTCATCGCGATGCACTTGCACATTGGGAGGCGCTTCGATTCCAAGCCTGACCTGTCCGCCTTTGATGCCGAGCACCACAATGCGGACGTCGGGACCAATCGTTACACCTTCTCCCCGGCGTCGTGTTAAGACCAGCATACAAGCCTTCCTTGGCGTGTGAATACGGGTACATCAGGTATATCGGTTATGGCGAGAGTGAACTTGAGCGTTGATTACGGCAGATAGTTGAGTAACGAGGCGTCAAAGATTTTGCTGAAAGTCTGGCTGGCAGCCTGCACCGCGACCTGCTGGAGACTCAACTGACTGATCGCCGTTGCAAGGTCGGCATCTTGGTTGTCGGAGATGGCCTTGGTGATCGTCAGCGTCGCCGTATCCAGCGCGTCGTGGGTCACCTGCAGGCGGTTCGCCAGCGCCCCGACCGTCCCCTGCGCGTCGCTGATTTGAGCCGTCGCCAGGTCAAGGTTGCCGATTCCAGTTTGAATGCCCGAACGATTGTTGGTTTCGAGCGCTGTCAGCAAGTCTCTGAGCGAATCGAACATGTTCGTGGTGGCGCCGGTGAAAATGCTGCTTCCCGGAATCAGAATCTGTACGGTCTGATTCTCCCCGACGGAGATCGACTGCGTTTCAGCGTTGCCTTGATAGGTCACTGTATCGCCTGTCGTGACGACATACGGCGTCACATTGGTTTTTGTCCCGCCGAACACAGCCTGTCCCGCCACTTCCGTATTCCCCAGTTGAACCAACTGGCGTTGGAGTTGGCGAACCTCTTTGGCAATACTCTGGCGTCCTTCTGCGGAGGTCGTGTCGCTGCTGGCCTGAATGGTCAACTCACGCACGCGCGTAATGACATTTTGAACCTGCCCTAACGCCTGGTCGGCAGCGTTGACGCGGGATGTCCCGAAATTGATATTGCGGACCCATTGCGTTGTCTGGGACAGCGCGGATTTGTCGAGCACGATCTGGCCATACGAACTCGGATCGTCTTCGGGGGTGGAAACCCGTTTTTGGCTGGAGACCTGTTCCTGGGAGGTCAGCATTTGCAAGCGTGAGCGTTGGAGATTTCCGAGCAGGGTGTTGTACATCTGTTGATCGGCGACTCTCATAAGACCTGCTCCGGGTGAATGGGCGTAACGCTTACCGCTTCAAGGACAAAATGGTCTGCAACATCTCATCACTGGTGGTAATCAGTTTCGAGGCGGCCTGAAACGCGCGTTGATACTTCAACATATTGATGAGCTCTTCGTCCATCGAGACGCCGGAGACTTCCGCCCGATGTGCCAGCAATTGATCATTCAGAATTTCCTGGCCCTGCAGGTCTCGCGTTGCGCCCTGAAGCGTGGCACCGAAGCTGCCGGCCATCGCGCCATAGTAGCTTTGAAAGGTCGTATTCCCCAACCCCGCAACGGAAGCTGTCTGCAGGTTTGCCAGGGCGAGGGCATTGACGTTGTTCCCCGGCACCCCGGCGGCCGTCGACGAGGCGGCGATTTTCTGCCGATCGGTCAACGCCATGCTGATCGTGCCGGCGGTGGTTCCTGATGCGGTAAAGAAGTCCTGCGTCGTGGATCCATCCAACCCATAACCCGATCGATGCTGGGTATTCACTTGCGACACAAGTTGTGACGTCAGGGTGTCGAGAGAAGTTTGCAAACCCACGGCCGTGGTATCCCGTGCGTCGAGCAGTCCCTTCAGGCGACCGCCGCTGATCGACGAGGTGATATCCGTGTTGGGGCCGGTTCCTCCGTCATAACGCACATCGACCAATCCACCGTTGGTCACGTCGGGAACGCCCGTCAGTTTGAAGGCCGTGTGGTCCGTCACGAGAATTTGTCCGATCCCGACAAACACCGTAACCTGCCCGCTACCATCTTCAATGGAAGAAATATCGACCAGTCCGGCGAGGTCGTTCAGGAAGCGGCCACGTTGGTCTCGCAGATCATTCGCCTGCTGCCCACTCACTTCGGTCAGTTTGATCTGGGCGTTCAGATCAGCGATCTTGCTCGCCAGCGAATTGATATCGTTGATGCCGCTCTGAACCTGCCCGTCGAGCGAGATCCGTTGCGCGGATAGTTGCGATGACGCTTGGTTCAACTGTTTGGTCAGCCCATCGGCTTTGGTCAAGAGCACCGTGCGTGCGGTCAGGTCGGCCGGATTGGTCGCCACGTCTTGCCAGGCTTTGAAGAATTCATTGAGTCCTGCTGCGATGCCTTGATCGTTCGCATCGTTGAACAGAATTTGAATTTGCGACAGGGCTTTCTGTGACGCGCCGAATTGCCCGATCCGTTCGTTTGAGCTCAAGAGTTGTTGTTCAACGAAGCTGTCGACGGAACGGCGGATTTCGGATACCTGGACACCGGTTCCGATCTGGCCGGGACGTCCGTTTTCCGGGAGGGATTCGGTCAGGACAGCCTCCTGGCGCGAATAGCCAGGGGTGCTGACATTAGCGATGTTCTGTCCGGTGACGGACATCGCGCGCTGAAAACTGGCCAGCGCATTGGAACCCACCCCGAATAATCCGTTTAGTCCTGACATATGACCACTCGCTATCCTTTGGCTCTCACCGGCCCCGCCCCGACCGTGACGGCTGTGCCGGTCGACGAATAGAGCGCGGCGGACTCCGGCGACCGCTGCCAACGCTTGAGCGCACCGTGCAAGAACTCAAGCGACTGCCCGATGAGTGTTGCGTTGAATCGGTTCAACCGATCGGTCTCGCCGATCGCCGCGATCAACTCCGCTTCCAAGCCTGTACCGGCAGCGGCGGAACGCTGAGACGGCTCCCCCGCGGACCGCGTGCGGCGCTGTTGTTCCAAGTCTCGAATCTCATCTAATAGTTGAGTTTTTCGCATCGTAACGGAGGTGAACTGGCCGAATGAGAGGGAGCGAATCGCGTCCTGTTCCTCCAGAAGCAAGGATTGGAACGCGAGCATCTTCTCGAGCATGCCCCGAACGAGCAGGTCTGTTTCAGTGAGAGTGAATTGTGAGAGGGTCGACACCGTGCTTCCTCCTCGACAGTAACGTTCCGGCCTACGAGGACAGCGAGCGAAGGGTCGAGCCTGGGGAAGAGGCTCGTTACAGGACCGCGTCCGTTAACACGTTACGGATGATGGCATCCGCAACCTTCTTGCCGTCGACGTTATACGTGCCCCCTTCGACCGACTGCTGAATCTGACCAACTCTGGCGTCACGCTCCGTATCTGGCTGTTCGGCCGCCGCCCGTAGACGTTGGAGTTCTTTGGCTCGTTCGGAAATCTGCACGCGGTCCTGCGACTGCGTTCCCTGAGAGGCATTTTTCTTATTGTGTGTCCGGTCAGTCTCCTGAACCCCTAAGAGAATTTTGGCGAGATCTGCGGCCCGGCCATTATTTGAGATCTCCATAACTGCTTCTCCTCCCCTTTACAGGGTGTTCCGTAGGCTTTCCCCTAGTCGAGTACTCTATCGGCTGGGTCTGGCGGGAACTTTAGGAGAAACCGTCGTTTTATTTGTTTTTCTCCACGTACGCGTCGACGAAGGCCGTGAGGCCGATTCCCCCCGCCTGTGTCGCCATTTTGGCAATCTCCTGATCGTAAAAGGAGTACCAGACCTGCTCTCCCTTCCGCTCCAGAAGGCCTTTAGGCACAGTTTCCCTCATCTTTCCAATAAGATACGAAATGAAATACGCTTCAAACTCCTGTCCGGCTTTATGCATTGCTTCAGTGGATTTCTGTCCTGTCTGCCCCTGTGCTTGCACCCGGTCGAGGCCTGCAGGTTGGGTCGCATTCATTTGAGCCAGATCGAGTTGGCCGCTCAGCAGATTCTTGATGTCCATAATGTTCGGGTCCCTCTTACACAATCTCAAGATTGGCTTGAAGTGCGCCGGCCGATCGAAGCGCCGACAGGATGGCGACCAAATCGCGCGGTGTCACGCCGACCGCGTTGAGTGCCCGAACAACCTCTCCAAGCGTCACCGTTTGATCGACCACGATCAAGCGCGACTGCTCCTCGGCAACCTCGGTCTGCACATCGGGCGTGACCGTCGTTTGGCCTTGAGTCGAGCCGATCAAGGGCGCAGGAGGTTGCGACACATTGAGGGTGTTCTTCACCGAGATCGTAAGGTTGCCATGCGAGATGGCGCAGGTGGAGAGCCGCACGTGCTCACCGAGCACGACCGTGCCGGTGCGTTCATTCACCACGACTTTGGCTGCCACGTCCACACTGACATCCAGCCCTTCCATGGTGGCGATGTATTCCACCACCCGCCCGTGAAAAGTCGACGGGAGCGTCGTCTTGACCAATCCGGCATTGACCGGTACCGCCGTACCCTTTCCAAACGTGCCGTCGATCGCCTCGGCGGTGCGAATGGCCGTCGTGAAGTCCGGATGACGCAAGAGCACTGACACCGTATCCCAGGTTTCGATATCGACGACCAATTCCTTTTCCACAATGGCACCCGCCGGCACCACACCTGCAGCCTGATGGTTCTTCGTCACCGTGGCCCCACCGGCGCCGCCGGTACCGCCGAGGAAACCGCCGATGGAAACCGGGCCCTGAGCCACGGCGAAGACTTGTTGGTTCGGGGCCTTCAGCGGCGTTGACAGCAATGTGCCGCCCTGAAGACTCTTCGCATTGGCCATGGAGGACACCACGGCATCCAGTGTCATGCCCGGTTTGACAAAGGGCGGGAGCTTCGCGGTCACCATCACGGATGCGATGTTTCGTGTGAGCAGCTGAATCGGGTCGATCACCAGATTGATGCCCATCTTATTCAACATGGACATCATCGCTTGAATGGTGAACTGTCCGCCGATGACCTGATCGCCGGTGCGATCCAAACCGACGACCAACCCGTATCCGATCAATTGGTTTTCGCGGACGCCTTCGATCGTCGCCACATCCTTCACGCGGACGGCATGGGCCAGAGAGGCGCTGAAGAGTGTCAGCGTCAAAAACGCCAACATCCCCACGGCCGTTCGTCTGAACCAGGGGCTCATCTGTTGTCGAGGCTCCGCGGCCGGTGCGGGTTTGGGGGGAGGAGGCGTCCAGGGACGAGTCAGAAGTTCCGGATCCATGGAGGGAGTCCGGAGCACTCCGCTTGAAAGCATGAGACGAAAACACTGCATGATCATCGCTCGCTGTTGTTTGCGTGGCCTCGTCATGATGACTCCTGTCTTGCTCCTGCCGTCCTGATGATCGCGATTAAAACGGATAGACCCAGTCCAGAATCCTGACGAACCAGCCGGGCCGCTGCACATCGTCCACCACGCCCAGGCCGGAGTATTCGATTTTGGCATCGGCAATCGCGCTGGATTGCACCGTATTCTTGGTGTTGACGTCGACGCGCCGGACGATGCCGCCGATCGTCATGATTTGCCGCTCCGAATTGACTGTGACTTCGCGCCGCCCTTCAATGCGCAAATCACCGTTCGGCAACACTTCGGTGACGATGGCCGAGATGGTACCCGTCAAGGTGTCCTCGCGATTCGTCGCCCCTTTTCCACCGAACTTGTTCTTGGCACTGGCGTCAATGCCGAAGCCGCGCTTGGCCTCCCCACCCAGTCGGATACCCGGAAGACCGAGATACCCCATGCCCGTGCCGCCGAAGCCGTTCGAAATCGTGGAATCCTTTTCCGCGCTCGTATCGGCGCTCTTCGAGCCCTTGTGTTTTTCAGAGATCAGGATCGTGATGATATCGCCCGCGCGCATGGCGCGAAGATCTTCATATAAGTAGGCCCGGCCGTTTTCTTCCTGCCACAGCGACCCCGTGGTCTTCGGAGGCGGCATTTTGGCCAACTCCACCTTGTTGGGCTTGGCGGCGGGGGAACTCGAACAGGCGGACAATAGACAGAGCAACAAGAGGCTCAGCACGCATCCGATCCGTTGATATCGGCAACTCGAGCGCTTAGAAGCTGACACGTACCACCCCCGGAGCAACGACGGTCGCTCGTAAATCCTTGCCGGAATCGACATTGGACACGGTGATGGTCTGACCCAATTCACCATGTGACTTCGTGACGCCGACGGTTTGAATCGACAGGCCACCCTGCCGGGCCTCGATCGTGACCCGATCGCCTTTATGCACAGCAAACGGGCGCCGCACGGAGGTCAAGCGGATGGCGTTTTGAGGCGGTAACGGACGGATGGCCGCCTTGCCGATCACATCCGCAGGCGTGGACGCAAACGGTTGTTTCAAATCAAAGAGCACGAGACGCTCGGTGGTGACGTCGTCGACCGCAATCTCTTCATCGACCTTAATGGATCGAACAGGCACCACTACTTCGACAATGGCGGCGACATCGGCCGTGGCTTCAACGGTTTTGATGAACCGGCCATTGACGGCCAGATGAATCTGAAACACGCGGCGCCCGAGCGGTTCTTCGGATCGAGCGGCACTGACTTGCAAATCCACGGTTCCCGATGGAACCGTGATCGGCTGCTGAGGATCGCCCAGCGCCACCTGGCAATCCACGGCTCGTCCGGCAAGTTCCCGCTTCACATAATCGTGGATGACCCCACGAATCTGTTCCGGATAAATGAGGCGTTTCCCCCGCGCCTGCGGAAGACTGTGCGCGCTCTGAACGAGCGCCTCGTGCACCCGAAACAGGGGTCTGATCGGAGCCCGCTCCCCTGCCGTCGCCGGCAGAGCCGCACTCGTGATCAAACCGAGCGTTGCAACACAGATGAGGCCGACTCGTTTCACAGGTGTCACCCCTGGTTCAGGTACGGCGCCCATTATCGGCGCAGATTGTTGGCGATTTGCATCATTTCGTCGGATGCCTGGATCGTCTTGGAGTTAATTTCGTAACTCCGCTGGGCGATGATCATGTTGACCATCTCCTCTGCCAGATTGACGTTGGAACTTTCCAAAAATCCCTGTTGCAACGTTCCGAAACCGGTGGAGAAACCGCCGGTACCCTGCTGCGCCGGGCCGGACGCAAAACTGTCGAGGAACAGATTGCCCCCCATCGCAACCAGTCCGGACGGATTGTCAAAGCGGACCAACTGAATCTGCCCGACCTGTGACGCCTGGGTCACGCCGGGGAGAAGAACCGAGACCGTTCCGTCCTGGCCGATGTCAATTTTGAGCGCTCCGGACGGGATGGTGATGACCGGTGTGAGCTGATCGCCGTCGCCGGTCACGAGATTGCCGACATTGTCGCGTTTGAATGACCCGTTGCGGGTATACATGATCGTGCCGTCCGGCCTGGCGACCTGGAAGAATCCGGCGCCATCGATGGCTAGATCCAGATCGTTGCTGGTCTGCCGCATGTTTCCCTGCATCCATTCCTTGGCCACCGTGATCGGCCGCACCCCGCCGCCGACCTGCACGCCGACGGGAAAGACACCGACGTTCGACGCGTTGGTGCCGGGCAACCGTTGAATCTGGTAGAGCAAATCGCCGAATTCCGCCCGGCTGCGCTTGAAGGCATTGGTATTCACGTTCGCCAGGTTGTTGGCGATGGTGTCGACATTGAGTTGTTGGGCCGTCATGCCCGTCGCAGCCGTCCACATTGCGCGAATCATAAAACTCCTCCTATTGCACTCGGCCCAGATCCTGGATGGCCGTATCCGTCATATGGTCCAACGTCTGGATGAGCTTCTGGGCCGATTCGTAGCTGCGCATGCCCTGAATCATCTTCACCATCTCGCTCAACGAATTGACGTTCGATTCTTCGATGTGGCCCGATTGGACCTGTGGTTTCTTTGAAACGGTCGGCTTCCCACCGGTAAACAAGCCCTCCGCATATTTTTGCGGCATCTCATTGGGAGGAAACTCGACCACTTTGATCGTGCCGATTGCATTACCGTCGACTTGGATCGCCCCTTCGGCATTGATCTGAATGTTTCCAGCCGGCACCTTAATCTCGCCCTTCGTTCCCATCACGGGATGTCCGAGATTGGTGACCAGCCGGCGTTGGCTGTCGAGGGAGAAAATACCGTTGCGGGTATAACGCACCCCGTCGGGAGTCTTGACCTCAAAAAAACCGTCGGTCTGAATTGCGACGTCGAGCGGATTGCCCGTAATCCGGATGCGGCCTGGTTCGAAGGTCGTGCGAATGCCATGGGCTTCAGCAAACACGCGTTCGCTGGGGCCGGCCGGCCGCGTCGAGATGGTGGACGTGATGCCGTTTGACGTCACTCCCGCCCCCACTGAACTGGCACGGGCAAAGAGTCCGCGGAAACCCTGCTCGTCCTGCTTGAATCCAGCCGTATTGACGTTCGCCAAATTGTTGGCGAACACCTGAAGTTGTTTTTCCTGGGCGACAGCGCCGGAAAGGATTGGATAGATGGCTCGATTCATTGGGTCTCGGCTCCCGTCTTCCTGATGTGTCACAGGGAGAGTTAGCAATCGACATGCCATCGCGTCGATGGCGATGACAAATCATTGTATGAACTGGCCGGCGTGCGAAATCGCTTATGATTGCCGATAGATGGCAGTAGAGCGGTATGGAGAGCACATCGTGCGCGCGCAGATGTTATCCACGCGCGCTGTCAAACCAGCAGCGAGGGCGGAAGTCTTTACCTGAGACTGGGAAAGTCCTGCCTACTTAGGGAGAGAGCAGAGTAGTGACTGGGAATCTAGGCAGCGATGGGAGAAGGCACTTCGTTGTTGGCCGACACAGCACATCCGGGAAGTCCGCACATGTCATACCCATGTGCGCGGGCCGTCACCAAGGCTTGGGAGGCCGCCTCGAGTAAGGGAACTGTCTCCTTACAACCCTGTGCTGCGAGCCCAATACCGATGCGGCTGCTCAGAAACAGCTCATGTGCATCGAGGGTTACAGGAAGGGAGATCGTGCCCTGCATCTTCTTTGCAATCGCGAGAACCTCCTCCGGTCCTGTCACCTGGTCGAGTAACACGGCAAACGTTCGCTCCCCTACCCTCGCCACCGTATCGCTGGAACGCAAGGCACTCTTCACGCGTGCGGCCTCGATGCGATACATGAGGTTGCAGTTTATCGCGGCAGCGCCCACGGCTGCCGGAGTGAAATGATCCAGCTCGATCATCAGAATGGCCACTCGTCTGCTCTGCTGCTGCGCGCGAATAAGGGCTTGGCCGAGCAAAGAGAGAAACAGGCGATTCGTGGGTAACCCGGTCACCGAGTCGTAGGTGCTGATGCTCGCGTCGGGGAACCCGTACGACGCCGATTCCACCCCAAAAGCGGGAATTGGACGGCGCGGTGTCCAGAATGCCGCGCCAAATATCATCACCGAGAAGGCGACTCCGATGGAGATCATGACCGGATAGGCAGTGAGAGCCGAGATGGTCAGAAGGCCGATCGCGGCCGTCCAGTACAACCCTCCAGCCATAAACAGGAGACAGGCCACGACGCCGAATCGCGCAGCCTCATAGGACCGTGCAAGATCGTCCTCCCTGGACCAGGCCTGTCGAAAACCAGACTCCGATCCGTTCAAATCACTCGGATGGTTCGATTCCGGGAAGGACATGCGTATAGCCGCCGAGGAAATTGATCGTCACCCCAATGGATCTTGGGGTTTAGGCGGTATCGGACTGCGGATGGGAAAACTGAAGGATGGGCGCTGTGCGCGGCAAGCGGGGTCGTGCCAGCGGCACAAACGAGTACAAACGGTATTTAGCCGGCTTGAATGGGTCGCTTAGACATCGACCGGTTCAAGCCGCGCCTTGAGGTGAATGATAGCTTTTGAATGGATCTGACAGACGCGCGACTCGGTGACCTTGAGCGCCTGCCCGATCTCTTTCATCGTGAGTTCCTCAAAATAGTAGAGTGACAGCACCAAGCGCTCTTTTTCAGGAAGATCCTGAATCGCGGATTCGAGCACGTGACGTGCCCGCTCGTTCACCAGCACGGACAGCGGGTCCGGTTGATTGGAGTCGGTCAACATGCTGATGATCTTGTGGCCGTCCGCGTCCTGCACGCCGAGATCGTCGAGGCTGATCACCACCGCACCACGCGAGCGGGTCAGGAACTCATCCAGTTCCTCTGCCGACATTTTCAATTCCTTCCCCACTTCCTGGTCTGTGGGTGGCCGACCGAATCGATGCAACAACTCGGAATAGGTCTTTTGCAGCAGCGTGATCCGCTCATGGACCGATCGCGGAATCCAATCCATGGACCGGATTTCATCCAGCATGGCGCCGCGGATCCGGAACTCGGCATAGGTCTTAAATTTAGCCTCGCGGGTCGGATCATACTTATCCATCGCATCCATGAGTCCCATGATCCCAACGGACATCAAATCTTCCGCGTCCATGTAAGCCGGCAATCGGAAGGCCAGCCGATGGGCCATGGCTTTCACGACATGGGTGAACTCTTGAATCACCCGCTCACGATCCGCTTCCGCAATCACCCGACGCGGGGCGTTTCCAGTCGCAGACATTTTTCGTGCTTCCATCATGCGCGTACAGTCCTTTCAGTCAGTGCGTTCGCAAAAGTTGTTGCCAGAGGAACTGCACTGTGCCCTTCGGTAACGCCGGAGGCGTCAACTGTGCCACGGCTTCCGTCAACTCTCGAAATGCGCGGCTGGCCGGCGCGTGAGGGAACAAATCGATGACGGCCCGCTGCTGCGAGACGGCCATCGGCACATAGTCGTCCTGGGGGATGGCGCCCAGGTAGTCCAGCGAAATATGGAGGAAACGGCTCACGGCCACCTCCAACTTGCGATAAATGCGCGCCGCATCGCGCGGGGACTTGACCATATTGACAAGGATGTAGAACCGGCGTTCCCGATATTGCCGCAGCAGCACCTTCATCAAGGCGTACGCATCGGTCAGCGACGTGGGCTCCGGCGACACCACGACGACGATAGATTGGGCGGCTGCGGCAAAGTACGTCACAGTGGAGGAAATGCCGGCGCCCGTATCGATCAGCAAAACGTCCATGGTGGACGCGAGGCGTTCCAACTCTTCCTGTAGAATCAGTTGTTGTGCCTCCGTCAAAACTGTCAGTTGCGATATGCCTGTGCTGGCAGGCAGGACCGTAATTCCGTTCGGACCGGTCAAGGCGATGTCTTCGAGTCGGCAGGTTTTTGCGAGCACATGTTCCAGCGTATATTTCGGTGTCAGGCCCAGCAGAATATCGACGTTCCCCAGTCCGAGGTCGGCATCCAGCACCAGCACTCGCTTGCCGGTTTGAGCGAGGGCAATCGCCGTATTTGCAACAACATTGGTCTTTCCCACTCCGCCTTTTCCGCTAGTGACGGTGATGACCTGGGTTCGGGAGGGGCCGACGCCGCCGTCAAACGCTTTCAGTTGCGGATCCAAAATTCCTGGTTGCATTGCCATCGTCTCTCCCTCTTGTTCGACTGCCGCCTATCGCGAGAACGTCTTGATTCCGGGGACCACTGCCGGGGTCGCCTGCCGATCCCATGCTTGATTCGTGCCCGCCCCCGGTGTGCGAACCTGTCCCCCCAGGAGCAGATCGCCCAGGCGGTTGACTTGCGCCTGGACTAAATCGTCCGGCACCCGTTGACCGGTTCCCCAGTATGAGAGCGGAATACCGGTACGATGGGTCGCCTCGAAGATTCCGCCGTAGCCCGTGGTCTCATCCAGCTTGGTAAACAACAACCGCAATGAAGGCACGTCCACGCATTGGCTGGTGCTGACGACGATATCGGGAACCCGGGTGCCGGCTGCCAGGACGAGATGCACTTCCATGGGCCGACTCCCATTGACCAGTCCCCGCCAGCGTTGTGCCGAAATCGGCTCATAGGGATTGAACCCTGCCGTGTCGATGAGAATCAGTTCGGCCTCGCGAGCCTGCTCAATCGCCGCACGTGCCTCATCGCAGGACGCCGCCACGGAGAGTTCAATACCGAGAACCTCGGCATACAAGCGCAAGTGTTCCACTGCCGCCGGACGATAGGTATCCATGGTAATAAGCGCGACACTTCGTTGTTCGACAATGCCGTAGTGCGTCGCCAGCTTCGCAATGGTCGATGTTTTTCCGACTCCGCTCGGTCCGACAAACAACGCAATTTTTTGCTCTCCGGCGGTGCTCAGTAGCGGACCGGCGGTGGTGACGCGATCCAGCAACACCGTGCGCAGCAGCTGCAGGGAGGAGTTCCGCTGCGATGTCCCCTGCTCGACCAGGGTTTCCCGTAGCTCCCGCAGGCAGGCCTCGGCGGTGGCATGTTCCACGCCCTGGGCCAACAGGTCTTCGTATACACGCTGGAACGACTGGAATGTCGTCGATTGGCTGTCCGCTCCGGCGCCGGCTGGTTTTGTGGTTCGCTGTGGCTCACGAAGTCCGCCAGGAGTTGGAAGCGTCGCAGGCTTCGGCTTCTCCTCACGCTTGTCCATCGCGCCTTGAAGCGTTCGCTGAAACCGTGATTCCTCGGTCGACACCACAGGAGCCTGTGTGGCCGCAGGAGCGAGATGGTCATCCTCACCCAACAATGGGGCGGCTTCCGGTACGGCAGCGTCATCCTCAATTGCCGCCATCACTTCGAGCATCGACCCGCCCAGGAGACCGAATCCATTGTCCCAGGAGCGCACGCGTTTCGTAGAGAGAATCACAGCATCCGGCCCGAGCGTATCCTTGATGGAGCGAATGGCCTCATGCATCGACGCTACGTGAAAGGTCCGTACCTTCATGCCAAGCTCCTCGTGTCACCGACTTCGAGATCGAGACGTACCGTCTCCATCGCCTGTAACCGTGTCACACTATCCACTTCATTCAAGCCCAGGATCGGGACCGAGTGGAGAATGCGATCCGTCAGTTTCCGGAGGTGTCGCCGTAATGACGGGGAACAGAGAATCACCGGTTGATGTCCCCGCCCGACCATCCGTTCCGCGGCCTGCTTCAATGCACTGAGCAGTTTCTGTGCCACCAGAGGATCGGGAACCCATTGGTTTCCCTGTCCGACCGCATTGGCCTGATCGGCGAGCGTGCGATCCAGGCGCGGGTCCAGTCCGATGATCGGTAATGAACCATCCGGTGCGAGATATTGCTTCGTAATCGTCCGTCCCAGCGCCTGACGCGCAACTTCCGTCAGAATATCTGCATCTTTGGTGCTCGCCGCATGGTCGGCAATGGTTTCCAAAATAGTGCGCAAGTCACGAATTGGAACACCTTCGCGCAAGAGATGCGACAGCACACGGACCAATGTCCCGAGCGGAATCAGATTGGGAATCACTTCCTCGACCAACTTCGGGTGATTCTTGCCTAGTTGATCCAAGAGTCCCTGCACTTCCTGCCGTCCCAGCAACTCATGCGCATGCCGCTTGATGAGCTCCGACAGATGTGTTGCAATCGCCGAGCCCGGGTCGACCACGGTATATCCGGCCATCTGCGCCTGTTCACGCTGCTGCTCAGGAACCCACATCGCCGGGAGGCCGAACGCCGGCTCTTTCGTCGGCAAACCATGAATGACCCCGCGTTGGGCCGTACCCGGGTCAATAGCCAACACGTGGGCCGGCATGACTTCGGACTTCGCCAACTCGACGCCTTTGAGCAAAGCCGCATACTCATTGGGCCGAAGTTGCAGATTGTCACGAATGTGAATCGGCGGCAGGACGAAGCCCATCTGCTCGGCAAATTGACGTCGTAACCCTTTGATGCGATCCAACAAGGCACCGCCCTGTCCTCCATCCACTAGACCGATGAGGCCGTAACCCACCTGCACTTCCATGAGATCCAACGGCACCACCTGAGTGGCAGCTTCCTCGGCTTTGACCTGCGGAGAATCCGGCTCCGGAGCGGCAGCGGCAACTTTCTGGTTTTCGTTCAGTTGAAAGGCCATCCAGCCGGTCAAGCTGCCGAGTGCCAAAAACGCGAGATGGGGCAGCCCTGGGACCAATCCCATGGCGAGAAGAATGCCTGACGCGGTGCCGATAGCTTTGGGAGAAATGAGGACCTGACGGGTAATTTCAAAGCCCAGGTTCACTTCAGAAGCCGCGCGGGTGATCACGATACCGGCCGCCGTGGAGACGATGAGTGCCGGCACCTGCGCCACCAAACCCTCACCGACCGTCAGCAACGTATAGGTCTGCGCCGCGGCGGCCAGCGTCATGCCCTGCTGGAGTACGCCGATGGTCAAGCCACCCAGGATGTTGACGAGTGTAATGACAACGGCTGCCACGGCATCGCCGCGAACGAACTTGCTCGAACCGTCCATGGCTCCATAGAAGTCCGCTTCCTGTGCAATTTCTTTCCGGCGCTGACGGGCTTCTTTGTCGTTGATCAGACCGGCGTTCAGATCCGCATCAATGGCCATCTGTTTGCCGGGCATCGCGTCCAAGGTAAACCGTGCGGCAACTTCGGCCACACGCCCCGCACCTTTGGTGATGACGACAAAGTTGATGATGACGAGAATCGTGAAAACGACCAGACCGACGGTGTAGTTTCCGCCGACCACGAAATTGCCGAATGCGCGGATGACTTCACCGGCTGCTGCCGCCCCTTCGTTCCCATGCAGCAGGATCAATCTGGTGGAGGCGATGTTGAGCGCAAGACGCAGCAAGGTGACCATCAGCAGGATGGAGGGGAAGACGGAGAACTCCAGCGGCCGGCGGACCTGCATTCCCACCAGGAGAATGATGATCGACAATGTGATGTTGAAACTCAGCAGGAGATCCAGAAAAAACCGCGGAAGCGGGACCAGCATGACCATCAGGATGCCGACCACGCCCACGGACATCAGGATGTCCGGGTGCTTCACCAGAGAGGTACTGGGTATCGAGGTGTTTTCCTTCGCCATCTCTGCTCCTTACCAACCGGAATTACGCCGGCGGCAACTTCCCGCGCACGCGATACACAAAGGCCAGAATCTCCGCGACCGCACGATACAGGTCTTCCGGAACCTCACGCCCCACTTCGACCAACTTGTACAAGGTCCGCGCCACCAGCTTGTTCTCCACGATCATGACGCCATGCTGGCGACCGATTTCTCGGATCTTTTCGGCAACGAACCCGGCACCCTTCGCCACCACGATCGGCGCACCCATGGCTTTCGAATCGTATTTCAGTGCCACCGCCAAGTGCGTCGGGTTCGTGATGATGACATCCGCCTTAGGCACAGCCGCCATCATACGTTTGCGCGACATCTCGCGCTGAGTGCTGCGGATTTTCGCTTTGAGTCCGGGATCTCCTTCTGCTGCGCGACTCTCTTCTCTGATTTCATCGCGCGACATTCGCAGCCCGCGTTCCCATTCGAAACGCTGATAGCCATAGTCCAACGCGCCGATGACCAGTGCGGCACCGCTCATCATGAGCGCGGCCGTGAAGGTGGCCCAGCCGACCGTGGGCAGAAGAGTCTCCATGCCGAATTGAGTCAGCGTGGAGAACTGAAGCATGTCCTGCTTGATCGTGAGGTACCCGACACTGCCGATGGCCAGAATCTTGATCCAGGACTTTACGAGTTCGGTCGCAGACCGGATGGAGAAGAGCCGGGAGAATCCACCCATCGGGCTGACTCGAGACCAATCAAAACTGAGGCCTTCTTTTCGCCAAAGGAAGCCGGTTTGCATCAAGTTGGACCCGATCCCGACCACAGCGATACCGGCCACGACCGGCCCGAGCATCAGAAATACATCGAGTCCAATCTGCCGCAGGATCAAATGCAGATGGTCGAGACTGAGCGCCCGATGCGTGGATTCTTCCATGGATTGCGAAAGCCACCGCTGCGACGTGCCGCGCAGCCGCTCAAGAATGGTCGGCGTCATCCAATACAGGGCCGCGAAACTGCCCAGCAACGCGACGGCCATCGCGGCATCGCGGCTGAGCGCGATCTGGCCCTTCGCTCTCGCTTCTGCTTTGCGTTTCGGAGTTGCCTGTTCTGTACGGTTTTGCGAGCTATCAGCCATGGCCCAACGCTCTTAAGAGCCCAAGAATGGTATCCACCAGGTTCTCGAACTCTTTTTCAAACAGCGACAGGGTGAACGGCATCGCAAGGCTCATCGCGAGAAGCCCCGCCCCGATCGTGATGGGAAAGCTCAGCACAAACACGTTGATCTGGGGCACAGCCCTCCCGAGGATTGCCAGAACCGTATTGACGATCAGCAGCGTGGCAAAGACGGGCGCCGCCATCTTCAGGGCCACACCCAGCATGTTTTGCGCTAAATGAAGAATGTCAGTGGCAATGCTATCGGACAATTTGGCGCCGAACGGAGGGACAAACTCGTAACTCATCCCGATGGCATGCACCACGAGCAAATGCGCGTTAAGGGAGAGAAATACCAACGACCCGAGGGTGAGTTGGAACTGCGCGATGATCGGGGCATTTTGATGACTCATCGGGTCGAACATTTGAATGGCGCTGAACCCCATTTGTGTGCCGATCAAATCCCCTGCCACTTGGAACCCGGCAAACAGGAGACGGACGGCCAGGCCAATCGTGAGCCCGATCAAAAACTCGCTGCCAATCCCGGCGATGACCAGAACCGGATCATTCGGAAAACTCGGCAAGTGAATGATCGGCGCCAGGACCAGTCCCAGCATCGTGACAAGCCCCGCTTTGACCGGCATCGGAATGGTGAGGGTATTCAGAATGGGGAATACACTGATGATGCCCGCAATCCGCACCAGGAGGATGGAAAACGACTGGAACTGCGGCAGTGCGAGATGCAGGGTCTGTGCGACGCTCATGGTGCTGACGGCCTATCAGTGAATCAACGTCGGAATACTGGTGATAATGTGGGTCATAAACGCGATGAGAACGCCCATCATCCAGGGGAGAAAGAGAAGCGTCGCGGCAAACACTGCCAGCACCTTCGGCACGAACGTCAGCGTCGCTTCGTTGATCTGAGTCATCGCCTGAAAGGTGCTGACCATCAGCCCGACGATCAGGCTCAAACCCAGTATCGGCGCCGATACGAGCATGGCGGTCTCGATCGCCTGCCGCCCGATTTCCGTCACGGTTTCAATCGTCATCATGGGATATCCTATTGGAAACTCTTGACCATCGAACCGACGACAAGGTACCACCCATCCGCCAGAACAAACAGAATCAGCTTAAAGGGCAGTGAAATCATGACCGGTGGCAGCAGCATCATGCCCATGGACATCAAAACGCTGGCCACCACCATGTCCACGATGAGAAACGGAATGTAGAGCAAGAATCCGATCTGAAACGATATGCGCAGTTCGCTGAGGACAAACGCAGGAATGATCACATGCGTCGGCACTTGATCCATTTGCGTGGGCTTGGGGGAATGGGACAGTTCGAGAAACAGTTCCAAGTCTTTGTCGCGCATTTGCTTCAACATGAAGTTCCGGATCGGCTGAATACCGCGATTCCAGGCGTCCTCGTACCCGATTTGTTCGGCCAGCAGCGGCTGCAGAGCATCTTTGTAGACGGCCTGCCCGACGGGCGCCATGACAAACATGGTGAGGAACAACGCGAGGCTGATCAGCACCTGATTGGGTGGCACCTGTTGTGTGCCCAGGGCCTGTCGAAGAAACGACAGCACGATCACCATCCGGGTAAACGATGTGACCATGATGAACATGGCCGGCGCCAGGGACAGCACGGTCAACAGCGCGAGGATCTGCAGGACCACAGCAGTCTGCTTGGTTCCGTTCTGCCCCAGATCGATCGTCAACGATGGCCCCTCGGCACTGGCGGATGAGGCGCTGAACAGGCAGACGATCAGCCCCAGTAGGCAGAGGACGCTAGCGCGCCAGACGGCACGCGCAGATGTCGGCATCCAATGTCGCATTGACAGGGGCTTAACTGGCCGCATGCGAGCCTTCCTTGCGGGTGACTGACTGGGCGACACAGAACGATGCACTGGATGCCAATGACGCCTCCGACAAGAGCCGCTGGACCAGTTCCGGATCGGTGACCTTTCCCAAGGGAACCAGATCAGTCGCGGTTGTACCAAGAATGAGGACCTCACCCGCCACGGCGACCACCATCACGTGCTTTCGAGATCCCAGCGGCCCGCTGCCAAGAATTTTCACCAACTGGGCACTGCCGGCAGGAAGAAACCGTTGTGCAATCCTGGAGCGCGTCAGGGCCAGAAGCCCCAGAATCAATGCCAGCACGACCCCAAGCGACGAGACCATGCGGATGACACTTTCCCACATTTCCATTGAGTGATCTGCTTCCCTAGTGAAAAACGGCGAACAGGCGGACGCCGTCGCGAATTAGCCTAGTTGCTGAATACGTTGGTTCGGGCTCACCACATCCGTGAGGCGAATCCCGAATTTTTCGTTGACCACCACCACTTCGCCGCGCGCGACCAGCCTATTGTTGACCAGCACTTCCATCGGCTCTCCCGCGAGTTTATTCAGTTCAATGACCGATCCTTGCCCCAGCTGGAGAAGTTCGCGAATCAACATACGGGTCGAGCCGATCTGCACCGTCACCTGCAGGGGGATGTCGAGTACAAACTCAATATTCTTGTTTGCCGGCACCGCCCCGTGGTTATCTACCTGAGGAAATGAAGTCGGTTGCGGATTCATGTCTGCAGCGCCGGACGCATCCGCCTGAGGGGTTGTATCACCGTTGCCCATGCGCAAATCTCCTTTAGTTTCGGCGCGACCTAGCCCAATACCTTCGTGACGCGGCAGGCATGATTGCCTTTGAACACCCCGGGCTGTCCGTGGAATTTCGGATCGCCTTCCACCAGACACAACATCGGATCACCCGGGTGCTGGTCCAGCATCAACACATCCCCCGGATGAAAATTCATCAAGTCCTGCACATTGATGTGGGCAGTACCAAGTTGAACCGTCACGGCCACGTCACATTCCTGTAGCGAGTCCTCGAACCGGCTTCCCCAACTGCTGTCCTGCTCCACATTGTCCGCAAACAGGCCGGAATAGAGTTTTTCTTTGATCGGTTCCATCATGGAATACGGATAGGCAATAAACATTTCACGGGTGATGTCGCCCAAATGGACCTGCAAGGTGACGACTACGACGATTTCCGAGGTCGTGACCACCATGGCAAATTGCGGGTTGCTTTCCGATCGCAAATAGCCGAGCTTGACCGGCATGACCGCGTGCCAGGCTTTCTCAAGGTCGGCCAGCGCTTGCTGAACGAGTTTCTTGATCAACCGAAGTTGGATGGTCGTGAACTCTCTGCCTTCGGGCTTCACATGGGTCTGCACTTTTCCCCCGAAGAAGAAATCCACGATCAGGTACACCAACATGGCGTCCATGACATAGAGGCCGTTGCCGCGCAGCGGCTCCATGGCGAACAAGTTGAATGAAGACGGCACCGGGACCTTTTCAATGAAATCCCCGAACTTCATGATTTGAGCGCCGAGAACGCTGAATTCGATCTTCTCGCGAAGCACGGCGCTCCAGGAGATGGATTGCTGACGCGTAAAGCGGTCATTAATCATCTCCATCGTGGGCATGCGCCCTCGAATGATGCGTTCCTGACTGGTGAGGCTGTACGCTTTAACCCCGCCCGGGGCTTCTTCTTCCTTCGGGGCCGTCTCGACCTCGCCGGACATGACTCCGCCCATCAAGGCATCGATTTCTTCCTGGGAGAGTATCTTGTCCATCACGTCCTCGGGCGAAAAGGCGATTCGTTATTGAATGACGAATTCCGTGAAGTACGTCGATTTCACTGATTTTTTCGGCAGGAGGCCGTTGATACGGTCGGTGATGTCGTCGCGCAGTTTGTGTTTGCCCTGCGGCGAACGGGCCGTGGCGGAATCCAAACTAGTCAACAACACGAGAATGGCATCACGAATCTGCGGGGTGCGTGCCTTTATCTGTTCGACTGTCGCGGAGTTGTCAGTCTCTACCTTGAGGGTAACCTTGAGATAACGAATCTCCGGCGAATCCGCGAGGTTCACGATAAAGGGATCCAGATCGGCAATCGCGCTGGCATCGGCGACGGCGCCATGCTCTCCGCCTTTCGCCTCGGCCTCTCCGTGCGCAGCAGCTTTTTCCGCCCCGCCTTCAGCCGGTGCCTTCTCTGCGGAGGATCTGCCCATCATTTTCATCATCGCAAAGGCGCCCCCCAAGGCGAGAAGCAGTACCGCCCCAACAATAATGATCACCATCTTTATGGGAATACCCGCGGGCGCTGCAGGGACTGCAGGCGCCTTTTCTTCAGCTGCTTCTGACATACGGACCTCCTGCGGACAGTGTTTGTCGGTGGTGGTCGGTTGTGCAATGCATATGCCACGTGATGCTCGGAACGCGCCTGTCGCGCGCGGTGCACAACGCGTCAGATCGTGTGATAAGACAATGATTTGGGGTCGCTGCATCTCCCGTGCGAAGGTTCGGCATCTGCGCAACGAATGTGTTGTCAGGGTGGTGACGCGGGAGGAGCAGCCGCCGACAGAATGTTGACGAGGAGGATGAACCGTCGTAGAGCGATGACGAGAAGGTGAACTAGGTAGAAATTGCCGACTTGAGCCCCGGCGCAGGTCAGTATACCGCGCCGGGGCCCTCACCGGTTAGCGCTTGAGATTCACGAGTTCCTGCAACATTTCGTCGCTGGTCGTGATCGCGCGTGAGTTGGCCTGAAAGGCTCGCTGGGTAATGATCATGTCTACGAACTCTTTGCCGAGGTCGACATTCGACTGCTCGATGGTTCCGGACAAAATTCTCCCCAAGCCATTCGTCGTCGGCGCACCGGATAACGGCGCGCCAGACTCAATGGTTTCAAGGAAATGATTGTCACCGTTGCTGAGCAAACCATCTGGATTCAAGAAACGGTTCAGAACAACTTGTGCCAGAGGTCTTGTCTGCCCATTGGTAAACTGAGCCACCACGTGCCCCTGCTTGTCGACGCTGATGCGATCAAGTGTTCCTGAGGCAAATCCATTCTGCGTTTGACTGATGATACCGGACGCGGACCCGAATTGAGTCATTGCGGCAAGACTCACCGTGACGGCTTGAGGTGTCGTGGCGCCGTTGGTCAAAGCAGCGGTCACGGTCTGTGTTCCCCCGGCCGTCAGCGCTCCACTGGCATTGAACGTCATGTTGGTTTGCGCGGCAGCCGTGCCACCGTCGATTTGGGAGTACACTCCCCAGGTATTTGCAGCCGTCTTCCGGAAATACAATTGCATCTGATGGGAGTTGCCGAGGGAATCATAGAACGTCATCCCGGTCGAGAAAGTGTAAGATGTGGTATCGGACACACTGAACGCCGTCGTCGGCGCCGTGGCATTGGCATTCAAGTTGCCGAGAATCGCCGCCGTGGTGGTTGTCTGTGGCGCGACCGCACTGGACGACAGCGTGATGCTGCCGATCGTGCTCGTAATGTTGCCGTTCGTATCGGCTTGGTAGCCCTGCAGTAAGGCACCTGCCGAATCGACGACTTGTCCGATATTGTCGACCTTGAACTGACCGGCACGGGAGTAGAAGTTCGCGCCAGCACTGTCTTGCAAGAGATAGAATCCGTTTCCATCGATCGCCAGATCGAATGTGTTCCCGGTGGTGGTGATTGACCCCTGTGTAAAGTTGGTCTGAACATCATTCATATACACTCCCAGGCCGACTTGATCGCCACCGCTTCCCCCGGCCAGGCTGGAGGAAATCAGGTCCGAAAATGTCGCCCGGCTGGATTTAAATCCCGCCGTGCCGACGTTGGCGATGTTGTTGCCGATGACACCCATGGCGTTGCCGTAAGAGCTCAACCCGGTGACGGCCGTGAACATCGAAGTTAAAATGCCCATAATCTATCCTCCTTGTTACCCCTGCCTGTAAATGTCTCTCGGTACGTGCATTCCTTCGGACTGTGTTACCTTATGCGACGGCCGTGGTGTCGGCTGCGGTCGTCGTCTTGTTCTGTGCGTTTTCCTGGAGGGTCACGCTCTTCTCCATCAACGTGACCAGCTTCGACATTTGTTCGAGCTGCGAGAACTGTGCGGTTTGTGCGATAAAATCTTCGTTCTCCATCGGCTTTAACGGATCCTGATGCTGAAGCTGAGTGACAAGCAGCTTCAGAAAATCGTCTTTGCCGAGCGGCTTCGGGCCGTCAGTCGTCGGGGTGCTTGTATCTGTCGGAGTCGAGTGTGTAATGAGCTTGCTGATATCCATAGATCCTCCCATCAAGCAAAAAAACTCACGCGATCGGTCGACTGCATGGGCCGCTCTCGTCGCACGCTGCGCTCATCTTCTCCCGCCGGCGAATGCTGGGCGGCCGCTGACCCGGGGCGGCCCTGTGACTGCTTCTGGAAGATCCAGGCGTTATCACCTCGCCCCTGCTGCTGATCCACGGTCACGCGCAACATGCCCATTTCCAGGCCAGTCGTACGCAGCGATGATTCCAGCGACTGTCCCTGCTGCAACAACCCCTGCCCCAATTCCCCATGTTCCGTCCGGATATGAGCATGAACGGTCTGATCGCTCATCATGACCCGAACGCGTAATGGCCCCATATCTAACGGATCCAAGTCCAACGTGACGCTTTGCGAGATTTGTGTGGCGCCCCGAAGCTCGTTGAACCGTTCGGTCTCGGAAGCCCGCGCAACAGTGGTGGCCTGGGACACCTCGCCGCTGCCCGATGCACTTTCACTACTCGAAGGCGCAGGTTGGGTCAGGCCATTCATGCGATCCAGAAACGCCGGTCGATTGTTTGCGTCGAGAGCCGAGGTCTGAGTTGGTACGGATCGATCTCCCCCAGTCGCTGAATCGGAGAAGCGCTGGGAGTCTTTTTCCAGAAACTGGCCGGCGCCCGCCCCCGTTTGCCCCTCACTCCATGACGTTCCCTGCGAAACTGCATTGAGCGTGTTCGGGCGATCGCTCTGATTGGTCGGGCCCTGTTCAACAATCTTGGGCTCCTGCTTTGAAACCGTCATGCCTGCAAGTACAGGCTTCTGTTTCTCCGGTTCATTGCTCAAGCTTGGGAGAGGCTTATCCGACTGCGCCGGCTGCGCGTCTGACGCGAGCGCCTGGCCATCGGTCTTCAATGCCTGCTGCCCGTCATTGGAAGGAGCTTTTTTGTCGCTCTTCTCGCCTACCTGTTTCACTTCCTTGCCTGGCTCTGCCGCAGTGACTGCCGCCCCATTGACCGATGGATCTCCTGTGGTGATACCCGCTGCAACAGTCCCAGTACCGGGAGACGATCCCGTCGTCTCGGTCGCAGGAATCGCTATCGCCGGCATTGCCTCTATGGCTCCCTCTGTCTTATTCGCTTTTGCCTCGGTTGGTGTGGTCGCCTGACCTTCACAGGGAGCAGTCTGAACTGGTGGGACCATCATGGCTGCAACCAGAACCTCCTGCGGCACGTTCCCCTGGTCGTTGGTTTTCTTCTTCGTTTCTTGCGTATTCTCCGGCTCGTCAGCCTTCGCAGCGGTCGCGTCGTCCTTCTCTCGAGCACTCTCATTCCGGCCGGCAGTCTGTTCAGGTCTTTCGGATCCAGTCGAACGTTCGCCCTGCGGAGGAGACGATTCTGGTTTTGCATGGGGAGCCGTACGCACCTGGGCCCCGGGCTTGGCTGTGTTCCTGACGGATAACGCCTCAGGCTTGTTCATATTCTGGCGCGCTTCCGCCCGCCCAAGCACCGAATCGAAATTACGAGCCGGCGTCTGATGCTGGGCTTCTGCAAGACGATCCCTTCCCTCCTGAACGGCGGGCGTATTGTGACTTGGCATTGCGCTGAAAAGTGGCTGCATGTCAGTGGCCATAAAGATTCCTGTCTGTTTCACATCCTGCACGTTGTCATGGAACACCATTACAAAGGCCGTGCCATGAGTCTGTCGGAGGAAAATGGCGTTTGACGCGTGATTTTGATCATGCCGCTGGGTCGACGATTCGCGAACCGGAAGTTTCTGCAGGTGGAGACGGCAAAAGCTGCCGTGGGAGGGAGGCGTGAAAGGAGTACTAGGGTGTCGTCAATAGTTGTTCGGTCAGTCGAGCGGCACGGTCCGGCTTGACCTCAGCAAGGATAGCCCCTGCCGATTTGCCTTTGAGGAGGCGGAGCACCTCCAGTGCTTTCCGCTCCGGCATGCGTTCCAGTCTAGCAGCGGCCTCCTCAGCAGGCATCGCCTCGTAAATCTTCGCGAGTTGAGCTTGGTTCACATTTGCGGCCGGTGCGGCTTTGGAAGCCGATTTGGCCTTCTCGGTGTCGTTTGTTGCCTTGGCTTGCGCGGCCTGGCGGCGCTTCTTTTCCGCCTCAACCGCTTGCTCATGCCGCGTGACGATCTGTTCCAATTCCGCCTTAAGTTCCAAAAGATGTGTTTCCGATCCTCGCAATGCGGTCTCCCGTTTATCCAAGAGCCGCTTGCGTTGTTCCAACATCTCAAAGATTTCTCGGGGTGCGCTGATAGCGGGCCCTTGTACGTCTTTTTTGAGGCCTTCCGTTTTCGGTTCCTCCTTCGGCGCAGCCGGCGCGGGCTTGCTTTCTTCCGTCGCACCCGCGAGACCACTGATTGCCATCAGGCAGGCACCGAACACCACCACCGCGATGGCACCGGCATGCACGCCATGTTCACGACTCCTTCCGATCGCGGTCATGCCCGTTCTCCCTTTTGTAATGGGCCGCGTCGCCAGGCGCGTTCGTCGAGCAACTGCTGATCCTGCCGTTCCCGGCGACGGCGCAATTCCAGTGCGGCGCGCGCATCGAGCAGATCCAACTTCTTTCGATACTGCATCGCTTCGAGCAGTTCACCTCGCTTCTGCTCCATCCTGGACTGATCTGCGGCCAGAGTCTGCTCCAGGCTTTTCCTCGCGGCGATCGCCTGATCCATGGCATCCAGGTGACCATATACCTGGTCAACCGTGCTTCCCGCACGCACCTGGAGGAGGTACCGGTCGGCATCTTCCTTGACTCGTGATTTCAGCATCGCCATTCGATCGACTGTCTGCTGATACGCACGACTCAACTCTGCCAATTCCAGTTTGGCGACCTCTTCGAGTTGCACCGCATAGGTCCGTAGCACCGTCACGTTCATTGAATCGTCCCTGCCAACGCCATCAAGGTTTCGATCGATTGCGACAATCCGACGGCCTGCTTGCTCTCCTGTCTCAGAAACGCCGTAATGCCATCATGGGCCGACACGGCCTTGTCGAGTTCCTTACTCGTCCCGGGCTTGTAGGCACCCAGCGTGATCAGATCTTCCGATCGTCGATACAGCGCCGTCCGTTCGAACACCAAGCGCGCTGCCGCATAGTGGGCAGGCGTCACGATATCGCGCATCACACGGCTGGTGCTCTGGAGGATGTCGATAGCCGGAAAGTGGTTGCGCGCGGCTAATTCTCGCGAGAGGACGATATGCCCATCGAGAATGGACCGTACGGCATCAGCCACGGGGTCGTTAAGATCGTCGCCGTCTACGAGCACGGTATAGAGCCCGGTAATACTGCCGCCGCTTTGCGCCGGCCCCACCCGTTCCAAAAGTTTCGGCAGCACAGCAAAGACAGACGGTGTGTACCCTTTCGTCGTGGGCGGTTCGCCGATGGCCAATCCGACTTCACGCTGGCTATAGGCAAGGCGTGACAGCGAATCCATCATGAGGAGGACATGTTTGCCGCAGTCACGGAAATACTCAGCAATGGCCGTTGCCACCAAAGCCCCGCGAATGCGAACCAACGGCGGCTGATCCGAGGTCGCCACGATGACGATGGAACGGGCCCTCGCTTCTGGCGTAAGGTCTCGCTCCAGAAATTCTTTGACTTCGCGCCCTCGCTCGCCCACGAGCGCAATGACCCTGATATCGGCTTGGGTATACCGGCTGATCATGCCCAAAAGAACACTTTTTCCAACACCCGATCCGGCAAACACGCCAATCTTCTGGCCCTGCCCGCAAGTCAGGAGCGCATTGATGGCTCGAATGCCAAGATCCACAGGTTGCGTAATTCTGGCACGGTGCAAGGGATTCAAGGGAGCCGCATACAGAGGGACCCGTACATCGCTCCGCACCGGCGGCAATCCGTCCAGGGGATGCCCCAACCCGTCAAAAATTCTCCCCAACATCTGCGGTCCGACGGGAACAGAGGCAACATGGCCTTTCATCACCACGCGGCTTCCCGGTCCGATCCCCTGCATTTCTCCCAACGGCATGAGCAAGACACGGTCTTCACGAAAGCCGACGACTTCCGCCATCACCGAGCCATGTCCGCCTTCGCGAGTGATCTCGCACACCTCTCCGACGGAGGTAAAAGGTCCCGAGGCTTCAATCACGATGCCGACGGCCTGAGCCACCCGGCCCGTAACCGATAACGGCTCGACGTGTTCAAGGCGATCGCTAAGCTTCACCGGCGTCCCGCTTTCTCAGGGCTTCGCCCAGCCGCAACAATTGCGTGTCCAGCGTCGCATCGATCAACAGGCTCTGCGCCTGGACGAGGCATCCGCCCGGACTGAGACTGGGGTCGGTCTCAAACTTCAGGGTCAACATTCCATGCGGAGTCTGGCTTAACGCAGTTCGCGCCGACTCGAGCACCGCAAGATCAGACGGGTGCACGCGGACGCGCACGAGACCGCTTTCATGCAGGTGGGCGAGCGCGCTCCGTACCTGCGTGGCGATCACCTCACGCTTTTCCACCACCGCTTCCCTCGCCACTTTCTGGGCGATCATGAACGACAATGACGCGATCTCTTCTTCCACCGTGTCATGGAGACTTCGCCAAGTTTCTTCGAGCCGTGTCATCAGCGACGTCATCAGAGCCTGTTCTCGTTGACGTGCCGCCGCTACCCGCTCCGTGGAACGCTTCTCCCCTTCCGCGACGCCGCGCTCAAATTCGGTCACATCATCCGTTCCGAACGGCCGATTGCCGCGACTAAAATCCGCCAGCGGCACGGTGCGCAATTGAATGTTTCCCGAACGAATCAACGTTCTGGTCAGGACCGTATTTTCCTGGCGCAGGCGGTAGAGTTCCAACAGTCTCGAGACTGTCAGACGCACCAATTCGACCTGAAACGGCTTCGTGAGGAAATCTGCGGCCCCGGACTTCATTGCCCGCACGGCCATCTCGATATTGCCATGCCCGGTCATCACGATGCCGAGCAGACGATTGTCCACGTCCAGGGCCTGCTGCAGAAAGGCAATGCCATCGGCGCCGCCAAGCTGAACATCCACGATCACGACCGCAATCGAACGGGTACGGAGATGACCCAGCGCTTCGTCAACCGAGCCTGCCGTGAGGACCGGATGCCCGGTGGACTGCAGCATCTCGGACAGCAACAGGCAAATGGAAGGCTCGTCGTCGACGATCAGAACCGCCCGAGGCGACAATTCTTTTTCTGATTCCGCCGGTGATGTCTGCGGAACGCCGGTGCCCAGGGCCGCGCTTCCCATTTACAACAACTCCTCGCCTCCGCCGCCTCCGATGACGATCCGGCCTTCTTCCTCGAGCTTCCGGCACACTTTGAGGATATTCTGCTGGGACTTTTCGACATCGGACACCTTGACCGGTCCGCGCGTCTCCATATCCTCCTTGAGCATTTCCGCCGCCCGACTCGACATGTTCTTGAGAAACTTCTCTTTGATTTCCGGAGTCGCGCCGCGCAAGGCGATCGGAAGATCTTCCTTGCTGATCTCCTTCATCAGTTCCTGCATGCCGCGCGAATCCAAATCCACCAGGTCATCGAACACGAACATCAAGGCCCGGATGCTTTCCGCCAAGGCTTGATCGCGTTCGGTAATTTTCGCCATGATGTTGCCTTCTGTTGTTTTATCGACGCGTGTCAGGATGTCGGCCATGAGCTCAGCCCCACCCACCGACATGCTCGACATACCCATCGAGGCAGAGAGTATTTCCTGCAAACTGTCGCTCAGCTCCGCCAACACTTCCGGCTGCACTTCCTGCATGGTGGCGAGCCGTAAGGATACGTCGGCATGCAGATGGACCGGCAAGAGTGCCAGTACGGCGCTGGCTTGCTCGGCCTCCATTTGCCCCAGACATACGGCAATGGTCTGCGGATGTTCGATCTTCAGAATTTGCGCCACCGTGCGGGCATCCACCCATTTCAACGCGTCGATCCCGGGATACGTCTTCGTGTTCAGGGATTCCATCATCCGGGCGGCTTTTTCTGGCCCCAGCGCCTTCTTGAGGATGGCTTCCATGAATTCCCGCCCTTCGAATTGCACCTCGCCGGATGAACTCGCTTGCTCAAACTCCGCGATCACGCTGTCTTCTTCCTGTTTCGTGATATTCGCCGTCTCTTTCATGAAACTGCCGAGCTTGCGAATATCCTTCGGATCGAGCGTTTTCATCACGGCCGCGGCGGCTTCCTCTCCGATCGCCCGTAGCAGGATCGCAGCCTTCTGTGCACCTGAGAGTTCTTTGTTCATCAAGCAATCCGTTAGGCGTTACTCTTGAGCCACTGTTTGACCACCACGGCAGTGTTGGCCGGGTTGTTTTTCGCCATATCAAGAATCTGTCCCGGTTGTTTGCCGGAAATGGCCGCCTCGACCTGCCCGACCGACGCAGGCAACGTCGGCGTCTCACCCGCGGTGGCGGCCGGCGCCGACTGCACCAACATCACCATCAACGGACGGACCACCATGAACAGAATCAGGAAGAAGAGGAGCCCGCCCAC
>WBZQ01000041.1_pt1 | contig 63721 bp, 62 predicted proteins | sample 5204251 | NCBI WGS metagenome assembly WBZQ01 (sample SAMN12412402, study PRJNA552823) | activated sludge metagenome | isolation source: activated sludge from nitrification reactor of wastewater treatment plant... | place: USA: Virginia | collected 2017-09
GGATGAACGACGGGATCAGCGCCGCGGCCACGAGGGTGGCGAGGATGACCCCGACACCGCCCATCGAGGTGGCCCAGGCGACCCCCACCGAGGCGGCCGCGGCGCCGTGCGCGACGTCGGCGATCCGCGGCCCGCCCGCCACCACCACGATGAACACGCCCTGCAGCCTGCCGCGTACCTCGTCGGTGGCGGCGGCCAGCATGATCGACTGCCGGAACGCCGACGACGCCATGTCGGCGGCGCCGCCGATCATCAGCAGAGCCAGCACCACCGGCAGGATCGGCAGCGCCGACCCGCCCGCGAACGCCACCGCCAGCCCGGCCCCGGCGACGGCCGCACCCCAGACGAGGATGCACACGATCACCGCCAGACCCTGCCGCCGCACTCTGCTCACCCAACCGGAGAACACCCCGCCCAGGACCGCGCCCGCCGAGATCGCGATGAACAGCAGCGCGAACGCCCAGCCACCCTCCTGCGGTCCGCCGAAGTTCTCGTGCGCCATCTGCGGGAACAACGCGCGCGGCATCCCCAGGATCATCGCGATCAGATCGACCACGAACGAGGCGAGCAGGATCTTCTCCCGCGACAGGTAGCGCAGTCCGTCGATCACCGACCGCAGACCCGCCGCCCTGGGTGCGTCGGTGTCCGGCTTCATCGACGGCAGGCGCAGGACCGCGAACAGGGTGGGCACCTGGAAGATCGTGTCCAGCAGGTACAGCACCGGAAAGCCGAGCGCCGGGATCAGGGCACCGCCGACGAGCGGCCCGGCGATGGCACCGGCCTGGGTCACCGTCATCGACAGACTGAGCGCCGCCGGCAGCTCCCGTGCGGGCAGCAGCCGGGGCAGGATCGCGGTACGGGTGGGCTGGTTGACCGCGAAGAACGCCTGCTGCACCGAGAACAGCGCCAGGATCAGCCACACATTGTCGATGCCCACGGCGGCCTGTGCCCAGAACAGCGCACTGCACGCAATGAGCCCGATCGTGGTGCAGATCAGCAGCACCCGGCGGTCCATCGCGTCGGCGAGCGCGCCGCCCCACAACCCGAACACGACCAGCGGCACCAGGCCGAACACACCGGTCAGACCCACATAGGCCGAGCTGTCGGTGATCAGGTAGATCTGGGCGGGCACCGCCACGATGGTGAGCTGCGCACCGACCACCGTGATGATGTTGGCCAGCCACAGCCGACGGAAGTCCGGGTTCTTCAGGGGTGCGGTGTCGGCGAGCAGTCCCGCCACCTCAGGGCTGCAATCGCTGTGCGTGCCAGCCGTCGTCGGTGAGGGTCAGTCGCACCCGGTTGTGCAACCGGTTGGCCCGGCCCTGCCAGAACTCGACCACTCGCGGCCGGATCCGATAGCCACCCCAGTTGCCGGGCACCGGAACCGGTGCGCCCGAATCGAATCCACCGAACCGCGCGGCCTCCTCGGCCGCCCTGTCCTCCAGATCGGTGCGGCTGCCGATGGGCCGGGACTGCGCCGACGCCGACGCCGACAACTGCGACCCGCGCGGCCGCTTGTTCCAGTACTCGGCCGTCTCCGCCGCGGACACCTTCTCGACCGGACCGCGCACATGCACCTGCCGTTCGAGTGCGATCCACGGGAAGGTCACCGCCGCGTACGGGTGTGCGGCCAGGTCGCGGCCCTTGTCGGAGTCGTAATTGGTGAAGAAGGTGATGCCGTCGGCGTCGGCCCCCTTGCACAGCACGGCCCGCGTGACGGGCAGGCCGTCTGCGTCGACGGTGCCGAGCACCATCGCGTTAGGTTCGGGGATGCGGGCGTCGAGCGCCTCATGCAGCCACACGTCGAACAGTTCGAGCCAGGGCGGGTCGCCGTGCAGCCAGCTCGGGTCGAGGTTCTCGCCGACTCCGTCGGCTCCGGCGGCCCGGTCGCCCTCGCCCGCGGTGGACGGGGTGCCGCCGCCGTATCCGACACGCAGGTTGGGCAGGTCGACGCGGAACCGGCGTGCGCCGGGCAGATCTTCGGTCACGTAGTGCCAGGTTACTCCCCTCACCGCGTGTGTCCGATCGGTGGAAGCCCGGCGCCGGACCTGGTTACAGTCGTCAGCAGGTGACACCCGCCGCAGCCCCGGCGGACAGCACAGGCCTGCAGCGATGCGGCCCCGACGTGACGAGGTGAGGGCCGATGCCCGCAAGTGTGCGCAAAGAATTCTCCGCCGAGGGATTCTCCGCCGGACTCGAGGGTGTCGTCGCCTTCACCACCGACATCGCCGAACCCGACAAGGACGGCGGCAACCTGCGCTACCGCGGCGTCGACATCGAGGATCTGGTGGAGAACAAGGTCACCTTCGCCGACGTGTGGGCGCTGCTGGTCGACGGGAAGTTCGGCGACGGGCTGCCGCCGGCCGAACCGTTCCCGCTGCCCATCCACACCGGCGACGTCCGCGTCGACGTGCAGGCCGCGCTCGCCATGCTGTCGCCCATCTGGGGGTACCGCCCGCTGCTCGACATCGACGACGCCACCGCCCGCGAGAACCTGGCACGCGCCTCGGTGATGGCGCTGTCGTATGTGGCGCAGTCGGCGCGCGGCATCTACCAGCCCGCGGTCCCGCAGCACATCATCGACGACTGCCCCACCGTCACAGCACGTTTCATGACCCGTTGGAAGGGTGACCCCGACCCGAAACACGTCGCGGCCATCGACGCCTACTGGGTGAGCGCCGCCGAACACGGCCTCAACGCCTCCACGTTCACCGCCCGCGTCATCGCCTCCACCGGCGCCGACGTCGCCGCATCGCTGTCGGGGGCGATCGGTGCGATGTCCGGGCCGCTGCACGGCGGCGCCCCCGCCCGGGTGCTGCCGATGATCGAGGAGGTCGAACGCACCGGCGACGCCCGCGCCCTGGTCAAGGGCATCCTCGACCGCAAGGAAAAGCTCATGGGTTTCGGGCATCGGGTGTACCGGGCCGAGGATCCCCGTGCCCGTGTATTGCGCCGTACCGCAAAAGAACTCGGCGTCCCCCGCTATGAGGTGGCCGCCGCCCTCGAACAGGCCGCGCTCACCGAACTCCGCGAACGCCGCCCCGACCGCGCCATCGAGACCAACGTCGAATTCTGGGCCGCGGTGATCCTCGACTTCGCCGAGGTCCCCACCCACATGATGCCCGCCATGTTCACCTGCGGCCGCACCGCCGGCTGGTGCGCCCACATCCTCGAACAGAAACAACTCGGCAAACTCGTCCGCCCGGCCGCCGTCTACACCGGCCCCGGCCCCCGCCGTCCCGAGGACGTCGACGGCTGGGTGCCGCGCTGAGCGAAGTGCGCTCACCGCACCTGCGCGTCCGACGTCCACCGTTTCGCCACCACACTATTTGGCTTGGTACACCGAACGCATTGCCGCAGAGCGCAAGTGACTCGACAGTCGGACGTAGCCGGTTTCGGTCGGGGACGCGTCGAGCTGGTCATCGATCACCCTGGACAGTGCCCAGCGCAGTTCGGTGCGCAGCTTCGCATCGCGCCGGGTGGCCGAGCACAGCACCGCGTACAGCGGGGTGAGGAGCGGGTAGCTTCCCGGGGCGCGTCCGTTCAGGAGCGTGAAATCGTCGACGATCGTGCCCGCGGTGTTCTTCGATCCGACGATCCGGACCGAATTCAGCGCGGGTTCGGTCGTCGCGGCGGTGAGCGGGACGGGGCCGGAACCGAAGTCGATCTCGGCCATCGGCAGGTTGCGGCGCAGCGACAGAGATCCGAGGTGAAGGAAGGAGATGGTGCCGGGGGTGGCGTCGACCGCGTCCCGCACATCACCCGGGTTGTAGATCTTGCCCGTGGTGGGGACGAACGAACTCGGTGCCAGTTCCCAGGTGGGGCTCGCCCGCACGCGCAGGAAGCGTTGCAGCGCACGCAGTTCGGCCGTCTCTCCGGTCCGCTGCACCCTGCTGATGTGGCTGTCCGGGAGTGTGGTGGACGGATTGAGCGCGACGATCTCCGGATCGTTCCACCTCGTGATGCGCCCCCCGAAAATGCCCGCCATGGTGGGAATGTCGAGGACCAGCCGATCGACACCGGGCAGGTTGTAGACGATCGCGAGCGGCGCGACGGCAAGCGGGATGTGCCGGACATCGTCGGCGCCGCAGTACTTGCGCGCCTTGTCCAGTTCCGGCCCGGTCAGCGGTGCGTCCGTCCCCAGGAATTGGGCCGCCCCGGTTCCGAAGGCGATGTCGCCGAGTACCGTCCCGGCCCCGATATATCTCAGCCCCGAGTCACCCGGACCCAAACTCCTTGCCGCACTGGTCATCGCACTGTTGAGCACTTCGGTACCCCAGCCGGCGACCCCGGCCGGACGCGTCGAGGTCTTGGAGCTCTCGCCACCGACGACCCGATCGAGAAGCACCGCCGTAACACACACGAGCACCATCACGCACACGGTGATCACGGCAGTCCGGCGACCGGCGGCCAACCTGTCGGACTCGGACCGGATCGGCTTCCGGAGCGCAGGCGTTCGGGGTGCCTGCATTCGGGACGGTGCGGTCTCGGCGTCCGTGGCTGGGATTGGCGCCTTCGTTTCGGAACACCTTGTCTCGGACGGATTGTCAAGGTAATCCCGGCCACGGGACGACTTCTTGAGGGAGACCTTCCGGATGCCGGGACCAGCCGGTGCGGGCCCGGGTGTCGCGATTGCCTCGCCGCCGGCCGCCGTGCGGATGGCCGCGGCGGCACCATCTGCACCGGAAACTCCAATATCGGGGACATCACCATCAGGGTCCACCGATTCCAGGCCAGACCGCAGCGCCGCCGCGAACTCCGCACAGGTGCCGAACCGGCCGGACCGGCTCTTGGAGAGCGCCCGGACGAGTACCGCGTCGGCACCGGCGAGTTCGGGACGTACGCTGCTGATGCGCGGTGCCGGGGACGACGCGTGCGCGATCCGCTGGCCGGCCTCGTCGGCGGCGGCGAACGGCGGACGCCCGGTGAGCAGTTGCCAGGCGACGGCGCCCAGCGAGTACTGATCGGATTCGGCGGTGCACCAGCCGCTGCTCGACACCTCCGGGGCCGCATACAGCCAGGCCCGCTCGTGGGTCGCGGGATCGGTCAGCCCCACATCGGTCAGCCCCACATCGGCGACCCGGCCCTTCTCGTCGCGGCGGACAACGATCGCGGCCGGGGTGAGGGTTCCGCGGACCTCGCCGGCGTCGTGCCGAGAGTCCAGGACGGCGGCGACCGCCTCGATGATGCGGGCGACGTCGGCGGCGGGCAGGGCGGAGCCGTCCAGCGGTCGGCCTCCCTCAGCACTCACGGGTGCTCACGCTACCTATGCCCGGAACGTCGCGGCCGATTGATCATCCGGCCGGACGACGGCCGGGTATTACCACATCGCCGGGGACCACGCCGGTCAGTGGCCCCGGCCACACCGGTAAACTGCATGGCCATGAGCGAAACCGCGACCGCGCCGATCACGATCCCCGCCGACCTGCTGCCGTCCGACGGACGGTTCGGCTGTGGGCCTTCCAAGGTCCGCCCCGAGCAACTGCAGTACCTCGTCGACACCGGAGCGTCGGTGTTCGGCACCAGCCACCGCCAGGCTCCGGTCAAGAACGTCGTAGGCGCGATCCGCGAGGGTCTGGCGCAGCTGTTCTCGCTGCCCGAGGGCTACGAGGTGGTGCTGTCCAACGGCGGCACCACCGCGTTCTGGGACGCCGCCGCGTTCGGCCTGATCGAGCGCCGCTCGCTGCACCTGACCTACGGCGAGTTCAGCTCCAAGTTCGCCACCGTGTCCAAGAAGGCCCCGTTCCTCGACTCGCCCGCGGTGATCTCCACCGACCCGGGCACCGCCCCCGACCCGGCCGCTCTCACCGCCGACGACTTCGGCGGCGTCGACCTGATCGGCTGGGCCCACAACGAGACGTCGACCGGTGTGGCCGTTCCCGTGCTGCGTCCGGCCGGCTCCGATGACGCCCTCGTCGCCATCGACGCCACCTCGGGCGCCGGCGGTCTGCCGGTGAACGCCGCCGACACCGACGTCTACTACTTCGCCCCGCAGAAGTGCTTCGCCGCCGACGGCGGTCTCTGGGTGGCGCTGATGAGCCCCAAGGCACTTGAGCGCATCGAGAAGATCGGCCAGACCGACCGCTGGGTGCCCGAGTTCCTGTCGCTGCCCACCGCCGTGGACAACAGCTCCAAGAACCAGACATACAACACCCCGGCCCTCGCGTCGCTGCTGCTGTTCCGCAACCAGATCGACTGGATGCTGGGCAACGGCGGTCTCGACTGGTGCGTCTCGCGCACCGCCGACTCCAGCAAGCGTCTGTACGACTGGGCCGACGCCAGCGAGTTCGCCACCCCGTTCGTGACCGACCCGGCGTTGCGCAGCCAGGTGGTGGGCACCATCGACTTCTCCGACGATGTCGACGCCGCGGCCGTCGCGAAGACGCTGCGCGCCAATGGTGTGGTCGACACCGAGCCGTACCGCAAGCTGGGCCGCAACCAGCTGCGCATCGGCATGTTCCCAGCGATCGAGCCCGACGACATCACCGCGCTCACCCAGTGCATCGACTACGTCGTCGGAAAGCTCTGAACCCGGGTATCCCCGAAACACCGGCTGAACCCGGACGGGTCTGGATTCTTCTGCACCGGCATGCCCCGGTGCCTGTAGCATCACCTATCACTGCAATCACATGCGGAATGAGGTGCGTGTCACCGGGCACCGGGGACGCCTGTCTGATCTAGGCTGGGTCCGATGCCCGTACTCAAGGTCATGGAGGAGGAGCAGATGCGTGAACTCCGCGTCGTCGGTGTCGACACCGACGGCAAACGTGTCATCTGCCAGGACCCTGAGACCACCGAGCGTTTCGTGATCGTCGCCGACGAGCGGCTCCGGGCCGCTGCCCGCGGCGACCTCTCGCGGCTGGGGCAGATCCAGATCGAGATGGAGAGCTCGCTGCGTCCGCGCGAGATCCAGGCCCGCATCCGCGGCGGGGCCAGCGTCGCCGAGGTGGCGGCGATCGCCGGCGTCACGATGGAACGCATCGAACGTTTCGCCCATCCCGTGCTGCTCGAACGTCAGCGCGCCACCGAGCTGGCCGCGTTGTCGCATCCGCTGCGTGAGGACGGCCCGTCGTCATACACGCTGTCGGAGACGGTCACCGAGGCGTTCAACGCCTTCGGCCACAACCACACCGACATCGACTGGGACGCCTGGAAGGGCGACGACGGCGAGTGGGTCATCCAGCTCATGTGGGTGGTCGGGCACACCGACTGCTACGCGCACTGGCGGTTCCGGCCGGGATCGCACGGCGGCCTCACCGATCCGCTCGACGAGCTGGCGTACGAGATCACCCACCCCGAGTTGATCACGCCGCGGCGCAGGTTGTCGCCGGTGGTCGTCGACCCGTCCGGCTCCGCGGTGGCACCCTCGATCGAGGATCGGCCGCAGCAGGTGCTGCCCGCTCCCCGCGCCGACGACCCGATCGCCGACACCACGGGAATCGGAGACGCACCGGCGGACGACCGCTCCGACGACGCGCCCGACCCGGACACGCCTGACCGGACCGAGACCGCCCAGTACGAGTCCGGCCGGGCCACACCGCCCACCCCGATCACCCGCGGCCGCACGTCCGCAGCCGACACCGCCGCATCAGCCGGCAACACCGACACCGGCCGGGACCGCACCGTTCCCGCGCCGGCAGCCTCTGCACCCGCCATCCCCGATCCCGGAGACCACGAGGAGCCTGCGCGCGATGACCATGGTGACGATGCCAAAGTGAAGCCGCGACGTAAATCCCGCACCCCGTCGGTTCCCGCCTGGGAGGACGTCCTGCTCGGCGTCCGCGGCAACGGGCACAGCTGAGCCGTGTCAGCCCGTGCCACAGCCGTCTGGTTCATCGACACACCGGATGCCACGGTCCGCATCCGCGAGGGACTGATCAACAGCTCCGACGACGCCGGCAGGCTCATCCAGTCGATCTACGGCGACAAGGTGCTGGTACCCGCCATCGAGACCGACCTCGCGACCGCGGCGGCGATGTCCGAATCGGATCCCGACTCGGTCGTGTACGCCGGCTCGTACGGCGGCCTGGCCGTGGTGGTGTGTTCACTGTTCACCACCGCACGGCCGTCGACGCTCACCAAGACGATCTCGGCCGTGCGCAACAGTCACGTGGTGACACTGCTGCACACCGATCCCGAAACCGCGCTGGGCGCCTTCGCCCGGTGGGAGGCGGGCACGCTGCGCCGGTCGTTCTCGGCCGACCCGGTGGACATCCACGAGGACGAAGGTCTTCCGTTCGTGTTCGAGCGGCCGTTCTGGGCGGGCGAGCATCCCATCTACTACGCGCCCGGCACCCAGCCGGAGCTGATGGCGCTGCCGTTCCATCCGCAGGAACTCGCCGAACAGGCCAACCGCGACTGGCTCGGTTTCCGGTTCACCCATCCGCTCGCCGACACCGACACCGATCCGGCGACCATCCCGGTCACCGGTTTCCGGGTCCGCCCCGCCGGGTACGTCCCGACCGAGGACGACCTCATCACCACCGTGCCCGCGCCGTTCCAGACGCCGGTGCCGGTGACACCTGCCGGCGCGCCGGGGTCGCAGGATCCCGGCAAGCCCAAGGGCCGTTTCCGCAAACGCTTCGGTCAGTACTTCGGCGTCTAGCCCAGCCGGGTTCGGTTGGTGGGCCCGCCCCGTTCTGGACGACGGAGTGAGCCGGGCGACGAAGGAGCCCGCGCGAACGACGGAGGAAGAACGGGGGTCAAGGGCCCACAAACCGAGGCCCGGCGCATATTAATGCGGGATGAACGTCAGGACGATGCCTGATCCCAGGCCTGCGAGCAGGCCGATGTAGCTGCCGGCGACCAGCCAGCGCCACACCGGACGCATCCGCAGGTCCCACAGCGTCCAGGCGATACCGACGGCGACGATGGCCATCGCGAGCCAGCCGAACCACCAGCGGATGTCGCCGATCAGTTCGTTGATCCCCACCAGCAGGCCGGCGTTGAACACGGCCAGCACGGTGGTGACGATCAGGCCGAGCGCCCACGGTGTCGGCTCGCCCGCCACGTGCCCGTCGTCGTCGGCCCAGCTCATTGACCGGCCCTGACCCGTTCGTAGAAGGCGATGGCGGCGGCGGTGGCCACGTTGAGGGAGTCGGTGCCACGGGACATGGGGATGCGGGCGCGGACGTGGCTGGCGCGCATCGCGGCCCGCGTCAGTCCGGGCCCCTCGGCGCCCACCAGGAACGCGACCTTGTCTCGCGGCGCCCCGGTCGCCGGGTCGATCAGCGCTTCCGCGAGTGCGGGGGAGGATGGCTCGGGTGTCAGCGACACGGTCTGAAAACCGTTGTCGTGCAGGATGTCCAGCCCTCCTGGCCAGTCGGCGACGCCCGCGAACGGCACGAGCAGCGCATGGCCCATCGACACCCGGACGCAGCGCCGGTACAGCGGGTCGGCACACCCGGCGCCGAAGAGCACCGCGTCGACGCCGAGCCCGGCGGCATTGCGGAAGATGCTGCCGATGTTCTCGTGGTCGTTGACGCCTTCGAGGACGGCGACGGTCCGTGCGCCGGCCAGCGCATCGGCCACATCGAGTGCCTGCGGCCTGCGGGCCACGGCGAGCACCCCGCGGTTGAGGTGAAAACCGACGACCCGCGCCATCACGTCGGCACTCGCCCGGTAGAACGGCACCCCCGCGAGCGACGGGTCCCGCAGGTCCGCCGACAGCTCGTGCAGCCGCTTGTCGACACCGAGGAAGGCGTGCGGGGCGAACCGGGAGGCGATCATCCGCTGGGCGACGAGTACTCCTTCGGCGATCACCAGGCCCTTGCCGACCCGGCCGCCGGGCAGGGCGGGCAGGTCCGGCCTGCGGTCGACCGAGTTGAGGTCGCGGAAGTCATCGACGCGCAGGTCGTCGGGGTCGTCGATGTCGATGACGGTCACCGACAGCCCCGTTGGGACCGGCTGCCGATCGAGAACGGACTCGGAGTCGGTCACCTCGGGAACGATTTCTGGGGTCGACACATGCTCAAGTGTGCCAAACGACTTGACAGGCTGTGACAACGTGGAGCGGTGAGCACCCCAGCATTCCCTTTCGAACTCCGCCGTGCCGGCGACGACGACTGGCCGGACATCTTCGTCAACGACGCCCGCGCGTTCCTGCAGCAGGGACCGCTGTCGGAGGCCGAGCAGGCCAGGGCCCGCGCCATGTTCGGCGATGTGGTGGTGGTGCGTGACCCGGAGATCACGGCCGGGCAGTCGCTGGCCGGGGTGGCGGCGTTCTTCCGCATGCGACTCACGGTGCCGGGCCCTCCCGCACCGGCCCCGGCGCCCGTCGCCCGGGCCGCGGGCCTGACGTGGGTGTCGGTGGCTGCGACGCATCGGCGCCGGGGCCTGCTGCGGGCGATGATCAGCGAGTTGTTCGATCAGTGGGAGGCGGAGGATTATCCGTTCGCGATCCTGACCGCGACGGAGGCGACGATCTACGAGCGCTACGGCTTCGGCCCGGCCGTCCTCGCCGACAGGTACACGATCAACCTCGACAAGGCGCATCTGCGGGCGGAGCAGGACAGGTCCGGCACCGCGCCGGTGGTGTTCGCCGATCCGGCTGACTTGGCGAAAGTTCTTCCTGCACTGCATGATCGGTGGACTCGGACGCGGCCGGGCGCGGTGCACCGGGACGAGTTCCGCTGGCGGACCATCGTGCCTGACGACAACGCCGAACCGTCGCAGGCGCAGCCGGGCGGGCATTATCTGCTGCACCGGGACGGCTACGCGCACTACCGGACCACCGAGGACACCGGCACCCATACCGCCCGCGCCGAGGTCGTCGAGTTCTTCGCGACCACCGACGAGGCGCATCGTGAGCTGTGGCGGGTCCTGCTCAACCTCGACCTGGTGACCGCTCTGACCGTGGACGTCCCCACCGACGACCCGCTGCCGCTGTCGGTGACCGACGTGCGGTCGGTGCGGACGACCGCCCGCAACGACAAGCTGTGGCTGCGGATCCTGGACGTCCCGGCGGCGCTGGAGATGCGCGGCTACCGGGGCGACCTCGACGTGGTGATCGAGGTCGAGGACCGGTTCCGGGGCCATGGCGGCACGTTCCGGCTGCAGGTGACCGGCGGCACCGCCCAGGTGTCCGAATCGACAGCTGAACCTGTTGTGCGCATGGATATATCGGTCCTGGGCTCGCTCTACCTGGGCGCCTTCACACCGTCGGTGATGGCGGCGGCCGGGAGGCTGTGGACGGCGGGACCGGACATCACCGCGGCACTCGATCGAGCGTTGGCGACCGACCGGGCGCCGTTCGCCGGAACGTATTTCTGACCGGCCGGGCTGCCGGCCGGTCAGTAACAACCGGGGATCAGGCGACCGGGACGATGACGGCCGGCGGCGGCGGGACGGTGCCCATCGACGCGCGGGGCGCGATCGCATCGACGTCGTCGGCGCTGCGGATGATCTTGTCCATGATGCCGACCACCCGCTGCAGCGTCTCACGCTCGTCCGGGCTCAGTTCGGCCAGCCGGCGGCTGAGCCATTCCTCACGGGCGGCGAGTTCCTCGGCGATCGCGTTGACCCCGCGCTCAGCCAGCGACACGATCGCCTGCCGGCCGTCGGTGGGGTGCGGATCGCGCCGGACCATGCCCAGCTCGGCCAGGGAGGCGATCACCCGGGTCATCGACGGCGGCTGGACCCGCTCGGCCATCGCGAGTGCGCCCGGCGTCATCGGCCCCTCGTGGTGCAGGGTGTTCAGCGCCGACAATTGAGTCAGGGAGACGGACTTGGTTCCCCGGCGGCCCCGCAGGCGACGAGCCAACCGGACAACAACCAGAGACAAGTCGCCCGGCAACCGGTCGGCGTCGTAATTCTCGTTCACGATGAACAGACTAATCGACAACGTCGATGCAACGTATCAAAGAATCTACCCAGAGCCGTTTTTAGCCCATAGAGGGGACCAAGTGCCCACGACACGCCCCGGTCATGTAGCCCGTGTGGTCGCTTGCTAATCGAACAGGTTTGAGATGGGTTCTCGGGCAAAGTAAAGCACGAACACCGCGGCCACCAGCCAGAGCAGCGGATGCACCGTTTTCGCCTTACCCGACGCGGCAGCCAGGACCACCCAGCTGATGAACCCGACGCCGATTCCGTTGGCGATCGAATACGTGAACGGCATCGTCACGATGGTCAGGAAAGACGGCAATGCGACGTCGAATCGGGTGAAGTCGATATTGCGCACCTGAGAAATCATCATGCCGCCCACGACAACCAGCGAAGGCGCCACCGCCTCGAGCGGAATGATGCTGTAAAGCGGCGTCAAGAACATCGCCACGAGGAACAGCCCGCCGGTGACCACATTGGCCAGACCGGTGCGCGCACCCTCGGCGATACCGGAGGCCGACTCGACGAACACCGTGTTGGACGAGGCCGACGCGGCACCGCCGACCACCGCGCCCGAACCCTCGACGATCAGTGCCCGGCCGATGCCCGGCAGGGCACCGTCCTTGTCGGCCAGACCCGCCTCCTGGCCGAGTCCGGTCATCGTGCCCATCGCGTCGAAGAAATTGGACAGTACGAGAGCGAACACCAGCGCGCAGGCGGCGAACACCGAGATCTGGCTGAACGCGCCGAACAGGTCGACGTCGCCCACCAGGCTCAGGTCGGGCAGCCCGCCGACGCCGTCGGGGATGTCGGGTACCGACAGGCTCCACCCGCCCTTGCCCGTCGCACCCGATCCGAGTCCCATGACGGACTCGACGATGATCGACACCACGGTCATGATGGCGATGCCCAGCAGCAGCCCGCCGGGAACCTTCCATACCACCAGGACCGCCATCAGCAGTACTCCGATGACGAAGATCAGTGTCGGCACGGTGGAGATGGAATTGCCCTCGGTGCCCAGTTGCACGGGCACCGTCGTGTTGGCGGCGTCGGGGACGCGGTGCACGAATCCGGAGTCGACGAGGCCGACGAAAGCGATGAAGCAGCCGATGCCCGCCGCGATCGCGGCCTTGAGTTCGGTTGGCACGGCGTTGAACACGGCGGTGCGGAAGCCGGTGGCGGCCAGCACCACGATGATGATGCCGTCGATCACCACCAGGCCCATCGCGGCAGGCCACGACATCTGCGGGGCGATGGTCACCGCGAGCAGACTGTTGATGCCGAGGCCGGCGGCCAGCGCGAACGGATAGTTGGCGACGATACCGAAGATGATCGACATGACGCCCGCGACCAGGGCGGTGACCGCCGCGACCTGATCGAGTTGCAGGAAGTGCCCGTTGGCGTCGGTGTTGTGTTCGCCGCCGAGGATGAGCGGGTTGAGCACCACGATGTAGGCCATCGTGAAGAAGGTGACGAGGCCGCCGCGAACCTCGCGGCTCAGCGTCGATCCCCGTTCACTGATCTTGAAGAACCTGTTGAGAGCTCCGGTACCGGACCCACCCGGTGTCGGGGCGTCGAGCGCAGACGAGTCAGCCACAGGGGAAAGCTACCCTGATCGCATGGCCGATGCATCCAAGTCCCCCGAGATTCCGGAACTGCCCGCCGCGGTGCGCGCACCCGGCCCGGTGATCGTGGTGGGCATGGTGGCCTGGCTCGTGGCGACCGTCGTCGTGGCCGTCACCGGGGTGGGACCCGACCGCGCGCTCACCGTCTGCTGGGTGGGCCTGGCCGTCGGGGTGCTCGGCACCGTGATCGTGATGGTGCAGCGTGGCGCGGTCCGCCGGGGCGCCAAGGGCGCTCAGCTCGGGCTGGACTGACCTGGCGGCGCCAGACCGGTGCCGGCCCGGTCGTGGCGGGCGGACCAGAACCGGGCGGCGAGCACGCACACCAGCACCCACAGGGCGCCCAGCATCCAGCCGGCGATCACATCGGTGGCCCAGTGCACGCCCAGATAGACGCGGGTGGCGCCGATGACCGCCACCAGCACCGGAACCAGCCATAGCGCGCCGCGATGCGCACGCAGCCATGCCGACGCCGGGACCAGGGCGAATGCGGCCAGCCCGTAGACGACGGCGCTCATCATCGAATGTCCCGACGGGAACGAGAAGCTGTCGATGGCGACCAGCTTGGTGACGTCCGGCGGGCGTTGTCTGCCGAAGAAGTGCTTGAGACCGATCATCAGGCCCAGCCCGGTCAGCGCGCCGGCACCCATCATCACCGCGTCGGCACGCCGGCCCCGCAGGAGCACGAACACGGTGACGGCGACGGCCACCGCGGTGAGTACGAGCGTCGATCCGAGGTGGCTGATCACCGGGACGACGGCGTCACCGAAGCCTGTGCGCCGCTCGACCACCCAGTCGGTGATCTCCCGGTCGATCGTCATCGACGTCATCGCGACGGCTCCGCCGCCAGGTGGGTGATGCCGCGCTCGTCGACCCACCACCGCACGATGTGCTCGACACCGGTGTCCCGCAGCCGCACCCGCAGCGTGTCGTGGACCCTGACCTCGCCGTGGCCCGGCGCCCGCCCGGTGTCGGCCGCGAATGCCACGGCGACGGCATCGTCCCAGGTCGCCGCGGCTCCCTCGCCGACGACGTCGGCCCGCAGGCGATCCGAGGCCACCGGGAGGTCGAGGATGTCGGCGAGCAGCGCCGCGGCGCCGGTGTCCACCGGCAGACCGCACAGCACCACCTGCCGCGCGGGGAGCACACCGAGCAGCCACGGATGGTCGAGCACGACGGCCCCCGCACCCGCCGATCCGTCCATCCGGCGGACACCCGCGGGCACGTCCAGGTCGTCGACGGCGAAGGCACCCGACGCGCAGGCCGCCAGGATCGCCCCGTAGGCGCGGACCGCGACGCCCGGGTCGATCGTCCGCTCCGGATCGGCCAGCCGGTCGAGCAGCAGTCGCGCGTCGGCCGACGATTCGACGACGCCGCCGAGCGCGGGCGCCAGCAGGTCCGCGTGCGGGTGGTCGAGGGGGTCGAGAACGCCGGCCAGCCGCGGGTCGTCGGGCGACCGGTAATCGCCGAGGCGATGTCCGTCGACGCGGGCGTGGTGACGCAACCACCACGCCGTGTACCCGTCGCGGTCGGCGAGCAGCGGCGCCGTGCGGTCGTCGGTCGCCAACAGGCTCAGCGCCTGTGGCCAGCGGCCGGGGTCGACGAGGTCGAGGTCGCGCACCGCGCGCAGGGTCTGCGGCGGCTCCGGCAGCCCGTCCCACCAGAGGTCCTCGTCGGGCAGGTCGTGGTCGGCGGCCACCGGCAGGTCGTCGGTGACGATCAGGAATCCCCAGCCCGCGCCGAGTCTGCGTAACGTCCCGATACCGTGCTCGGCCACGAACTCCGGGTCGACGGTGCCGAACGGCGAGTCGTCGTGCAGGACCCCGGCGAGCGGGCTGCCGGGCAGCAGCAGTTCGTCGGCGCACACCCACTCCCCGTCCTGATCGGGCAACGGCAGGGTCGCAAGCCATTCGGGGGCAACGGCATCCGGGTCGGCGGTGAGCACACCGAGCACCTCGTCGACGAGGGTCTCGGTGCCGGGTTCCTCCGGATCGTCGGCGCAGGCCGCGACTGCCGCCCGCAGTTCCGGCAGGTCCAGCAGGTCGCCGGTCGGGATCACCTGCGCACCAAGGCGTTCCAGCAGCGGATGGACGGCACCCGGATCGGGGGTGCTGATCCAGGAGGCGCGGATCCCGGCTACCTGTGGCAGCAGCAGGCCCCGGGCGCCGAAGTTGAGCCGGCCGTCGGCCCGGGGCACCGGCAGCGCGCCCAGCGCCTCGGCCTCGTGCGGCCCGGACACCAACGGCGACAGCGCATCATAGAGCTGCCACCACCACCGGGCCGGGCGGTCGACCCCGGCCAGGCGGTCGGCGATATCGGCCAGGCCGATCTCGGTGATTCCCGCCGCGCGTAGTTCGGGAAGGTAGTACGGCACCGAGATATCCACGGCGGCAAGGCCACCCACCAGGTCGCCGAGAGCCTCGGCGAGTGGTTCGGTGAGGTCGGCGAACAGTGTCGCCCGCCGGGGCGCCACGTCCCCGTCGGCCACGGTGGGCAGCCACCTGCCCTCCGACACCGCGGCCACCACCGCCGACGTGAGCCGGGCATCGATCTCGTTGCGCGCCAGCCCCGGTCGCGGCACCAGCAGCGGCCGGCCCGACGCCGGCAGCGCCCGCATCAGTGCGACGTAGCCGTCGGCGATCCCGGACAGGTCGGCATCGGGATGCACCCGGCGGCGGTCCGGGGTCAGCGCCAGGTCCGTGATACACCTCGCGGGCAGGGATAATTCGATGTCCGTCGGGGTCGGTGCCCGCAGCACGTCGCCCGCCGCGACCACCACCTCGTGCGCCGGCCCCGTCTCGATCAGCCAGGACGCCGAACCACCGCGGGACACCAGCCAGGTGCGGTCGTTCCCGCCGGGCACCCGCACCGTGGCCACCTCGACCTCCGGCTCCTCGGGATGCGGTCGCCTGTCGATGACGAAACATGTTCCCGCGATGTCGATCTCGGCGAGCGCCGTCAGTTCGAGCAGCAGATCCGGTGCGTCCGCGACCATCCGGTCGAGCAGCGCGCCGGGGTCGATGCCGGTCCGCACGGTGAGCACGATCTCGGTGGCGTAGCCGTCGGCCGGACGCTCCCGCGACGGCCACGCCAGACGCAGCAGCGGCGCCCGGGCGACGGTGAGTCCGGCGTCCGCGCCGATCGCGGTGACCTGCTCCCACGTGCGGGCACGATCGAAGACCACCGAACCCGACAGCGAACGGATCTCCACGGTGTCGGCGACCGTCGCGGTGGCGGTGAACCCGACCCCGAAGCGCCCGACCACCGGCAGGGCATGCTCGTCCCCGTCATGCTCACCGCCGTCGTGTGTGCGCTCGGCCGATACCCCCTGCTTTGCCGATACCCTCAGGGCCGTCAGCGACCGCACCCCGGCCGCCGTCAGCGGTTCTCCGGTATTGGCGATGTGCAGTTCCCGGTCCGTCACCCAGACGGCGACGGTCCCCGGCACCCCGGCGGCCGCGGCGGCGTCGGCGCCGTTGGCGGCGAGTTCGGTGAACAGCCGGTCCCGGTAACCCACCGACACCAGGTCGGACTCGGCGGCGCAGTCCTCGAGGAGCCGGGTCGGCGAGACCTGCCACGACTCACAGATCGCCGCGCGCAGCCCGGCGGTATCGAACGGATCGGAACCCGGGCCCGCGCGCTCAGCGGCGCGCATCGGTCACTCGGCGGAGACGCGGACCGGGGTCTGCCCGATGGCGGCCTGCCGTACCGCCGTCGACACGATCTCCACCGCGCCGTCGTCATAGGCCTCGTAGGCGGGCGAACCGGCGCCGTGCGGTCCGGTGATATCGGAATGGGCGCCGCAGCCGTATTCGGCGGACACCACCCGGCCGTCGGCCGAGTACTCGTTGGCGCACACACCGAAACCGGCGCGCAGCGCACCCGCGAGCGGGATGTAGAAGCCGCATGAGCAGCAGGCGTGGCCCGCGGCCAGAGCCATCGCCGACGTCGGCCCGAACTCACCGTCGTACCAGCGTTGCGCCGCGTCGTCGCGACCCTCGCGGCTGAGCAGGCGCTTGCGGCCCAGACCCAGCTCGCCGATGGCCTGTGCGATGTCGTCGGGGTCGGTCTGTTCGCTCTCGGCGCGGAACTCGTCGCCGGTGTCGACCTGGCCGGGCACCAGCCGCGGATCGTCGGGTTCGGCGGCCAGGACGTCGCCGGGGGTCAGGTCACCGGCGGCGATCCGCTCGTTCCACGGCACCCAGGCGGGGGCGAGCAGCGAATCGCTGCCGGGCAGCAGCGCGATCTCGCTGACCGTGATCTCATCGGATCCGGGAGCACCGGCCAGCACCACGCACCACTGCCAGCCGCGGTAGCCGACCAGATCGGCCTCGAAATAGTGGGCGACGGCCCAGGTGCCCTCGGCGACGGCACCCCGGTGCGCGCCGGGCTGCGCACCGTCGTCGACCAGCGCCTCCCGCGCCTGCGCAACAGCGTCGAGAAGCCGGTCACCACCAGTTGGATCAGTCACCGTACCAGTGTGCAATACGGAGCGCTCCGCATTCCACTCGCGGCCCCGATGCGGCGCCGACGCGGACCTCCGTGCGCCCGCCGCGGGGCAACATCACCTACGTGGTTGCGGCATGCCGTCACACCTTTAGGGAACAATCGACAGTGTGAATCGACGCAACCGGCCGCCGCATCCCCGGCGCGAGGAATCCGGCCAGGCCACCACGGACGGTGATCGCCTCGGCCGGGCCGGACGGACGTCGAGCCTCGGCAGCACCACGAGACCCGGCAGTTCGTCTCCCGCCCCCCACAGCACCCCGACCACCCGCCCGTTCGACGAGCATCCGGGCGCGGTCAACTACCCGCCGGATCGCTCCGCTGACGGGTATCCGGCCGAGGCCACGCGGCGCAACTCCCGCCAGAGCGGACGCACCGGCACGGGCCGGGGCCCGGCCGACCAGGCATATCTGCCGCCGCCCACCCACAACCCGCACCTGTCGCCGTTGCACCACCGGCAGTCCCACGCTCGTCCGGGTGAGGAACCGACCGACCCGATCGCACCCGGTCAGCAACCGAACGGGCCGTCGACGAAGCCCACCGCCTCGCCGTCGAAGCTGACCGTCACCAGGGTGGCGGCGATGCGCGGCAAGTACTTCTCCAAGATGCTCGCCGACAAGGTGTATCAGGCGGCCACCGCCGACGGCGCCGACCGTTCCGGCATGACCGCGCTGACCATCCCGGTGATCACCAACTTCGCGGTCGACGCCGCGATGGCCGTCGCCCTGGCCAACACGCTGTTCTTCGCCGCCGCCACCGGCGAGTCGAAGGTCAGCGTGGCCCTGTATCTGGCGCTGACCATCGCCCCGTTCGCGGTGATCGCCCCGCTGATCGGTCCCGTCCTGGACCGGCTGCAGCGCGGCCGGCGCATCGCGATGGCCACCACCTTCGGCCTGCGCAGCCTGCTGGCGATCCTGATCATCACCAACAGCGACTGGAACTCCGCGTCCGGTCAGCTGCACTACGACCCGTGGGTGCTGTACCCGTGTGCGCTGGGCCTGATGGTGCTGTCCAAGTCGTTCGGCGTGCTCAAATCCGCGGTCACCCCGCGTGTGGTGCCGCCCGCGATCGACCTGCCCCGGGTCAATTCGCGACTGACCACCTTCGGCCTGATCTTCGGCACCATCGCCGGCGGCGCCGTCGCCGCCGTGTTCGAGATGCTGCTGTCCAAGCTGCTGCCCCTGCATCTGCCGGGCGCCCTGGTGTGGCTGTGCATCCTCGGCGTCGCCGGCGCCGTGTACTGCATGCGCATCCCGGCGTGGGTGGAGTCGACCGAGGGCGAGGTGCCCACCACCTTCTCTTATCACGGTGAACCCGCCACCTCGCCGCCCCCGCGCGACGACGCGCGCTTCACGCACGGCGCCGAAGGCACCGGCGCGGGTGCCGGCACCATGTCCGCACGCGGCAGACAGATGGCCGGCGCCATCGCGCAGACCATCCGTCAGCCGTTGGGCCGCGTGGTGGTGGCAGGGCTGTGGGGCAACGCCACGATCCGCGTCCTCACCGGCTTCCTCACCCTGTACATCGCCTTCTACGCCAAGGCGCAGGGCGAACAGTCCGGGCTCATGCAGCTCGCGGCCGTGGGCGCGGTCGGTGCCGCGGCGGGCGTCGGCAACGCCCTGGGCAACGGCCTCGGCACCCGCGTCGAACTGCGGAACCCGCCCCGCATCATCGTCATCGCCACCAGCTCGTGCTGCGCGATCGCACTGCTCGCGGCGCTGTTCGGGAACCTGTTCGGCGCGGTCGCCGCGGGCCTGGTGGCCTCGGGGATGAGCGCCATCGGCAAGGTGTGCCTTGACTCGACCATCCAGGACGGCCTGCCCGAGCAGTCCCGCGCGTCGGCGTTCGGGCGGTCGGAGACCGTCCTGCAGTTCGGCTGGGTGCTCGGCGCCGCACTCGGTGTGCTGCTGCCCACCACCCTGTCGATCGGTTTCGGCGTCGTCGCCGGGGTGATGGCGATCGGGACCGTGCAGACGATCCTCACCACCCGCGGATCGACGCTGGTCCCCGGTTTCGGCGGCAACCGGCCCGACTATGCTTCTGCGACCGGGGCCATCCACCGCCCCGAGGGAGCCCCGGGCACACATCCTCAGGGTCCCAGGGCCGCCCCGACCGACCGGATGCCCCCGGGTGACCGGACCCCCTCGACGGACCGGATGTCCCCGACCGACCGGGCGCGTCCGAGCACCCATCGCACCCATCCCACCGGCAGAAGAGGAAAACCCCGCACGTGAATCTCGGACAGCTGCGCAGTGGTGAACGCAAGGCGCTCGTGATCATCGCGGTGGTGGCCGTGGCCTTCGTGGCCATCGTCGGCGGCGCTGTGGCATTTCTCACCGACGGATTCACCGGACAGGACGAGGACGAGCATCCGCCGAAGGTGTCGCTGGCCGTGGGCGGGACGCTGACCCGCATCGAACCGGCACGCTGGTGCACCCTCGAACTCACCAAGTGCTCACCGGCCCGGATGGAAGAGATGAAGGTGCCCCGGGTGCCCGTTGAGGTGGGCGAATCAGTGGTGCTGTCGGTGCCGTCGTCGATCGCCGAGCGGCCGTGGAACGTGGTCGCCGAGTACCTGACCCCGCACGGCCCCACCCGCGACGGAGGTATCCGGACATCGGGCAGCACCTTCACGATGGTGCTGCACTCGCGCCCGGACTACATCCTCACCAACATCGAGATCCAGCTGCCGTCGATCAAGATCGACGCCGACGGCGTGCCGGTGGCCCGCGCGATCATCGCCGCGGACACCCGGCCCACCGAGTCCTACACCGGGGACTAGGCCTCCAGCTCGCGTGCCACGGCCCGAACGACCTCTGAGATGCGTTGTGCGGTCTTACGATCCGGGTAACGACCCTTGCGCAGGTCGGGCTGCACCTTGCCTTCGAGCAGGGTGATCAGGTCGGCCACCATGCCGTGCAGCTCGTCGGGGGTGTGCCGCTTGGCCTCTTTGCGGGCCTGGTTGCGGGCGGCTTCGCGGGTGTTGCGGGTGACGCTGGGTGCGGGGTCGAGAACGGTCACGTTGAGCGCCTGCGGACCGCGGCGGCCCGCGGCCATCCCGAACTCCACCTTCTGTCCGGGCTTGAGCGCCTCGACGCCCTCCGGGAGCGCACCGGCGCGGACGTACACGTCCTCGCCGCTCTCCTGCGACAGAAAACCGAAGCCCTTGTCCGCGTCGTACCACTTGACCTTGCCGGTAGGCACTGTGCTCACCCTCACCTGTGTCCGAAAAACCCTGCGCCCGAGGTGTTCGGACACAGTGAAAAGCGCCCGCTCCATCACAGATTCGGCTCCATGACTTCGAGCAAAGCGCATCGTCGCCACCAGTCTACCGGGCACCCGTACCCCCCGTCACGCCAATACCGCCGCCCCCAACGGTCACAGCCTGATGCCGGGCCACCCCACGGCTGTTCACGGTGTTCTACCGTGGTGGGTATGCACAGTGAGAGCACCGAACGCTCGCAGCGCACCCCGGTGGGACTGATCACCGCGGGTGTCGTCTTCGCGATCGGGATCGTCGCGGTCGTCGTGTTGTTCCTGACACCGGTCGTCGCCGACGGCAGCACGGCGCCGACATTCGTCTACCTGCTCACCATGTGCGCACCGCTCGGCTTTGTACTCGGCCTGATTTTTGCATTCCGTTCGGCACGGGAGATTCGGTGAGGATCGAAAGATGACACACACCACTGAAACGCCTTCGTCCAGGACACAGACACGACACCTGACGACCTTGGAACCCGCCGCGGATTCGGCGGTGCTGCGGCGCGCGTTCAGTTGCTTCCCGTCCGGTGTCGTCGCCATCTGTAGCCGCGTCGACGACGAACCGGTCGGGATGGCCGCGAGCGCTTTCACCACCGTCTCACTCGATCCGCCGCTGGTGTCGCTGTGCGTGCAGAACACGTCGACGACCTGGCCGAAGCTGCGGGGCGTCGCCGAGGTCGGGGTGAGCGTGTTCGCCAGCGAGCAGTCGGCCCTGTGCCGTCAGCTGGCCGGACCCGCGCACCTGCGCTTCGCCGGGATCGAACCGCTGCACACCGAGGCCGGTGCGGTGTTCGTGCCCGGCGCGGCGGCCAGCCTCTCGTGCACGCTGTACAACGAGATCCCGGCCGGCGACCACACCCTGGTGCTGTTGCGGATCAACGAACTCCACGCCGATCCCGGAGTCGAGCCGCTTGTGTTCCATGCCAGCGGGTTCCGCACTCTCGTGTCCCGCCCGTCCGAGGCCCGGGCCGGCGACGGGCCGTCGGGAACGTAGCCCGCTCACCGATGACCATCACCCCGCTCGGAATGCCACCGCTCCGCCGCATCGAGGCGAGTGCGGTACCGGCGCCTGCCGACGGCGCGGGGCTGATCGACCGCTACGGCAGAGTGGTCCGCGACCTGCGGGTCTCGGTGACCGACCGGTGCAATCTGCGCTGCACCTACTGCATGCCCGCCGACGGCCTGGACTGGCTCGGCACCGACGCCGTGCTGACCGCCGACGAGTTCATCCGGGTGATCACCGTGGCGGTGCGCGATCTCGGGGTGCGCAGCGTCCGCTTCACCGGCGGCGAACCGCTGCTGCGCCGCGACCTGGAGACGATCATCGCGGGTGTCGCCGCGCTGCGGCCGCGGCCCGAGATCGCGCTGACCACCAATGCCCTCGGACTGAGCCGCCGCGTCGACGGTCTGGTCGCGGCGGGACTGAACCGCATCAACATCTCGCTCGACACCGTCGACCCCGAACGGTTCGCCCAGGTCACCCGCCGGGCCCGGCTGCGCGACGTCATCGACGGACTGGCCGCGGCACGCGAGGCCGGCATCGGCACCATCAAGGTGAACGCGGTCGTCCCCGACCGGTCGGACCTGGCCCGGCTGCCGGAACTCGCGCGGTTCTGCCTCGACAACGGCTATCAACTGCGGATCATCGAACAGATGCCACTGGACGCCGATCACCGCTGGAGCAGGGCCCAGATGGTGACCGCCGACGACATCCTGGCCACCCTGCGCACCGAGTTCCCCCTCACCGACGACACCCGGCCACGCGGCAGCGCCCCGGCCGACACCTGGATCGTCGACGGCTTTCGGGCGGCGGATGGCGGACCAGCCCGGATCGGTGTGATCGCCTCGATCACCCGACCGTTCTGCGGCGACTGCGACCGGACCCGTCTCACCGCCGACGGCATGGTGCGCAACTGCCTGTTCGCCAACTCCGAGACCGACCTGCGGTCGATCCTGCGCGGCAGTGGCGGCACATCCACTGAGGTCGACGCCGCTATCGCGGCGGCGTGGCGGATCAACACCTGGGACAAGGCGCCCGGTCACGGTGTGAACGACCCCGGATTCCACCAGCCCGACCGTCCGATGTCGGCGATCGGCGGCTGAGACGATGCGGCTGACTGTCCGGTTTTTCGCTGCCGCGCGCGCGGCGTCGGGTACCGAGTCGACCGTCGTCGACATCGACCCGGCGATCACGCTCGGGGAGCTCGAGGATCTGCTCTCCGCGGGCAACGACGAACTGCACCGCGTGCTGGCCCGTTGCTCGTATCTGCGCGACGAGATCGCGTTCTGCGACAGGGCCGCCGGTGTCGGTGACTGCACGTCGCTCGACGTTCTCCCACCGTTCGCGGGCGGGTGACCTCACCTATTTCGTTGTGACTTTCATCACATCACGGCAAGATAACGAGACGGATACAAGTCGACTATCGACCCGTGAGCAGGGCGGACGCGATTTCCGTACCCAAAGGCCCTGGAACCATCCCTGAAAAACTTACGTCGACATGGGTGAATACCCGGAGCGAAAGCCGTAGTCTACGAATCGATCGTTCCACTAACGATCAACCGCACGAAACAAATACATAACGTCCGGACGGTCGCGCCGAGCCTCGCTCCACCCCCGGACGTGACACGAACTTTCAGGAGCGAGGACGGGGGACCCACCCTCATCACGAGACCGGGCATCGGACCACCGATGCCCTTGGGGTCAAGCCGGGTGCACGACACCTGGCCGAGCAACCTCTCGCTCGAACCCGACAGCTGACTTCGTAGGCGCGTGGAGAGAGGAATCTACACACCTATGTCCGGACGTCATCGCAAGCAGACAACCAGCACCGCCGGTAAGACCGTCGCCAAGGTCGCCCTCACCGGCGCCGTCCTCGGTGGCGGAGCGGCCCTCCTCGGCACCGGATCGGCCCACGCCGCCACCGACGCGGAGTGGGATCAGGTGGCTCAGTGTGAGTCCACCGGCAACTGGGCCATCGACACCGGCAACGGCTTCCAGGGCGGCCTGCAGTTCAGCCCCAGCACCTGGTCCGGCTACGGCGGCGGCGAGTTCGCCCCGAGCGCCAACCTGGCCACCCGCGAGCAGCAGATCGTCGTCGCCGAGCGTGTGCTCGCCGGCCAGGGCCCCGGCGCCTGGCCCGTCTGCGGAACGGTCCTGTCCGGCCCCACCCAGCGCAGCGCCCCCGAGGCACCCAAGCCCGCACCGCAGGCTCCCAAGGTGACCGTCCCGGACGCTCCGAAGGAAATCAAGAAGGTCACCGACAACCTGGCCAAGAACACCGGTGACGTCGAGAAGCGTCTCGACGAGGCCCTGAAGTCGCTGAACGTGCACCCCGAGATCACCAAGATGTGGGCTGCCGCCAAGAAGACCGGCTTCGAGCTCACCCCCGAGCAGATCGCCCTGTTCAACCAGCACGAGAGCCAGCTGCCCAAGTAAGCAGCGCTCCGCCACAACAGGGCGACACGCCCTCACATACAAAGGCCTCCGCACGTTGATGTTGTCCGTGCGGAGGCTTTTGCTATCCCGGACAGGCGCGCAGTGTGGAGAACAGCACCACTCAGGCGCAGCCGACCCATTCATCCGTGCCGTCGGCGAACGTCTGGTGCTTCCACACCGGCAACCGCGCCTTCACCTCGTCGACGAGACCCGCGCACAGCGCGAACGCCTCCCGTCGGTGATCGGCCGCCACCGCCACCACGAACGCCACATCCCCCACCGACAAGTCGCCTACCCGATGCGACACCGCCACCGCCCGGACACCGTCACCGGCGGCCGCGGTGACCTCCTCGACGACTGCGGCCAGCACCGAGGGGGCACTGGGATGCGCCGAGTACGACAGGGCGACCACGTCGTCATGGTTGCCGTCGTGATGGCGGACGATGCCACCGAATCCGACGACCGCACCCGCGGCACCGCCGGACAGGCCGGTCACCTCGTCCTCGTGCTCACGCTGGGAGATCGGTGCCTCGGAGACCGCGGTGCGGATCGGGACAGTCACGAGGTCGCCTCCGGGCGTGGATGGTCGCCTCCGGCGATCTGGTCGAGTGCGTGGTCGAGCACGGTCGCGAGCACCTCCAGCCCGTCGCGCACGCCGCCCGACGAACCGGGCAGATTCACCACGAGCGTGCGGTCGGCGATGCCGGCGAGGCCACGCGAGAGCATCGCCGTGGGCACCTTCGGTGCGCCGGCGGCACGAATGGCATCGGCGAGGCCCGGGATCTCGGCGTCGAGAAGCGGGCGCGTGTATTCGGGGGTGCGGTCGGTGGGCGAGAGTCCGGTGCCGCCGGTGGTGATCACCAGGTCGGCCTGTTCGAAGATCGCGGTGCGGATCGCCCCACCCACCGGTTCACCGTCGGCGACGACGGTACGTTCGGCGACGGTGAAGCCGCGCGCGGCCAGCCACTCCTCGATCAGCGGTCCGGTCTTGTCACGGTAGAGACCACGACTGGCCCGGGTGGAGGCCACCACCACGTGCGCGACCCGCCGGGGTTGTCCTGCTGCTGCGCTCATCGGGAGTCCTCACGGGGTGCGGTCGCGAAACCAGTCCCCCGACTTGCCCCCCGTCTTCGACAGCAGCCTGATGTTGTCCATCCGGGCGGCGCGGTCGACGGCCTTCACCATGTCGTGCAGCGTCAGGCCGGCCACCGCGACGGCGGTCAGCGCCTCCATCTCCACCCCGGTCTGACCGGACGTCGCGACGGTCGCGGTGACCGCGATGCAGTCGGTGTCGATGGTGAACTCGACGTCGACCGACGACAACGACAGCTGATGGCACAGCGGGATCAGCGAGTCGGTCCGCTTGGCGGCCATGATCCCGGCGATCCGGGCCGTCGCCAGCACGTCACCCTTCGGCAACTCACCGTCGACGAGCAGCCCGATCACCTCGGAGGTGGTGCGGAACGTGCCGCCGGCCACCGCACGCCGCCGCGTCGTCGCCTTGTCGCCGACGTCGACCATGCGGGCGGTTCCCGACCCGTCGATATGAGACAGGCTGGGCGTGTGCCCGGGGTCGCTCACCGTCGGATCAGCGATTGACGACGGTGTGCGACTGCACGAACGACAGGTTCTCCGCGGGCAGCGGGAACGTCACATCACCGAACGGCGACAGCGCACCGGGAACACTCGCGGCGAACTCGGAGACGGCGTGCTGATGGCCGCCCTCGTCGTCGACCGGCCAGCCGTTGTCGATGTAGTGATTCTTCTTCTTGGCGTGCTTGTTGTTGGCCACGACGGTCATTCTGCCATGAGCCCCCCGGGGCCGTGTCAGTAGAATCGGCCGAATGAGTGCGGATGATCAGCGCATCGGTCTGGCCGGGGATCTGGCCGCCCGATCCGACGACGAACTCGTCGCGCTGTTCATCGCCCGGCCCGATCTCGCGGCGCCCCCGCCCCAGGGTTCGGGGGTCCTCGGCCAGCGCGCGCTGTCGGCCGCGTCCATCACCCTCGCCGGCGAGGATCTCGACGTTCTGGCCGTCGCCGTCCTCGAACAGCTCGTCCGGCTCTCGACCCCCGATTCCGGTGTCCGCACCGTCCTTCCGGTGACCTCGACCGCGGTGGTCAAGGCTCTCGGCAAGCGCGCCGATCGTGCCGACGTGCTGAGCCGGATCGACACGCTGCGGCGGCGGGCGCTGGTGTGGGGCGGGCCGAAGGAACTGATGATCGGCGTGCACACCCCGGCGGCGCTGCCGTGGAAGGCGTTGCACCTGACCGGTCCGCTCGCCGGCCGCCCGACCGGCGAGATCCGCGCGCTCCTCGACGGTCTCGACGAGGGGCAAAGCGAGTTGCTCGGCACCCTCTCGCGCGGCCCGGCGCTGGGCCGGACCCGGGATGCCGCCGCCGACGCCGATCCGGCCCGCCCGATCCCCCGGCTCATCGCGCTGGGTCTGCTGGCGCGCGTCGACGAGCAGACCGTCGAACTGCCGCCGATGGTCGGGCAGTTGTTGCGCGGGGAGGCACCGATCCGCGCCGACGATCTGCGCCGGCCGGCACCGGAGGCCGCGACCTCGCGGTTCTCCGCCGCCGATGTGGAGGCCGCGGCCGGCGGTGAGGCGATCGAATTGCTCCGGCACACCACCACGGTCCTGCGGATCCTCGGGGCCGCCCCGGCCGCGATCCTGCGGTCCGGTGCGCTCGGCGTGCGGGAGCTGCGGCGTGTCGCGAAGGCCGCCGATCTCGATCCGCAGCGCGTCGGGCTGATCGTCGAACTGCTCTCGCACGCCCGGCTCATCGACTCCGGTCTGCCCGATCCCCCGCCGCCCGGCGACACCGGCGAGCAGTATTTCGCGCCCACCGGCGCCGCCGACGCATGGCTGCATCAGGGTCCGGACCGGCAGTGGTCGGTGCTGGCGTCGGCGTGGCTCGACATGCCGCGCAGACCCTGGCAGATCGGCGCCCCCGACCGCGACGGCAACGCGCTCGCCGCCCTGTCCGCCGACCTGTTCGACGCGTACGCAGCGGTGCAGCGCCGCACCATCCTGGAAACCCTCGCCGAGGCCGGCCCCGCGCGGGCTTGGGAGGTGACCGACCTGTGCGAGGTGCTGGTGTGGTCGCACCCGCGGCAGATGCGCAGGCTCACCCACCGCGTGGTGTCCGAGACGCTGCGGGAGGCACGTGAGGTGGGTCTGGTGGCGCACGGCTGCCTGACTGCGGTGGGCCGCACCGCCCTCGCACCCGACCGGCCCACCGACGACGCGGCGCTGGTCACCGCCATGCACAAGGCGCTGCCCGAGCCCGTCGATCATTTCCTGACCCAGGCCGACCTGACACTGATGGTGCCGGGGCCGATGACCCCGGAACTGGCCGAACAGGTCGAACTCGTCGCCGACCTCGAATCCGGCGGCGCCGCATCGGTGTACCGGATCACCGAGGCCACGGTGCGGCGCGCCCTGGACACCGGGCGCGGCAGCAGCGAACTCATCTCGATGCTCACCACGCATTCGCGTACCCCGGTCCCGCAGTCGCTCACCTATCTGATCGAGGACGTCGCCCGCAGGCACGGGCAGTTGCGGGTGGGTGTGGCGTCGTCGTTCGTGCGGTGCGAGGATCCGGCGACGCTGGCGGCGGTCCTGCGCAGCGACGTCGCGGGCCGCCTCGCGCTGCGGGCGCTGGCCCCGACGGTCGCGGTGGCGCACGCGGAGGTGCGGGAGGTGATCGAGGCGCTGCGCGGCGCGGGTTTCGCTCCGGCGGGCGAGGATTCGTCGGGTGCGCTGGTCGACCTGCGGGAAACCGGCAGCCGGGTCGGCGCGTCGCGGCGTCCGCGGCAGGCCACACCCCGCCGGGCCGCGGCCACCGAGGAACAGTTGCAGAAGGTGATCAGCCGGCTGCGGGCGAGCGACCGTGCCGGCGCCGTATCTTCCACCGGCACACAAGGTCAGCCGGTCCGCGCCACCGATGGTGGCGAATCGGCCACCGCCCTCATCCAGCTCGCGCTGCGCGCCGGCCGCAGGCTCCTCATCGGCTACGTCGACTCGCACGGGTCGGCCAGCAAACACGTGGTGATCCCCAAGACGCTGGGCGCCGGTCAGCTTCTCGCCGAGGAGGCCGGTGTCGATGACCCGCGCCAGTTCTGGCTGCACCGCATGACCAGCGTCGAACTCCTCGATTCCTGACGCATCGAAAAGCCTTGGACGGCATCGGTGTACGTGTCGTACGGTGATCTGCGCCCCGCACGAGGCGGGTGCACCAGAGTTCAGGAAGAGTCATGAATACCAGCTTTCCCGTGCCCCTCTCGGGCGCCAAGGCATCCACGCTGCTGTGGACGGACGAGGAGTCCATCGAGCATCAGGCTCGTAATCAGCTGCGCCGGGTGTCCGAGTTGCCTTGGGTGCACGGGGTCCGGGTGATGCCCGACGTCCACGTCGGCAAGGGCGCGACGGTCGGCTCGGTGATCGCGATGCGCGATGCCGTGTGTCCGGCCGCCGTCGGTGTCGACATCGGTTGCGGAATGTCGGCCGTACGAACCGATCTCACCGCCGACGACCTGCCCGACGACCTGTCGGGTATCCGGTCGGCGATCGAGGCGGCCGTGCCGGTCGGGTTCCAGTCGCACAAGACGCCGGTGAACGTGCGCACCCTGCGCGTCGGCCGGGGCTGGGACGCCTTCTGGGGCCGGTTCACCGACCTGCATCGCGGTGTGCGGCAACTCGATACCCGGGCCGGTAGGCAGCTCGGCACCCTGGGCGGGGGCAACCACTTCGCAGAAGTGTGCCTCGACGACGAGGGCGCGGTGTGGATAATGCTGCACTCCGGGTCACGGAACATCGGCAAGGAACTGGCCGAGCGGCATATGTCGGTGGCCGCGAAGCTGCCGCACAACGCGGACCTGCCCGATCGGGACCTGGCGGTCTTCCTCACCGGAACCCCGGAGATGGACGCCTACCGGCACGACCTGGACTGGGCGCAGGAGTACGCGGCCCGCAACCGGCAGGTGATGCTGGCGCTCATCTGCAACGCGATCCGCGACAGCTTCCCCACCCGCGCAGTGCGTTTCGACGATCCGATCAGCTGCCACCACAACTATGTGGCCACCGAGACGATCGACGGCCTGGAGCTGCTGGTGACCCGTAAGGGCGCCATCCGGGCCGGGGCCGGCGACCTCGGCCTGATCCCGGGTTCGATGGGCACCGGATCGTACGTGGTCCGGGGCCTGGGCAGCGAGCAGTCGTTCTTCTCCGCATCCCACGGAGCGGGGCGGCGGATGAGCCGGTCCAAGGCACGCAAGCTGTTCACCGAGGAGGACCTCATCGCCCAGACCCAGGGCGTCGAGTCCCGGAAGGACCGGGGTGTCGTCGACGAGATCCCGGCCGCCTACAAGGACATCAACGAGGTCATCGCCGCCCAGACAGACCTCGTCGAGGTCGTCGCCCACCTGCGCCAGGTGGTCTGCGTCAAGGGCTGACCCGGCCGCCCCGCACTCCTTGAGTGTGGGGCGGCTTCGTCGGTAACCCGGACAATGACAAGGTCCACGTGGCGCCCCCGGTGGCCAGGCAACCGGCGGATCTGGACAATGGATCGGGTGACCGATGGACCCCTGATCGTGCAATCCGACAAGACGCTGCTGCTCGAGGTGGATCACCCCGACGCGGGTGCGGCGCGGGCGGCGATCGCGCCGTTCGCCGAACTCGAACGTGCCCCCGAGCATGTGCACACCTATCGGGTGACACCGCTGGCGTTGTGGAACGCCCGGGCGGCCGGTCACGACGCCGAGCAGGTCGTCGACGCGCTGGTGAAGTATTCGCGGTACGCGGTGCCACAGCCGCTGCTGATGGACGTCATCGACACCATGGGCCGCTTCGGCCGACTGCAGCTGGTCAAGAACCCGGCGCACGGGCTGACGCTGGTGAGCCTGGATCGCGCAGTGCTCGTCGAGGTGATGCGCAACAAGAAGGTCTCCCCGATGCTGGGCGCGCAGATCGACGACGACACCGTCGTCGTGCACCCGTCCGAGCGGGGCCGGCTCAAGCAGGTTCTGCTCAAGATCGGTTGGCCCGCAGAGGATCTCGCCGGGTACGTCGACGGCGAGGCGCACCCGATCGCGCTGGACCAGACCGACTGGCAACTGCGTGACTATCAGGAGCTGGCCGCCGACTCGTTCTGGGCGGGCGGGTCCGGCGTCGTGGTACTGCCGTGCGGCGCGGGCAAGACGATGGTCGGTGCCGCGGCGATGGCGAAAGCCGGTGCCACAACACTGATCCTGGTCACCAACACCGTCGCCGGCCGGCAGTGGAAACGCGAACTGGTCGCCCGCACTTCGCTCACCGAGGACGAGATCGGCGAATACTCGGGCGAGCGCAAGGAGATCCGGCCCGTCACCATCGCCACCTATCAGGTGATGACCCGCAAATCGAAGGGCGAGTACAAGAATCTCGACCTGTTCGACTCCCGAGACTGGGGCCTGATCATCTACGACGAGGTGCATCTGCTGCCCGCGCCGGTGTTCCGGATGACCGCCGACCTGCAATCGCGGCGTCGCCTCGGACTCACCGCCACCCTGGTGCGAGAGGACGGCCGCGAGGGCGACGTGTTCAGCCTCATCGGTCCCAAACGCTACGACGCGCCGTGGAAGGACATCGAGGCGCAGGGCTGGATCGCACCCGCCGACTGCGTCGAGGTGCGCGTCACCCTCACCGACGAGGAGCGCCTGCAGTACGCGGTCGCCGAGAACGACACCAAGTACAAACTCTGCTCGACGGCGCACACCAAGGTGAACGTCGTCAAAGCGATCCTCGCCCAGCATCCGGGTTCGCAGACGCTGATCATCGGTGCCTACATCGACCAGCTCGAAGAACTCGGCCACGAACTCGACGCCCCCGTGGTGCAGGGTTCGACCCGCAACAAGGAACGCGAGATCCTGTTCGACCGGTTCCGCTCCGGCGAGATCTCCACGCTCGTGGTCTCGAAGGTCGCGAACTTCTCCATCGACCTGCCGGAGGCGTCGGTGGCGGTGCAGGTGTCGGGCACGTTCGGCTCCCGCCAGGAGGAGGCGCAGCGTCTCGGCCGGCTGCTGCGCCCCAAGAAGGACGGCGGGCAGGCCCACTTCTACTCGGTGGTCTCCCGCGACACCCTCGACGCCGACTACGCCGCCCACCGCCAGCGTTTCCTCGCCGAACAGGGCTACGCCTACCGCATCACCGACGCCGACGACCTCCTCGGCCCCGCCATCGGGTAGTTGTCGCCGACATGATCGGCTCACCGGGTTTCGAGGCTCGGTCGCTGGACGACCTCACACCTCAACCGACAAAGTGGTCGGCCTTCCCACCGGACGCCTCACCGGGATTCGAGGCCTCGACCGGCGAGGTGGTCGGCCTTCCCACTGGACGTAGCCGTCAAATCAACCACCAGCCGGTTGAGGTGTGACGAGCCGCTGGGCGAGGAGCCTCGAAACCAGGTAAGCCGACGATGTCGGCAACCCCAGGCGACCTACGCCTGACCCTGTTTCAACAAACAGTAGCCGACCTTGATCGGGCTGTCGTAGCTGATGGGCAGCTGGTTGCCCTCACAGTTCGGGGTGCCTTCGCTGCGGGTGGTGGCCTTGAAGATCGCTGATCCGTCCTTCGGGCCGGCGTCGCAGGCGACCTTCTGGTAGTCGGCGAGGATGCCGCTGCCCATCGGGATCTGGTAGCACCCGTCCTTCACGAAGTTGGGCGTGATGCACAGCCGCGACTTGTCGTCGAAGGTGAGGATCGAGTAGTTCTCGCTGGCGCACTTCTCGCCCTCTTTGAGCACCGAGGCCGCGTAGAACGTGAGCTTGTCGGCAGAGTCGCACGACGCCTTGTCGACGTCGACCTTGGTCTCCTTGTCACCGCCGCCGGAGACTGTCACACAGTCACCGATCTTCGCGTCGGCCGCCTTGCCGACCTTGGTGTCGTCGCCACCACTGCCGCACGCGGACGCGAATCCCACCACGGCGAGCGCCGCACACGCCGCCGAAACCCTTGTCAGCACTGTATTTTTCCGCATTCCCGTCCTAGCCCTCACCGATCAGCTCTGCCACTCGTCCGTCACTTCGGCCAAACAGTATCCCGCGGGTGTCGGCTTCGCCAGATAGAGCGGGGCCTGCCCGCTGTCGCAGGTCGGCCGCGACGACATCTTGGTCTCCACGCGCAGCACCCGGGCACCGGTCACCGTCGGTGCCGAACCGCACGGCGCGTCGTCGAAATCGGCGAGTGCGGTGTCGGTTTCGACAGTCGGGAACTGGTAGCAGCTCCCCTTCTGCATGATCGGCGCCAGGCACAGCACCTTGCCGTCCCGGTCGCCGCCCAGGCCGGTGAACCACAACTGCGAATAGTCGCCGCAGGCAGTACGGTCCTCGGTCTTGCTGACCACGGCGAAGTGAAAGTCGGTTGAACCGCAACTGACCTCGTTCGCCTTCACCGCGGAACCGGCCTCGCTGACGCGCAGACAGTCCCCGATCGCGACGTCGCCGGAATCGGCCACCTTGTCCTTGGTGGCGGCCACCACCGCGACGCCGAGCAGCGCGGCCACCAGCACCACACCGATGCCGAGCGTGATCCACAGCCCTTTGTGCGACTTCTTCGGTGGGGCCGGGTACGGAGCGCCGAATCCCGGAGCCTGACCGTACGGGGGCACCTGCCCGAACCCGGGCTGTTGCGGAGCCTGCCCATACGGATACGCCTGCCCGTATCCGGGCTGTTGCCCATACGGCTGCTGTCCCTGCGGCTGCTCGAACTGTGGCTGACCATATGGCTGCTGACCGTACGGCTGGGGCTGCCCAAACGCTCCGTGCTGTCCTGCCGGCGCCGGATAGCCACCGGGCTGCGGCGTTCCCCGCGGATCGTACGGTCCCGGGTAGCTGGGCGGTGGAGTGGTCACGTGCGTTCATGTTACCGGCCTCTAGCCTTGACACCATGAGCACCAACCCCCGCGCCGGCATGGTCGAACGCCTCGTCCCCTTCTCGACGACGATCTTCGCGGAGATGTCGGCGCTGGCGGTGGCGCACGACGCGATCAACCTGGGGCAGGGTTTCCCCGATACCGACGGACCGGCGTCGATGCTCGCCGCGGCGGTCGAGGCGATCAACGACGGCCAGAACCAGTACCCGCCCGGCATCGGGGTGCCGTCGCTGCGGCAGGCGGTGGCCCGGCATCAGCGCGAGCATTACGGTCTCGACTACGACCCGGACACCGAGGTGCTTGTCACCGTCGGTGCCACCGAGGCCATCGCCGGCGCGATCGTCGGGCTGGTGGAGCCGGGCCGCGAGGTGGTGATGGTCGAGCCGTATTACGACTCGTACGCGGCGACGGTCGCGATGGCGGGCGGCGTCCGACGCACGGTGCCACTGGTCCCGGACGGCGACGGTTTCCGCCTCGACCGCGACCGCCTCGCCGCGGCGTTCACCCCGGCGACCTCGGTGATCCTGGTGAACTCGCCGCACAATCCGACGGGCACCGTGCTGTCCGACGACGACCTGGCCGAGATCGCCCGGCTGTGCATCGACCACGATGTCGTCGCGGTCACCGACGAGGTGTACGAGCACCTGCTGTTCGACGGCCGGACGCATCGTCCACTGGCCACGTTCCCGGGAATGCGCGAACGCACCCTGCGGATCTCCAGCGCCGCCAAGACCTTCAACTGCACCGGCTGGAAGGTCGGCTGGATCAGCGGCCCACCCGAACTGGTGGCGGCGGCGCGGGCGGCCAAGCAGTTCATGAGCTATGTGGGGTCGGGGCCGTTCCAGCCGGCCGTCGCGCACGCCCTGGACACCGAGATGACCTGGGTCACCGAGTCAGCCGTGCGCCTGCAACATCAGCGCGATCTGCTCGCCGCGGCCCTGACCGACGCCGGTTTCGGGGTGCACCGCAGCGAGGCCACCTATTTCATCTGCGCCGACCCCCGCCCGCTCGGTTTCGATGACGCCGCGCAGTTCTGCCGTGAGCTGCCCGCCACGGTCGGTGTCGCCGCCGTCCCGGTGAGTGCGTTCGTCGACGACCACGACTCCTGGCGCCACCTCGTGCGCTTCGCCTTCTCCAAGCAGGAACATGTCATCGCCGAGGCCGCCGACCGCCTGCGCAAGCTGCGCCCCCACTGACACCGACGCACCGATCCCGCAATTCGCACACATTTTCGATGGGTCTGCTACGGTGGTGCCATGGCCACCGGCATCCAGGGTTCGCTCTTCGCCGATGCTCCGGCACTCGGTAGCGACAGCGGATTACGTTCTCTCACCGCGGGTCTCACCCGCCGCGAGCTGTCCGGCGGCGCCTGGGTCGAGGTGCGTCCGGGCTGGATCACTGGCGCCGACGCACTGTTCGACGACCTGCGCGGCTCGGTGCCGTGGCGGGCGGAACGTCGCAGGATGTACGACCGCGTCGTCGACGTGCCGCGGCTGGTCGCGCACTACCAGCACGACGAGCGGCTGCCGCACCCGTTCCTCGACGAGGCTATCGGCGCGCTGAGCGCCCACTATCGCGACGAACTCGGCGAGGATTTCGCCACCGCCGGCCTTGCCCTTTACCGCGACGGCTCGGATTCCGTTGCCTGGCATGGTGATCGGTTCGGCAAGGGCGCCACGCACGACACGATGGTGGCCATCGTGTCGCTCGGTGCGCCCCGGCACCTGCTGCTGCGTCCTGCCGGTGGCGGCGCGTCGCTCAAGTTCACCCTCACCTCGGGCGACCTGCTGGTGATGGGCGGCAGCTGCCAGCGCACCTGGGAACACGCCGTCCCCAAATCCCCCGGCGCGGGCCCCCGCATGAGCATCCAGTTCCGTCCCCTCGGCGTGTGGTGAGACGAACGTGGAATTACCGTCTTACACGGTGAAATCGATGCCGGTGAGGCGTTCGGATTCGCGCCACAGGCCCTCACGGATGGCCTTGTCCTTGGCGCGGGGCGCGTACCCGGACTTGACCGGGGCACCACGCAGACCGAACAACTGCTTGGGGCCGAAGAACGTGCCGGACGGGGCGTCGGGGGTGGTGGCGGCCAGCAGGGTCGGCAGGGCACCGTCGGCGGACGACTGGCCGATCGGCAGCACGGTGAGCTTCATGAGCGGCCCGTAGATGCTCTCGGTGTGCCCCGTCAGCGACGTCGACGCGATACCCGGGTGGGCGATGAACGACTTCTTGTCCGAACCGGCGTCGCTCAGGCGTTTCGCCAGTTCCAGCCCGAACATCAGATTGGCCATCTTGGAGTCGCCGTAGGCCTGCCAGCGCCGGTAGATCCGTCGTTCCCAGTTGAGGTCGCCCAGGTTGATACGGCCGAGCAGGTGCATCCCCGACGACAGGGTGACGACGCGGTCGGTGATCTTGGGCAGCAGCAGCGCGGTGAGCGCGAAGTGACCGAGATGGTTGGTCCCCATCTGCGATTCGAAGCCCTGCGCGGTGCGGCGCAGCGGGACCGCCATGATGCCCGCGTTGTTGATCAGCACGTCGGCGCCCTCGACGGTGTCGGCGAAGGCACGCACCGAGTTGAGGTCGGCCAGGTCGAGTTCGCGGACAGTGGCCGCGGCACCGATCGCCGCCGCGACGTCGTCGGCCTTGGCCGTGTTGCGGCAGGCGAGCACCACCTTCGCGCCGTGGCGGGCCAGCGCCTTGGCGGTCTCGGCACCGAGACCGCTGTTGGCCCCGGTGATGATCACCGTACGGCCGCTCTGATCGGGAATGTCGTCGGCGGACCACGGCTTTCGCGAGGGTTCAGTCATATACGTAGGGTACGGCGCGCCGGACGCAGAATCGACGACAGCATTTCCGACAGCGTCGGCGGATCGTGCGGCAGGAACTCGACCGGCATGAACAGTTCGGTGGGTTCCTCGCGGCCGCGCACCACCCGGGTGCCCACCGACCGCCAGTGCCGGGCCTCGCCCTCGGACGCGTGCACCGCCGCCGCGTTGGCCAGGACGGAGCCGTTGACGGTCTTGGCCAGGTCCGACAGCCGGGCACACTCGTTCACCGGGTCGCCGATCACCGTGTACTCGTAGCGACGTTCGGAGCCGATATTGCCGGCGAAGGTGGTGCCGAAACACACCCCGATCCCCCACTGGATGGGCAGTTCGCCACGCAACTGCCGGGCCAGCTCACGGGCGGCGGCCAGTGCCGCCGCGGCCGGATTGGGGTGCTCGACGGGCGCACCGAACACGGCGAGCGCGGCGTCGCCCTCGAACTTGTTGATCAGCCCGTTGTGCCGGGTCACCACCTCGTCGACGATCGTGAAGAAGGCGTTGAGGACCTCGGCGGTCTCGCGCGGGTCCTGGTGTTCGGCCATCGACGTCGACCCGAGGATGTCGACGAACAGCACCCCGACGTCGGCCTTGGTGCCCGACCTGCCCCGGCCCGAGATCATGGCGCGTTCGGCGACGGTGTCGCCGACGTGCCGGGCGAACAGGTCGCGCACACGTTCGCGTTCCTCGAGCCCTTCGACGAGGTCGTTGAAGCCGTGTTGCAGCACACCGATCTCGGAGGAGTCGTAGACGGCGACGCGGGTGTCGAACTCGCCCTGGTCGACCTTGAACAGTGCCTGCCGCAGTTCCATGAGCGGGTCGGCAATGGACCGGGCGACCAGCGCGATCACGCGGCTGCCCGCGGTGACGGCGACGATCGCGAGGATCACGGTGGCCCAGTCCATGCGGCCGTGCGGGCGGGGCAGGATGTCCAGGCCGCGGCCCACGTTGAGAATGATCAGACCCACCAGCGGCACCGACGAGCCGACCGCCCAGGCGGCGAGCAGCCGGGCCCGCACGCTCTGCATCGCGTGGGTGGCCGGATAGTCGTGCAGGGCGACGACGGCCAGCGGGCGCAGGGCACGCTCGGCGAACAGGAAGGTCAGCGACCCGCTCGACAGCGCCGCCAGCAGGAACGCGACGGTCACCCCGATGATCCGGTCCGCCGTCACGCGTTCGGCGACGAGGATGTACACACCGACCGCGCAGAACCAGGCCGTGACGGTGGCCAGCACCTGCCCGAACGGAACGTGCTGGACCGCCTTGCGCCGATCGTGGTCGGCGATCGAGCCCGTGCGGAACCAGCGCACCTGCGGACTCAGCATCGCCAGCCCGAAGACCACGTTCAGCACCAGGCCGACGAGGACAGCGGCGACGATCGCCGGAAAATTGGACGCGCCGATCGTGGTGTCGTAGGTGAGCACACCGCCGTTGAACGCCAGTTGTACCAGCAGGAAGGTCTCGATACTGATGGCGGCGTTGCTGAGGACGATGACCACGATGGAGATGACCGTGGCCCGCTTGGCCAGCCGGTTGCGGGTGGCGATGTCGAGGCTGCCCCAGTCGACGACGGGTTCTGAGCTCCAGAGCAGGGCTGCGATCTGCCGGCCGAATGCCGACCGTTGCATCGGGCGCCTGGAGGCAGCCCAGCGCGGCGCCACCATGCGCCCTCCTCGCGTGCCCGTTGTCAGTAGCCGGTGCCGGGGTAAACGACTACCCGTAGTAGGAGCGTACCCAATCACCGGACCGCCCGGTGATCCATGCAACCCACCGGGTTGCGTGGCGCCCTACGCCACGATGATCTCACCATGCGATCACCGCGACGCGGGCGGATTCACCCGGGGAGACGCAGATCGGCCGGCGGCGCCGAAGGCAGCCACCGGCCGAGCAGGGGTAACGCGGATCAGGCGCCGAGTCCGGCCTCGATCGCCAGGGTGATGGTGATCTTGTCGCCGACGACCACGCCGCCGCCCTCAAGCGGCATCTCGAAGTCGACTCCGAAGTCCTTGCGGCTCAGGACGGTCTTGGCCTCGAAACCGGCGACCGGACCGGCGCCCATGCCGGGGTTGACCCCGTTGAACTCCAGTTCCAGGCTGACCGGCTTGGTCACACCCTTGAGGGTGAAGTCGCCTTTGAGGACGTAATCGTCGCCGTCGGCCTCGACGTCGGTGGAGACGAAGGTGGCCTTGGGGAACTTCTCGGCGTCGAAGAAGTCGGCCGACTTCACGTGGCCGTCACGCTGCTCGTTGCGGGTGTTGATGGAGTTGACGTCGATCTCGGCCTGCACCGACGGGGTGCCGTCCTCGGCGACGGTGACGGTGCCGGAGAAGACATCAAAGGTGCCCTTGACCTTGCTGACCATCAGGTGCTTGACGGAGAAGCCGATCTCCGAGTGGACGGGGTCGATGGTCCAGGTGCCGGCGGGGATGGGAGCGGTGACGGTCATGGGGGATGTTCTCCTTCTGGGTTGTGATTCGGACTCGCGGTCCGTGATCTTCACTCACTGTAAACGGACTCCGGTCCGATTACATTCCCCTCGGGAAAGATTTTTTTGCACAGTACGGTGGAGACGGACTGTGCACCGCAAAATCGGCGAGAGGAACCGCGTGCAGCCCCCTGCCATAGCCGTCGAGAACCTCACCAAACGATTCGGCGCGTTCACCGCCGTCGACAATCTCAGCTTCACCGTCACCACGGGCCGGATCACCGGCTTCCTCGGCCCCAACGGGTCGGGCAAGACCACCACGCTGCGCATGCTGCTCGGCCTGATGCGGCCCACCTCTGGACGCGCAATCATCGGCGACCGGCCCTACGAGGCCATCCCCCGGCCCGCCGGTGTCGTCGGCGCCGCGCTGGAGGCGTCCAGCTTCCATCCGGGACGTACCGGGCTCGGGCACCTGCGGATGCTCGCCCCGCAGGTCGGCGTCGGCGACGCCCGCTGCCGCGAGATCCTCGACTTCGTCGGACTCAGCGACGCCGTCACCAAGCGGGTCGGCGGCTATTCGATGGGTATGCGCCAGCGTCTCGGTCTGGCCGCAGCCCTGCTCGGCGACCCCCAGATCATCATCCTCGACGAACCGACCAACGGCCTCGACCCGCAGGGCATCGTGTGGATCCGCGAACTGCTGCGGTCGCTGGCCGCGCAGGGCCGCACCGTGCTGGTGTCCAGTCATGTTCTCGGCGAGGTCCGCAGCACCGTCGATGACGTGGTGGTGATCGGCGGCGGCAGACTGCTGCACGCGTCGTCGCTCACCGACTTCGAAGGACTTGCGCGGCAAGGGGTGGGCGTGCGCACCCCCGCACCCGAGAAGCTGCTCGCCCTGGCCGAGGAACGGCGGTGGCCCATCTCCGAGGGACCCGCGGGGTTCCGCATCGACGACGTGGACTCGGCCACCATCGGGTCCGCCGCGTACGCCGCGGGCATCGAGCTGCACCAGCTCACCGACATCGGCGGCGACCTGGAGACGGTGTTCCTGCAGTTGACCGCAGGCACCGACCGGTCGGGGGGCACCGACCGATCCGGCACACCGGTGGGGGTCGCACAGTGAAAAGCGCATTGCTGGCCGAGTACCGCAAGTTCACCTCCACCCGCATGTGGTGGATCCTGCTGATCGGCCTGATCGCCTACCTGGGTTTCGTGGGTCTGGCGATGGCATTCTCGATGACCGTCGACAACGACGACGCCGACGCCACGACGCTCACCGGTGCCGCGCTGGCCCGGTCGATCTACGCCCTCGTCTCCCCCATCGGCTACGTGTTCCCGCTGGTCATCGGTTCTCTCGCGGTGACCGCCGAGTTCCGGCACAAGACCATCACCGCCACCCTGCTGGTGGAGCCGCGGCGCAGTGTGCTGCTGGGTGCCAAGCTGCTCGCGGGCATCCCGATGGGTCTGGTGTATGGCGTGGCCGCCACCGCGACCGTGGTGCTCACCGCCGCGCCGGTGCTGGCCTGGCGCGGCGACGGCGCGTTCCTCGGCGAGACCGAGACCATCAAGGTGATCGTGTTCTCGGTGATCGTGATGGCGCTATGGCTGATGATGGGTGTGTCGATCGGCTCGGTGCTGTCCAATCAGGTCGCGGCGATCATCGTGCTGCTGGCGTTCACCCAGTTCGTCGAGCCGATCGCCCGCGTCGCCCTCGCCCAATTCGACGCGACGGAGTCGGTGGCCAAGTTCCTGCCGGGAGCCTCCGCCGACGCACTCATCGGGTCGAGTTTCTACGCCAACACCGGCGGCACCGCCATCGAACTGCTGTCCCGCCCGGCGGGCGCGGCGATGATGATCGCCTACATCGTGGTGCTGGCCGTGATCGGCCGGGTCACCACGTTCAAGAAGGACATCGGCTGACGCTAGTCCGTTTCCAGGTCGGCCAGCGCCGCCCGCCCCAGCGCGAAGGCACGGTTGCTGTTGGGGACGCCGGCGTACACCGCCGTGTGCAGCAGCACCTCGGCGATGGTGTCGGCTGACACCCCGGCGCGCAGGGCGGACCGCAGGTGCATGTCGAGTTCGTGTTCGTTGCCCACCGCGGTGAGGATCGCGATGGTCAGCAGGCGCCGCTGCTCCTGGTCGAGGCCCGGCCGGCACCAGATGTCGCCCCATGCGGTCCGGGTGATGAAGTCCTGGAACGGGGCTGTGAACTCGGTGATCGTGGCCGTCGACCGGTCGACGTGGGCGTCGCCGAGCACGCTGCGGCGCATCGCGTCACCCGCGGCGTGGGCGGCCTCCCGGCCCGGCAGGTAGCCGTCGGGGACGTTGATGTGGGCGCGCAGCAGGGCACACACGCGGCCGGCCTGTTCGACATTGGCCAGGTGCGCGGCCGGGTCGAGGGCGACCATCCGGGCACCCTGGATCCCGTCGGCGAGTTCGGCCATCACCGACGGCGGTGTCGACGGGTCCTGCTCGCCCGCGATCACCAGGGTGGGGGCGACGATCCGGCCCAGGTCGGCGCGCGAATCCCACAGCGCGAGGGCCTCGCAGCAGGCGGCGTAGCCCTCATCGGGGGTACCGGTCACCATCGCCAGATGCCGGGTGATCAGGTCAGTGTCGCGGGCCGCGAGCCCGGCGGTGAACCAGCGGCCGACGACGGCGTCGGCGATCGACTCGGTGCCGTCGGCGCGCACGGCCGCGGCCCTCTCGGTCCAGCTCGCGGCCTCACCGAACTTGGCGGCGGTGCACAGCAGGGTCAGTGACCGCACCCGCTCGGGCCGGGTGATGGCCAGGTGCTGGGAGACCGCACCACCGAGCGACAGCCCGACCAGGTGCGCCGAGTCGACGCCGAGTTCGTCGAGCACGGCCAGCACGTCACCGGCGAGGTCACCGACGGTGTACGGGCCGTCCGGAACCGGCGAGCCGCCGTGCCCGCGGTGGTCGACGGTGACCACCCGCGCCCACGCCGACAGCGCGGCCACCTGCGGCCCCCACATGTCCCGGGTGGAGCCGAGCGAGCCGAGCAGCACCACCACAGGTGCGTCGTCGGGGCCGGTCACGTCATAGGCGGGCAGGATCGGGGTCACGGTCTCTCCTCAGAGGTCGTCGGGGTCGGGAGCCGAGAGCACACGGTCGACAATGCCACCGGCATGGCCGAGATAGCCGGCCGGGTCGAGCAGTTCACGCACCGTCGCCTCGGGCAGGAACTCGGTGATCGCCTCGGCGTCGGCCAGGTCGAGTCCCGCGGCGCAGACCGCGGTGACGCGCGCGCGGGCGTCGGGGGTGTGTTCGGCGAGGGCGACAGCCACCCGCTCGGCCAGCAGCGCGCCGTGCGTGACCTGCAGATTGCGTGCCATCGCGTCGGGATGCACCCGCAGGTCGATGAGGCTGTCGGCGAGGCGCGCGGCGGCGCCCGCCGCGGTGCGCAGCAGGTCGGTGAGCGGTTCCCATTCGGCGTGCCAGGGGCCTGCGGCGCGCTGGTGTTCCTGCTCCATCGACGCCAGCACCGACGCCACCAGCGCCGGTACGCGACGGGCCCCGGCGCGGGCGGTGATCGCGGCCACCGGATTCTGTTTGTGCGGCATCGCCGACGACCCGCCCGAGGCGGCCTCGGTGACCTCCCCGATCTCGGTGGCCGCCAGCCACACCACATCGCCGGCGATCTTGCCGATCTCCCCTGCCGCCGCGCCGACGGCACCGGCAAGCAGCCCCAGCGGGGTGCGATCGGTGTGCCAGGGCACGAGCGCGCGCGGTAGCCCGAGTTCGTCGGCGAGGGCGTCGGCCACGTCGAAGCCGTGCGGGGCGAGCGCGGCCAGGGTGCCCGCGGCCCCGCCGAACTGCACCGGCAGCGCCGACACCTGCCGCGACACCTCGGCGCGGGTGCGGCGCAGCCCCGACAGCCACGACGCCGCGACCGCCCCGAACGTGGTGGGCAATGCCTGCTGGCCGAGCGTCCGCGCCACCATCGGGGTGTCGCGGTGGGTGCGGGCCAGGTCGGCGCACGCCCGTTCGGCGCGCGTCAGGTCGGTCACGAGCAGTGTGCCCGCGCGGCGCAGCAGCAGCACGAGGGCGGTGTCGAGGATGTCCTGGCTGGTGGCGCCGCGATGCACGTGCGCGGGCGGCACGTCCGGGTGCAACGCGGCCAGCGCCGACCGCAGCACCCCGACCAGCGGGATCACCGGGTTGCCGCCGGCCATCGCCGCCGCGCCGAGCGCGGCCGGGGTCAGGCGCGGATCACCGGCCTCGCGCAGGACAGTGATCACCGTGTCGATACGGGTGGCCGAGCCCTGCGGGATCACCCCCACCGCGGCCTGCGCCCGCGCGAGCGCGGCCTCGACGGTCAGCAGGGCATCCACCCACGACGCGTCGTCGAGCACGGCGGCCGCACCGGACGCCCCGAAGATCGGATCGAAGAGTTCACCTCGGGTTCCGGACACGGGACTCCTTCGCACGGTCGGTGACGGCTGTCGGGTTCGGTTCTATCAGGGCGGGCCCGGTTACAGCGTGAAGAACGGCGTCTCGCCCGAACCCGCGTCCTGCACCCGGATCTCGACGCGGTAGCCGGCGTCGGTACGGGCCGCGATGAGCCGGTGCCGGTCGGCTTCGGAGACCTGCGCCAGCACCGGGTCGGCGCCGTGGGCGTCGGTGTCCTCGGGAAAGTAGATCCGTGTGAAGAGCCGGTCGAGGGTGCCGCGCGCGAACACCCCGACGTTGATGTGCGGGGCCTGTCCGGGCAGCGCCCCCGGTTTGACGGTCCGGATGGTGGTGAAGCCGTCGTCGCCCGCGAACGCCCGGGCCAGGTGGCGGAACCCCGCCGGGCTGACCGGCTGTGGTCCGCGCGGGTCGGAGTCGCCGAGGTGCCCGGCAGCGTCGGCCTGCCACGTCTCGAACATCGCGTCGGCGATGGGGGTGCCGCCGCCGTCGTAGGCGATCAGGGTGATCTCGACGGCGCCGGTACCCTCGGGGGCGGCCTGCCAGGCGTCCTCCCAGCCGGGGTGCAGCCCGATGTGGACGTACGGCCCGACCGTCTGCGACGGGGTCAGCCCGGTCGGGACCTCGTCCTGCGCACGGCTGAACACGGGGTACCGCGGGGCGTCGGGATTGCCGGTGTCGATCATGCTCAGGCCTCCTCGAAGGGGGTTGCGGACGCGCCGCGCAGGACGATGTCGAAGCGGAAACCAAGCGCCCAGTCGGGGCGGGTGGCGTCGTAGTCGAAGGTGGCGATCATGCGTTCACGGGCCGCCTCGGGAACCGCGTTGTAGATGGGGTCCTGGAAGAAGAACGGGTCGTCGGGAAAGTACATCTGGGTGACCAGACGCTCGGTGTAGGCCCGCCCGAACAGCGAGAAGTGGATATGGGCCGGACGCCACGCATTGTGGTGGTTGCCCCACGGGTAGGCGCCGGGCTTGATGGTGGTGAACTCGTAGTTGCCCTGGGCGTCGGTCAAAGTCCTTGCAACACCGTTGAAGTGCGGGTCCAGCGGGGCCGGCCACGAGTCGTTGCGATGCCGGTAACGGCCGGCGGCGTTGGCCTGCCACACCTCGATGAGAGTGTCGGGAACGGGTTTGTTGTTCGAATCGCGCACCTGGCCATGCACGATGATCCGCTGCCCGATCGCCTCGCCGCCGTTGGCGATGGTCATGTCGGATTCCTCCGAGGTGACGTCGCCGTCGCCGAACACCGGCCCGGTGATCTCACCGAGCCGTTCGGGGATGAGGATCAGGTCTTTGCTGGGACTGCGCAGCCGGGTGGTCTTGTAGTCCGGGAAGTACAGCGGCGCATGGGTGGCGCTCGGCAGGTACAGGCGATCGGTCAGGTCGGACATCGCTACCTCTGTTCGTGGTGGGCTGAGACTGTGACGAGGGCTGAATCTCGGGAGGGCGAAAACTATTGGGGCCAGCCGGTGTACCCCTCGGCGAGGTAGGTCGAGCCGGCGGTGGACGAGACAATGGAGGTGAGTTCACCGATCTGGCGGCGCACGTCGAAGTCGCTCGCCTCGGGCAGCCGGTGCAGCATGGTGGTCATCCAGTAGGAGAAGTGCTGCGCCTTCCACACCCGGCCCAGCGCGCGGGTCACGTAATCGTCGAGCGCGGCGGTATCCCCTTGGCGCAGATGGCGTTCGAGGCATTCGGCCAGCACCCGGACGTCGGCGAGGGCGAGGTTGAGACCCTTCGCGCCGGTGGGCGGCACCGTGTGCGCGGCGTCGCCCGCGAGCACCATGTTCGCGTACCGCATCGGCTCCTGCACAAAGCTGCGGAAGGGCAGGACCGTCTTCGAGGTGATCGGCCCCTCCTTGAGGGCGTAACCGTTGGCATTGACGCGGCGCTGCAACTGTTCCCAGATCCGCTCGTCCGACCAGGCGTCGACGTCCTCGGTCGGATCACATTGAAAGTACATGCGCTGCAAGGTGTCCGTGCGCTGACTGATGAGCGCGAAGCCGTCGTCGGAGTGGCTGTAGATCAGTTCGGGCGCGCTCGGCGGCGCCTCGCACAGGATCCCGAACCACGCGAAAGGATACTCCCGGAAATATTGCCGGCGTTCGCTTTCCGGCACCTCCTTGCGGCAGATGCTGCGCGAGCCGTCGGTGCCCACGAGGATCTGCGCGCGCACCTCGCGGGCCACCCCGTCGGCGTCGGTGAACAGCATCGCCGGATGGTCGGTGGTCACGTCGGCCACCGACACCTCGCTCACCCCGAACCGGACGTCGCCGCCGTCGCGGGCGCGGGCGTCGGCGAGGTCGATGAACACATCGGTCTGCGGGTAGAGCTGCACCGACGCGCCGATCAGTTCGTTGAAGTCGATGCGATAGCCGCCACCGCCGAAGCCGAGTTCGATGCCGTGGTGTTCGTAGCCGTCGCGCAGCACCCGGTCCGAGACGCCGGTGTCGACGAGCAGCCGCACACTGTCACGTTCGAGGATGCCGGCGCGGTGCGTCTGCTCGATTTCGGCGCGGCTGCGGATATCAATGACGATCGAGTCGATCCCGCTGCGCTGCAACAGGTGCGACAGCATCAGTCCGGCCGGTCCGCCGCCGACGATGGCGACCTGGGTGTGTTCAACGGTCCGGCTCACGGACTCCTCCTGGGTGTAGGGCTGCAGGCCGCGAGGTCTCGCGGAATGATTGTGACGCTAGAGGGCCTCCCGGACCCCGGAACACCACATTCTCACCTGATGAGAATGCTGTAGTGGTTCAGGTCACATGACCGCTTTCCTGGTGATATGCCCGATAACAGCCCCCAGCCCGCCTCCGGTCTCCGCACTCTGCGGGTGACGGACAAGACCACCGTCGCCGCCGGTGTCTGCGCCCTGACCCTGCAACTGCCCGACGGCGGTCGCCTGCCCGAATGGGCGCCCGGCGCCCACATCGACCTCATCCTGCCCGGCGGGCTGACCCGCCAGTACTCCCTGTGCGGCGACCGCTGGGATGCGCACCGGTACAAGGTTGCCGTACTGCGCGAACCCGACGGCCGGGGCGGCTCGGCCTACGTCCACGACACCCTGGCCGTGGGCGACGAGGTGGTGATCGGCGGTCCCCGCAACAACTTCCACCTCGCCCCCGCCACCCGGTACCTGTTCATCGCCGGCGGCATCGGCATCACCCCGATCCTGCCGATGTTGCACGCCGCGTCGGCCGCCGGTGTCCCGTGGACCCTGCTGTACGGCGGGCGTACCCGCGAGACGATGGCCTTCGTCGACGGGCTGACCAGTGATCTCGGCGGCGAGGTGCGGATCTGGCCGAAGGACGAGTTCGGGCATCTCGACCTCGACGGCGCGGTCGCCGGGCAGCCCGCCGGCACCAAGGTGTACTGCTGCGGTCCGGCGCCGCTACTGGCCGCCGTCGAAACCGCCTGCGGCGACCTGCCGGACGGCCACCTGCGTATCGAACGTTTTGTGCCCAAGGACAATCCGCCGCCGGTGCGCTCGGAGCCCTTCGAGGTCGAGTTGCACCGCACCGGCACCGTGGTGACGGTCTCCCCCGAGGTGACCGTGCTCGACGCGCTGCGCGAGGCGGGCGTGCCGGTGCTGTCCTCGTGCGCCCAGGGCACCTGCGGCACCTGCGAAACCCCGGTCCTGGCCGGCATCCCCGACCACCGCGACTCCCTGCTCACCGACGCCGAACGGCGCGCCAACCGATCGATGTTCGTGTGCGTGTCCCGCAGTTGCGGTGACCGGCTCGTCCTCGACGCCTGACGAAAGGCCCCCACCATGCTTGCCACCACCGAACTGCCCGCACTCGACGACGACCCGTTCTCCCACGAGATCCTCGAGGACCCCACCGACTTCCACCACCGGCTGCGCGAGGCCGGGCCGATCACCCGCCTGCCCCACTACGGCGTCTACGCCGCCGGCCGGCACGCGCAGGTGCACGCCGCCCTCACCGACTGGCAGAGCTTCGAATCGTCGGCGGGGGTGGGACTGAGCAACTTCCGCACCGAAACACCGTGGCGTCCACCGAGTCTGCTGCTGGAGACCGACCCACCCGTGCACGACGCCCCGCGCCACGTCCTCGAACCGATCCTCACCCCGCGGGTGCTGCGGGCGATGCGCGCCGAATGGCTGCGCGCCGGTGAGGAACTGGTCGAGCAGGTGATCTCCCGGGGCGAGGTGGACCTGGCCAAGGACATCGCCGCCGCGTACCCGCTGCGGGTGTTCCCCGACGCCGTCGGCATCCCCCGCGAAGGCCGGGAGAACCTGCTGCCCTACGGCGATCATCTGTTCAACGCGTTCGGCCCCAAGAACGACCTGGTCCGCAAGGGCGAACCGACCATCGCCGGCATCTCGGCGTGGGTGAACGAGCAGTGCGCCCGCGACAAACTGACCCCCGACGGGTTCGGCATGCAGATCTGGGAGGCCGCCGACCGTGGCGACATTCTGCCCGAGCAGGCGCCCACCATCGTGCGTTCGCTGCTGTCCGCGGGCGTGGACACCACCGTGCACGGGCTGGCGGCGGTCCTGTACTGCTTCGCCACCTACCCCGACGCCTGGCAGGCGGTGCGCGAGAACCCGCACCTGATCCGCACCGCGTTCGACGAGGCGGTGCGCTACGAGTCGCCGGTGCAGACCTTCTTCCGCACCGCCACCCGCGACGTCGAGCTCGGCGGCACCGTGATCGGTGAGGGCGAGAAGATCCTACTGTTCCTCGGCTCGGCCAATCGCGATCCGCGGCGCTGGGACGACCCCGACGCCTTCGACCTGAGCCGCGACCCGTCCGGGCATGTCGGCTTCGGGATGGGCATCCATCAGTGCGTCGGGCAGCATGTGGCGCGGCTGGAGGCCGAGGCCATCCTGTCGGCGCTGGCGACGCGGATCTCCCGAATCGAACTCACCGGCCCGCCGGTGCGGCACCATAACAACACGCTCCGGGCGTGGGAGTCGATCCCGGCCCGGCTGCATGCCTGAAAGGTGAGAGCACCACGATGACCGACGGCCCGACGCGCGAATCCGTGCTGACGCGCGCGGTGTCGATCCTCGAATGCTTCGACTCCGACAGCCCGGTGCTGACCGTCTCCGAGATCTCCCGGCGCACCGGCCTGCATGTGGCCACCGCATCCCGGCTCATCGAGGAACTGGTGACACACCGGCTGCTCGAACGCGATACCGAACGCCGGGTGCGGGTGAACGTGCATCTGTGGGAACTGGCCTCGCGCGCACTGCCCGCGCTCTCACTGCGGGACACCGCGCTGCCAGTGATGCAGATGCTGCACCGCATCGTCGGGCACAACGTGCAGCTCGGCATCCGCGACGACGCCGACGTACTGGTCCTCGAACGGCTCATCGCCCGCAACGCGGTGCAGAATGTCGCCCGTCTGGCCGGCCGGCTGCCGCTGGCGGCGTCGTCGGCCGGGCTGGTGCTGCTGGCCTACGGTCCGCCCGGTGTCGCCGAGACGGTGCTCGCCGGCCGGCTCGAACGGTTCACCCCGTACACCGTCACCGCCCCCGGGCAGTTGCGCCGCATCATCGCCGACACCCGCCTACGCGGTTATGCGCTGTGCCGGGGCTTCTTCACCGAGGACGCCACCGGCATCGCTGTGCCACTGCGCGACGGGCGCGGCACCGTCATCGCCGCGTTGTCGATCGTCGTCCCCAACGATGCGAACGCCCACAACCACCTGCCCGCGCTGCAGGCCGCCGCGCAGGCCATCTCCGAGACCCTCGCGCAACAGCGCGGCAGGTGAGGAGGACACCGCGTTCACCTTGTTGACGATCGTGACCATTTTTCGGTAAACACCAACGCACCGGAGGAGCGGCGACTACCGTTCATCGGCGGCTGCTCTTGCCATAATGACGCATGCCTGGAGGGACTGAGGATGAGTGGAGAATCGGGCGGCACCGGGGTGGGTCCCGCTGTGCTGTCGTTGGTGACCGGCCAGGTCAAGCGGTTCCTGCCGCGGCTGCGGGTGGGCAATCTCGACGACCGTGACCCCGACGCGATCCGGGAGATGCTGCCCGGAATGTGGCTGCTGATCACCGCCTGGTTCCGGCCCGATGTACGCGGGCTGCACCACATCCCGGCCAAGGGTCCGGCACTGATCGTCGGCAATCACACCGGTGGCATCCTGTCGCCGGAGGTACTGATCAGCCAGCTCGCCGTGACCTCCTACTTCGGGGCGCAGCGGCCGTTCTATCAGCTCGCGCACCGCATGGTGCTCAACTCGCCTCTCGCGCCGATGCTGCGTAAGTTCGGCACCGTCGAGGCCGACCCGGAGAACGGCCACACCGTCCTCGCCGACGGCGGGCTGCTGCAGGTGTTTCCGGGCGGCGACTACGAGGTATACCGGCCCACGTCGCAGTCGGCGCTTGTCGACTTCGACCGCCGCAAGGGTTTCCTGCGGCTGGCACTCAAACACGACGTGCCGATCGTGCCGCAGGTGACCATCGGCGGTCAGGAAACGGCGCTGTTCCTGGCCCGCGGCGACAACATCGCCCGATTCCTCGGCCTCGACCGGACAATGCGGATCAAGGTACTGCCGATCGTGCTGTCGGCGCCGTTCGGGATCACCCTGCCGTTCGCGCCGTTCATCCCGCTGCCCGCCAAGATCACCATCTCGTATCTGCCGCCGATCGACCTGCGCGCCACCTACGGCGAGGACCCCGACCTGGACAAGGTGTACGACGATGTGGTCGGCCAGATGCAGGATGTGCTGACCGCTCTCCAAGCCGAACGAAAGCTGCCGGTTCTCGGATGAAAATCGAACATCGCGAAGTCATCGCCGCCCCCATCGACGAGGTGTGGGCGCTGTGCGCCGACCCGGTGTCCCTGTCCCGGTTCACCGGCTCCCGGATGCAGGTGGTGGCCCAGGAACCGGGCCGCAAACCCGAACTCGACGCCCGCTACCGGGTGCTGATCCAGGTGGGTGGCGCCACGATCGGCGGCAGCGTCATCGTCACCGAGTACACCGAGCCGCGGGAGTTGGCGTGGGCCACCTATGGCGGTGTGTCGCACCGCTTCCGGCTGCGGCTGCGCGCCGTCGGCGGCGGCACCTCGCTCACCCTGCGGGTGTCCTACGATGCGCCGGGCCTGCTGGGTGCGGTCGCCGACCTGGCCGCCTACCCCAAGGTGTTCTCGGTCCTCAAGGACATGGTCGTCGCGATCAAGACCGAGGCCGAGGGTGAGATCGGCAGTGCGCCCGGCAAGTCGGTGCCGCGCCGCCTCACCGACGAGGTCGAGAATCTCACCACCCTCACCAAAGCCGGCATCATCGCGCCGATGCGCCCGGATCGCCTGGTGCGCATCGGGTTCGCCGCACGCAACTGGGGACTGACCCCGGCGTCGCTGCTGGCGATCGGCGAGGCCCGGCACCCCGACCGCATCGCGATCATCGACGAGGAGGGCGCACTCACCTACGCCGAGGCCGACAGGCAGAGCACATCGATCGCCGCCGGTCTGCGCATGATCGGGGTCAGCGAGGGGGACGGCGTGGCCTTGCTCGCCCGCAACCACCGCGGTTTCGTGCTGGCGATGGCGGCGGTCGCCAAGGCCGGTGCCGATCTGTTGCTGCTCAACACCGGATTCTCCGGCAACCAGATCACCGAGGTGTGCCGTCGCGAACAGCCGTCGGCGATCATCTACGACTCCGAGTTCGCCGACCTGGTGTCCGAGGCGGCCGCCAACCGCAGGGCTGTCCTCGCCGACGGCGCGAGCACCGATCTTGAGCCCGAACCGACGTCGCTGGCCGCCCTGGCCGCGGCCTACCCGAACAGTTCGCCGCCGACGCCGGGCCACACCAGCAAGATCACCATCCTCACCTCGGGTACCACGGGAACACCGAAAGGTGCGGCACGAGGTGCGATCTCGGGTGGCGGATCGATTCCGACGCTGGAGGCTCCCGCCGCCCTGCTCGACCGTATCCCGCTCAAGGCCGGTATGCAGATGGGACTGGCCGCCCCCGTATTCCACACCTGGGGGCTGTCGAACCTGCTGCTCGGACTGGGACTGGGCTGCACCCTGGTGTGCGTCCGGAAGTTCGATCCGGAGCAGTGGCTGGCCACCATCGACCAGCACAAGGTGCAGGCGCTGGCGGTGGTGCCGGTGATGCTGCAACGGATCCTCGAACTACCCGGAGACGTGCGCCAGCAGTACGACACGTCCTCGCTGACGGTGGTCACGGCGTCGGGATCGGCTCTGCCGGGCGATCTTTCGGATCGGTGGATGACTGCCTTCGGCGAGAACCTGTACAACCTGTACGGCTCCACCGAGGTCGCCAACGCCACCATCGCCACCCCCGAGGACATGCGCCGCGCCCCCGGCACTGCGGGCAAGCCGACCCGCGGCACCACCATCAAGTTGCTGGACGACAACAACTCCGAGGTCCCACAGGGCGAGGTCGGCCGCATCTTCGTCGGCAATTCGCAACTGTTCGACGGCTATTCGGGCGGTGGTGACAAGCAGCGCCGCAACGGCCTGATGGCCACCGGCGACGTCGGCCGCTTCGACGCGGCGGGCAGGCTGTTCGTGGTGGGCCGCGACGACGACATGATCGTCTCCGGCGGCGAGAACGTCTTCCCCAAGGAGGTCGAGGACGCGATCTCCCGGCATCCGTCGGTCGCCGATGTCGCCGCGATCGGAGTAGACGACGAGAAGTTCGGTCAACGGCTGCGGGCGTTCGTGGTGGTGCGCGAGGGCCAGAAGGTGACCGCCGACGAGCTGAAGTCGCTGGTCAAGTCCGAGCTCGCCGGCTACAAGGTGCCCCGCGACGTCGAGTTCGTCGACGAGTTGCCGCGCAACGCCACCGGAAAGGTCCTGCGCCGCGACCTCGCCGCCCGCTGAGGGTTGCTGCGCCCCCTGTGCCGGGGCACCTCAACCAGCGAAATGGCGGACACAAGCGTACTCACAGCAATAGGTAAGCCTGCGGTTACCACTCGCCGGTAGTGTGCTGGCCATGGCCGACGCCCCTCACGACTGGGAGTTCGAGGCGCTGGGCACCGGATGGGTGGTATCCACACCCGAGCCGTTGCCGGCAACCGGCGCCGCCGCGGTGACCGCGGAGCTCGAACGCATCGACCGGACCTGGTCGAGGTTCCGCGACGACTCGATGGTCGCCGACATGGCGCGCGGCCCCGGGCGGTTCCCGATCCCGGTCGGCGATCAACCGCTCATCGACTGGTACGAGCGGCTCTACCGGGTGACCGGCGGCGCGGTGTCCCCGCTCGTCGGGCAGGCGCTGGTCAACGCCGGATACGACGCGCAGTACACGCTGCGCCGGATCGGCGGCATCTCGCCGTGCCCTGCCTGGAACGATGTGATCGCCACACACGACGGCGACCTCGTCACCACAACGGCGACGGTGTTCGACGTCGAAGCCGCCGGGAAGGGTTTCGCGATCGACCGGGTCGCGGAGATCGTCGCCGGTTATACCGACAGCTTCATCGTCGACGGCAGCGGCGACATGGTGATCTCCACCGGTGATCCGGTGCGGGTGGCCCTCGAGCATCCGGGCGATCCGTCGAAGGCGATCGGTGTCGCGACGCTGGGCTCGGGTGCGATCTGCGCGTCGGCGCGCAACCGCCGGGCCTGGGGCGAGCACGGGGATTGGCACCACATCATCGACCCCACGACCGGTACCCCGACGTGGGATGTGGTGGCGACGTGGGTGATCGCACCCACCGCGATGCTCGCCGACGGCCTGTCGACGGCGCTGTTCTTCACCCCGCCCGAGCGACTACGGGAACAGTCGGCCCAGCTCGGCACCGACTTCGATTACGTGGTCGTCCGGCACAATGGGACCGTCGACTATTCGGACAATCCGGACTGGGAGCTTTTTCTATGACACGGTTCATTCCGCCCTGGCTGAGCGGCCACCGGGCTGTCCTGGTCGCACTCGCCGCGCTCATCGCGTGCGCCTTCGTGGTGGCCGCCACCGACGACCAGTTCGGCTACGCCCCATCCGAGCTGCTCAAGTCTCTGGTCACGGTGATCGTCGTGTGCGGTACGGTCACGTACCTGTGCGCGGCGATCGTCCGGGTGCCGCCTAATTCGGATTCGTGGCTGATCACCGCACTCATCCTGTTCTTCGTGATGCCGGTCGCCAACGACAGCGCCACCTGGAAGACCGCGGCGATCGGTGCCGCGGCGGCCGCGCTGTCGAAGTATGTGCTGGTCTGGCGCAAACGCCTCATCGTCAATCCCGTCGTGGTGGGTGCCGTCGTGTGCTACGCCCTGACGTACGCAGATATCGGTGGGCTGATGTACATCCCGTGGTGGGTGGCGGCCGAGCCGCTGCTGATCCCGATGCTGGTGATCGGGGCGCTGCTGGTGACGGTGCTGCGGGTGTGGGAGCTGGTCGCGGTGTATCTGGCGGCGTCGGCGATCACGCTGCTGATCGCCGGGCAGGTCACCGCGGTGCCGGATCTGAAGATGTGGCTCACATCGACGCCGGTGCTGTTCCTGGGCACGATCATGCTGCCCGAACCGCTGACCTCGCCGGCCCGGCGCGGGCCGCTGCTCGCCTACGGCGCGCTGGTCGGTGTGCTGATGCACTGCCAGGTCAAGATCGACATCACCTCGTCGTACGAGTTCTCATTCGACCCGGAGATCGCGCTCGCCTTGGGCTGCCTGTTCGCGTTCGCGGTGCGGCTGGCCACCGGGTCGGCCCGCCGAATCCAGTTGTCGGCGACCACCGCCCCGTCGGCGGCGGGCACCTACGTGATCTCCGGCGACCCGGTCGGCGGCGCACCGGGTTTCGTTCCCGGACAGTGGGCCACCCTCAGCGCCCCGAGCTGGTCGATGCCGGTGTGGCACAGTTCGCGGCGCGTGTTCTCGTTCTCGTCGCCGTCCGGTGCCGACGCCACCGAATTCTCGTTCACCACAGGCCCGCAGCCGTCACCGTTCAAAGCACGGCTGATCGGACAGCGGCAGTCGGCGTTCATCGACAACCAGGGCGGCGACTTCGTGGTGCGGCCGAAAAACTTCGCCACCGACCAGATCGTGCTGATCGCCTCCGGCATCGGCATCACCCCGTACATCTCGATGCTGCGGACGTGGCTGGCCGCCGGCGCCGACCTGTCGCGAATTCTGCTCGTGCACATAATCGGCGACGACAGCCGCCGTGTCTACCGCGATGTTCTCGATGAGGCCGTCGCGCACGGGGCGCGGGTGGTGATCATCGAGAACCCGGACGCGTCACCGGAGGCGATCGACCGCATCGTCGAACTGTCCGAGGAACTGGTCACGGGCGGCCCGCTGCCCCGCTACTACATCTCCGGGGTGCCCGCTTTCGTGTCCGCAACCCGGTCGCGTCTGACCCGCGCCCACCGCGATCTGTTGTTGCGGCCGTGGCGGATTCACACCGACTCGTTCACCGGCTACTGACTCACCGCGTGCGGTCGTAGATCATCAGCGACACCCCGCTGTCGTACGGCGTGGCCGATCGCAGGGTGAAGTGGTCGAGTCCGGGACGGCTGTCCTGAGTGGGAATCCCGAAGAGCGGCACACCTTTTCCCAGCACGACCGGATACACCTTCAGGTGCAGTTCGTCGATCTCGTCGCGCAGCACTCCGGCCAGAGTTCCGCCGCCGCACAGCCAGATGTCCAGTCCGTCTTCGGCTTTCAGTTCCCGGATGCGCGCGGCGGGATCGGTGTTCACGAGTTCGATCGCCGGATCGTCGACGCCGGTCATCGTGGTGGAGAACACCAGGTGCCGCAGATGCCGGTAGGCGTTCGTGACGCCGCCGGCCAGACCGATCTCGTAGGAGCCGCGCCCTTCCAAGACGGTGTCGAAATGCTTTGGCGGAGTGTCGGTCAGGCCGAGCATGGGCCGGATGTGGGTGGGAATCATCTCCGGGTATTCAGCCATCAGCGGTGCCGCGTGGGCGCCGACGGGATCGAATACGGTTCCGGTGGGGTCGCTGTCGGCGGCGTCGGAGACGAAGCCGTCGATCGTGGTCGCGACAAGATAAACAAGCTTTCGCATGGGAGCCCCTCAAAGGGTGAAAAATGGCGCGCCGTCGGCATTGCCAGGCGTGAGATGACCGTGGGTGGGGGCTCAGGAGATCATGTCGGCCAACGTACGCGCACCTCCGGCGCCGCGCAAGCGGTTTTCGGGAGCGAGCGCAGACGGCACACAACATCCGCCGACGACGCGGGTCGCGTCGCCAGCGGTTGTCCGGTGTTTCCGGCTGTCAGGACCTGGGTTGATCCCCGGTGGACTGGGTGGCGTGGCTGGACTGGGTGGCGTGGCCCGGACACCAGTCGGCCGCGGGCACGGTGCGGCGGACCTCCTCGATGTGACTGCCGCAGCCGGTCCAGGTGGTCTTACCGCAGACGCGGCATCGGATTGGTTGACACATGTCGTACTTCCTATCAGCTTCTCGCCGCTACTGTCCGGCCTGTTCGGAAACGAATTCGCGGAACACCTCGTAGGCGCGGGCACCGTGGATGGTGGCGGGACCGCCGTGCATCAGGAAGGTGACACCGATCGCTTCGGCGGCTTCCTGTTCGGTGGCTCCGGCCTTGACCGCGGCCTGCCCGTGCGAGGCGATGCAGCCGTCGCAGCCCTCGACGACGCCGATCGCGAACGCGATGAGTTCCTTGGTCTTCCGGTCGAGCGCACCGTCCTCGAACGCCGCGGCGGCCAGCGCACCGAAGCCGGCGTAGACGTCGGGGATGGCCTTGCGCAGGGCCCGGTGCTGCGGCCCCAGTTTACGCAGGGTGGCCGCCCCGGATTCACCTGTGCGATTTTCCGTGGTGCTGGACATGATGAGTCTCCTTCTGGGTGAGTGTGTTCGGGGTCAGTTGTGGGCGAAGTTGATGTCGGGCAGGATCTTTGCCATCCACGCCGGGCAGGACCAGGTGGCGCGGCCGGTCAGGCGCAGCGCCACCGGCTCGGTGCTCACTGACCTTTGCCCATGACAGCGAGAACTTGCCGGTGGTGACTGTTGGACATGTGCCCTCCTTGCGACAAGTCCGGAAATTAACCCCCCGGGGGGATATGACATCGCAAACCTAGCATCCCCCCAGGGGGTTATGCAATGATGGGAGTTGTCCACGGAAGGACCGGCAAGGAGGCCGACATGACCGAATTCACCATGACCCGCACGCTGGGCCTGCCCTATGAGCGGGCGGTGACCGCCGTCCGCGAAGGGCTCGCCGGTGTCGGCTTCGGCGTGCTCACCGAAATCGACATCGCCGCAACGCTGAAGAAGAAGCTGGGCGTCGACGTCGCACCCAAGATCATCCTCGGCGCGTGCCGCCCGCAACTGGCCCTTCAGGCCCTGCAGGCCGACCCCCGCGTCGCAGCCCTGCTCCCCTGCAACGTCGTGGTCAGCACCGACGGTGACGGTTCACTCGTCGAGATCATGGACCCCGGTGTCATGCCGGCGTTCACCGGCAGCTCCGAACTCGAAGCCGTGGCCACCGAGGCCCGTACACTGCTCGGCTCGATGCTCGACAACCTCACAGGAGTGAATGCGTGAAGATCCCCGAAGATGGCGCCAAGCCCATCGTCACCCGTCTCAAGCGGGCACACGGCCACCTTGCCACGGTGATCCGCATGCTGGAGGAGGGCCAGGACTGCGAGGACGTCCTCACCCAGCTCGCCGCCGTCAACAAGGCCCTCGGCCGCAGCGGCTACGCTCTCGTGGCGACGGGTCTCCAACACTGCATCGCCACTGAGGGCCCCGAAAACGTCGACAGCAAGAAACTGGAAAAACTCTTCCTAGCCCTCGCATAGCACGGCTCGGAGTTCGTCGCGGATAGCCGATACCGCCGCCGCACGATCGTGGACACCTGTCAGCGGGTCTCGGATACCCTGTGCTCATGACCGCGAGCCGCGACGAACTCATCCACCTCATCGAAAGCATGGCCGACGACCAGGTGGAGACTCTACTGCACGACGCTCGCAGGATCTCCGGGGCCGGTATCCGGAATGGGTGGCCACCGAAGTTCGCCGGAATGATCACCGACGGCCCGGCCAATGGATCAGCACCCGAATACATCGATTCCACGCTGGCGCAGGGTTTCGGCAGCGACCGGTGATCGTCTGCGACACAGGGCCACTGGTGGCGCTGGCGAATACCCGAGACGAGCACTATGTCGCAGCGAACAACCTGTTCCGGGACCTGCTCATGGCGGGTGAACGTATCCTGATGTCTCCGATGGTTGTTGCCGAGACCTGCTACTGGCTCAATCACCACGGTGGTCCGGAGGTGGAAGCCGCTTTCCTGGACTCGATCGTTGATGGAACGTTCACAGTCGTCGACCTCACCACCGCCGACATCGCGCGCATGGCAGAGCTCGTACGGCGCTTCGCATCGTTTCCACTGGGCGGAACGGATGCCTCCGTGGTGGCTGTGGCCGAACGCTACGATGCTCACGAGATCGCCACTTTCGACCGCCGTCACTTCAGTTCGATGGTCCCCAGGCTCGGCGGGCATTTCACTCTGCTACCGGAGACGTTCTAGCCGCGGCGACCGTGCTACCCCTGCGCGGCCTGCTTACGGAGTTCGAACTTCATCACCTTGCCGGTGGAGGTACGCGGCAGGTCGTCGGGGAAGACGATGTCGCGGGGAATCTTATAGCCCGCCAACATCTTTCGACCGTAGGCGATGAGTTCTTCGGCGGTCAGGGTGGCACCGGGGTTGAGCAGAACGTAAGCGCGGGGACGTTCGCCCCACTTCTCGTCGGGCACACCGACAACCGCCACGTCGAGCACGGCGTCGTGGCTGACGAGGGCCTGCTCGACCTCGACGGTGGAGATGTTCTCGCCGCCGGAGATGATGATGTCCTTGGCGCGGTCGCGCAGCTGGACGTAGCCGTCGGGGTGCATGACACCGAGGTCGCCGGTGTGGAACCACCCGCCGGCGAACGCCTCGGCGGTGGCCGCCGGGTCCTTGAAGTAGCCGGCCATCACATTGTTGCCGCGCAGGAGGATCTCGCCCATTGTCTCGCCGTCGGCGGGCACGTCGACAAGGCCTTGCTGTTCGCGGTCGATGACGCGCACGTCTTCTGCCTGCACCATCGACACACCCTGCCGGGACAGCTTCTTCGCACGTTCGTCGGCGGACAGGTCGTCCCAGGCGTCCTGGTATTCACAGATGGTGAACGGGCCGTACACCTCGGTGAGGCCGTACACATGCACCACCGTGATGCCGATGGCGCTGAGCTGGCCGATCACTGTCGGCGACGGCGGTGCGCCGGCGGTGGTGATGCGCAACGGCCGATCCAGTTCGTGTGCCTGCTCGGCGCCGACGATCGTCGTGCACACCGTCGGGGCACCGCACATGTGGGTGGCGCCGAGGTCGTCGATGGCCGACCAGATGGCATCGGCACGCACCGCCCGCAGACAGATGTGGGTGCCCGACGCGGCGGTCACCGCCCACGGTGTGCACCAGCCGTTGCAGTGGAACATCGGCAGTGTCCACAGGTAGCGGGTGTGCCCGGTGAACTGGTTGTGGAAGGTCTCCCCGAACGAGTTCAGGTAGGCGCCGCGGTGGGTGTACATGACGCCCTTGGGTTTTCCGGTGGTGCCCGAGGTGTAGTTGATGGTGATGACGGTGTTCTCGTCGTCGACGGTCCACGGTCGGGCGGGCAGATCCCCGGCACCGGAAAGGAATTCGGCGTAAGAGACGAGGCCCTCGATCTCCTCGACCCCGGCGGGCGTCCCGAATTCGGGATCCTCGACCTCGACGACGGTGTGCAGGCTCGGGATGACGTCGGCGATCGCGGCGACCGTCGAGTGGAACTCGGAATCGGCCACCAGGATCGTCGCCTCGGAGTGATTGAGGATGTACGCCAGTTCGGCGCCGGCAAGCCGGGAGTTGAGAGCCACCAGCACGCCGCCCGCCAGCGGCACCGCGAAGTGGGCGATCAACATCTCGGGGATGTTCGGGGCCAGGTAGGCCACGCGGTCTCCCGGCTCAATCTTCGACGCCAGGACCCGGGCCAGGCGCTGCGTCTCATCGGCGAACTCGGCGTAGGTGTAGGTGCGTTCGCCATAGACGATGGCGGCGCGGTCGGGGAAGACGTTCGCCGAGCGTTCCAGGAAGCGCAGGGGACTCATCTCGGACCGGTTCGGAACGGGAGTGCTGGTCGTCGACATGTCTTCCTCCTGGTACGCCTGTGAACCTGACAACTGTCCCACCCTACGACGTGGCGGGTCACACCGGCAGGATCACATCGCCCGATGCGATGAACGGTCCCACCCGATCGGTGAACAGTACTATCCGGAAAACACAAAACCCACCCGAAACGGGTGGGTGGTGATGGTGGCCAGGGCCGGGATCGAACCGGCGACCTTCCGCTTTTCAGGCGGACGCTCGTACCAACTGAGCTACCTGGCCGGAAGGCCCGGTGAAAACCGAAACCTTTTGGCGACCCTGACGGGACTCGAACCCGCGACCTCCGCCGTGACAGGGCGGCGCGCTAACCAACTGCGCCACAGGGCCATATTCTGTTGTTGCCCGCACCCGCAAGGGGCTTGTGCAGCGTACCCCCTACGGGATTCGAACCCGCGCTACCGCCTTGAAAGGGCGGCGTCCTAGGCCGCTAGACGAAGGGGGCCGGTTCCCGTTGGGAGCCACTCCCGAAGGAGCTAGGCAAGCTTATGACACCACCCTGATATTTCCCAAACCAGCAGGTCAAGACGGTACCGCGGGCGTTCTGAATCGCCGCTTCCGTGCAGTCGTTAGGCTGCGGGAGCACCTGACGAAAGGACAACAGTGACCCGGACGGTAGCAGCGCCGACCCGATCGACCCTGGCCGACGGGCGCGAAATCCTGTTCTTCGCCCTCGCCGCCCCGCCGCGGATCCACGAGGACCGTCGTGACCTGCCGGCGCGGGCACCGGGCAGCCCCACCGAACTACGTTTCGACACCCAGCTCGGCGACTGGGTGATGATGGCGCCTACCCGTCAGGAACGAACCTACAAACCGCCGCGCACCATGTGTCCCCTGTGCCCCGACGCCGACGGCCTGTCCAGCGAGATCCCGGCCAACGGCTACGACGTCGCGGTGTTCGAGAACCGCTTTCCGTCGCTGTCCTCCGCACGGGCCGGGTCAGGGTTCATATTGCCACCACCCGCTGGGTACGGCACGGCCGTCGACGGCTACGGCCGGTGCGAGGTGGTGTGCTTCTCCAGCGACCACGACGGGTCGTTCTCGAAGCTGACCGCCCGGCACGCGCGCCTGGTCATCGACGCGTGGACGGAGCGCACCCGCGATCTGCTCGGCCGGGACGGGATCGAGGAGGTGCACTGTTTCGAGAATCGTGGCGAGGAGATCGGGGTGACCCTGTCGCATCCGCACGGCCAGATCTACGCGTACCCGTTCCTGACCCACCGCACGGCGACGGTGCTCACCCGTGCCCGCGGCCATCGGCACGCGACGGGACGGAACCTGTTCTCGGACATCATCGCCCGGGAGACCGAGGAAGGTGAGCGGGTCATCGTGCGTACCGAACATGTCACCGCGTTCGTGCCGTTCGCGGCCCGCTGGCCCGCGGAGGTCCACATCTACCCGAATCGGCACTGCCACAACCTGACCGAACTCACCGATGCGGAAGCAGACGACCTCGCGCGGGTGTATCTGACGGTGCTGCGCGCCTACGACGCACTCTACGATTGCCCGCTGCCGTACATAGCGTCGTGGCATCAGTACCGGAGCACGGGCGATGAACGCTCCAACGACACCCGATCGGATTCCGCGGCAACGCAATCCGAGGGATACCTGCATGCGGAGATGTTCTCGGTCCGGCGCAGCGCGGACAAACTCAAGTATCTCGCGGGGTCCGAATCCGCCCGCGACGCGTTCGTGACGGACAAGTTGCCCGAACAGGTCGCCACCGATCTGCGCGAGGCGATCGCACGCACAGGAGAACTTTTGTGAGCACCATCCGCGCCTTTGCGCCGGGACGGCTGAACCTCATCGGCGAGCACACCGACTACAACCGCGGGTACGCGCTGCCGATCGCGCTCACCGTCGGCTCGACCGCCGAGTTCGACCGCGACCCAGCCGCCGACACCCTGACCGTCACCTCCGACAGCCGCGACGGCCAGGTGGAGATCGGCCTGTCGACGACGCCCGGCGAGATCACTGGCTGGGCCTCCTACATCGCGGGCTGCGTGTGGGCGCTGCGCCGCAGCGGGCGCCCGGCCCCGGGCGGGCGGATGCGGATCCGTTCCGACGTTCCAGTCGGCGCCGGGCTCTCGTCGTCGGCGGCCCTGGAGTGCGCGGTGCTGCTGGCCCTGACAGCCGGTGCGCAGGTGAACCGCCACGATCTCGCGGTGCTCGCGCACCAGGCCGAGAACGACTACGTGGGCACGCCTACCGGCCTGCTCGATCAGCTCGCCAGCCTGCACGGCCAACCGGACACGGCGATGCTGATCGACTTCGACAGCCTGACCGTCGACGCTGTCCGGATGCAGCTGCGCGAGGCCGAACTGGTGGTGATCGATTCCAACTCACCGCACCACAATTCCGCGGGCGACTACGCGGCGCGGCACCGGTCCTGCGTCGCGGCGGCGGCGGCCCTCGGCGTCGAATCGTTGCGCCAGGCATCCGCCGAAGGCTGGCGGGACGTGCCCCCGGGTGAGCTGCGGAAGCGGGCCCGGCACGTCCTCACCGAGAACACCCGGGTGATCACCGCCGCCCGGGCACTCGCCGACGGCGACCTCCCGACCCTGGCCACCGCGATGAACCAGTCCCACTTCTCGATGCGCTACTACTTCGAGATCACAATTCCGGCAATCGATTTCATTGTCGAATCCGCCAGGTTGCTCGGCGCTACCGGCGCCCGGATGACCGGTGGCGGCTTCGGCGGCTCGGTGGTCGCCCTCGTGCCCACCGGAGCCGTCGACACCCTGACGGCCACCCTCCCCGACGCCGTCGAACAGGCAGGCCACCCACGCCCGACGGTCCGCACCATGCGCGCCGGCGCCGGTGCCCACCTGACCTGAGCACCGGTCGATCAGGCCCGGCACAGTCACGGCAGGCTGCCCCGGTGAGCACTCCGGTGCCACGTCGGTACGAGACGCTTGGCAGTATCTCTGTATGGCAGTGTTCGGAGTTCGCAACGACGCCCTGACCACCGAACTCATCGATGGAGGGTTCGTCAGTGTCGGCTGGGACGAGATCGGTGACCTGAGCCAGATCGGGCTGGAGCGCGAACAGCTCAAAGCAACTCTGGCCCGAACCTTTCCGGACGATAAGCCGCGGTCAATCGCCTCCTGGGCAGGCACTCTGCTGAGATTCGCCGACGAAATCAGCGAAGGTGACGTCGTAGTCGCGCCGTACCGACCTGACAGCACGATCAACATCGGCGTCGTCACCGGCCCATACGAATTCCACCCTGACGAACCGACACACCGACACCGCAGGCCGGTCCGTTGGGGGAGATTAGGCTTGTCGAGGACCGACTTCTCACAGCCCGCACTGTACGAAATAGGTTGTCTACTCACAGTATTTGGCATCCGGAAGCACCCGGACGAATTCTTGTCCAAGCTTTCGATCGGAGACGTCGGTTCGCAAGTCGCAGTCACACCTCCGACTCCCCTACCTGCCGAGGACGATCTCGATGGTGTCGATGAGCCACGAGCGAGCCGCATCGAACGCCACACTCGGGATTTCGTGCTGGAGCGACTCAAGTCGGCCCTGTCCCACCAAGAATTCGAAGAGTTCGTCGCTGATCTCCTATGCGCGCTGGGCTACCAAGCTCGGACCACCTCCTACTCACAGGATGGTGGAGTCGATGTACTCGCCCACCGCGATCCCCTCGGTGTCGAGCCCCCGTTGATCAAGGTGCAGTGTAAGCATTTGACGAGCAACATTGGTGCCCCAGATGTTCAGCAACTGATCGGGACACAAACGCAAAACGAGCTCAGTCTGTTCGTCTCGCTCGGCTCGTACACCCGCGAAGCTATGGCCATCGAACGCAATCGTCAGGGCCTTCGCCTTATCGGTGGCGAGGCATTGGTCGACCTCGTACTCCGGAACTACGACCGTCTGCCATCGCGGTGGCGTTCGGCCATCCCACTGCGCCCGGTGCTCGTGGTTGACGACTCCGCAGGAATCTGACCAGTGGCTACCCGAGCGCCAAGGTCAGAGACCCGGCACCCGGAGGTTATTGCCAGCGTCTCCATTGCCGAACGACATGTTGTGTGCGCTGCTCACTGCAGTCGGCCAATCACGCGTGCTGCCGTACGACGACGAGCTTGCGTACCACGTCAATCCGTGCATACAACACAAAACCCACCCGCGATGGGGTGGGTGGTGATGGTGGCCAGGGCCGGGATCGAACCGGCGACCTTCCGCTTTTCAGGCGGACGCTCGTACCAACTGAGCTACCTGGCCAGACGGCGCCGGCGGAAACCGAAACCATAAAGCGACCCTGACGGGACTCGAACCCGCGACCTCCGCCGTGACAGGGCGGCGCGCTAACCAACTGCGCCACAGGGCCATATTCTGTTGTTGCCCGCACCCG
>WBZQ01000151.1_pt1 | contig 63436 bp, 66 predicted proteins | sample 5204251 | NCBI WGS metagenome assembly WBZQ01 (sample SAMN12412402, study PRJNA552823) | activated sludge metagenome | isolation source: activated sludge from nitrification reactor of wastewater treatment plant... | place: USA: Virginia | collected 2017-09
TTTGTCTTCGACATCGTCGCAGAAAGGACACTTCACTGGCGAACGTCCTGCCTAAGCGGGAGACGAATCGTAGGCATGAAAGATGGGGAAACGGTTGCACAATGTCTTTGCCTGCGCACGGACCTCGTTCTGCACCTGCTGGTCTTGGGGATGTTGCAGGACCCGATCGATCAGCGTCACGATTTCGCGCATCTCCGCCTCACGCATCCCGCGTGTGGACACGATTGGACTGCCGATCCGGATCCCGCTGGCCACGGCAGGCGGTTTTTCGTCGTAGGGGATGGCGTTCTTGTTGACGATGATACCGGCGGCGTCCAGAGCGGCATCGGCCTCTTTGCCCGTGATGCCCTTGGGGGTCAGATTCACCAACATCAAGTGGGTATCGGTTCCGCCTGACACGATCTTGTAGCCCCGTTCGATGAGTCCCTGTGCCAGCGTGCGGGCGTTGGCCAGTACCTGCTGCTGGTATCGCTTGAAGGCCGGAGACATGGCTTCCTTGAAGGCCACGGCTTTGGCGGCGATGACATGCATGAGCGGGCCGCCTTGCAGCCCGGGGAAAATAATCTTGTCGACGGCCTTGGCGTGCTCGGCTTTGCACATGGTGACGCCGCCGCGTGGGCCGCGGAGGGTCTTATGCGTGGTGGTCGTCACGAAGTCTGCATAGGGAACAGGGTTGGGATGCAAGCCCGCTGCGATCAATCCGGCAATGTGTGCGATATCCACCAGCAGATAGGCACCGACCGACTTGGCAATCTCTTGGAACTTGGCGAAATCGAGGGTACGGGCGTACGCGCTGGCGCCGACGACCAGCATGCGCGGGCGACATTCTTCGGCGATCTTGCGGACCGCGGCGTAGTCGATGGTTTCAGTCTTCCGGTCAACCCCATAGGAAAACGCCCGGAAAATGATGCCGGAGAAGTTCACCTTGCTGCCGTGAGTGAGGTGTCCCCCTTGCGCGAGGTCGAGGCCCAGGATGGTATCGCCCGGCTTCAGCACGGCCAGATACGCAGCCATGTTGGCTTGTGATCCGGAATGGGGTTGCACGTTGACGTGCTCCGCTCCGAAGATCTTCTTCGCGCGTTCAATCGCGAGGCTCTCGACCGTATCGACATGCTGGCATCCGCCATAGTAGCGCTTACCGGGATACCCTTCCGCGTACTTATTCGTCATCAGGCTGCCTTGAGCCGCCAGCACGGCGGGACTGGCAAAGTTTTCCGAAGCAATCAACAGCAACTTATCCCGTTGCCGCTGCTCCTCGGCGACGATGGCTTCATACGTTTCGAGGTCGGTCGATTTCAGCGCGTCCAATGACCCGATCAGATCCTGCATGCTTCCTCCGAGCGTGGTGCCGGTCCGGCGGCCACGCGTAATCGCATCACGGATTAGGCCGTGGGAGCGGCTTCTTCCGTCTCTTCCTGTTTCTTCACCACGTGCACGGCGATGGTGGCGGTCACTTCGCGCGGGAGCTTGACGGCAATCGCGTGGGTGCCCAACTCCTTGATGGGTTGCGCCAGCTGAATTTTGCGACGGTCCACGGTAAAGCCCTGCTCGGCCAAGCCTTCCGCAATGTCCTTCGCCGTCACCGATCCGAACATCTTGTCGTCTTTGCCGACTTGGGCTGCGATCGTGATGGACACGGTCGACATTTTCTTGCCGTGTGCCTCGATTTCCAGCTTTTCCTTTTTGGCTTTCTCAGCCGCGGCGCGCTTCGCATGTTCGAATTCTTTAATATTCCGGCTATTGGCTTCCACGGCCTTCTTGCGAGGCAAGAGGTAGTTCCGGGCGAACCCGTTGGAGACGTCTAACAGATCGCCGAGATCACCCACGCCGTCGAGTGTTTCCTGGAGAATCACCTTCATACTGCAACTCCTTCTGTTGGAAAGGGAAAAAGCATACTGACGGGCTGTGCAAAAGTCAATTGATCCGGAGCGGCGGGGCAGGGATTTCTTCGGCCTGTACAGGGAGGAGGCGCATGCACGTCGCGAGGTGAATTGGCTGTGTGGGCCGGTCAGAGTCGGTGGATCTGGCCGTTCTGGGGCACTCCCTGCTGGACAGGATCTTTCTCGACTCTTTAAGATACGCGGCTCTTGCACGGGAATACCGCCGCAGATATCGAGGGCTGGTTCTGCCACGCCCCGATCCACAGCCAGGAGTACAACGACGTATGGCCGCCATGCCCGGCACCCTGCCGGATCTTCTCGACCAGCTGACCGCAACCCTTGAACGCGAGGCTGCACGCGCAACGGAAACAGGGCGTGATCAGCCTGTGACGGTTGAGCGGGGTCGGTTACTCCAGACCGTCGGGAATCTGCATCTCTATGAGTTCCATCTGCCACCGGATGTGGAGATCGGGGCCGACCTGTCGGTCACGCTTCTGCTGGGCGAGGAGTCGGAGCCGACGGAGGGCATTGTGTTGTGCCAGGAGGGGGAGCGCCTGGTGCTTCAGGTGTTTGACGCCATCGGCGACGTGGTGCCAACTGCGACCCTGGTGCCGGACAGCAGCGGATTGGCGCTTACGACCAGTCGCCGTTTGGCCGAAATGAGCAAGGCCGGTTCCTCCTACACCTTGGGTCCGGCAGAGCGGCTCCTGCCAATTCTTGAAGCGGGACAGTCAGGAGACTGCGCCGCGTTGGAGGCCCTAACGCCGACGTCGGTGCTGACACCACTCTGGCTTGGGGATCTGACTGTACGCCGACAGAAGCTGGCCACGCTGGTGATTGAATTGATTCGGGGGAATAAGCGCATCCTGCTGGTGACGCCGGACCATCAGAGCGCCGATGCCATCACGCTGCTCACCGCACGGGCCATGAAGGCGGCCGGCCTCACCTTTAAGAGTTGGTTAAGTCGGTATGAGGTGGCCATCGGCAAGGAGAGTGGCGGCATTCCCTTGCCGGAATTGGGGTTCGAGGCGCAGATGCATCAGTTTTACGCGAAATCGCGATCCGACAAGGCTGCACTCCGCAAAAAGTACGATCGGTTTCGGGAGCTCACCCCGATTCTCGCGTACAAGGCACAAAAACAGAAGGATCTGGATGAGGTGCGCCTGTTGGAGTGGCGCCTGGTGACCCAATTGAGCGAATACCAGACCAAAGTCAAAGAAATCGATGCGACGCTTGCTCAATATGAGCAGCTCCCCATCTGGAAGCGTCTGTCCATGCAGGCGGTGGGGAAGAATGTGGAGTCCTTGCGCGAGTATAAGGTCATCTACGAACGGTATAGTGCCGGACTCCGGAAGGAGGTCGACATCGCTAAGCAACGCATCGATGAACTCATTCCCGAAGCGACGGTCCCAAAGGAGATGAAGCCGGAGTTTGCCGAGCTCAAGGAAGATGTGATTCGTTTGGGCGGGACGAAGAAGATTCGGGAGCTGCTTTCGGCTCAGGAAGATACAAATCGGCAAGCATTCGTGCAGAACCGGCGGGTCATTATCACCACAGCCGCGCGGGTGGCCGCCGATCCCCTGTTTCGTAAGGTTCGCTTTGATGTCTTGATCGCTGACGAGGCTCCCCGCATTCGAAGCCCTTTCTTGCTGGCAGCAGCCGGGTTGGTACGCGAACGGATTGTGCTCAGTGGCAACGTGCGCGAAGTCGTTCCGCACGGCAGCTGGGATTTGGCTGTCGATCTTCTCCGGGCCGAGCGACAGTGACGCCTGTCAGCTTCTGGAGATTTTCCCCGAGCTCACCTTGACGGGTCGGAATCGATCAGCGATAATCCCCCTTCATTCCCCGAGCCGAAGTGGCGGAACTGGCAGACGCACTGGTTTCAGGTACCAGCGCCCGTAAGGGTATCCGGGTTCAACTCCCGGCTTCGGCACCACCACCTTATATTTCAATAGTTTACGAAGCCGTAGGGCTCTCTGGCTACGACAGAGGGACCTCTAATGGCTACGACACGGAGCCGCAAAGGACGCCCCTCCCTCTACATCCGCGTGTCTGTTCCCCGGAGCCTGCGAGCCATTGTAGGCCGTTCAGAGATCGTTAAATCTCTCGACACTAACAATTCTTCTATAGGAAATTTGCGGGCAGGACTTGTCTCCGGCAAGGCTGCGCGGCTGTTCCTCTTCATTCAAGAGCGAGGGCACACAATGACGAAGGCAGAGATTCGGACGCTAGTCTCTCGATACATTGAAGAGCGGCTAGACGACTGGGAAGAGAATACGTACGAGCCAGCGGTACAGGAGAGCCTCCGTAGAGGCAACCTTCCGGAGGAAGAAGGCGGAACAGAATGGCAGGACATTCACGCGCTCTTTTCACAATCAACGGCGGAGGACTGTGAAAAGGCGCTCCGCTCGAATGATTTAGAAGCTATCGCTCCAATCCTTGAGGAGTTCGTAGCCAAGTACAAACTCAAAGTCAAGCCGGAGACGCCAGAGCATAGGACGCTAGCAAGGGAGCTACTGAAGGCGGAGGCGGTCATAGCAAGAAAGATGAGAGAGCGGGTGCAAGGAATATTTGGCGAAGCGTATCAGGGGAGCGGCTCGGCCTTAGCTGGTCCTTCGCTTAGCCTTGAGACGGAGGAATCTAGCCCCCTGCTTTCCGCGGTCGTTCCACTCTATCTAAAACACTTCGAGCATAGAGCGCCGGGAACTATTGAAGCGAAGCGGAGCGTACTGAAGAGGTTCGGTGATCTGATAGGAGACAAGCCGCTGCACACCATCACCAAACAGGAGGGCATCACCTACCGGGATTTGTTGGGAAGGCTTCCCGCGAATGCTTCAAAGAAGTTTCCAGGCGTCCCGCTCCTGGAGGTATTGCAGCGAACGGAGGCTATGTCGAAGCTGGAACGCCTCTCAAAGCAGACAATCAATAAGGACCTCACCCATCTTCAGCACTTCTTTTCCTGGTCGATCAAAGAGGAGAAGTACAAGGGCTCTAATCCCATTGATGGCCTAGCCTTTGAGGGCCTGGAGTACAAGGCTAGCGAGACCTTTACGGATGAGGACATCAAGACTGTCTTCGGTAGCGAAGAATTTCAGAAACAGAAAGATGACGCGCTGTATTCCTCTCGGTATTGGCTCCCGTTGATCCTGCTCCATACAGGGGCAAGGCGTGAAGAAATAGCGAACCTAGGACTATCAGACATTCGACAGGAAGAAGGCGTCTGGTTCTTCGATATAACGCCTGACCAGGAACGAGGAAGAAGGCTGAAGAACAAGGCGTCTAAACGAAAGGTTCCAATACATTCCCATCTAGTCGCACTCGGTTTCTTAGGTTACGTGGAGGAGCGCCGGACCAAAGGGGAGGCTCTGCTGTTCTCCAAGAAGTCTACGAGCAAAGGCAGAGCGACTGTGGGAGACTCGGTTTCAAAATGGTTTCATCGACTGTTGAAGAAGCTCAAAGTCAAAGGTTCAAAGTCATTACATGGCCTTCGGCCCACGATTGCGACAAAGCTACATGAAGCGGGAGTGGATGGAGAAACTAGAAGAGAGTTGCTAGGACATTCGGGAAAAGATGTACATGAGATGGTGTATCTGAGGCTAGCTTTGAAAACTCTGAGCGAAAGCTTAGAGAAGCTCGAACTCAAACTTTGAAGATAAGCGTCGTAGACCTTTATTTGACATCAACTAACACTCGCTATATACATAGTGTCAGTCCTGGCACGCTCTTTGACATGCTGCCTCTCTTTTCAGGAACTACTCGCCTAACGGCGGGGCGATAGTGTCCCAGAAAGGAGTAAGGCTCGTGGAAAAGAGAAGAACCGAAATTCCCGGCGATTACGTGTATGTCACGTATATCACCAGGAACGGTAAGCGGATCTACGCTTCTCAATACGGTCTTAAAGCATTTCGCTTTAAAAACCGGCGCAAGAGAAAGTAGAGCCTAGGACTAGGAAGGCCTTCTGGAGTTCGCGCTCCAGGGGGCCTTTCTTTTACTGCATGTACTCTACGGCGCGTAGATCTGTCAAATTAATTTTACCATGTGGAAATTACCGCCATGTCTTCCATTGGTCGAAACGGCGTTGAGTCTCTTCCAAAATGGTTTTCCACTCTGCTTTGATCGGCCTCACCCCGAACTCTCGGACGGCCAACATCAAAAACTCTTCTACCGAAATCCTCCCGGTTGGATAGTGTTTTTCTTGTAGATTGTGTGGGCTGTCTTTGATGACCCCTTTGCCGAAGTGAATGTGTGGGAACGAAATCTCTGTACCTTCAGGGTGCCAGTGATACGCGGCTAACTCCTGTTGCTTTCTGTTTTCGATAGCATAGAAGTAAGAAACAGTTTTGACTTTGTACGGTCCCCGTTCTCCAACGCCTTCAACTATCCTGTATTGCATCAAAACAGAGAGATAAACATTTCCGTCATGACTCCTCGGTTTGAAACGTCCGTCTTCGCCGATTGATAAGGCGCAGAGGGAGGTTTCTGGGGCGTAGCCTCCAACATGCCGAAGAACACTTTTGGTGAAGCAAGAGACGACAAGGCTGAGGGGAGCGAGGAAGTTAGAAACGGCTTCGTGAGGAGTCTTACCGGCCAAAGGGAAGAAGCATGGCTAGGCGGATAACAGCAGGGGTATCCGTTTTTCCATTGAACTTGCCCGCGTCCCATTTCTCGATAAATTGAGGGCCAGACATTTTCAAATAGCGCTTGGCTTGACGATCAAACATGCGTCGAGCCTCAGCTTGGGAAAGCTCTCGAACTTGGGAAGTCTTATGTCTTTGGGTCGCTGTGGTGCTCATGGTTACTTTCCCGTCTACGTACGCTCTGCAAATACGATTGGAGTGTACTACATTTGGCTACATTTGGCTACCGTTGGCCACACTTGGCCACATTGGACCAGCTTTGATACACCTAGGGGGCGCACTATAGGCAGAGCCCAAGGCAACGAAACCCTGAGCCCCACCTTATCGACTTACACAGCGACTTTGGAGTTTTCCTCAATTCCCCAATCTATCGGCTCGGCCTTTGCCTCGACCTCCCGCCCTACCTTATCCGCGAATTTTATCAGGCTTCTCCCAATCCGAGTCCACGTATCCTTATGACGATCAAGGAGAATTTGAACCGATCTCTGCACCAATTTATTGGACGCCTGCCTATATCTATTCTTATGGTCAGATGTCCAGTAATCGGCTAGCCAGTTTCTTAGCGTCGTGGGAGACACGGAAGCCCCTCTGTAGTTAGCTTCCAAAACCTTCTCAACGATAAGGCTCATTTTGTAGGCTTGGCTTTCTTTCAGCCTGTTCTCTGAGTTCTGGTCCGTCCAGCTTGCCTTCGGGTAGGCCTTCATGAGTCTGGTCTTAAACGTCCTTTCCGGTGAGTCGAGATGGACGACATAGATTCGTGCGGGTAACGCCTTCCCATTCTTCACAAGCCGACACTGTAACCGGCCCATCGCTTGTTGAGCGTCAGACGCAGCAACGGCTTGATGGACAAGGTCTACTTCTGTGAAGTCGATCTTACTAGCGATAGACTTTCTTGCTCCACACATTGAACCTGCGATGTCTGCCTTATGTCGCTGCTGCACTCCGGCAAGAATGCCTGTTGAACAGTACCGGAACTTGTTGGTTCCGACATGGTTTCCGTAGGTGGTGAAGGTAATCCTTGGTTGTGTCGCCCCTTCAGCATCTTCAATCTTCCGGTTGATGTCGATACCGGCCTGAACAAAGACCCGTTGAAGTTGTTCCACGTAGTCTACGCCGTCCTCCTTGTAGGTCAGCACTAAGACCCCTTCATCTTCGGGAGTGGCCTTAATCGCCTGGATATAGAAATCAAGAATCTCCTTCGTTGATCCGCTGTCCTTGGCAAGGTCTTCAAGATGGCCCTTCATCGTGCTTTTACCCCCACCCCGTTGAAGGTGGGTGATGTGCATATCTGAATAGTCGATGATTCCGGCCAGACCTTCAAGGCCGTACTCCGTCTTCAAGGCCTGGAGCATAGGGAAATGGTCGTCAGCGTTCTTGATGGTCGGATCAAGCGCCGACAGCATCCCCACTTCAAAAGAGGCGTTGAGTTCAATTCGGTTGGTGAGGCATGGAGGCATGGTGTTGATAATTGTCACGACGCCGCTTTGACGGCCTCGAATAAGGCGCAACGGAGATGGAATCATCTGGAGAAATTTACAGAGGAGAGTTCTTTCTACCTGGTGTAGTGGATTGACCTTCTTGACCAAGCCTTCCAATGTGGCGATGTCGTCAGTACTGAGGGCCGGGGATGGAATCATCCCTTCTGCATAACCCAACGCGGTTAGCTTCTCTTGTCGGGAGTTCTCATCCTTGAGGGCGCGGTACAGCGGCTCTAGGGTGTCGAAAAGGGGCGCGAAGTCATGCGCCTTAGGTGAGTCTTTCGCATTGAGGAGGCAGGTCCGGAGCGCGTTACAGAGAAGCCCCTGATCCAGATAGCCTACCTCGTTCTCGCTGAAGGCTTCGTCCACAATGCACAGGTCTCGCGGCTCTCCGTGATAGAAAAGGAATTCCTCCTGTTCCTTAGTTGGTCGCTTGGCGAGATGCTTCAGTTTATTGTGGGCAACTAGGACAATCGGCGCGTCCTTGCCGTCTTCGCTCGGCTCATACTTCCCGGTCCAGTCGGAATGTAAAACAGCGATGCGATGGGAAGGCACAGGAAAGCGAAAGGCAGAGTTGCCTTTATCGGCTCGCGTCATTTGGTCGCGGAGTTCATAGAGGCTTTCAATCCGTGCGGCGGTGATGATCGCGGAGACGTGGCCTTGATGGCTCCACGGTCGCCCAGGCTGGCTTAGCATGTAAAGCGAACCTAGACCACGCATGAAGGAACAAAGGCCGGTAGATTTCCCCCATCCCGTACCGGAGCCCCATCCCCATTTTCCATGCAGGCTTGTATCTTTGCCGTCTACCATCCCCGCAAGGAGCGCATGAAAGGAACGGAGAGAATGGTCATGAGCGGGACTGAGTCGGTTGTGATGGCTTTCGAGTTGATCCCGATGCATCTGGTAAGAGCAACGGGCTAGGCGTTCGCGTTGATGTGTAATCATGATTGATGAAGTGTTCGCCCTTCATTTGTTGTGTGAAACCACGAAGCGCCCAACCATCTTCCTAGACAACTCCGGGGGCGAATCCGGGATACCCTAGGAGACGATTGGACGCCCCGTGCTTTCACGGTTGGTTGTTCAGTCAGAAACAGTCAACGGTCCGGCTTGTCTGCGCACACTTCAGCGCGGCTCCATTCGGACCAAAAGCCGTAAAGTTGCGTGTGGGGTTCTGATAGCTCGGCTCTCCGTAGGTCACAGGGGCCTGTATCTCTGCTGATCGCTCGGCCTGGTATTGGTTGAGGTCAAGCCGCTCCTGTAGATATGCGTCCGCCTGAACCTTCTCGCCTCCGTAGGAAGGCACGGAAGACCAGGAGCTAGCGCCATTTGTCGTCAGCTCTTCCAGTGAGCCAAGATCCACAGCGAAGGCCAGCGAGGGAACCACCGCACAGAGAGCCAAGCACGTTGCTACAAGTGCGGCCTCCATGCTTTGAAGTATCTCCATGAGCTTTCGGAATCGGGGGCTTCCTTCGCCTTGTTCAAAGGCATGCCGGGTAAGGGCGCTCATCTCCTCGCCAAGGTCTCCGCGTTTGGCTGCATCCTGAACGGCGTCCCGATTCGGGGCCATGGCAATACAGAGCGTTTCTAAGTCGTAGGCAATCCGCTCCGCTTGCGCCTGGTGTCTCTCGGCTCGTGCTTCTACAGTCTCCATGGTGTCTGCCTCCCTTAGGGTGATGGTTTCGCTTAGTACAGTGGTCGCTTGATTCCCTTGGCCTGCTCCTCCGTTCTCACAGCCTCATTGATTGAGGTCAGCCGTTCAAACACATCCGCCAGCCCTTGAAAGATCGCGGAGCCTTGCCCCTCCTTTGCAAGCTGTCGCATTCGCGGAAGAGCTGCCCGCACATCCGGCGAACGCATGAGAGCGGGTTCAGGACAGAAGTACCCCATGGACACGAAGACGAAGGATAAGGCGCGGTCGAGTTGATGGGCGGGAATGGGGCCTCTGGTTGACATGAGATGGGCGCTGCTCTCTTCCATCGTGTTGTCCTCCTGGTGGTCTAAGCGACGTGTCATGAAGGAAGTATTGACCAGAGCGGAAACACAGTCAAGTAGTGAAGCCTAAGTAATTCTTGCACCTGTGTAAGCCTTGCAACTATGCAACAGTGAGGATCAACGAAAGGCCGCGCGAAGGCTGAACACTAGTCTTGCAACGCTGCAACTCTTGCACAGAATCAGCGAGAAATATTTATTTTTGAGGGGAGGACGGCTAGTAGCCTTTGCCTGAAGGCGTCCGTTGTGCGTCTAGCTAGATACATAGTTATGCCTACCATTAGGAGCACAATGGATTCGCTCTCCGACAGGCGCGAACGTCAGCCGGAATGCCCTCCAGAACGAACAGGGTGGGCTCAGGCTCAACGATGGACGCGAGAGCGGGGTAAAGGCGTAGCTGCCTCTCCGGGCAGCTTTAACGCCTCGTTCTAGTGCTATGTCTTAGACCGGCCCTCCCCACCACCAAGGGCGGTCTTCGCAGTCTGGAGGACCGGCGACTGTTACACGCTCCTTGGTGGCTGATTCGATGGGCGGTTTCTCTGGACGATGTTCCAGAAGGAAGTCGATCAAGCCTTCATTCCAACGTCTAGCGGTCCGGGGCTTTAGCGCGAATGCGGCCCCGCTGGTCTGTGTTCTGGCTACAATTCGTTTCACTGTACTTCATGTCTTTTCTCCCTCCAGAGAATGAGTGATAGGAAATGACCTCCTCAAAACTGAACCCAAATCTTCATTTGGCAGCCTTTTTTGAGGTGGCATTTGCCCCAGGATCAACGAGAGGCGGCAACCCTAGGGAAGGCTAGGGTTACCACCTTCAATCGTTCCTAGGGCATTTGCGGGTAAGCTGGTCTTCTGCCTTACTGGATTTGAAGGCCGCTATCCGGTTGAATCACCGGGCGCTGTGAAATCGCCCAATCTTTCCGGACCGTACCGTCCGAGTATTGAATCGTCGAGACCTCCGGGCTATCGATACGGCTCAACTCATGCCGCTCTTTGTTCGGTGAGAGGGCGGAGTCGATCATCTCCAGCTTCGGCTTGTTCTCGAAGGCGGCGATTTCTTCGGTTGTTGGTAAGTGGATCAAGGTAACGTCTCCTCTATGCCGTCACGGGTGCAGGCGCGGCGTCATCGTCGTTGAAAATGTCTTCATCTGAAATACCGTGCTCACCCTGCTCTCCAGGATCGTCTTGCCCTAAGGATTGGAAGTAAGCACGGCGGGCGGCGGAGCGAGCGGCATCTTGAGCTTCGACCTTCGCGTTAGCCTTACGCTCGGCCTTGAGCTGGCTGCGGGTTTCGGTCAAGGCGTCCCCATCCATTTGAATCCGGATGGGCGTGGTGTCGTTCGTGCGGTCGATGGTGCGATGGCCCACGGCCTGCTGTATCTCCCCTTCGTGGGCTCGGATGAAGTCTTCAACCTGCCTTCTATACGATGGGCTGGTTTGGTACTTCGGATTGTTGAACATCTCGGTAATCTGTTCGTTGTAGATTGCTTGGTCTTCCTGGGCTCTCGCCGCTGCGCGATTTGCCATGGCGCTTTCAAGTACACCATTCCCTATCTGGATTCCGCTGCCTGCCTGACCCGGAGCGAACTCCGGAGAGTTCTTCAACATAACCTGGACAGCGAATCTATAGGCCTCGTCCGTTTGATACCTCTCGTCCTGGAAAGCGGCTTGGCATTCTGCCTGCGAATTAAATCCGCACTCGGCCCAACGGCTTTCTGGACCAAGATACTTATTAGTGCGGTTACCTTCTTCCTCTTGTGGCGTGTCTTGGCCGATCTGATAGCGATAGAACATTACTTCGATTCCTTTCTATTTATTTGCATTGCGACGTGTTGAGACCATGCCTGAAAGCCTGCGTCCTGAGTCGTGCTGTAACAAGCCCATCCGTTGCAGGAACACACGGCACTTGAGAGATCGTGCGGGCGAATGATAGTGACGGCCTTGCTTCGATCTACGAAGCGGTAGGAGCATTTCGGTTTGATTATTACCATGGAGACCTTTGCTGCTTTGAGGCGAACGCATCCCACCAAGGTTAACGGAATTGTTGACCTCGATTTGACGGCTCTATGAAGGGAACGGGAGAAAGGAGGCTACTTAGTTGCTGGCGGCTTCGGCGCGAGTGGGTTTACAAACGCGCCAGTTTGAAGGCCTGTGTTGAGGCCTGCCTGAGCGACGCTAAAGAGAGGACCAAACCAATCGGTGGGCTTAACTGGGTTCTTTTGATAGGGCTTTACCGCATTGGCTCTGTTTTCGTATTCCGTGCGATAGGCTTCGATCATGCGGCTATGTTGATAGCTAGAATTCTCCTGGTTCAATCCTAGCCGTGCCTTCGTTTGTTCGACCTGATAGCGGTAATCCTGTTGGATGTCGGCCAGAGTTTGACCGGCTACCCCGCTTTCCGCTGCAGCGACTTTTGCCGTCGCTCCGGCTGCGCGTTCGTTGCGGTCTAGGTCGTGCTGCTTTTCCGCTAAAGCCTGCTTCTCTTGGGTATCAGCAAGCATTTCATCTTCCACCTTTTGGAGATAGTCGGCAGTAGCCCGCTTCCTGTTTTCGTGAATTTGTTCGTCCACGGCTTCGGCTCGCTGGTTTTCGACCTGTTGAGCCGCTTCGTGTTGCTGTTGCTGCCCATATATCGACGCTCCCGCACCCATCGCCGCAACGCCCATTGAGGCGGCGGCGAGTGAGACCGGCTCGCAGCTCAGGTATCTGTGTTCGTGTCGCATCGGCGGTTACTCCTTCGCGAGGGCCGGGGCTTCTTCCTCGACTGGCTCAACGGACGGATGCAGCCCTAAGGTAATCGACGCAAAGCAGATGAGATGAGAGAACTCAGAGCGGCCAAGACTCCGTAATCTGTCGGCCAGTTCTGCAAAGTCTGACACATCGGCTAGACCGAGTTTAGAATCAAGGTCGATAAGGCCGGTGATGATGTCTGTAGCGAGTGTGTTTTGTGAAACGGCATGACGATGCATATTGAGGGGCTCCTTTTGTTGTGTGATGGTTGGTGAACTGCGTAGGCTGTCTAATCAATCTCGACTGAGCGCCTACGTCTCGCTCGTAAAGACTTCGCAAGGGCGCGGGTCTCAGGTGTGAGGGCCTTCGCTCGGCGTTTACGGATCACTTGTGCAAGCTTACCGATCACTGGGCCAAGGGCTTTCATGTCTGACGCCTTGACCTCTCGCGCTTCTGCTCGCTTTCGGGCTGTGAGGGCTTCGGGGCGGTTTGCCAGATACCGCATGAACTCCGCGCCGTCACAGTTGCTAGAACTGCCTTCGTTAAACACGTGTTCTTGGCCGGTAGCTGGATCAAAGAACATTGGATGGTTGGTCCAGTAGCACCCAGGAGGAAGAGACATGGCCTACTTATTGTCCAAGGGAGTGGCTGAGCGTTTCGCGGAGCCTTCGCTGCGCTTGAGTTTCGCGGCATAGTCAGCGATGGCAAAGCGAACGGCTGCGGCCATACTGACAGCACTTTTGGGCTTGCCGGTTTGTGCTCGGATCGTTAAGCGCTGAATAGTGTCGATATTGAGAAGGTCCCGGTCTGAGAACATAAAAGGTCGATAATGGGTCTTCGGCTCTCGTTTATCTCTAGGGCGCGGGGCGTGTTGGTCAGAACAAATAGGGATGGGCGCAAGCGACGACATGGGGGAACTCCTTTCGATGGATTGAGGAACGGGATAATGAGACTGTTAGAAAAGGGACAAAGAGAACGAGCGAGGAGCTACGGTCTGGGCTCCACGGCTGCTGAGAGTGTTAGATAATCGGTAAAGAATGGCGGGGACGAGAAAGGTTCTTGTGGCTACAAGGGAGGTGCTATCATAACTAATTGTTAAATCATGCGACTACCTGTGGATGTTCAGAATGGTGCAGATTAAAATCAATAGGTTGTGAAGGTGTCGCCTGAAGCGGTTCAGCGGCTACAAGGCGTCAGGTATCATAAATGCTGATAAAATTTACCTATCTCCTGTGGATTTCACTTAGCCTCAAAATTAAGATCAATAGGTTATGGGATGGAACCTGCCTCGGTTCAGGTGGCTACAAGGTGTAACCATTCATAAATGACTAGGAGTACAAGGCAATTCCTGTGGATTCCATAAACGACTAGAAATTACATCAACAGGTTACGAGAGGAAGCAGCTTAGGTTCAGGTGGCTACATGGTAAGTGGTAATGCATCTACTTGAAAACTAGAATGAACACCTGTGGATTTCACTTAGCCCCAAAATTAGAATCAATAAGTTATGAGAGGGGGCCTACCCCGGTTCAGGTGGCTACAAGGTACAACCATTCATAAGGGCTGAGGAACTAAAGGGAACCCCTGTGGATTCCCTCTAGCCTCAAATTTGAGATCAACAAGTTAGCTTCCGGAGCCGTTCAAGTAGCCCCTCTTTGCCGCGTCTTCAACATCCAGATACCTTCCCGGCTCATACGGTCTCATTCCAGTTCGCTCCTCATGCTCTCGCCTATGCCGGTCCTCTTTGGCCCATGCCTCGCTCTCCTGCTTTGCCTTTTTCACTTTCTCGCTATGCGCCGCGTTGTCTCGCTGCACTGACGCAAAGAACTTCGCGTCTTGCTCTGCTTCCCGTTCGCGTCTGGTCATCGGCCTGAACTGCACCACACGGGTGCCCTCCCACCGCTCCCACGGTTTCAGGGCGCGGTACCGTAAGCCGTTTTGGGCTGAGTCGTGAACGGGGACGCTTGATACAGTCTGAGCTTCCTCTGTGGGAGACGACGGAGAAAGGGCCAGCTGAGGTTCCACCGTCCGGGTGGCCTTACGCTTGGCCTTACCTGCGGCCTTATGCTCAGCCTTTGCTGAGCCTTCCTTGAGATGCTGTTCAATCTTCTGCTTGCGCTGTTGTCTCTCTAACTCGGTTCGGTCGCTGGCAATCGACATTGTTGAGGTCTCCTTATGGCATTGAAGGTTTCTGTTTTCTCGGCGCGGGTTTCCCCTTCCACCGGCATGGATGGCCGGGACGACGCCAGGTAGGGGTTAGCGTTTTGTTCTGTATCGTTTCCCATCGAACGTCTTGAGGATAGACCCGGCTTGCAACAAGCGTAAGGATGGCCTTATCTCGCGCCTTACTGTCTTCGGAGAGGTAGCGGAGGAACGGATCAAGGTAGTCGTCTAGCCGTTTCGCAATCCATCGCCCTTGGAGCTTCGGGCGAGACTTGTAGAACTCTTTCCGGCTCAACCAGGCTGGACGCTTCCCGCGCCCTCTAGAGATAAGGCGAAGCACGGATTTGACCTGCATCGCTCGGCGGAACGCTTCACGGTGCAAAGGCGGTAACTCAGGGCCTTCGATCTGGCAGGCTAGGCGCGTCCCAAGGATCGAACACAGTACAGCTAAGGCGGCTTGGAGACCTGAAGGCCAGCGTGTGAGCGTGGCTCTCAGGAGGGCTTGAGCCTTACGCTTGGAGTTAATGCGCCTTCGGTTCAGGTCGGTGAAGATGATCTTCTCGCAATGGTTGCGGAGGAAGGTGTCTAGCTCGGTGAGGGTTTGGAGGAGCCGCAAGGCATTCGCTGAGGGCTTCTTTTTCTTGTTGGTGGATTGAGCTTGGCGGATGAGGGTCTTGCAATAGACCAAGGTGCCCTGGATGTACGGTGTTCGCAGCCGGGAGGAGAGAGGGTGCTCGGCTAACGCGGTGCCTTGGCTGAGCCTTCGGTTTAGGTGCATACGACAGACTCCATGGAAGGGAACCACAGGTCGTCTACAGCCGAAGACGGCGGAGCACACCTTATAGGGTCGGCCACAAATCGTCCTAATGCGGACTTGTTTGCTCGAAATCATTTATAGGTCCCCGTTAGCCACACAAAGCGCGGCTGTTTGGATGAAGGTTGAAAGTATTCCGAGTTCGGTTGCGGATCGGTCGAGAGGAAGGGACAGCAAAGGCCAGCCGGAAGGCTCCGGCCAGCCCTGAGATGAAGACGGTCTAGGCCTTGACCATCCGGGACACGGTACCTACGCCGATGCCTACGGTCTTGGCTATCTTGATGATGCCTTGTCCCTTAGCGCGGAGGGCGAGAACCTTCTTTTCGATGTCCCCGTTCAACATGGGCCTTCCTAGGACCTTCCCTTGTGCCACGGCTCGCTTGAGACCGGCTTGGATCAATGCTCCGTGGCCCTCCCAGTCAATACCGTGAACCTTTCCATGGCACGTTTCGCAGAGAGGAATGGTACGCGTTCCTCCTAGAGAGAATGGCACGATGTGGTGAGCATGTGCGGCTGGCTCGTTGCACTCAAAGCAACGATAGCCGGAAGTTCTACTGACGAGTGTTTCCACGGTTTCTATTACCCCTCTGAAATGGCCTCACCTAACCCCGCATTCAGCGCGGCTTGACAAGTGCCGATTTGATGTCGTAAATAAGACGTGTGATGTAAACCAATACGATCCAACGGAAGGAGCCCACGCCATGAGACGAGCCGCTATCTATGCCCGCGTGAGTACGGATGGACAGAGCACAGCGAACCAGTTGCAAGAGCTTCGGGCAACGGCTGAGCGGAACGGCTGGCAAGTGGTGCAGGAGTTCGTAGACCGTGGCATCTCAGGAGCCAAGGGACGCGATAAGCGACCGGCCTTTGATGCGCTGTGGAAAGGCGTAGGGCGAAAGGATTTTGATATTGTGTTGGTCTGGTCCGTGGATCGACTCGGTAGAAGCCTCCAGCACTTGGTTGACTTCCTCTCAGAGCTTCACGCCAAACGGATAGACCTCTTTCTTCAAGTCCAAGGAATGGACACCACCACGCCAGCAGGAAAGGCCTTGTTCGGGATGCTCGGCGTATTCGCTGACTTTGAGAGGGCGATGATACAAGAGCGCGTGAAGGCAGGAATCAAACGCTACAGAGCCGCAGACCCCGCGAAGCCCTGGGGCCGCGTTCCCCTGGAGCAAGCGAACCCTGAGCTAGTAGGAAAGATCATGCAGCTTCGTGAGGCAGGCACAGGCATGAAGGCGATAGCGAAGCAGGTTGGCGTATCAAGTCGGACGGTCTGGAGGCTGTGCCAGCGAGTAGCCTAAGCTCGGCCTTCTGTCCTCCCTTGTCTCTCAGGCTTGCAACGAAGCAGGCCAGCCCTCAGAGGCCCACCCACCCAAGCACCAGAGACGGCGGTACCCTACGGGGGAAACGGCACGTCCGCGCATCGCGGATACCGGGACAGATTTTTTTCCAATTTTGATTTGAATCGCATCGTGTTGACGCCCCGGAATGCTCCGCTTAGACTGAAGGCCCATGGATCTACAAGTGTGCTGGAATTCCATTTCTTGCCTGGAAGGCTGGGAGAGGGCACTTCGACTAACCGGAGTGGTCGGGGCCGTCGTAACGGTTATTGTCGTGATCATTACAGGCGGTGGGAGCTATGCATCCTATAAAATCGGTGAACGGCTAGCAGTACTTAAAGCTCCTCGCACCTTAGCGCCATCACAACAACAAGCCATTGTGGCCAACCTACAAGGTAAACCTACAGCACCATTCGTGATCAAGTCCGACCCACAATCCCCAGAGAGTGACGAGTATGGCAGGCAGCTTGAGAAGATTCTTCAGCAGGGTGCGGGATGGTCTATTGGAATTTCTCGCCTACCTTTTCCTATCCATGCAGGCGAGGAACCAACAACAGGAATCACGATCATGGTAGACGGTCGGTACGCTGAGACGGTCTCGAATGGGAGAAACTTAGAAGCAGCCTTGAGGAATGCAAAGGTGGAAGGTGTGAAGCTGGAAATGAAAGAAATCTCTTCTAACCCTCAGGTTGCGTCCTGGGTTTTCATCAAGGTTGGTCGGAAGGGCAACCAATGATGGGAGCCATGATAAAAGTTCAATGTCGCCGCAGAGAGCGGCATACATCGAGAAGTTCAAAGACCCACGTTCCTGAGGTTGTGGCTTCTGCCGTCGAGTGGATGCTTAGAACTCCCACAGTTCAAAGGGAGATAGTAGACAGATACCTTGACCATCTGAGCCGAAACAAGACGGAAGGAACCTAGATCAGAATTCGCTAGTCTTGGCTACACCAAAAAGGATAGAAGTGGCTACACCACGCCACTAAGCCAGAAGCTGCTATGTATCCAATACCTTTAGATTTCAAATATTTGGCCTTGAATGCGGCGAGGCGTTCACGCGTGGTCAGCTCTGGTTACTATCCCGGCTTCGGCACCACACCCCCTCAATACCCCTTCAATTTCTGCGATTTTGAACGCTTGCCTTGAGACAGGAGCGCGTTGTGGTATTCGTGGGTTCACACGGCTCACGGCTTCCTCGTGTTTCTCTGTCCTGGGGAAGCTGAGGTCCCCGATCTGCCGGGCGTCGTACCTTTCCTTCGTGCCTGTTGGGCATGAGTGCAGCCCTGGAAGGGGGCTAGCCATCGGAATGTCAGGGAACGCATTTCCGGATGGAGTCGCCAGGCCTTGGCCGAGCAAGGTAGTCCCCCTCTTCCGAGGTACCAAGATCAGGGAATGTGCCTGAGCCTATTGTAGGCTAGTCTTGAGCATCAGCGAATTGTACGGCCCACACCATGAGGAGGACGGATGAAAAAGCGGTACAGCACGCGAGCTTCAGTCCAGAGCACCTGCGTCTTGTCGTGTAACGGGCTGGTCGGCCAGGCGGAGGTCGTCAACCTCTCCGTGCCAGGATGTCTGCTTACTACACGCATGGCATTGAAAGTGGGGCAGTATGTAGATCTGCGGCTCTCGTTCAAAACCAGTCCCACTCCCTTGCAGATCAAGCTGGCAGCCGTGCGGTGGGTGAGTCAGGGACAGGTTGGTCTCGAGTTCATCCGGATGTCCGAGGCAGACCAGTCTCGATTGCGCTGGTTGGCCGGATATATCGAACAACGAACACCTCAGTCCAATTGGAGTGAGCGAGTTGTGTGTCTGGGGGCAGCGCACGCATAAGCCTGTTCATGAGAGATGCGGGGGTGCGGCGTTTGTTGCTGCGCCCCCACCGTCGGCAGACAAGCCGGTGCTGACCTGTGGGCTGGGTCTGTATACGTCGGCAATTTGAACGGTGCGCGTCCGAGATTAAGCTCGTCCACAGATCGCCGAGCCCCCTCGCCTGGTTCGTCGCTGCTTTCCCTTTCTTGCGTGTCCACACTTCACTCACACTGAACCGTACTAATACAGGCCAGCCGGGCAGGTCGACCTTGCCTACAGAACGACGGGGGGAGGAGGCTGCCTGCGCGTGCGAGCACTCCGGTACTCTCCTCCCAGGGCCTCTCAGCCTGGCCACCGTATCCCTCAGGACTCAATCAGTTGCGCCTGCATCTTGTGTGGGAATGTCGGTCCAGCGGCGGCCATTCGCGAAGGATGGCTTAGGACCCGACTGGAGTCATCAGCCAGTTGGTAATGTAGACGTTCCGAACCTGGCCTTTGGGGAGGACCTTGTTCACAGTGCGTTTGAGATCCTCGCGCAACGTGGCTGATTGACCGGGCGCGCGCAAGTCTTGAACGGGATAGGTATGCAGCATTTCCATGATGTACCGATCTATCTGGTCGTGCCGCTCCCGGACGAGCGTCCCTGTCGCCGGGCGGTCGAGTTCCACAGCGAGGTTCGCCTGAATGTAGTAGAACCGTGCTCCGTCATCTACTGGGGCAACAATAGCCGGCAGATTGATCGTGAGGCCCGCGGATGTCTGCGCGGGTTCCGATGAGGGCTTATTGTTGAATGAGAGTGTGTGCGGGATCAGGTCTGCAGAGGAAAATCCGCCCCAATACCCTACCAAGAGGAGAATGCAGGAGCTACCGAACAGCAACGCAAGGCAAATGCGCAGGGTCATGTTCATGGTGTCACTGACTCAGTCCCGTGGGTGTTCAATGGGCCATGTTGATCAGAAGCCACAGGCGCCATCCGGATAAGCGTACCACCTGCTGCCTAAATGTCTGTACGTAGTCGATACGGTTTTTGCGCTGGGTAAATGCCCAGGTTTTTCTGAGCGTTGTCGGAATACCCTTTCATAATAAATTCAATCGTGTCGGGATGGTTGTCAGATGTGTCCGACAGCAGGTCGGCTGAGTGAGCGCCGCGTGAGCAGCAACGGGTACGAACACTCGTGTGTCCCCCGTACGTTTGCACATGATCACTTCATCTGCGCCATGATTCGCAGTAGCCCCCTTTGCTATACTCCCGCCGTAGCTGTTTCTCCTGTGTTTCAGGTGTGATCCATCAGGTTCGGTGCTCTCTGTCAGGTGAATGTGCGGATTTAGATGTGATCAGGTCGCCAGATGGGCATTGAGATTGCGGTGAGTTGGCTTCGCACGTGATTCAGGTCTTCACGGATGGAAGTTGCCTCGGGAATCCTGGCCTAGGCGGGTGGGCCTATATTATTCAGGACGGTGAGCAGCGTCAGGAAGGATTCGGCCACTGCAGAGACACCACGAACAATCGCATGGAGATGTTGGCGGCCATTGAGGCGCTGAAAGTCCTCAGCCCCTCTCAATCGGTCGTCCTTCATTCCGACTCGCAGCTGTTGATCAAGACCATGACGCTTGGTTGGAAACGAAAGAAGAACCAGGAGCTTTGGGCTGAGCTCGATCAATTGGCGGGGATGCACCACATCAGTTGGAATTGGGCGCGTGGTCACAACGGGCACCCTGAAAACGAAGCCTGCGACACCCTGGCGCAGCGGGCTGCCTCCATGGCGGCCTCATCGCGTGGGGCGCAGCTTCAGAAAGGACGGCATGCATCTGCTCAAGGTCGGCCGATTCCATATTAACCTCGAGTATCTCCAATTCATCCATGAAGAGCGCGAGGATTTGATTCTGCACTTTAGCGAAGGCGTGAACATCCGGACCACCACGGTCGCGCGCAATTCACCCGAGGGTGAATTGCTGCAACGTTTCATGGTTCGTCATCTCTGGGTTGAGTCGGCTCCGTCGTCTTAGAGCGTCTCCAGCCTGCTGCCCGTGGGTGGCAGGCTGCCGATACCTACCCCCTTCGGACCTCCACATGTGAGTTCCATGGTCTGATGGAACGTTGGAGTTGCGGGTGTTCAGAGGCGCGCTGATTCTCCGGTGCGGGACGTCGTGCGGGCAGTCGTGGCGATGTGACAGTCTCCGGAACCGCATCTGGTGCGGCCCGTCAGCCAGAGACGGTTCCGAGCGAACCAGGCATAGGCTCGCACTACAAGAAAATCGATGAAAGGTAACCGGCTCAGGCGAGCCAGAATTCCCCAGCCCACCGCTTGCCAGATGGCGCGGAACACCTCCACACCGGTGATGATCGTCCCATCGCTCCATTGCGCGTGAATCACTGCACCAAGACGGTCTGGATGCAGTCCAGTTGGTTCCGCGTCATACCCAGGAACCGAGAAATCACAGAGATTCAGTCGCTGCTTCCTGTCGAGGCGCTTCATCAGCGCCATCTCGCGCGCGCAGATTGGGCAGGCGCCGTCATAGAACACCGTGAGTGGATAGGGGGCCATGCGCGACGACCCTTCGTTAGCCGGGGATGGGAAAGCGCCGGGTCAATTGTTCAAGCTTCTCGTCGAGCTCGTTGAAGGATTCCAATACGTCGATGTTGGATTCTGTGAAGCGATGCCGCATGGCCAGGGCACCCTGACCGCCTGCCAGGACATTGGACAACGGCGCCACGTCTTGAGCCAATGCCTGGATCAGCTCAGCGGCCGCTGGATCTGGAAGCGCGATTGTGCAGGAAAGAATGGTGAGGTCCGGCGTGACTTCCCGGCAGAGGTTGCTGAGGGAGAGGACGGGGACGTTGGCTCCGAGGTAGTACACTCGACAGCCCCTGACACGACACCGATAGGCGACGGCCAGTGCGGCAAGGTCGTGTTCCTCGCCTGGTGGGCAGGCCACGACGACGGTCGCGCCGAATTCCGCCACCGGCAATTGGTTCATGGCTGCATACAGTTTTTGTTTGATCTGGCTGGTCACGTAATGCTCAACGGCCACGCTAATGCGGCCGAGGTGCCATAGTTGACCGACTCGTCCCTGGAGCGGGAGCAAAATGCCATGCAGTGCTTCTTCGAAGGGCACGACAGCGACCGCGCCGTTCAACCGCTTTTCAAACGTGATCCGATCGAGTGGTTCCAGGGCGATGAGGAGCTCCCGCAGCAATCGGTCGAAGGTGTTGTCGACCACGGCCGTGCGCGGCGCTGCGGCACGCATGCGACCGATCAATTCTTCGCGTCCAACCTTCGCGAGATCTCCGATTGAAGCTCCCGCGTCCAGTTCTTGTTTGAGATACCGCAGCAGCGCCACGTCTTCATCGGAATAATTGCGATAACGATTCGCTCCTCTGGTCGGTTTGAGCAGACCAAACCGTCGCTCCCACACACGAATCACATCACGGCTGAGGCCGGTCAGCTTTGCAACCCTATGAATTCTGTGGGTATTCATTGGATAGATTCAGTATAGTTTCTTGTCCAATGTTTGTCAAATATTTTTCATTTAAAACTCTTGACACATTGGACATGGAAGGTGTAAACATTGGACATAGTCGTTGCAAACATTGGACACCAACAGTCAGGAGTAGCCATGGCGACACAACACTCAACCGAAGAAATCAAAGCACGAGGCGAGTCCCGAGTGGAGTTTGTGAACTTTCGGTCTGAATCGAGTTGCATCCGATGTGGAGGTTTCATGGTGCCCGACTTCTGTACCGACCTCCTGAATGGCTCCGGTTCGCTTGATTGCACCACCAAGCGCTGTGTGCAGTGCGGTGACATCGTCGATCCGGTCATTCGGTTAAATCGTCGTCTCCAGCAGTCGGCCGGTGCGGCCCGGGAACTCAAGGTCGATCCCTTCATCCAGGCTCAGGTGTCTGCGTAGTGGCCGTGACGAGGAAAGAGTTGGCTGATCACATTAAGGAGGTTCACATGCGGAGGCAAACAGCGGTTCAAGCGGGTATAGCGGCGGTGTTGTTAACGGGGGCCGCATCGTTGGCGATTGCGGCAGAGTCAGCAGGCGATAAAGACATGGTGCTCGTCCCCAAGGGCGAGTTCACGATGGGCAGCAACGAACATGCCGACGAAGTTCGCCATCAAGTGGTGCTGGATGCGTACCTCATCGACAAGTTCGAAGCTTCGAATGCGCGATACAAGGAATTTATGCGAGCGACTGGCCATCCAGCTCCCGCCTACTGGGATGACCCACGACTCAGCAAGCCGGAACAGCCGGTGGTGGGCGTGAGTTGGACTGATGCCAATGCATTCTGCAAGTGGGACGGGAAGCGGCTGCCCACTGAGGCGGAATGGGAGAAGGCGGCCAAGGGACCGGAAGGGGACAATCACTATCCCTGGGGCCATCATCTCGATCCCAAGAAAGCCAACTACGGACAGAACGTGGGGCGCACCATGCCGGTCGACTCCTATCCTGAAGGAGTGAGTGGGTATGGCGTCTACAACATGGCCGGCAACGTCTTTGAGTGGGTCGACGATTGGTATGACCCCAAATATTACCGGAGCAGCAACGCGCTGAATCCCCGTGGCGCGGACAAGGGGTACAACTTCGCTAATCAAGGGCCGGTCAAGGTCTTGCGGGGCGGGTCCTGGCTCGCTCCGGAAACCTCGCTGCACACCAGTCATCGTTTCTGGAACCAGCCGGAGAATAACTCCTACGGCGTAGGATTGGGTTTCCGCTGCGCCAAGTCGGTCAGCGCAGTGTCAGAGGAGGCTTCGCAGGCCGGACGCGACGCGTTCATCCAAGCGCTCGTCGGTATGGGCGCGGAAAAGAATGCGGATGCCATGGCATCCATTGAGAAGGCTCTGGCCGCGGATCCGGACAACAGAGAGTATTTGGCGACCCGAGAGCTCATCAAGAAAAGCATGAAGAAGTAATGGTGGATTGCGACTGCAGAGAGGTGGGGAGACCCACCTCCCTGCCGCACCTGCAGGCGAGGAGGTACGGCATGAACATGATGAGACATGTGCTCGGAGCAGGATTTGTCATGGGCCTGATGGTCGCACTGCCGGCGGCCCAGGCGGAGGAGGCGACCATCCCGCAGGACATGGTGTATGTGGGGCAAGGTCCTTCAGTCATGGGATTGGACAGAACTGAACCGGCGAAGTCGGAGCGCCGGCTGTCCCTGTATGACAAGCGCATGAACACGCCCTGGTCCGCGGACGCTTTTCACGACGAGGGGCCGGCTCATATGGTGTTTCTCGACTCCTACCTCATTGACAAGTACGAGGTGTCGAACAAGGACTACGGAGACTTCATTCGTGCCACTGGTCATCCTGCGCCAGCCTACTGGGACGATCCTCGACTGAATAAGGCCCGTCAGCCGGTGGTCGGGGTCAACTGGATCGATGCCAAGAGCTACTGTGAGTTTCGGGGGAAACGTCTCCCGACAGAGGCCGAGTGGGAGAAGGCGGCCCGTGGTCCGCATGGGAACTTGTATCCCTGGGGCAACGATTTCGATTCCAACAAGGCGAATTATGATCGGCATCATGACGCGACCCTGCCGGTGGATGCACACCCCGAGGGCGTGAGCTATTACGGTGTCTACAACATGGCCGGGAATGTCTTTGAGTGGGTCTCGGATTGGTATGACCCGAAGTACTATGGCCGGCTTGAGACGATGGTGAATCCCACCGGCCCTGAAAAGCCGCTGTGGTTAGGTGGCACGGGCACGTACGTGGATCGACTGACCGTCGGAGAAAAGCGGGTCATCCGTGGTGGCTCCTGGATCGCGCCCGAGGGTGCCATCCGATCCACACATCGGTTCTGGAATCATCCGCTCAACAACAGCTACGGAGTTGGATTGGGATTCCGTTGCGCGAAGACGGCGCCGCCTGACCTGGAGCAGCGCATACGAGACAGCTATATCACCGCGCTGGTGGAGATGGGCCGCGAACGGTTTGTCGATGCCCTGCAGGCAGTCAATCGAGGCTTAGCTATGGACCCAGTGAACGTGGAACTTCTGGAGCTGCGGCCCTTGATCGAACAATCCATGACTCGGCGGTGACGCCACAGAGCGAACGGAATCGCTCAATACGTTCCTACGATGGAGGCAGAGCCATGACGAACAGGATGATGAACACGCTGGTCAGCGGAGTAGCGGCGTTACTGTGGGCGACGACGGTTCAGGCCGGACCAATCGATGCCAGCCGTCACACCCATCCGGAAAACGTGCAACTCGTGCATGAGGCGGAGCATAGCGTGGACCATGCCTGGGAGGTCTATCACCGGGCGGCGCTCGGCGGAACCGTGGCGTCGCCCGATCTGCAGGCACAAATCGAACAACATTTGCATGAAGCAAGAACCCTCGTGACCCAGGCGCAGGAGGCCGCCGACCGTGGCGATGCAGGTGCTGTGGAGCGCCTCGTCGGTCAGATCAGTCACCACACGGAACAGGCGATCGCGGGGAGCAAGGAGCAGAAGCGATGACACAAGGTTTGAGCAGGAGAGGGACCAGGTGGAGTGCGATAGGTCTCTTCGCAACAGCCGCCTTAACGCTCGCCCTGAGTCCTGTGGCGGCGGCGCCGCCGCTCAAGGAGCTGGATACCGTGCCCATGATCACTATTCCGGCCGGACCGTTCCTCATGGGCACGCAGAGTCCGAAAGGACGAGCCGATGAGTGGCCGCAACGCACGGTACAGGTTGATGCATTCGCGATCGATCAGGTGGAAGTGACCAACGAACGCTACCTGGCATTCGTGGCCACGACCGGTCACAGAAACCCGCCGAACCCGTATGGCACCGGCGCGCTCGTGTCGGCCAAGGGGATCGAACAACTCCCGGTCGTCCAGGTGACCTGGTATGACGCTAAGGCGTACTGCGCCTGGGCCAAGAAGCGGCTGCCGACCGAGGCGGAATGGGAAAAGGCGGCTCGCGGGACTGACGGCCGTACATTCCCATGGGGCAATGACGAACCATCGACGACTCGGGCGAACTTCGACCGGGAGTGGGTCAACGAAAAGACGCTTTATGCAGTCGGATCGCTACCAGGAGGTGACTCTCCCTATGGCATCAAGGATATGTCCGGTAATGCTCGCGAGTGGGTGCAGGACTGGTACGACCCCGACTATTACGCGAATGCTCCGACGGCAAATCCGCAAGGGCCGGACAAGGGCATCGTCCGTGTCATTCGAGGAGGGTCCTGGCACAGTCCTCTCGCCGACATCACGGCGACGGCGCGCGGGCGCGGGGGATTTGCCCTGCAGACGCACGGCACCGGCTTCCGTTGTGTGCGTGGTTCGGGCGGGCATGGTCAGGACACGTCGGCTCAGGAGCCGGCGGCGAAGTGAACGGCGTCGGGTCATGGCATGCCCGGATCGATTGACGTGACGGTGATCATGGAGGTACCGCGACTCCGCACGCGGCCTCCCGTTGAGGCGGATGGGTTCTTCCTTTGGAGGAACCCGTCCCCTCAGCGAACATTCAGACGGAGCAACGAGAGGTCCGGAGTCGAGGGACTCGCAACAGGGAGGAATACATGGAGCAATTAATCGTCGTCGGCCTCGCGCTCATCGTGGTGAGCGTCGTGACTGCCGCATTCATGAGTAAGAGGAGACCGGCCTATAGCGTCGTACCGCGGCAGGTGCGAAGCCGGTCTCGCATCAGGTAGGTGTGGGGAGCGGAACGTGGTGCATGTCGATAAGACAATCGACCAATTTGGGAAGGCCCTTTATTTTTTTGACGTCGGGGGTTCCAATGGACACACATGGGACGCCGGAATCATACGGTCCTCCGCAACAAGGTCACCATCGCTGTCCTCGGTGCGGCGGGTTATTATTGACGCAGCAGTACATCGATCTGCTGGACGATACGGGTCAAATTGACATCACCGCCTGGCATTGCACCATCTGCGGAGAGGTGCTCGATCCGGTGATCTTGAAGAATCGATATAGTCCACCGCCGAATTTGCTGTATGGCACGAAAGAGAGAAAGTTCAGTCAGCGCGTCACGGCCCTTCCGGGCCGATCGGGATCGAAACAGTCAACGGAGCGAGGAGACTCTGGGAGCGGAAGAACACCACCTCACAATGGATCCCAGATTGAGCCGTAAACATCAATGACGTTCGGTATAGGAAAGCGATTCATGCGGATCGTCGTCACCGGAGGCACAGGATTCATCGGTCATGCACTGGTCGCGGAGCTCACGCGGCAGGGACACGACGTGGTGGTTTTCTGTCGGAAGCCTCGTCGATCGGCGGTCCCGGCCGTCCGCTATGTCGAATGGGATGCCCACTCTCCAGGGCCCTGGCGGGATGAAGTCCACGCGGTCGATGCTGTCGTCAATCTGGCCGGTGCCCCCATCGCCGAAGGACGCTGGACGCCTGCCCGCAAACGGCTGTTGGTAGACAGCCGAACCGTGACCACCAAACTACTGGTAGACGCCCTGGCGCAACGTCCCTCGCCGCTTCCGGTTCTGATCAGCGCCTCCGGGATTGGCTACTATGGCGCGTCCGACGATCGGCTTCTCGACGAACGTTCGGCGCTTGGAGAAGGCTTCCTGGCAGACCTCTCCGCGGCCTGGGAGGCTGAGGCCTTGCGCGCGGGCCAGTTCGGCACACGAGTGGTGGTGCTGCGCACAGGCATGGTGCTGGAACAGGATGGAGGGGCGCTGCCAAAGATGGTGCTGCCGTTTCGCTTCTTTGCCGGGGGGCCGGTGTTGCCGGGCACGCAGTGGGTATCCTGGATTCATCGCGCTGATCAGATCGGACTGATCCAATGGGCGATGGCGACACCGTCGGTTTCTGGTCCCGTCAATGCCGTGGCCCCTGAGTCCGTGACCATGAAGACCTTTTGCTCCACCATCGGCAGGGTGCTCCATCGTCCCTCGTGGATTCCGGTTCCCGGTTTTGCCTTACAGGTGGCGCTGGGTGAGCTGGGGACGTTGATGACCACGGGACAGCGTATCGACCCGGCCAAGGCGCGAGCCGGAGGATATGTCTTTCGTTTTCCTCGGCTAGAGCCGGCCTTGCGGGCAATTCTCACCGGGGAGCGGGACGCATGAGTGTCATCATCGAACCCCTGATGCAGTACGCACATGCACTTGCGGTCGCTATTCTTGTCGGCAAGGTCGTGCTGCTCTCTTTTGTGGTCGCGCCGATTCTTGCAAAGCAGTTGGAGCCTGCACAGTTCAGCGCCGTGGTTCGCCAGTTGTTCCCCGCATACTATCTGCTGGGTATGGGCTCGGCTGCGTTGGGACTGCTGTCGCTACTTGTGTTGGGATTCGTCCAGGGTCTGAGCACATCGCTGCTGGGAGCCGGAGGAGTCTGGCTCGCCATTCTCCTGGCGGAGTCCTACTGTCGTTCGCCCCTGACCCCGCAAAGTAATGCGATGCGAGATCAGCTCAAGGAACAGGAACGGCAGGGCGCCGTCGACCCGGTATTGCAGGCTGCCTGGAACCGATTACATCAGCGGTCCCTGTATTTGAACTCCCTGGTACTGGTCGGAGGTCTCTGGTTGGTTGGCACACTACGTCAATTGTAATCATCACGAAGGGGGAAAGACGATGCGCGTCCCTACGTCTGTCGGACGGTACGTTCTCGCAGGAGTTCTCAGTCTGTGTGTGAATCAGGAATTGAGCATCAATGGTCCGGTCATCAGTCACGCTCATGACAATGAGGGGTCACAAGGCGCCATGTATGGTCTTGAGGCGACCATTCCCGATGGCGTCATCGGCGTGGCGCTGCATGTCGGGGCGGAGCGTGTGGGCGATGTGTCGGTGTTGTACATCGCGCAGGTGCTGCCCGACGGTCCGGCGGAGAAAGCTGGGCTGAAGCAGGGCGATCAAGTGACCACGGTGGATGGTGCGGTGCTGACCGGCAAGACCTACGAGCAGGTCGCCCTGATGGTCCGCGGAGAGCCGGGTACAGTCGTGAAATTAGGCGTGAAGTCGGAAAGTGGCGTGCGGGACGTGTCAGTCACGCGGGTATCCGGTCAGACATTGTACAAAGGGCAGATGGGGTCGCACGGCGGCCCGAGCAAATAGGTGACGTGTGAAACAGGTCATTGCAGGGCTGGTGGTGCTGATCCTCATGGGCGGCCAGTTGCCGGCTGAAGCGGGAGACCATCCGGCTCCGTTGTCGGTTGTCTCGACGATGGAGAGGACGGGTCTCTATCTGCAAGCGGGCGACTACCGCCGGGCGCTGGAAGCGTGCGAACAGGGGATCCACGACCGGCCCTCTGCCGAGACGTATCTGCATCTCACGTATGTCTATCAGGCGATCGACGCGTATCTGGAGCAATTGTCCAAGGAAGAGAGTTGGATGGCGGTGGAGCAGTTGTATCTGAATCTCGCCTATCGGCACACCGAAGATCTCGTCGATCCCCCAGGCGGTTTGGCACGCATGGCGAAGGAGATGATCCAAACCAGCGTTCGCCAGCAGGCGGATGTCAGCGCGGCGATGGCGGTGCGATTGAGCAAACCCGTGTCCGACCGACTCTGGCAGGAACAGACGCAATGGCGGAATGCGCATCCCACCACCTGGTGGCAGGCGTTTCCCGATGCCTGGATGCGATGAGGATCGCATGGATGCGAGGCGGTATCCGCACAGCGAAGGAGACTGACGTATGCTGAAACACACGACGCGGCGCGGCATCGATCTCAAGTTGTTCGGTGCGCTGTTCTTGGTGGTGGGTCTGATCGATTTGCTCATCATCGAATTTTTCCCCGCCTATGCATTGAAACTATTCGGTGTGACGATCGCCGGTCCCCTGGCCTATCTTGTGAAGTTGCATTCGCCGGCCGTTCATTTCCTGATCGGTTACGGGTTCGTGTTTCTGCGCCCCTGGTCCTGGGGGCTTGCGATGGCCTACGGGGGATTCGGGATCACGAGCGAACTCATGAACCAGTTTCAATTCGGCTATCATCACCTCCGCACCGGTTTTATGGCCACAACGGCGCTGTTTCTCTGCTATGTTGCGTGGCGACGCGTGCTGTTTGCTGATCCCCTGCCACCGGCGACTCGGTTGGCCTCGTCTTCTCCGGAGGTGCCTTCGTGAAAGGGTTGGTGTGGTTTCGGCGCGACCTCCGCATCCATGACAATCCCGCCCTCTCGGCGGCGTGCAAGGAGTGTCAGGAGATCGTGCCGCTGTTTGTGTTCGACGAGCCGTTGCTGGGGGCCCATGTGTTCGGATCTGCGTGCGTTGGGTTCATGCTGGGGTGTCTAGAAGATTTACGACACGCGTTGGCTGAGCGGGGGGTGAGGCTGCTCTGGCGAATGGGCGAGCCGGTTGACACCGTATTGCGGACCGCGCAGGAGCTCGGGGTGGATGCCGTGTACTGGAATCGAGACTATGAGCCAGCCGCCATCGACCGGGATCGACAGGCACAGCAGCAGTTGGCACGACAGGGCCGTACGGTGAAGACGTTTAAGGATCATGTGGTGTTTGAGGCCGAGGAGGTGCGAGGTCTGACCGGGGACCCATTTCAACGGTATAGTGCCTATCGCGATCGATGGTGGACGAAGTGGCGTGCGGCGGCTCCGACGGTGCTGCCGATTCCTGCCATTCCATTAGTGGACCACGCCGCAGGTTCCTCCCTCCCCCCCTGGCCCACTGCGGAAGCCCTCGGTTATGCCTCGGTGCCTATGTGGATCGAGCCGGGTGAACAGGCCGCGCGTGCCCGGCTGCAGTGGTTCCTGAAAGGCCCGGTTCATCGCTACGTCAGCGGGAGGAATCTTCCCTCGCAGGATGGGACGTCCAAACTGTCCCCTCACTTGCGATTCGGTACGATCACCGCGCGCACGATGGTGCACGCTGCGCTACAGACGCTCTCGAAGGGTGGGCAGGTCTCTCGCGCTGATGTCTTCACATGGATGGATGAAGTGGTTTGGCGAGAATTTTTTCAGCAAGTGTTGTCGGCCTTTCCGCATGTGGCCGACGGACCGTTCAAGGCGAAGCCCGGGCTGCCGGCTCCGCGTCCCGAGGGGCCGGAGCGGGATCGATTATTCGCTGCCTGGTGCCAGGGGCGGACCGGCTATCCGATCGTTGATGCCGGGATGCGCCAGTTGAACGAGACGGGATGGATGCATAATCGTGTGCGCATGGTCGTAGCCTCGTTTCTGGTCAAGGATCTCCGGCTGGACTGGCAAAGCGGAGAGCGTTACTTTATGCAGCAGCTCGTGGATGGAGATCTGGCGGCGAACAACGGAAACTGGCAATGGTGTGCGTCGACCGGGACGGATGCGATGCAGGGCTATCGAATCTTCAATCCCACCCTTCAGAGTGCAAAGTTCGACCCGGAAGGCGGGTATGTGCGCCAGTATGTGCCGGAACTCAGTCAGGTACAGACCAAGTGGATCCATGAACCGTCTCTCATGCCCAAGGAAGAACAGGTGCGAGCTCGGTGTCGTATCGGCATCGACTATCCGGAGCCGATTGTGGATCATCGGCAGGCGCGTCAGGAATATCTGGATCTCGGCAAACAGAAGGTGGCCCCGTGACCACGACGACGCTTCGCCTAGGCATCAGCCGCTGCCTGCTCGGCGAGCAGGTTCGATTTGATGGCGGTCACAAGCGGGACCAGTTTTTGACGGATGTGTTGGGTCGCTATGTGGAATGGGTGCCCGTCTGTCCGGAGGTCGAGGCGGGACTCGGCACGCCGCGAGAGGCGATGCGACTCGTAGGAGACCCACAACAGCCGCGCCTGGTCAGCATCAGGAGTGGCCAGGATCACACGCGGGCCCTGGAGATCATGACCGACACGCGCCTGGCTGACCTGGAGGGTGTGGATCTGTCAGGGTTTGTCTTCAAAAAAGATTCTCCAAGCTGCGGCGTGGAGCGTGTACGAACATACAACGAGCATGGCATGCCGAATCGCAAGGGCGTGGGCCTGTTTGCGCGGGCCTTTGTCGGACGATTCCCGCTCATCCCGGTCGAGGAAGAAGGTCGACTGAGCGATCCCATGCTGCGAGAGAATTTCATTGAGCGCGTGTTCTGCTATCGACGCTGGCAGGATCTGATTCACGGCGGGGTGACGAGGCAAGCGGTGGTCCGGTTTCACACGATTCATAAGTATCTGCTGTTGGCCCACAGTGCCCAGCATTATCGGCAGCTTGGCCGTTTGGTCGCACAGGTGCATGCGTATCGTCCCAAAGACTTGGCACTTCAGTATGGCGAACTCTTTATGCAAGCACTGGCCGTGCGAGCGACGGTGCGTAAACACGTCAATGTATTGCAGCATATCCTGGGACATTTCAAAGAGCGCCTCGAGGCACAGGAGAAGGCGGAGTTGTTGAGTGTGATTGCGGATTACCATCAGGGGCTGACGCCGTTGATCGTGCCGCTGACGCTGATCAAGCATTATGTGCAGGTGTTTGATGTCGAGTATATTCGTGACCAGGTCTATCTCAATCCGCACCCAAAGGAGTTGATGCTTCGCAATCATGTTTAACCGCACGTTGACAGGATTTGAGGCTCAGGTGTACGGGATCGCTGGATCGGTCAGTGCGTTGAGTGCGCGTGCTGCGGGTGACTCGAACCCAGGCTCAATGTTATCCGTGAGAGAACGAAACGTGTGTCAGTGTGACCCCAAACGTGACTGAGAGTTACGAGAAGGAGTGAGGACATGGCGACAGTGCGAAAGGGTGTGATTCTGGTTGGTCACGGCGGCATTCCCCGGGGCTGCCCGCAGGATTTGGTGACGAAATTGAAGCGGCTCGAGGCTCAACGCCGTGCGGCCAACCAGCCGGCGTCGGCTGAGGAAATGGAGCTGGATGCCAAGATTCGCCAATGGCCGAGAAATGCTGAGACAGATCCCTATCAGGCTGGGCTGGAAGCGGTGGCGGCACAATTGCGCGCCAAGTTGGGGGATGTGTTGTTTGCCGTGGCGTACAATGAGTTTTGCGCGCCGACGTTGGAAGAATCGGTTGATCAGCTCGCCAAGCAGGGCGCAACCCAGATTACCGTGGCCACCACGATGTTCACGCCCGGAGGCTCGCATTCCGAAGTCGAGATCCCTGAAATTCTCGAGCACCTCCGCCCGCAGTACCCAGGTGTGGAGCTCCGCTACGCCTGGCCGTTTGACCTCAGCCTGGTTGCGGGGACCCTGGCCGAACAGGTGCGTCGGTTTTCTTGATCGTTCCGTGATGCGCATTCCGGTCCTGTGGGTGCGCGTGTGGTCGGGAAACGATGGGGGCGTGTTCATTGTTCTGTGCAATGACTGATTTCATCTAAGCGGCGACCAGTGTAGAATCAGCCGCCGTTGCAGAAGGGGCGAGGGGCCGGAGAGGCTCCATGGCCTCGGGCGAGTACTGGAGCACAGGACAAATCATGCAGCAAGACGACCTCATCGCCGCCTTTCACCGGACGCAGTCGTTTAAATGGGACCCGAGCGGCGGATTTAAACTCGCCTCCGGTCTGCTAAGTCCCTTCTATGTCGATTGTCGAACATTGATGGCCTTCCCGCATGCGCGCCATCTGGTGGCTCAACGCGCCTGGGAGTTTCTCAAAGACCTCGAGTTCGATTGCCTGGGAGGGTTGGAGATCGGCGCGATTTCCATCGCCACATCGATCTCCGACTTTGCTTATTTGGCGTCCCCCCGACGGGAATGGCGGACCTTTTTCGTGCGCAAGCAGCCCAAAGACCATGGTCTTGGCCGGTTGGTCGAGGGGGTCGTGCGAGCCGGGGATCGCGCGCTCATCGTCGATGATGTACTCACCAGCGGTGGGTCCGTGGTGAAGGCGATTGTTGCCGCGCGTGAGGCCGGGTTGCAGGTGAAGGAGGCCCTCGTCATTGTCGACCGGAACGAGCAGGATGGCCGGGCCCGTGTCGAGCAGTTAGGCGTGCGGGTCGCGAGTCTTCTCACGATCGATCAGCTGATGAACGGTCGACCGACGGCCCCTTGAGCTACTTGCACTCAAACTGCACTCCCCACCGCCGCTCTTCGACGACATCGCTTGATCCTGCAATGGGGCTGGCCTGGCGTAGCCGCCCCTTGGTTTCTCCCTCGCGGACGATCGTGTGCCCGCCCGGGCATTTTTGGTTCATGAGGCGCATCGCGTCTTGACGGAATGACGACAAGAGTGTGCCTTGCTCGGGCCGGTATGGGTACACCACGACGCCTCCGTGGTCCGAGTCTTTCACCAGAATGGCGCCGTCCCCGCAGCCAGCCAGAAGCAAACACATCGCCAGGCCTATCGGACTTGACCAATTTTTCATCGGGCTCCTATCATAATAAGAAAGCGCGTTTCCAACCCGTCATATCGTGAGCAAAGGAGCGGTGGCCATGAAGCATATCATTTCTCTCGCCTGTGCACTCGTTCTGAGCGGGCTGTTCTTGCAGGAACCAGTTCCTTCTCTGGCCTATCATTCCTACGTGTTGAGTGTGCAACAGTTGCGAGCCGGCCTTACCAAGGCGTCCTCCTCCCGCGCAAAGGGGTTTGTGCTGGTCGATGTGCGTTCTCCTGAAGAGCATGCGTCCGGTATGATTCCCGGCACTGACGTGAACATCGATTTCCGCGAGATGAAGGTGCGCCACCAGGAGTTGGGCGCCAAGTTGGATGACCACATTGTCGTGTATTGCCAATCAGGTCATCGCAGCAACATTGCTGCCGAAACCCTGGCCGATCTCGGGTACACGCATGTTTATAACGTCGTGGGTAGTATGAACGCCTGGACCGAAGCGGGATTTCCCGTCGCGCCTGGCCGGTGACGCGGGGGACGTCACGGTTTGTGGGGTGGATGCGACGACTCTGAGTAGGTCCCTCCCCGCGTGGGCGTCCGCGGACTGATTCCGATGACGGTTGGCAGGGGGATATGCACGCCTGTGTTGCCTGCCAACAAGGAACGCCAGGTGGCTTGTGAGGCGGTCTCCTGGGCCGCATGGAGCAGGTCCTGGCTCGCGATTACATCAGATGATGCCCCGCCATCCATGGCCATCGCCTGCTGTAGCGAAGGCAGTTGCCGATGCAGGCAGTCGGCCAGGTGATGGAGCGACACGATGTCCACCGTCTTGATGACGAGGATCGCGCCTTGCCCGTCTTCAGCCACCACCGTCTGAAACGCGCGTTTGCCGCTATCTCTTACCCGAAGTTTGCCTGTCCGGTCGAATAACATCAATGATTGGGCCGCTTCCCGGTAGAGCGGCGGATCCTCGCTGAAGGCTTCGAAGGCCAGATCGAAGACGCGTGCTTTTCGAAGTTTCCCGTCGGTCGGTTCCGCTGCGAAGAGTCCCTGCCATGAATGATGTTTCTTGCCCCCGAGTGATCGCCCCTCTTTCAGCAGGACGCCGAGATAGGAATAGTCTTCGCGAAATAATCCTGCATTGAACATCACGTAGGCGTCTGTCCGTTGCTGCCAATCATGGATCGAGATCGGCGATCGAAGCCCTTCATCGCGAAATTGATGGACAGAAAACCGAAACCGCTCCGGGTCGACCTGGAGCATCAGTAAGGAGGACACCTCCGGGCACGTGTCGGCGGGGTTCCAGAGCGCCACCTGCATGCCGGTGGTTAATCGTTCCCAGGGGATCGAGTCTGCGGCAGCGGCCTGAATCGGAAGCATCACCAGGAGCCAGAGTGTGACCAGGCAGCGGTACCCCGTTCCTCCCCAGCGATTGGATTGTGCGGTCCGTGGGCTACGGTCGTTCATCCACACCTTCTGCCAGTGGTCGTATCGACGGAATGTGTCACGCGAATCCCTTGCGGGCTGAGTATAAGAAGGATGGGCATATGGGTCAAATTGATCACAGGCCCAGCCTGGCTGGAATGGAGCTGGATTACGAGGCGCGGGCGGTGCGAGGCGGTTGGCTCGGCGGTGACTGTCGGTGCGTGTGTCCCGTCCCCAGCGCCGAGGAGTCGAGCAGTGCGCGCACGGTGCGAAGCAGGAGGTCCGGTGTGAACGGCTTCTGCAAAAAGGTGGTACGGTGCGGATCCATGCCGCTGTTCACGCAAATGTCATCCAGATATCCGGACATGAAGAGCACTCTGAGATTCGGTTTGATGACCGACAGATGTTCGGCCAGTTCACGTCCGTTCATGCCCGGCATCACCACGTCCGTCAACAGGAGGTCGACATGGTAGCTCTGTTGCGTGGCTGTGAGGCAGGCTTCGACGCCGTTCTTCGCCTCAATCACCTGGTAACCGGTCTTGACCAATTCTCGGCGGACAAGATCGCGCACCCCGCTATCGTCTTCAACCAAGAGAATGGTTTCAGATCCCTGGCGTAGCTGAGCCGGTGAGGATTCGGCGGAAGTGGCAGGGGTTTGGGGAGTCGCGCGTGGGAAATAGAGGTCGAAGGTCGTCCCGTGCCCGACCTGGCTCCAGACGTCAATGCCGCCTCCGCAGGTCGTGACGATTCCGAACACCGTCGAGAGGCCGAGGCCGGTGCCCTTGTTCGCTTCTTTGGTGGTAAAGAAGGGTTCGAACAGGTGGCTGAGGACGTCGGCATCCATGCCGCATCCGGTGTCCGTCACCGTCAGTTTCACATAGTGTCCTAGTGGCAGCGGATGGAGGTGGTGCATCGGGGTGCGCGCCAGCTCCACCTGCGAGGTCTCAATGGCCAACAGGCCGCCATTGGGCATGGCATCCCTGGCGTTCACGACCAGATTCATCAGGACCTGTTCCAATTGTCCGTGATCGGCCTTGACATGACCATTATGAGGATCGGGACGGATCACCAATTGGATGTCTTCGCCGATAAGCCGGCGCAACATCCCTTCGACGCTCCCCATCACCGAGTTCAACGGCAGCACCTTCGGTTCCATCGGCTGCTTGCGGCTGAACGCCATGAGCTGGCGAATGAGGTTCGCGGCCCGCTCACCGGCCCTCTGCATCTCTTCAATTTTGGGGCGGATAGGATTGCCGGCAGTCAGTTCGCCTAACAGCACGTGGCTATGCCCCATGATGACGGTCAGCAGATTGTTAAAATCATGCGCCAGCCCTCCAGCCAGGCGGCCGACGGCTTCCATTTTTTGCGCCTGTCGGAGCTGCTTTTCGCTCATCCGCAGGGCATCTTCCGCCCGCTTCCGCTCCAGGCGCTCATCCAGCTCACGGAGCGTTCTGCGAACGGATGGTGCGAGTCTGCCCAGCCGCTGTTTGGAGATATAGTCGGTCGCTCCACGCTGCATCATGTCGACCGCGAACTCTTCTCCTTGCATGTCGGACACGAACAGAAACGGCACGTCCGGGTGAAGGGCACGTGCGAGATCAAGGGCCGCGGCCCCGTCGAACCCGGGTAGTGACGTATCCGCGAGGATGAGGCTGAATCCTCCTTGGCGGAGGGCCGCAAGGAAGTCTTCGCGCGTCTGAACGCGTTTCGATTGGCATGGAATGCCGGCGTTCCGGAGCGTAGAGTCAATCAGCTCCGCGTCCGCCGGGTTGCCCTCGAGGTGGATGAGTCGCAGGGGCTGAGTCATCGTCTGTCTCGATCCCGAATGGTTATGCTGATCGACCTGCGACGCGGCTGGCGCCTTCAGGCGGCGGTTCGTTGATCATTCCCCAGAACACACCGAGTTCTTTCACGGCTTTCAGGAATTGGTGAAACTCAACCGGCTTGACCACATAGGCGTTGGCACCCAGGGCGTAACTTTCGGCGAGATCGCGTTCTTCACGGGACGACGTGAGCATCACGACGGGAATGGGTCGCAGGTCGGCGTCATTCTTGATGGTGCGCAACACTTCCAGACCATCGACTTTCGGCATTTTTAAGTCGAGCAGGACGACGGCTGGATTCCCCTGCAGTCTCGTCTTAAAGTGGCCACGGCAGTAGAGGTAATCCAGCACTTCTGCCCCGTCATGACAGAGGATGACCTTGTCGGCCAGCTGATGCTCCTCCATGGCGGCGAGGGTCAACTCAGCATCGCGCGGATTGTCTTCTGCGAGCACAATAGGTTTGGAAAGCGTCATGTGGATGGCCTCACTATCGGGAGGCTGACGTAAAAGGTGGCTCCTTTGCCGAGCGCCCCTTCCGCCCAGGTTTTCCCCCCATGTCGGTGAATAATTCGTCGGACATTGGCCAGCCCGATGCCCGTCCCCTCGAATTCATCTGCGCGATGGAGCCGTTGAAAGACTCCAAAGAGCTTGTTTGCATACTGCATGTCGAATCCTACTCCATTGTCGCGCACGAATAACACCGCTTCGCTTGGACTGGCACTCTGGGTGCCAATTTCGATGCTGGCGTTCGGCTGTGCGCTGGTGAATTTAATCGCATTGGCGATCAAGTTCACAAACACTTGGCGCAACATGGCGGCGTCCCCCGTCACATCAGGGAGTTGAGCGATTGTCCATGAGATGGCGCGATCTTGCAAGTCATGTCGTAGATCATGCAGGACGGCGGCGATCAATTGGTTCAGATTGACTGTGCCATGCAACATTTCCTGCCTGCCCATGCGCGAAAAGACCAAGAGATCGTCGATGAGCTGTCCCATTCGGGTGGCGGCTTCCGAGATGGTGTGCAGATAGCGCTTGGCTTTGTCGTCGAGGGAGACCGCAGTGGCTTTCGCGAGCAGCGAGGCATAGCCATCGATGTGCCGGAGCGGTGCGCGTAAGTCGTGGGACACGGAATAGCTGAACGCTTCTAATTCTTTATTGGCCGCCTCAAGGAGTTCTCCCCGGCGCTGAAGTTCGTCGGCAATCCGGCGCCGGGCCGTGATGTCATGTCGGATCAGGTAGTACACGGCGGCGAGCAGCACGAAGAGCAGGAGGGCGCCGATGCTGAGGAGGATGATGCTGGAGCGAGTCGTCGTGGTGGACTCGATGACCCGTTGTGCCAGGGCCTTGTTTTCCTCCTGCTCCATTTGTGCCTGGAGTTTCCTGGCTGCATCAAGTGACGCTTTTGCTACCCCGGTCAATGCCATGCCTCGAACGGAATCGAACCCCGTCTTGTTGCGTAAGTCGATGGCGTTGCGTTCGTCCTGCAGCTGCTGGGTGATGAGCTGTTCGAGGTGTGTGACGTGGGCGCCCTGACTGCCGGCAGGGTCCGTAAGCTCCCGGAGGTAGCGCGTCAATTCCGGCGCGCGTTCGCGAAGGGTGTTGTAGGCGGCAAGGTAACTCTCGTCTCCGGTGACCAGAAAGCGCCGGTGGCCATTTTCCGCATCGTCCATGGCTTCTCCCATCGCACCGAGAAGCTGGATGAATTCGTGGCTGCGCTGGTCCTGGTGGCCGTTCCGAATCAGCACGGTCATGTTGCGATAGGAGATGACGGAGATGACCAGAATACCCGCAAACACCAGTCCAAAACCTGCCAGGACACGCTGCTCGATGGAGCGTTGCTGTAGGCTCTGAAGGAACGGACTGATAAACGACAAGGGCGCGGGGACGCGTGCATCCTGTGGTGGCCCAGGAAGAGCGGCATCGACAGCCTGTTGGCGGTGTGGTTCGTCCATACTCATCATGAAAACCCCGTAGGTGAGCCAAAGGACTCCCCCGGGCGGCACAAGATAGGGTGGCGCGCAGTCCCTGGACTGCAGCTAGTATTGTAGCAGAAGGCCTTGATAAGCCAATGGAATTGATGGAAACGGGAGCCGGTTACAGGAACGAAGTCCTCAACCGCCGAAAGGTGTCGTCGGAGGAAGAATGGAAGCCGCCGGACCGAGAAGGTTGGAAAACATCAGGGTGGCGGAGACGGCCCAGTCGAGGAATGGCTGGGGATAAATCCCGATCACCAGCGTTCCGGCCAGTCCAACGTAAATCACTGCACGCAACGGCCCCGTGGTCTTGATGGGAGAAGAGTCGAGCGGCTCGTTGATGTACATCTTTTTGACCACGATCAAGTAGTAGTACATCGACACGACGATATTCATGAGTCCCACGGTAATCAGCGTGTAGAGGCCTTCTTTGATTGCGGCGACAAAGATGTAGAGTTTCCCGATGAAGCCGGCAAGCGGGGGAACGCCCGCCAGTGAAAGCAGGAAAATCAACATGGCGAATGCCAGGAACGGTGATCGCCGGTTCAACCCGCGGTAGTCGTCGATCTCATCGCTGCCCACCGAATTGCTGATCGCCATGATCACGGCGAAGGCACCCAGATTTGCGAAGAGATAGGTCAGGAGGTAGAACAAAATGGAATCCGTGCCCATCTTGGTGCCGGCCGCCAGACCGATCAGCACATTTCCGACCTGTGCGATACCGGAGTAGGCCAGCAGTCGCTTAATGTTTCGTTGCGCGATAGCCACAATGTTTCCATACGTCATGGAGAGGATTGAGGCTGCGACAATGAGTAATGCCCACGCCGGCTTGAACGTGGCGAGCGCGACCAAGAAGAGACGTAACAAGATGGCGAACGCCGCGACTTTTGGTGCAATAGACAGGAAAGCCGTCACAGGAGTCGGGGCACCGTGATAGGTATCTGGAATCCAGGAATGGAAGGGAACGGCGCCGATCTTGAATCCGAGTGCGGCAAAGATGAGGAGGAAGCCGATGACGAGCCCGGTGGTCGGGTTTGCACCGGTCATATCCGAGAAAACGAGCTTGCCGGTTTCTCCGTAGACGAGGCTGATGCCGTAGCCGAGGAGTCCTGCAGCAAAGACGCCGAGGATGAAGAATTTGAGCCCGGCTTCGTTCGAGGCCATATCGTCGCGGAGATAGGAGACCAGGACATAGAAGCCAAAGGTGGCAAACTCCAGCGTCACAAAGAGCGAAAGGAGGTCGTTGGCCGATGCCATGAACATCATGCCGAGGGCCGACATCGCGACGAGGAAATAATATTCCCCGCGGAAGAACGAAAACCGGTGCACGTAGTCGATAGAGAGGAGAATCACCAAAATCGTCGCCAGCAGAATCATGACCTTGAAGAAGATGGCCATGCGATCAACCACGAACATCTTGGCGAAGAGGGTCCCTGTAATGCCGGTCATGTCGAACCATGCGAGGCAGGCCAGGGTGATCATCAGACCGAGGATGGTCAGATACGCCAGCTGTTCTTGCACGATTCGTTTGAACGAGAAATCGACGGCCAGAACGACGCACAGCCAGACAGTGAGAAACAGCTCAGGCAGCAGGAGCAAGAGATCACTGGCTGAAAGCGTTAAGGAAAAGTTCATCGCGGGGTTACCTTCGCGATCGCCTCATGGGAAGCCGACACCGGCGCAATGGGCGAACTGGCAAGTGGAATATGAGTCGGCAGCTCGGCGACCGGCACCACTTTGGTGATACGTGCGATCAGCGGGTCGACGCCTGAACGGACAACGGAGTAGAGGTGGCCGGGGAAGATACCAAAGCTGACGCTGACCATAATCATGACCAGCAGCGGCATGCGGTCCACCACGGCGACGGCATCGTGGGAGTGGCTGTATTTCTCCGCCATCGAGCCATAAAAGAGGCCGCGCATCATCTTGAAGAGGTAGGCCATGGTCAGGACGATGCCGAGGACGGCGACGACAACTTGGAACGGGTACTTGTTCCAGCTGCCGACGATGATCATCACCTCGGCGATGAAGTTGACGGTTCCTGGCATTCCGATGGAGGCCATGCAGCCGATGACGAACGCAGCCGAGATGAACGGCATGCGGTTCGACAGGCCGCCGAGTGAGGGAATGTCACGCGTGTGCGTTTGATCATACACCCAGCCGGCCATGGCGAAGAGCATCCCGGTGGCCATGGCGTGTGCGAACATATAAATCACGGCACCGCTGAGGCTGATGTAATCCAGTGCCGCCATGCCCAAGAAAACGTATCCCATGTGGCTAGAGCTGGAGTACCCGATGACGTATTTGGTGTCTTTGGCATAGTACGCGACAAGGCCGCCATAAATTATGCTGAAAATACACAGCACGGCGGCAATGGGCATGAGCTCGCGGGTGGTCTCCGGGAGAATCTCAAATGCCACCCGGATGATGGAAAAGTGGCCCAGCTTCATGAGCACCCCGGCGTGCAGCATGCTGGTGGCGGCCGGTGCGGCCGCGTGGCCAACCGGAGACCAGGAGTGCAGGGGCCAGATCGGCGCGATGGACGCGAATCCGAAAAAGATCAGCAACCAGATGAGCGTCGCCAATGGGCCTGAGAAATGAGCCTTTTCGCGAAGCACCAGGATATCGAACGTATTGAGGCCTGAGAATTTATAGATGAGCAAGATGCCCATAAGCGCGGCGACGGCGAATGCAGAGAGGAACAGGACCAACTTCATGGCCGCGTATTCCTTGCTGTTGGCACCGAAGTTGAAAATGAAGCCAACGGAATCGCGCTGTTTCAAGCCTTCCGGGTCTGTCATTTCGAGATACTTCTTCGTGTGACTGCCCCACATGCCCAAGAGCAAGTACATGGGGATCACGGACATTTCATAGAAGAAGTAGAGGAAGAAGAGGTCCAGCGACATGAAGACGCCGATTGTGGCCGCCGCGAGAATCAAAATCCAGATGTAGAACTCCTTCATCCGGTCTTTGATATGCCAGGACACGAAAATGCCTGCAAAGAGCAGAATGCCAGAAGCCAGGACCAGCGGGGTGCCGATGCCATCGACGCCAAGATGGAGAGAGATGCCCAATTGACGCGACCATTCAATCCGTTGGATGAACTGGTAGCCGCCTTTCACCGGGTCGTAGGCGTAAAAGAGATAGACGGATGCGATCAGAGTGATGAAGGCTGAGCCGGCTGCCACACCGCGCACCAGGGAGACCTGGCGGTTGGAGACGAAGATAAGCGCAAGGGCGCCGATGAATGGAGCGAAGAGAATAATGAGCAGCGTGTATTCAGCCATGGTCCTACTTCGTGGGCACGTGAGTCACAGTGTTTACGGAGGCCACCTTCGCGCGATCTAGCCGGTCGACGAGGGCCTGGATGGACCCATTCATCATCCTCAGGAATGGAGACGGGTATAGGCCGATCCACAAAATCATAATCGACAGCGAGAGCGCAATGGTGATTTCTCGCATGTGGAGATCCTTGATGGCAGTAGAGACGTGCTTGCCGACCGGGCCGAGCATGGAGCGTTCGTAGTACCAGAGGAAGTAGGCGGCTCCAAAGATCACTCCGAGGACCGCGATCGCGCCAAACCACCATTTGGCTTTGAACGCTCCCAGGAGAATCAGGAACTCTCCGACAAACCCGTTCGTGCCCGGGAGTCCGATGGACGCCATCCCGATCAGAAGGAGAAAAGTCGCTAAGAGTGGAGCTTGTTTGGCAAAGCCTCCGAATGAGCCGAGGTGCGAGCTCTGTTGTCTGGTCGACAGAAAGCCGGCCATGAAGAAGAGTCCCGCCGTGCTGAAACCGAGGTTGATCATGGTCAAGAGGCTGCCCTGAAGTCCCTGGAAGTTCAGGGCGAAGAGTCCCACCACGACGAACCCAAGGTGGCTGATGCTGCTGAAGGCCAGCAGCCGTTTGAAATCGAGTTGGACCAACGCCACGAACGCCCCATAGAGAATGGCAGTGAGGGCCAACACCATGACAATGGCGATCACGCCTTCGCTTTTCGATGCCTCAGGCACGAGCGGGAAGGTGAAGCGAAGGAATCCGTATGTGCCGAGTTTCATTCCCGCCAGCATGACCGCCATCCCAATTGGGCCTTCAACCAAGGCATCTGGCAGCCAGGTGTGGAAGGGGAACACCGGTGCCTTGAAGGCGAAACCCATGAACATGAGCCAGAAGATCAGGATCTGCTGGGAGAGCGGGACCGGTACTGACAGCAGTTCCAGGAGATCGAAGGAATACGCGTGGTCAAGGTGATGGGTGACGGCCCACTGATGATAATTGATGTCGAGCAGCGCAATGCCGACCAGCATGAAGACGCTGCCCAGCAGCGTATAGAGGACATACTTGAGAGCGGCATAGTGACGATCTGCCCCTCCTCCCCAGAGTTTGATGAGGAAGTAACTGGGGATCAGCATGAGTTCCCAGAACACGAAGAAGAGAATGAGGTCGATCGAGACGAAGATGCCGATGGTGGTAGTTTCCAGCGCCAGGAGAGCCATGAAGTAGAGGCGGACTTGGTTGCGGATGGTGTCCCACGAGTAAATCACCACCAAGACGGTAAGAAACGCGGTCAACCCGACGAAGAGCACGCTGATGCCGTCGACGGCGAGGTGGTAGCCGATTCCGAGGGCCGGAAGCCAGCGCGCATGTTCAGCAAACTGCATGGCTGCGGAATCAGGAACAAACCGCACGAGGACGAGGCACGCGAGGGCCAGTTCCACGAGGGTGATGCCCAATGTCGTGGATTTGAGGAGATCCTCGTCGTCAATCAGCCAGAGGACTGCCGCCCCGACCAAGGGGAGGAAGATCAGGTACGACAGGATAGGAAAACCAAAACTGAACTCTTCAAGCATCGTAAGTCCAAAAAGTCTGACGCGTCAGCGTGCTGAATAGCCGGCGGACCCGCCTCCGGTCCAGATCAACAAGATAATGTGAACGAGAATGAAGAGGCCTGCCACGATAATGGCGGCATACTGATGCACCATGCCCGTTTGCAGGCGGCGCCACGAGCGCGCCAGGAGGTGATTGGCATAGCCGATAATATTGAGGCCGGCGTACACCACGTGTTTCTCAGTCCAGGTGATTGCGGCCGAGCTCAGGTCGGTACCGCGGTCAATGCCGCGGACCAGCCCGTCAATAATGGTGCGATCGAACCAATCGCACAGTTTCCCCAGCTGTTTGGTGGGTTCGACGAAGAGGGTGTCATACAGCTCGTCGACGTAATACTTGTTGAGCAACGTTGCATAGGCACCGGGCATTCGTTCCGCGAGGGCGGTGGCCGCGGTTGACGGTCCGCTGTAGAAATAATGCGCGAGCCCCCAACCGAGGAGTGCGATGACGGTGGCAGTGCCCATGAGACCAAACATCAACGCGGGCGGCGTCGCATGTTCCTCCCCTGCCACTCCAGCGACAGAGTGGAGGAAGTGATGGAACCATCCGTTTTCCGGTGGTACGCCCGGGAAGCCGCCGACGACTGAGAGGGTGGCCAGCACGATCAACGGTCCGATCATGACCATCGGGGATTCATGGACGTGTTCTGCCGTGTGGTGATCCAATCGGGACGTCCCGTAAAAGGTCAGGTACGTTAGGCGGAACATATAAAAGGACGTCAGGAATGCGCCGACCGCTGCCATACCATAAAGCAGGTAGTGGTGGTGGACGAAGGCATGGCCCATGATTTCGTCCTTGCTCCAGAATCCTGCCAGGGGTGGAATACCTGCAATGGCAATCGTGCCGATCAGAAAGAGGGTATGCGTCCAAGGAATCTTTGACTTCAGGGCGCCCATCTTCCGGATGTCCTGTTCACCGGAAAGGGCGTGGATGACTGACCCGGCCGACAGGAAGAGCAAGGCCTTGAAGAAGGCATGGGTCATGAGGTGGAACACGGCGGCGGTATAGGCGCCAAGTCCACAACCGAGGAACATATACCCGAGCTGACTCACGGTGGAATAGGCGAGCACGCGTTTAATATCTGTCTGGACGAGGCCGATGGTGGCCGCGAACAGCGCGGTCACTCCGCCAATCCAGGCCACGGTGGTCATGGCGATGGGAGCCAGATCGAAAATGGCGTGGTTGCGAACGATCATGTAGACGCCGGCGGTGACCATGGTCGCCGCATGAATGAGGGCGCTCACCGGGGTCGGGCCTTCCATCGCGTCCGGAAGCCAGGTGTAGAGAGGAAGCTGGGCAGATTTTCCGACGGCACCAACGAGGAGGCAGAGGGCGATCGCCGTGGCCATTTCAGGGGACAATTGTGCCGCGTTCTGCATGACTTGGGTGTAATCCAGCGTCTTGAAGTTGACGAAGACGAGGAAAATAGCCAAGAGGAAGCCGGCATCGCCGATCCGATTCACCACAAAGGCTTTTGTGGCGGCCTTGGCGGCTGAGACCTTGTCGTAGTAGTAGCCGATGAGGAGATAGGAACAGAGTCCCACTCCCTCCCATCCGATGAACAACACCACGTAGTTGTTGCCCATGACGAGGAGGAGCATGGAGACCATAAAGAGGTTCATGTACACGAAGAAGCGCGTAAAGCCTGTTTCTCCATGCATGTAGCCGACGGAATAGACGTGAATGAGGAAGCCCACACCGGTGATCACCAAGAGCATGATGCAGGTGAGCGGGTCGATCAGATAGGCGAGGTTAATAGTGAGGTCTCCGCCGAAGATCCATTTGTAGGCAATGACCTCTCGCGCTGCCCCGGTACGGAGGGTTTCCGTAAAGACGGCCAACACGCAGAGGAAGGACATCAGCACCGATCCCCACGCGAAGCGATGCGCCAGATCGTGAGAATAGCGATGCCCGAAGAGGCCGTTCACAATGACGGCCATCAGCGGGAACAGGGGAATCAATTTGACGATCAAATCAATAGAGTCAGACACGTTACCACTTCAAAAGATTCATCTCGTCGACGTTGGTGGAAATTTTGCCGCGGAACACCACAATGATGATAGCGAGCCCAATGGCCGCCTCTCCCGCTGCAATGGCGATAATGAACAAGGCGACGATTTGGCCTTGCATGGATTCGAGATAGTGCGAGAAGGCGACCAGGTTGATCGTGGCCGCATTCAACATGATTTCGACAGACATGAGCACGATAATGAAGTTCCGTCGGATGAGGACTCCGAGCAGACCTGTTGTGAACAGGATGGCACTGACCACGACGTAGGCGGATAAGGGAATCATGCGTCCCGCCTCGTTTCGATCGACTTGGGAGTTTTTGCCAGGACGATCGCCCCGACGATGGCCCCTGTCAGAAACACGCCGATAATTTCAAACTGCAGCAAATAGTCGCTAAACATTTTAATGCCGATAGCATGGGCATCTCCGTTCAGGAGAACCGCAGCGGCGGATGCGTCGCCGCGGGAACCGCTGAATGGAGAACGGACCAGCAAAAATACAAGATACGCCAAACCAATCGCGGCGGGGGCCAGGAGATATGGGGTCTTGGCATGGAAATACCGGTCGTCGGTTTTGAGGTTCAGCAGCATCAGAACGAAGAGGTACAGGACGAGGATCGCCCCGGCATACACGATGACTTGTACCGCCCAGAGAAACTCGGCGTTCAGCATGACGAAAAGGCCTGAGACGTGAAGGAGCAGGGCCAGGAGGGCGAGGCCACACTGGACCGGGTTCTTCAGTGACACGGTCAGAATGCCGGCGACAATACTGACCACTGCGAAATACGCGAAAAACAGGAAAGCCATGACGGTACGGTTCAGCTCAAATGTTTGGGTTGTGACTGTGTGGGTTTGAGGACTGATTGCGGAAAGTAATAGCGATACTCCCGGCTCTCGTCCGAATTTTTTTCTTGGTTGTGCGTGTAGAGATATTTTTTCGCATCGTCGAGATGGCGTGCGCCGACCTCGTAGAGGCGTTTTTTGTCGAAGAGGAGGGTACGTTTATCGTGGGTGGAGAATTCGTACATCTTGGTCATGGCCAGTGCGTTGACCGGGCAGGCCTCCACGCAGTAGCCGCAAAAGACGCACTTAGTGATATCGATATAGAACTCGCTCGCGAATCGTTGCAACGGCCGCTCGGGATCCTCCTGGCTGATGACCTTGATGCATCGTGAGGGACAGGCCGCCTCGCAAAGATCGCAGCCCACGCACCGATCCCGTCCGTCGGCATAACGGAGCAGGCCTAGGGCACCGCGGTGACCGTCCGGAATCGTCCGTTGTTCGCGGGGATACTGGAACGTGATGGGTCGGTGAAACATGTGTTTGAAAGTCACCTTCATGGCGTCCCAGATTTCATAGAACAACGCGGCATGAAGAATTTTTTTGGTCAAAGCCCCGACACTCATTCCCACCACCTCTAACGACATCAAAAAGACGGACGAGCTTACTCTTACGCACCAACCTTTTCAATCGTTACGCGCGTTGATTTGAAATACGGTACTCCCGTGACTGGATCGGCTTCCGTGGTCATGAGATCTTTCACGGGCGGCTCGTTGAAATGTTCCGGGAAGAAGCAGGATCCAATCTGAATGTCCGGATCGGCCTTCACTCCCGCCTGCACAGAGCCTTGGCGAGACGTCAGGCGAACGGTGGATTGCTCCGTGAGGCCGAGTTTTTCCACGTCGGCCGGATTCATCCGTATGCGCCGGTTGTTCGGTTCGATGTTGATGAGCCCCGAGGCCTGGGTGGACATTTTGCCTGAGTGATAGAGCACTTGGCCCATGATCAAAGTAAAGGGCCGTGCATCCTCGCCTGCGGGAGCGTGAGCTGTCGCGCGGCGATAACGCCCCGATACCTCGGCCCCATAACCGTTCGAGAGATAATCGTCAGGCGATGGGGAGATCCGCCGCGGCTGGCCGAGATTGTAATACCCGGGCAGCAGCTTCATGATTTCGTTTTGGACATCCTGCGGAGATTGGTAGGGCCACTCGTAGCCAAGGCCGTTGGCCAGCGCGGTCATGATGTGCCAATCCGGCAGGCTTTCGCCGACCTGGTCGAGGGCTTGTCGGACGCGCAACACTTTTCCTTCAAGATTGGTGAAGGTGCCGTCCTTCTCCGCATAGGTGGCTGCGGGCAGCACGACATGTGCCATTTGGGCGGTCTCGGTCAGGAACGGATCCTGGACGATCAAAAGCTGGAGCTTTTCGAGTGCGCTTCTCACCTGCATCGAGGCGGGCAAGGTGGCTAATGGGTTTTCACCGATTACGTAGAGGGCTTTAATCTGTCCACTCTGAATACGCGCGAGAATTTCCAGCAGGTTTGCGCCCGTGCCGGTCGCGGGAAGGGTGACTTCCCAGGCCTTGCCGAATCGTTCACGCGCGCTTGGATCATCGAAACGAGCCTGCCCGGGCAAGAACTCGGGAGCAACACCCATGTCGATGGCGCCCTGTTCGTTGATCTCCTCGGTGACGGTCGTGACGCCGGATCCCGGCTGTCCGAGTTTCCCGGTCACCCAGGCGAGATCGAGAAGCTTGAGCACATTTTGGTATCCGTTGGGCCGACGGACGATGCCTTCAGCGCACAACGCGATCGCGCGCGGTGCTTCGGCAAAGATGGTCGCGATCTCGCGGATCTGGTCGACGGAGATGCCGGTCTGAGCGGATATGTGCTCGAGGGACACCTGTGCGACTGCTTCCTTCAAGGCTGCAAACGCCAGAGGATGTTTGGCCGTGGCGGTCTCGTCCACAAGATCCTGCTCGATCACGGCCTTAACGAGTCCGTCGATCAGGAGGGCTTCCGTTCCTGGCTTCACCAACAGCGGATGGGATGCGAGCTGTGCGATGTTGGTCGTGGCCGAGTCGACGACGATCACCTGGGCCTGATACACGCGGATGGCTTCCTTGATGCGAACGGCCGTTAACGGGTTAGTTTCGGTGATGTTCGAACCAATGACGAGGACAGCTTTGGCTTTGGTCAGATCCTCCCAATCATTCAGTGGGCGACCGATGCCAACGGCATGCCGCACGGCGTGCACATAATTGAGGTGACCGTATCGGGCGCTACTGTCGAGTTGGTTGGTTCTGAGACCAGCTCGCATGAGCTTTTGGAACAAATACAGCTCTTCGTTCGTGCAACGGGCTGTGATGAGTCCGGCAATGGACTCCGGACCGTGCTTCCGGTGGATGTCGGAGAGCCGGTCGATGACAGCTTGCATGGCATCCAGCCACGGCGTTTCCGTCAGCGTGTCTCCTGTGCGGACCAACGGTTGACGTAACCGTTGCGTGCTGTCGATGTATTGAAAGCCGAACCGGCCTCGGACACAAAGCCCGCCATGGCCCTTGGCGGTTTCGGAGCGGTCGCCCCATTTATTCTTCCAGGAGAGCGGCGACGTTACGCGGACGACCTCGGTATCCTTGGTCTCCAGGTGCAGTTGGCAGCCGTCACCACAATAGTTACACGTCGTCGTGGTTTTCTTCATTTGCCACGGTTTGTACAAATATTTGGAGTATTTGTTCGTGATGGCCCCAACGGGACAAACCGCAAGACAGTCGCCGCAAAATTCGCAGGCAAGTGGCTGGTCGCCCTTGGCCACAACCTGGTTGAAGCCGCCCTTCTTCATGAATTGCAACGCGTCGATCATCAGGACGTCTTTGCAGACATTGATGCATTCGGCGCACGCGATGCAGCGATTCATGTTGAAGTCGAGTACGAGGCTCCGCGTGTCTTCGGGGATAAACTTTTGCTTTGCGCTGGCGAGATTGGTCACACCATGCTGGAACGCCATGTCCTGGAGTTCGCAATGTCCGTCGGCGTCGCAGACGGGGCAGTCCAGAGGATGGACGGACAGGTGTTTTTCAACCGCCTTTTTGCGTGCAGCGAACAGATCATCCCCTTCGGTTCGGATGACCATCCCGGCTGTGGCTTTTGCGGTACAGGAACGAACCGGAGCCTTCTTGCCTTCTTGCATCACGAGACACATGCCGCAGGATCCGAAGGGATCGAACGTATAGTGGTAGCACATGGCAGGAATAATCTTGCCCGTGCTGGCGATGACATCGTAAAGCGAGACGCCGTCCTTTGCCGTTACCGGTCGTCCATCAATAGATAGTTCGATGGTAGCGGCTTCGACGTCGGGATTGGTGGCTGGTTTCAAGCCCATGGTTCCTCAAATACGATTTATCGATTCGGCGACCAAGCGAACGACGCAACCGTCATTCCTCCGGATCGCTCCATGCATCAACGGTCACATTCGCCCATGACGATGTCGTAGGTTCCAAAAATCGTCACGGCATCGGCGATCATGTAGCCTTTCGACATATGATCGAACGCGCCCATATGGATGAACGACGGCGCGCGAATTTTCAGCCGGTACGGTTTCCCGCCCCCCGTGCTGACGATGTAAAAGCCCAATTCACCTTTATGCGCTTCGGTCCCGCAGTAGATTTCTCCGGGAGGCGCGTTAAATCCCTGGGAAAAGAGTTTGAACTGCTGAATCATGGATTCCAGGTTGGTGAACACGCGCTCTTTCGGAGGCAGGGTCACGCTGGGCACGTCTGCCATGATTGGCCCATCCTGGATCTGCTCAAGGCACTGACGGATGATCTTCACGCTTTCATACATTTCCTGCACGCGAATCCAGTACCGGTCATAGGTGTCGCCGTTCTTTCCAACGGGGACACTGAATTCACATTTCGGATAGGCGGAATACGGTTCGTATTTGCGAAGGTCGTAGTCGACGCCGGAGCCGCGAAGAGTTGGCCCACTCAACCCGAAGCTCAACGCATCTTCGGCTGAAATCACGGCCACGCCCTTGGTTCGTGCCAGCCAGATGCGGTTCTTCTCCAGGAAAATCACATATTCGTCGATTTTCGGTGGGAAGTAATCGAGGAATTGTTTGAGCTTGGCAAATAAGGACGGCGTGAAGTCTCGTTCCACCCCGCCGATGCGGTACCAGCTAGTGGTGAGCCGCGCACCGCACAGTTCATCAAACCAGTCCAACAGAATCTCGCGATCTCGGAAGCAGTAAAAGAAGACGGTCATCGCGCCGATGTCGAGCGCTTGGGTGCCCAGCCAGAATTGGTGGCCGATGATGCGCTGAATTTCCGCGACAATGGTGCGTAGGTACTCGGCTCGGTCCGGCACCGTGATGTTCATCAATTTTTCCACCGCCCGGCAGTAGGCGAAGTTGTTATACATCGCGCAGACGTAATCAAGGCGATCCGTGTGCGGGATGAATTGATGATAGGTGCCCTCCTCGGCCAGCTTTTCCACCCCGCGGTGGAGAAAGCCCATGACCGGGGTGGACTTGACCAGCCGTTCCCCTTCCAGCTCGAGGATGACCTTCAACACCCCGTGCGTGCTCGGGTGTTGCGGCCCCATGTTGAGCAGGAGCTCTTCAGTCCGGAGCGTCGGGAGCGTTTCGCTTTCCGGATGCTCCGGATCGACTTTATATACGGTGGTTCGTTGATCTTCGAACTGTGCCATGATCGTGCAGTGGTCCTACCAGGCTATGCTTACCGGGTCGGTTCATCCAAAAATTCGAACGTGTCACGCCAGCCCCTTCCGCGGAGCGGGAAATCTTTGCGCAACGGATAACCTTCGTCGTATTCGTCCGGCATCAGAATGCGGCGAAGGTCGGGATGGTTCCTGAACCGGATGCCCATCATGTCGTACACTTCCCGCTCCATGAAGTCGGCACCCTTCCAAATGTCGGTCAGGGAATCCACGACGCAATCTGATTCGGGTACGCGTGTTTTCAAACGAATCCGTTGTCGTGTGCGAATCGAATAGACTTCATAAACGACTTCAAACCGTTCTTCGTCGTCGGGCCAGTCCACCGAGCTGACGTGGACAATATAATCGAATCGCATGGCGGGATCGTCCCTGAGGAACTGTGCCACGTCATGCAGGCTTGCACGGTTGACAGTCACCGCCACGTCCCCGCGCCATTCCGTCACTTTCGTGCAGACGCCGGGGAAAGTGTCCTCGATTCGTTTCGCTAACTGGCTCATGAACCGCCGTCCCGTCGGTCAGACCTTCAGGGCGTCCTTTACTTCTTGCGGTTGCGACAGGAACACGCGCTTTTGCATGATGCGCTCCTGCAGTTTCAGAATGCCGTCGAACAGGGCTTCTGGAGTAGGAGGACATCCCGGCACGTAGATATCGACCGGTACGAAGCGATCGACTCCTTGCACCACGCTGTAACTATCGTAAATATTTCCTGATGTTGCACAGGACCCCATCGCAATGACGTACTTGGGTTCAGGCATCTGGTCGTAGATTTTTCGAATCACCGGGGCCATCCGCCGACAGACCGTTCCCGCGACGATCATGAGATCGGATTGGCGGGGGGAGGCTCGGAATACGCCTGCTCCGTAGCGATCCATGTCATATCGGGATGAGACCGCCGCGATCATTTCAATGGCGCAGCAGGCAAGTCCGAAGGTCATGGGCCATAAGGACCCTTTCCTGGCCCAATTCACGGCCTTTTCAACCGTGAGAGTGATGACGTCCGGAGAGCCGTCTTTGTCGTGGCCCCCCAGTTGAATTAGTCCCATTCCAGCGCTCCTTTTCGCCAGGCATATACATAGGCGACGAGGAAAAGACCGATAAAGATCAGCATTTCGAGCAGGCCGATGAGGCCGATCTTGTTGAAGACAATGGCCCAGGGATACAAAAAGATGACCTCGACGTCGAAAATCACAAACAGCATGGCAAAGATGTAGTAGCGCACAGGAAACGGCATTCTGGCGTCCGAAAACGGTTCAGATCCGCACTCATAGGTGGACAGCTTTTCGGGCTCCGGGTACTTCGGCTGGACAAAATAGCTAATCAACAACGTGCCAGCGCCGAATGCGAAGGCCACGAAGACGAACACCAGTACGGGAAAATATCGGCTTAGATACTCTAAGAGGAGCTCGGAACCGGCCATTGACTCGAACCTCAACGGGTTTGAGGACTTATAAGGCGCTTTAAGAGGTCGGAATCTTAGCCCCTGGTTATTTTTAATAGCAAGCGCACAAAGGACCTAGGCCTTTAGTCCCGAAAGTCCTAGAAAGTGAATAGTGTCCAGCAGTTAGGAGGCAGGCGGCGAGATGATTGCCAGAGGTGATCAGGGACGGGGCTTTGTTGCAGTCGTTTCTTCTAGCACGGGGCTATCACTGGTCTGAGCGTGACCTTTTCCTGTGGTGTTCATGTGGTTGGCCGGGGTTCGCAATCCCTTTGGTGGCATTCCTGTGCTGATGTCCCACTCCGATGCCATGGGTGTTGCGGGTTGTACTTTGGTTCGACGTGGGACCTGGGTATTAATGCGTCGCATCTCGGCTGCCAGGAATAATCTGAGTGGTTCGGCTCGTGAATCGGCCTGATGACCAGTTTCACGATAGCATCCATCCTGAAGGCGAATCAAACCACGAGGCGGGGACGGGTTTCTTGACAACCCCCCGCTCTTTGCTAAGGTTGCAACAGGCAACCCTCCGAAAGTGTGAGCCAGATGAGGACATTACCTATGCGCGCCAGCCTAACCATCCTGTCATGCAGTCTTATGGCCGTCATGGCCATTCCCGTTCATGCCCAAAATGCCCAAAGCGTCCGCTTGGGCGAAGCCGCACTGACGTATGCCCACGGGTCGATTCGACAGGACATGCCCGTGGATGGCGTGGTCAATATGGTGACGGGCGACAATCAGCTGGCCGGCAATCGGATGATGCTGGGCTGGTCGGGAACCGACACCCTTTATCTCAAATTGAACAAGCCGGCTGAGGCGACCCTTGGGGACCTGTATACCGTGTATCACCGTTCCCGTAAGGTGTTTCATCCCATCACGAAGCAGTATCTGGGCTATATCATCAACCGCGTCGGCGTGGTGAAGATCGTTCAGGTCGAGTCGGTGCTCGTCGGCGTTCAAGTTGTCCGCTCGTATGCTCCGATCTCCCCCGGTGATCCGGTGGTGCGGTTTACGCCTCCTGCCGCTGAGGAGATCGTCGAGCCGGCGTCAACCGGTGTCGACGTTGAGGCCATGATCGTTGAATTGCAGTCCGACAAGCACATGTCTCTCGTGTCTCAGGGCAATATCGTGTATCTCGATAAGGGCCAGGCCGATGGTCTTCGTGCCGGGGATTATCTGGAAGTCTCGCGCACGGGTGGTGGACTCCCTGAACGAGCAATCGGTGAGGTGAAGGTGCTGTACACCGAACCGCATACCGCCACCGCGGTCGTGTCCAAGGCCGTGGCTCGTGTGTTAATCGGGGATCGTCTCCTTACGAAACATGGTTCACCCGTTCAGGCCCTGCAATCAGACCGAGAGGAAGGGGATCTTTCACCTGCGGCGGCACAGCCGGTGATGGCCTCGAACGTGGCATCGGCAGATTCCGTTCAGCAGGACTCGCCAGCAGCGGGCAAGGCCGGCGCCTCGCGCGTGCGAGGGGGAAAGAAACTCAACCTCGATGATCTGGCGGATCAGCTGGAATACGAGTCGGGAGAGGTCAAGATCAAGCCCGCAGGTGTGCCGATCTTGGAAAAGGTGGTGGAATATTTGTCGACCGCGGCTAGCGCTCAGCAGGTGCGGGTCGAAGGGCATTCCGACAACATGGAGATTGGGCCGTCGTTGAAGGGAGCCTTCCCTACGAACTGGGAGTTGTCCAAGGCCCGCGCAGCGGAAATCGTTCGGTATCTGGTTGAGAAGGGTGGACTGGATTCCGCGAAAGTGTCTGCGGTGGGCTATGGGGCGAGTCGCCCGGTTGCCAGCAATGGCACCGAGGCGGGACGGAAGAAAAACCGCCGCATTGAAATCGTGCTCGAATCGCCGGAAAACGAACCGTTGCCGCAATCGGTGAAAGTGCCTGTCGTGGAGCAGGAGTCAGGACCGGCGCAGTACAGCTACAACCAACTGGGCTCGGCACCCGTGGCGAACGATGGTCTACCTGCGGCACCTGTCATTCAGCCTGTGGCAACTTCGTCCCAGGTGCCAGCCGAGCGAGGGCCTGCAGTCCCGGATGTCGTTCCCCCGGTTACGCCTGCCGATGCAGGGGCACCTCCACCCACCCCCGGTTCATAGTCGACAACGGCGGCCGGCTTGCCCCATGTAAGCCGGTCGCCACATCCGTTTCTTCCCCAGCCCCCCGCCCTGTCTGATTCCGTCGACCGTCATTGTTGCTCCATCCTCGTGTTGTTAGAATGCCGCATGCGTGACCAACCTGTGCAGGCGTCTGCGCCTCCCCCGGGCTATGTCGATGTGGTGTTACCTCGTCGACTTCATCGATCGTTTACCTATGTGGTCCCGGCGGAACTCCGTGGACGCATCGTCATCGGGCAATCGGTGCTCGTGCCATTCGGGACGCAGGATCTTCAGGGGATGGTCATTGCGCTCCATCACCGGCCACCATCTGGAGCACCGGAGGCACGACTCAAACCGCTTCGTGCGTGTGGCGAGACATCGCAAGACCATGTGCTGACCCCTGCTCAGGTGGAGTTAAGCCGCTGGGTCGCGGAACGGTATGCCGCGCCGTGGGGGCAATGCATCAAACTCGTGCTCCCGCCCGTTGACCAGCCTCGGCGGCTTCAGACTCGATATGTTCCGACGACGCAAGGCTTGGCGGATCTCTCCGCACACAAAGGAATGGGGGAAGACGAAATGCAGCTTCTCACGCGCCTGCGCCGTCGCCCGAAGGGTGTAGTGGAGCGCACACTGTTGAAAGGTGACAAGGCCGGAGCGATGACAGCGTTGCGGGCGCTGATCAATAAAGGACTGGTCCTGCGTCGTGATGACGCAGTCAATCCGGCGGGGACTCGCAATAGGAAGAAGCCGGTGTCGGCCACGGAGCCTGCCCTTCCGATAGGGGAGACCGGTGAACCGCTGCCGCCCTCGCCGGAGGAGGCACGGTCGTGGCCGATGGTCATCGACAAGGCGTTGGCGGGGAATGCAAGTTCGGCTCTTTTGCTCGAAGGTGATCGTGGCGCGAGACATTGGTGTCTGGTGCAGGCTGCGCAGGCCGCTCTCCGCCGGGGTCGGCAAGTCCTGGTCATCACGGGGGATGTCGAAAATGCTGATCGATTGGCCGGACTCCTTGCGGCGGCCGGCGAGCGGCCCATGCTCCTGCACAGCAGCCTCTCCGGGAAGGAACGTGATGCGGTGTGGCAGGCGGTTCAGGCGGGTTCGGTTACGCTCCTCATTGGCACCCGTATGGCGGTGTTCGCTCCCTTCGCCCGGCTGGGACTGCTGTGGGTGGAGGGAGAGGACGATACGTCCCTCAAAGAAGAGCAAGTGCCGCGTTACCATGCTCGAGAGGTCGCGCACGAACGGGCCCGTCGCGAGAACGCGGTGTTGGTATTGGCGTCGAACCATCCCTCGCTGGAAAGTTGGGCGGCCGTTCAGCAGGGCCTCATGGCGGCCCATGTGTATCGCGATCCGAGCCAGAGGCCCCACATTCAGTTGGTCGACCTGAAAGCGTGCGGTAGAGACTCCTCTGCTGGAACGGGGCTCACGCCGGATTTGTCCAAAGGGATTCGCGAGGCTCTGCAGCGACGATCGTTGGTGATACTGTTCCTCAATCGTAAAGGATTTGCGAGTGTGCTGCATTGCGGGGATTGCGGAGCGAACCCGCAGTGCGATGTGTGCAGTGTTGCACTGACCTTTTTCAGACGCAGCAACCAGGTGCGGTGCCATTACTGCGGGCGCTCCAAGCCTGTCCCGGAGCAGTGCCCCCGGTGCCAATCCTTGAAGCTGGAACCCGTTGGGGCCGGTACGGAACGAATCGAAGAGGCGGTTCGGCGGATGTTCCCCATGGCCCGTGTGGGGCGTGTGGATGGTGAGACGATCCGACGACCGGCTGACGCTCGAGCAGTCTGCCGGCTGGTGGATGCGGGCGAACTCGATATCGTGATCGGCACCCAGATGTTGTTCCGGTTTGCGTTGCCGGCGAAGGCTGCGTTCGTGGCCGTTCCGGACGCCGATGCCGGATTGCACGTGCCTGATTTTCGTTCAGCGGAACGGATGTATCATGGTCTTGTGGATGCGGCTGAATTAGCCCTGCCAGCTCACGCCGGCGGCCGGGTGCTCGTGCAGACCCGCTTTCCGGACCACCACGCCGTCCTGGCGCTTGCCTCCGGCAGCGAGGAGTTGTTTCTGACGCAAGAACAAGGGTTTCGGCAACTGCTGCAGTATCCGCCCTGGACATGCCTGATCCGGCTGGATGTGTCCGGGACCGCAGAGCCGGCGGTGGCGCGGGCTGCTCATCGGTGGGTGGCGCTGTTACGACGGCAGGGCATGTCTGCCCAGGGAGTGCAGATCACGGGTGGTCAGGGCGCGGTCTTCCTGCCAGGCTCGGGCAGCGCGGCGCGGGAGTCGCCCGAGCTGTTCATTCTCGGCCCCTCCCCGGCGCCCCATGCCATGGTTCGCAATCGATATTGTTGGCAGATCCTGGTGAAATCCGATTCGTCCGAGGTCGGACGGGCCGCGGTGTTGCGAACTCGTGAGGAGCTGGAACGGGAGTCGCGGCGGGGTGGGCTCCGGTTCGATATTGATGTAGATCCGGTCTCGATGGCGTGATGCCGATCAGGACCGTGCCCGCTTTTTTTTGTTCCGGCTCGGGGCGGATGCTGTCGCGGGGGCTGGGGGCGTCTGTTGCTCCTTGAGGCGCTTAAAGAGGCCGAAGGCGAAGGTGACCCAGAAGACCGACGTGAACAGTCCGAAGATGACGGCGTTCAGAATGGTGCCCATCTGTTCCTCGGTTGGCTCACTGCCTCCCATCCGCATCTGCACCATGGTCACGATCGGCCAGGCCATGCTTTCCACGCCAAGCCCTAGGGTAGTCCAGGCCCAGACGGCTCCGATACTCCGTCCCTTCCACAGGAGAAAGGCGATGGCGAACGCACCGACGAGCAGTGCCCAGAGCAGCACCGCGTGATCCCACATGACGACGATGCCGATGGCGATGACAATGCCGCCGAGCACCGCGTGTAATTGAGGTGTCCACCAAGCCATGATTTCGGTCTCTTGCTTGTATCAATGGGGGACGAAAGCGCGGGTAGTGTGCGGATCGCTCGGCTGGAAGTCAATCTGGTGACGTGGATGACGTGACGAATCGGCTGACCCGGGCGACGGTCAGCCGGCAATCTCAGTTTGAACGGCGTCCAGGAGCTGCTGCATTTCGAAGGGCTTCTGGAGCGTACGGCGTGCGCCGAGCATACGGGCTACGTCCAGGAAGTTTAAAATGCCGATCATGTCGCTGCCGCCAGTGATGGCCATGATCTTCGCATTCGGGAACTCTCGACGTAAGGTCAGAATACTCTCCAAGCCATCCTGATCCGGCATGAGGATGTCCATAATCACCAGATCCGCGGGGGACTGGCGGTATTGCGACAAGCCCTGTTTTCCGTCCGCAGCTTCCTGAACCTTATAGCCGGCCTGTTCCAGTGTGCTGCGGATGAGTTGGCGGATAGCCTCTTCATCGTCGACAATCAAAACCGATGGCATACTGTTCCTCGCAGAAGTGCTGTCCGGTGATATCGTGTCCTCGGTACGCGATGGTGATGACACGGCTGAATCGGGCATATCCGTAGTGGCTTTCCGGACAGTGTGACTCTATCGCTCTTTATCGCGCTCAGCAAGAGATTCCCTTTGTTCCGTCTGGTGTGGCGTTCGGTCCCCGTCCGACTCTCTTTCAACAGCCGTGCGGGGAAGGTTAATGGCCGGTACGTAGACTTCGATTGTTGTGCCCTGGCCGACCGAACTGATGGCGCGAAGCGTCCCCCCCTGTTCGCTGACAATCTGTTGTGCGGCTCCGAGTTCGGCTCCTGCCTGGGCTCCGGTCGGAAGATGGGCGAAGAGGGGGCCCAGTTTACGGAGCTGGTCTGCTGCGCCCATTTCACTGCCGGTATCTGAGACCGTGAGTCGTACATACTGACCCGGTCGAAGCGGGAGTTCATGTTCGTCCATCACCTGACTGAGGTCCACGTTCTCCAAACGCACCTCTAGGACCCCACCGGTCGTGCTCATGGCTCGTTCAGCATGAGCCAGGAGTTTGACGCAGACTTGATGGATCTGGGTCGGGTCCGCAAAGACCGGATGTGTCGCCCCCGGAATCCACTCGCGGAGGCTGATGCCGGTTGGCAGTCGCCCCCTCAACATCCGCAAGGTTTCTTTGAGCAGGATATCCAGAGATACCGGCTGTTTGGTTCCCTCTGCCTGACGACCAAACATGAGCATTTGCGTGACCAGATCTCTGGCTCGTCTCGAGGCGAGGATCACCTGTTGCAGATGGCCATGGGCCCGACTGTCCGGGACCAGGAGGGGTAAAGCCAAGTCGGAAAATCCCATAATGGCCGTGAGGCAGTTATTGAATTCATGGGCCATGCCACCGGCCAGGGTGGCGACGGCGGCCATTTTTTGTGCGCGCTGCATCTGTGCCGCGAAATGCTTCTGCTCGGTGAGATCGGTGGCCAGTACCTGAATGGCTGGATGCCCGTCGAACATGACGGGGCTTGCGACCAATTCCAGGTAGAGTAGGGATCCGTCGGGTCTCACACATTGCCGCTCCACGGGGGTTGCGGGGGGAGCAAGCGGGAGGTCCTGCAGCAACTCCTTGGCGAAACAGTCTGACAACGCACGGCCTTCGAGTGGCGTTGGGAGGTTGAAGAGCCTGATGCCCGCCTCATTCATGAACAGCAGGACGTCGTCGGCGTAAACGAGGACGGGGTGTGGTGAGAGCGAGGCCAGGTTACGATAGCGTTCCTCGCAGGCATGCAGGGCGTCCAACGCCAATTGCCGTGGGGTGATGTCGCGAACCATACCCGCATATCCGCTGGACGCGCCGTCGTCGAGCCGAAGTGGAAAGGCTTCCGCCATGACCCAGCGTATTGATCCATCGGGCCGTTGAAAGCGAAACTCACGGGAGAAACTCCGATCCTGCTCGATGGCCGCGGTCCATTCCGTGACAATGAGGTCGTGGTCCTCAGGGATGAGGGCATTGAGCCAGCATTCTCCCGCAGCCGGAGGGCCGGATAGGCCGGCGATCCGACGCAGGCGCTCATTCAGGTATATCGTCTGCCCCTGGGCATCCGCGAGATAGATGCCGATTGACGCTTGGCTGGCAAGGGTCCGGACAAACGCCTCGAGGGAACGCGAGTCTCCAGCGTACGGAAAGGTCGCTGGCAGGTCTTGGGCACTCACAGGTGACTCCTTTATCTGTGCCGCGTGGGTGGGGGCATGTGACTCTCCCGGCTCTCCCCGTCGGCGCCACGCCGGTGGGGCATCCAGCGTCGAACATGTTGTCCGTACAACGCCGCATGGGCCCACGAGACTGGCATGATACCACCAAGGTTGCGCGGGCAGTTAGAGATGATTGACATTTGGCAATGGAATTGGGCCCTAGTGTGGTAGGGCCATTTATCTACGTAAAGCGGGGAGCATGACGTTGCGAACAAGACAGGCAGACCCAGCAGCAAGTCGCCTGCAAATCGGTTGGTGTGAGCGGCTGCGGAGTTGGGAAAGACGTCAGGTTTATGCGCGAGGGATGAGCCAGAATTTTGGATGGCTGCCCGATGGGAGCTGCGTCGTAAACCGGGAAAGGACTGCTGGGTTTGGTGCCGAAGGCGGGACTTGAACCCGCACGGCTTGCGCCACACGCCCCTCAAACGTGCGTGTCTGCCATTCCACCACTTCGGCAACCGAGACTGTCTCCGTCGAAACATCAGGCCTGTACGATACGAACGCACGGGAGACCGCGAATGGTCTGCCTTTGCGACGCCGGTGCTGGCCCTCAGGGGAAGCGCATTATAGAAGTGGTCCAAAATGCTTGTCAATCAACTAGTTGTCCGGTAGAATCTGACGCGAGTTTCGGGGACACGTCGCACATCCTTTTCCCATCACAGCAATCGACGGGCTCACGTTTGAGATGACACCTCTCTCAACCTCTCATATTTCGGGCATTAGCCGGCAGACTCGCATCGCGGCGCTCTTTGACGTCGACAATACGCTGCTTCCGGGAGAAGCGAGCGAGGTTCGATTTTTCCGGTATCTCTGGAAACGAGGATTGGTCGGGTGGCGCGAGGTTCGGGACAGCATCGGCTGGGTTTTGCGGAGTGCACCTCCTGTGTCATTGCATCCCTTGCGCGAGCGGAAGCTCTACTTGGCGGGAAAAGCTGCCGCAGACGTGCGTGTGCTGGCTGAGGAGTTTTGCCGGGCCGACTTGTTTCCGCGTGTCTCGCGGCAAGGGCTTACGTGCATGGATGAGCATCGTCGGGCCGGACACCACATCGTGATGGTCACCGGATCACTCGATTTCCTGATCGCACCGCTCGCGGCGCTGCTGGAGGTCCCGACCTTGCTGGCCGCGCGCCTGGAACAACAGCAGCAGCACTTTACCGGTCGCGTGTGCGCACCACTCCCCTACGGTCCGGGCAAGCGGGAATTGATCACGCAGCTGACGCGGGACTCCGGCATTGATCTCGCACAGTCGTTCGCCTATGGCGACAGCCCCGGCGATGTCGAATTGCTGGCGATGGTGGGGCATCCCCTTGTGGTGAACCCGATTCGCGGCATGGGCCGGATCGCGCAACAAAACGGATGGCCGACGACCACCTGGGCCTAAGGAGGACTCTCCTGCGAAGCCCTCACAGGGCGTGTATCCGCTGGTGATCGATCATGCTCAAAGTCACGGAAATCTTCCACAGCATTCAAGGCGAATCCACCTATGCGGGGAGACCGTGCATCTTCATCCGGTTGACGGGATGCCCGCTTCGGTGCACCTGGTGTGATACGGCCTATGCGTTCTACGGTGGCCAGGACCTGACAGAGGACGAGGTGCTTGCGCAGGTGCGCGCCTTCGGGTGTCCGCTTGTCGAGGTGACCGGGGGCGAACCCCTCAGTCAGCCGGAGGCGTTTCCTCTGTTGAGCAGGCTCTGCGAAGAAGGGTTTGAGGTGCTGTTGGAGACGAGTGGCGCCATCGATACTGCCGGGGTTGACCAGCGGGTCCGCGTGGTGCTCGACGTGAAATGTCCAGGGAGCGGAATGGCCGAACGGATGCACTGGCCGAACCTGGAGCGGTTGGCGTCTCACGACGAGGCCAAGTTTGTGATCAAGGATCGAGGCGATTATGAATGGGCGCGCGAGGTGATTCGTCGGTGGGACCTCACCTCCCGATGCACGGTGCTCGTGAGCCCGGTGTTTGGTGAGACGGATGTGCGGCAGCTTGCGGAGTGGGTGTTAGCCGACAGGTTGCCGGTACGGTTTCAGCTGCAACTGCACAAGCATGTATGGGCGCCGGACATGCGCGGGGTCTAGCCGCGGCCGGTGAACGGGACGAACCAGGGGAGGATGGATGAAGACGATCCAAGTTCAAGCACAGGTCGGACGGGCGGAGAACGAGGTGGCCGAGGTTCTGGTATTGCTCTGTTGCGAGGGCTCCTCAGACCTCGCGCAGGAAACAGCTGCCATCAATGCTCAACTCGGGGGCCAGCTTGCCGCGCTCATTCAGCGGGGAGAGTTTGAAGGAAAACTCGGTGATGGGCTGGTGGTTCACACCCAAGGGAAGACCAAGGCGAAACGTCTGTTGTTGGCTGGGCTGGGCAAGGCCAAGGACTTGCGCCTGGATGCATTTCGTCAAGCGCTGGGATCGGCAGTCAAACGTGTGCGTCAGGCCAAGGTGACCTCGTTTGGCGTGGTGCTGCCCGGAGCGCTGTTGGAAGAGATCCCCGTTCAGGATGTCGCGCAAGCCATGACCGAAGGGGCCATCCTGGGGAATTACCAATTCACGGCTTATCGCAGCCCCAATGGAAGCAAGCCGGTCGATGTCGAGCGACTGACGATCTACACCGCCCAAGCATCGCTCCTGTCACAGATCAACGAGGGTATTCGGCGTGGGGTGGCAACGGCCGAGGCGACGGTGCTCGTGCGGGACCTGTGTAACCACCCGGCGAATGTGATGACGCCGACGCGCATTGTGCAAGAAGCGAAGGCCGTGGCGAAGGAGTCGGGGGTGCGGCTCAAGGTGCTCGAGCAGAAGGATATGGAACAGCTCGGCATGGGGGCGCTGCTCGGCGTGGCCCGGGGCAGTCATGAACCGCCGAAGTTCATTATTCTGGAATACAAGGGCGCAAAGGCCAAGAAGGGCGATCCGCCGGTGGTGCTGGTCGGTAAAACCATCACGTTCGATACGGGCGGCATTTCGCTCAAACCGGCTGAAAACATGGAGCACATGAAGGCCGATATGACCGGCGGGGCCGAGGTCCTGGCCACCATGCGGGCTGCGGCACGGCTTAAGTTACCGTTGCACCTCGTGAGTATTCTGCCGGTGGCTGAAAATATGCCTGGTGGACGCGCAATGCG